>Ga0208220_1000249_pt1 | contig 22489 bp, 25 predicted proteins | sample NGESurdeep092012_9_FD_184484 | JGI IMG/M metagenome (GOLD analysis project Ga0208220, IMG submission 184484) | Arctic peat soil microbial communities from Barrow, Alaska - NGEE Surface sample F53-1 deep-092012 (SPAdes) | ecosystem: Environmental > Terrestrial > Soil > Wetlands > Peat ...
GCCTCTGAGTCGTCGCTCGGGTTGCGTCTCCGCAGCGCCCTATCCTCCGCTCAGGTCCGTTCAGTCTACCAGGGATGAAATGTCAGAAAATGCGGGGCCGTTTACACAAAACGCTTGACACACCCGAATCCGATCGACCGTTTGTTGACACTCGGCTTCCACGTTGGGGCGAGCGTAAATCGATCGATCGTAATACAATCCCTGCAAGGGAGAATCGAAAAATTCCCATCGCGAGCCTGCAAAACTTTGCCCGTGATCGATGAGATGAGCGCGAAATTCCGCGCCGCGATTCAGGGAGCGCTCGCGCGTGAAAATGGCTTGCCTACTGTCGGTTTGGCCGACCCATTTGTCGACCGCGAAAGCACCGATCAGATCCGGTAAGTTGACGACCTTGGGCAGCAGCGCGCGTGGCAGAAAATCAAAAATCGCCGCTTGAGCCGGGTCAACCGGGCAGCGCGACCCCAGATGAAGACCGGCGTGCACGGGCAGGGTGCGTTGGCCCATCTTAAATTGGAGTAAATCGCCTCCGGGTAGGCCCGTGTCGATTTGGAGCGGATGAACCTCAGGCGCGCAGAGTTTAAGAAGCTTTAGAAGACGCGTGACGATCCACTCATTGATAAGCGTCCGGTTTCCTTGAGGATTCCCGGCGCATTTGGCGACATAAACGTCATCGCCCGCGGCGCGAACCAGAAGCGGTTGCGAGCCGCCGCGCAATCGGCGCTCGATACTGTGAACAGGAACAATAGCGGCTGACATTCACCCTATGTATTTGAAAGTAGGTTCTGTGCGGGTATTGTCGCAACAGAGATTAACCTGATGCCGGGAGACCGTTTTGGGATTAAATTACGGGCGTTTCTTTCTGAGGCGCCTGGCGGCATTCGGAATAGCGTCCCAGGGGTTCTAGCATCTGTGTTATGTGTAAGTTGCCGACTCTCTGCCTCCGCGCTTTCGCGGCAAGGCTTGTGCCTTGTAACCGAGTAGGGCAGACGCGGAGTCTTTGATTTGATAGTAGTTTCTAAGGAGAACTTAAGAATGAAAACAATGCGATTAATCCTGGTTGGCCTGATAGCTACGCTGGCGATTTGGGCAGCCGATGTGAGCGGCAAATGGACGGCGGAGATGCAGGGCCGCAATGGGAACACGATGACCATCAGCATGAATCTGAAGGCGGATGGCGACAAGCTGACCGGAACCGTAAGCGGGCGGAGGGGCGACACGGACATCTCGGACGGAAAGATAGATGGCGACAACGTGTCGTTCAGCGTAGTGCGCGAGTTCAACGGCAATCAGTTCAAGCAGAATTACAAAGGCAAACTGGATGGCGACACGATTCACTTCACGATTACGATGGAAGGCGGAATGGGTGGAGGCCAGGAGCGCAAGTTGGATGCGAAGCGGGCCACGACGTAGAGCTTGCGATCTCACTCGCCGGACGGCGGCGGCCACTTCAATTGCCGCTACTCCAACGATTGATAACTAATGAACACCACTCGGCGGCCGTCCGGAGACCAGGGCTGCGTTCCGAGCGAAGCTTGTCCTCCGGCGAACGCGGCCAGGGTTTTAATACTCTTGTCTGCGAGCGACATCATTCGCAATTCGACATCCTGGTTCTCGGGAAGCTCCTTAAGATCTTTCGAATAACTCAAGAACAACAAATATTTTCCGTCGGGCGACGGGGAAGGCGAGACGTTGTTGAAATCGTCGGAGGTCAGCTGCTCAGGCTGGCTGCCATCGGCCATTTTGCGCCAAATCTGCGTGCTTCCGGTTTGATCCGAAGTTGAGTAGACAAACTTATTTTCCGGCTGAGCGGTCAAAGGAGCGCCGACCGGAGCCGCTGTTCTCAGGGGAGTGAAGGGAGTTTCCCGGCGGCGGCCGTCGGCCTCAAAGGTGAGCGCCTGACCGTCCAAACTCCAGCCGGGCGAGGTAAGAGGTTCGCGCGAAACATAGCCGGAGCGCGCGTCACCGGATTGAAGGACCGTTTCCACGGTGCTGTACGTAGCTTTGTGGCGGGGCGCACTCGTGTTCAGGTCCACGTTTGTGAAGGCAGCCTTCACGATTGCGTCTTTATCGTGAGCGCAGACGCCGATGCCGACGTAAAACGGGGCATGCATCTCCACCCGAGCAGAACCACCGGCGAATTGTAGATCCTCATTCTCACCGGCGATCCACAGATAGAAACGGTCGCCCTGTTTCTCTATGCGCAGCCTCACCGGGCCGGACACATTCGATTCAACCTCGTGGGTCACAGCTCCTTTCCGATCGCGGAACTGAAGCGAAGTGAGGCCCTCCCCATGCCGCGCCGCATCCACATAAGCGGAATCGCCATCCAGACTCTGCCGGATCATCAGCACGGCTTTGCGATGGCCATTACCGCCGGTTCCGAGCATGGAGATGTCGGCAGTGAGCATTACATTTTGAGCCGAAATCTTCTTCCAGACGAAATGAAATTCATCGCTGGCGAGCCACATGTTCTCACCGCTGCCGGTGAGCGTGTAGGTCTTGGTATTGGCATCGTATTCCGCCGAGCCCGGATGCAGAACGTTGCCCACATCGTTCTGACTTTCAAATATGCCGAGCGATGCCGAGCTATCCTGTGCTTCCGCGCCGACGGAGGCGAGCAGCGTGACCAGGGCGAGCAAACCGAACCGGAACATGTCTCTCCAAGAAGGAAGTGTCCTTCGGCCTTATAGTCTATCGATACGCGTTGACAAGTTGCGGCCTTCCGCAATCGGCTAGAATCGAATGCAATGAAATCGATATCGAGCGCGGTCGCGGCAGCGTTGCTGGCGGTCGTGATGAATGCGGCGAGTCTTGACGATGCGACGAAGCGGCTATCGCGGGATATTTTCCGGCAGCTGGTTGAGATCAATACAACGGATTCCGTGGGCAGCACCACCCTAGCGGCTGAGGCTATGCGCCAGCGGCTGCTGGAGGCCGGGCTGCCGAACGGCGATGTCGTGGTGTTGGGTCCGAACGATCGCAAGGGGAATCTGGTTGCGCGTTTGCGGGGCACGGGCAAGGGCAAGCCGATCCTGATCATTGCGCATCTGGATGTAGTGGAGGCGAAGCGGTCCGATTGGACTACCGATCCGTTTCAGTTTATTGAGAAGGACGGCTTCTTTTACGGGCGTGGCACGCAGGACATGAAGGACAGCGACGCCATTGCGGTGACGACACTCATTCGTTACCTGAAGGAAGGATACAAGCCCAACCGCGATATCATTCTGGCGCTGACGGCGGATGAAGAAGGCGGGACGTTTAACGGCGTGGACTGGCTTTTGCAGCATCATCGCGATTTGATCGACGCCGAGTATGTGCTGAATCCGGATGCGGGCGGCGTGACGACCGACAAAGGCAAGCCGATTGATGTCGAAGTGGAAGCGACCGAGAAGCTCTACGCGGATTTTCAACTGACGGCCACTAACCGGGGCGGCCACAGCTCGCTGCCGAGGCCGGACAACGCGATCTATGGAATTGCGGATGCGCTGGGACGGTTGGAGAAAGCTCCGTTTCCATTCGAGCTGAACAACGTGACCCGCGCCTGGTTCGGGCAGGTGGCGGCTTCAGAGAAACCGGAGGTTGCCGCCGACATTCGGGCTATGCTGAAAACTCCGCCGGATACCGCGGCTATTGCGCGGCTATCGAAGAACCCACGGTTTAACGCAACCATGCGCACGACCTGCGTGGCCACTCGCCTAAGTGGCGGACACGCGGATAATGCACTGCCGGAAACCGCGCAGGCGCTGGTCAACTGCCGGATATTGCCGGGACACTCAAGAGAAGAAGTCCGCCAGGATTTGATACGCATCTTCGCCGATCCAAAGATCGCGTTGCGCTATAAAGATCCGGCGACGGCTGAGTATCTGGACTAAGCTCCCGATACAAAAGCGTTTTTGCCGCAGCCGTTGCGTCCGGACGTGATGAACCCACTGCGGACGATAGCGAATGAAATGTGGCCGGGAGCGCCGGTGATTCCGGAAATGGAGACCGGCGCATCGGATAGCATCTACACGATTGCCGCCGGATTGCCGAGCTACGGGATCAATGGAGTCGCGATCGATTCAGACGATATCCGCGCGCACGGCAAAGATGAGCGTCTTCGAGTAGAGTCATTTTATTCCGGCGTCGATTTCTACTATCGCTTCCTGAAAGCCATCACCTCGGAGTAGGGGAGCTTGCCTCCATGCACATTGGGACTATAGGCCCGAATGCATGGGCGCGGCGCCTTCAAACACGATGTTCGTGTGGGTGCCTCCCATGCGAATCGCTTGCAAATTAGTGTTGTCTTTGTACATCAGCTCAGTGGAGGAGACCTTGTCGGGTTCGGTTTCCTCGCGAGCAGGCACTTCGATGGATTGCTTACCCTGTTTCAGGACGGCGTTTCCGTTTTCCATCGAAATCTTGTATTGGCCGGCCTTGACTGTCTTACCTTCGATGACAGAATCCTGAGTCAAATTGACCTTGAAAGTGCCGCTCGCGGCGAAGGCCGTTGCACCGAGAGCCACGAGGCTCAAAAGTAGTGTCTTTTTCATTTGGATATATTTTCCCTTCCAACCTGATGCGCGTTCTCAGCGCTTACAGACTTATAGGCGAATACTCATCCCGTCTTAGTTACCCGGGTGAGATGAAGTTATGTAAACCTGACGGAAGGAATTAGTCCAATGTAATTACAGCTCAGCCACGTCGACCCCGGCGAGCGCCGAGAAACTGAAGCCAATCGTCCATGCCTTCGCCGGTCTTTGAAGAAACTTGAATCACGGGCATTCCCGGACGGACAGCCTGTATATTTTTGTTTGCGGTGGGCCAGTCGAATTCGACAGGCTGGGCCAGATCGATTTTCGTAATCACCGCAACGTCGGCGCTGTTGAAGATGGTCGGGTACTTTAAGGGCTTGTCTTCGCCTTCGGTGACGGAGAGCAGAACCAGCCGCAAATTTTCGCCGAGATCGTAAGACGCGGGGCAAATCAGATTGCCGACGTTTTCGATGAACAGGAAATCCAGATCGCCGAGATTCCACTCGTTCAATGCATTTTGAATCATCGCCGCTTCGAGGTGACAAAGCGTGCCGGTCGTGATTTGCTTCACGGGAGCCTGGCTGCGCGCGAGGCGGGCCGCGTCGTTATCGGTTGCGAGATCGCCCACGAGCGCGGCGGGACGGTATTGCGGCTTCAGAAGCGTGAGTGTTTTTTCTAGAAACGCGGTCTTCCCAGCGCCAGGGCTTGAGACCAGACTCACCACAAATACGCCTGCCTCTATAAACTGTTGCCGCAGCGCGCGCGCCACCTCGTCGTTACGCTTCAAAACGTTTTGGCGGACTTCGACAATGCGAGGAGTGCTGGTCATTTATGTCAATTCCATATCAAGTCAACTCCATGGCGAAGATTTGCAACTCGCGGCCGCGCAGGACTTCGGACGCCGGCGTTTCACATTCATCGCAGCAAAGCCATTGCGGGGAGCGGACCGGGCGCTCCGCCTGACATTTGGAACAGTACACAATAATGGGAATCTCTTCGATAATGAGGTGGCAGTCCGCGAATGCGGTTTGTTCAGATGCGAGTGAATAAGCGGAGAGGAGCGCCTCCTTCACAACACCCGAGAGAAGACCGAGCTTCAGGTGGATGGCCTCGACCTGGACGCTCCCGCGCTGTTGCGCCTCTTCTTCGGCGATTTCGAGAATACTCATCGCGATGGAGAGCTCATGCACGCGGTTCACCGGAAAGCGAGAATGCACCGAGCGCCGCTTGCCCCAGGCTGATGCCGCCATCGTTGGGAGGAACGGCGGCATTCGTCCAAATCTGAAGAGGCGCGGAGGAGAGCAGCGATTTCACATCGTCAAGCAGAAGATCGTTTTGAAAAACTCCGCCGGATAGCACCACGACATCAATCCGATGGGCTTCGCAAAGCATGCTGACGGCTTCGCACACGCCTTGCGCGATTGCTCTTTGGAACGATCGGGCGATTTCGGCGGAATCGCGTCCATGAAGGCGATCGTGAATGACGGCTTCGAGCAAAGGCCTGAAATCGAGCTCGCCATCGATTACTGGAAACGGATATGCGCCGTGAAGCCTTGCTGAGCGGGCTATGTGTTCCAGCCACATCGCAGCCTGGCCTTCAAAGCCGCTCTCGCGAACGAATCCCAACAGCGCGGCGGCCGCGTCGAAAAGACGGCCAACGGAGGTGGTGTCGAACGTCCGAACGCGTCTTTTCAGCAACTGCGCGGAATGGTAATAGCGGGAAGGGAAGTGAAAGGGCGAAGCGCTGAAATCGGGCAGACGGTCGAGCTCGGCGAGGAAGCCCGCGGCGCATTGGACCGGATAACGGGCTGCGGCGTCACCACCCGGCAGCGCGGTCTTTCGCAAGTGCATGACTCGCTCGAAACCCGCGGCTACGCTGCCGGCAAAAAACTCGCCGCCCCAAATGGTTCCGTCGTCTCCATACCCTGTGCCATCGAAGCTGACCCCAACGACGCGCGTGTCCCACGCCTGCCGCTCCGCCAAAACAGAGGCAATATGCGCGCGGTGATGCTGAATGGCGACCTTTCGCGCCGATGGAAGATCGAGCGCGTGGACGGTGGATGCATATTGAGGATGAGCATCGTGAACAATCAGCATGCTCTCCCAATCCACTTCGTACATGGACGTCAGATCTTGAATGGCGCCGCGGAAGGATTGGAGCGCTTGGTAATGATCGAGGTCGCCGATGTGCTGGCTGACGAAAGCCTGGCCATGAACCACTAGAGTGATCGCATTCTTCAGGTCGGCGCCGACGGCGAGAATCGGATAATCGACCGGCATGGCCGCGACAGCGCCGGGCGCATAGCCACGGGAGCGCCGCAGGATCACGGGGCCGAAAGCTCCGGCACGGGCGACCGAATCGTCGACACGCCGCGCGATGGGCCGTTCGCCTATTAAGAATCCGTCGGCAATTCCGGAGAGCCGTCGGCGCGCTTCGTCATCTTCATAGGCGATGGGCTCGCTGGAGCGGTTGGCGCTGGTCATCACCAGCACGTCGGGAGCGCCCGCCGCGAAGAGCAAATGGTGCAAAGGCGCGTACGGCAGCATCAGGCCGAGTTCGTGATTGTCGGGCGCCACTTCGGGAAGCTGAAGTTTCGCCGACGCAAGAACGATGGGGCGCGCCGAAGAAGAGAGCAGCGCTTCCGATTGCGCATTCAGATCCGCAAGCGCGCGGGCTGTCTCGAGATTGCGCGCCATCACCGCGAAAGGCTTTTCCTTGCGAAATTTGCGCTCGCGCAGGGCGCGGACGGCGCTCGCATTTCGCGCATCGCAAGCCAGATGATAGCCGCCGATTCCTTTGATCGCAACGATGCTGCCGGCGTTCAGGAGACTGGCGGCGCGCTCTATACTTGCTGCGTCGCCCGCGATCACAGCTTCCTCCGATTCCAGAAAATAATGCGGCCCGCAAACGGAACACGCAACCGGCTGAGCGTGAAAGCGGCGATCCGCCGGATCGTGATATTGAGCGGCGCAGAAGGAATCCAGAGGCCAATGCTTCATGGTGGTGTTGCGGCGGTCGTAGGGAAGGCTTTCGATCACCGTATAGCGCGGCCCGCAGTTGGTGCAGTTGATGTAGGGATAGAGATGACGCGGACCAGACTCGAAGAGTTCCGCCAGACAATCTTCACAGGCCGGCAGGTCCGGCGAGATGCGAACCGTGGGATGCCCCCTGCGGCGGCTCTCGAGTATCTTGAATTCCTGCAGTCCCTCGGCTTCGGAGGGATGTACTTCAATCGCATTGATTCGCGCGGCGGGGGGTGGTTGCGCGGCGAGATCGGAAAGGAAACCGTCGAGAGCCGCTTCCGCGCCTTCAACGTGGATATTTACTCCAGTCTCCTCGTTCAGCACCCAGCCCGCCAGCCGCCTGGCGCGCGCGAGGCGAAACACAAACGGCCGGAAACCGACGCCTTGCACGACACCGCTCACCCGGATGGATCGGGCTGCGGTCATTCACCTGGCGCTCCCGCCACCACGCATCCGCGTCCCTGCCAACCGACCTGAACCGCTTTTCCATTTTCGAGTAAAACCGGCACCATTCGCTGACCGCCGGTCGCCGCGCGCATTCGCTTCAGAGCTTCGGGATCGGCTTCGACGTCGTACTCCACGAAATAGAGACCCCGCCATTCGAGCCATTCCCGCATTTCCCGCGTGTAGGGGCAGCTTGCCGTTCCGTAAAGCTCAGTTTCCGGCATGATCGGCGGTCTCAAGGAGCGTCCGGAGAATGTGGTAAGTGGAAGCTTGCACTTCCTGAATCCGCGGAATGTAATCGGAGCGGACAATCAGAGCGTGATCGGCCAAGCCGCGCCGCAGAATTTCGCCGCCGTCATATCCCAACAGCGCCACGGTGAGCATCTTGCGCTTGCGCGCCTCGTCGAGAGCCATGATGATGTTTCGCGATCCGCCGCTGGTCGAGAAGCCGATCGCCACGTCGTTCGGGCGAGCCTGCGCGATGAGCTGGCGCAGAAAAATAACTTCGGTTCCCACGTCGTTGGCGAGCGCGGAAATATTCGCGGGCTCGAGCGAGAGTGAGACCGCCGGAACAGCCCGATAGCCGTGCGGTGGAAAAATGCAGTCAAGCGCAAAGTCGTTCGCATCGGTCGCTGAGCCTCCATTGCCGAAGAGGATGAGCTTGCCGCCCCGATTGAGCCGTTCGCGAATGGCGAGCGCCGCATTGACGATCTGTTCGGACTCTTCTTCAGCCACCTGAGCGCGGAGCTTGGCGTCCTCTTCCACTTTCATGACGATGGACGCCGCTACCTGATCTACTATGCCTTCGGTCTGTTGCTTCTCCTGTCCCAGAAACGGATAAAGAAAGCCCGCTTCGCCCACATCGTGCCCCAATTCCCGATGCTCGAAAAAAACGTGCACCGTCTCCCAAAGCGTGTGATAGAGAATCTCAATCGTCTCCTGATGCATGAACGCATCCGAGGTAGCGGCGCTAATCGCGTAGGAGCCTCGCGCTCCGGGCAGGGCAAAGATCATGCACCCGCGCGCCTGCGCCGCATCGAGCGTGGCCTCAATTTCCGGATCGCCTTTGGGAGGGCCGAATCCCATGACGATATCTTCGGGGCGGGCGAGCGTCTCCACCCAAGGTCCGAAGAGAATCGATAAATCGAGCGCGGGGAGAGCGCGTTTTCCGACGATGACCGGGTGAACGAATTCGACCGAAACGTGTTGCGCGTCGGTAGCGTAGGGACCTTTTCCGAATGCGAGCAATCGGCCGCCTTCAAGAAAGCGGCTGGACATATCGCGGCAGGCGGAAGCGAGCCGCTGTGCTTCCCGCTCAAAAAAAGCGGCGAAAAGTCGATTGCGCTCGAGAAACGCCTTTTCCACTTTGGCCGCGAGCGTGGATTGGGTGGTCGGCATATATCAGCAGATGCGCGGCAAAGGATCGCCGACCAGCATATCGATCACACGCGTGCCTCCATAAGAATTTGCTCCCAGAACCGCTGCCGCCGGCTGCTCGCGAATCTCGCCGATTAGGACAGCCTCGTGGCCGCCCGGAGTGTTGCGGAGAGTCTCTAACGCGGCGTCCGCATATTCCGGCGCGAGCACTACCAGAAATTGGCCTTCATTCGCGATATGCAGAGGGTCCAGCCCGAGCAGCTCGCATGCGCCGCGCACGGTATCGCGCACCGGAATTCGATCTTCCCAAAGAAAGACGCTTAGATTTGCGTCCCGTGCGAGCTCGTTAAGCGAAGTCGCGACGCCGCCTCGAGTCGGATCGCGCATCCATCGAATGGCCGGACCCACGGCTCGCGAAAGCGCCTCTACAAGAGGAAGCACGGAGCGGGTGTCGGAACAGATCTCGCCTTCCAGGTCGAGTTCTCCGCGCGCCAGCAGAATCGTGATGCCATGATCGCCGATAGGCCCGCTGAGCAGCACTTTATCGCCGGGCCGCACGGATTCGGGAGAGATCGTCAATCCCGGAATGAGGCGCCCAATGCCCGCGGTCGTGATATACATGCGGTCGGCTTTGCCGTGTTCCACGACTTTCGTGTCGCCGCCGGAGATGGCGACGCCCGCGCGGGTAGCGGCATTGCCCATGGCGCGAACTTCCGCTTCAAGAATCTCTGTCGGCAGTCCCTCTTCGAGGACGTAAGTCACAACCAGGGCTTCCGCTCTGGCGCCGGAGACCGCCAAATCGTTAACCGTCCCGTTCACCGCCAGCTCACCAATGGACCCGCCGGGAAAGGTCAGCGGCTTCACCACGAAGCTATCGGTCGTGATCGCGATTCGCGTTCCGTTGATATTGAGGTGCGCGGCGTCACCGAGAGGCGCGGTGGAAGAGCCAAACAGAAGAGGCGCGAACAGGCCTTCGATTAATCTGCGGCTCGCCTTGCCTCCGGCTCCGTGGGCCATCTCGATTTGCAGATCGCGGAACCGGATTTTTGGGAGCACGGCGCTCATGTAGTGCAGTTCCTTCTCAGACTGCGACGCCTACTTCTTTAGTGAAAGCTTCTCGCTTGCGGTGCTCGTAATTGTAGTAAGCGGCGCAAGATCCTTCGGAAGAGACCATCAGCGCGCCAACCGGACGCTCCGGCGTGCATTCTTTTCCGAAAAGCTTACACTGCACCGGCTTGAGAACGCCTTTCAGCACTTCTCCGCATTGAGCCGCTTTGGGATCGGTGACCCGCACGCCCGGCACTTGAAAGCGGCGCTCGGAGTCCCATTCCGCATAGCTGTCGCGGATCCGAAGAGCGGATTGCGATATAAATCCCATGCCGCGCCATTCGAAATAGGCACGCAGCTCGAACACTTCGGCCATTGCCTTCAGAGCGGCGCGGTTTCCTTCCCACGGAACCACGCGCTTGTATTGGTTCTCGACTTTCGCTTCTTTCGCTTTGAGCTGTTCGAGCAGCATGACGATGGATTGCAGAACATCGACCGGCTCGAAGCCCGACACCACAATCGGCTTGCCTTCATTCCTGGCGATCCACTCATAAGGTCGGCAGCCGATCACGGTGGAAACATGCCCTGGGCCGATGAAAGCGTCGATGCGCATGTCAGGGGAATCGAGAATGGCGCGGATGGCGGGAATGATGGTGACGTGATTGCAAAAGACGGAAAAATTTCGGAGGCCTTCCGCCTTCGCGCGCATCAGCGTCAGAGCGGTGGAGGGCGCCGTGGTCTCAAAGCCGATCGCGAAGAAGACCACATGCTTCGCGGGATTGTTCCGCGCGATCTTGAGCGCGTCGGAAGGCGAATACACGATGCGCACGTCCATGCCGCGAGCTTTGTGCTCAAGAGGACTGCCGTTCCGGCCGGGCACGCGCATCATATCTCCGAACGCGGTGAAAATAACGTCCGCATTCTTGGCGATGGAGAGACCATCGTCGATCCGACCCATCGGCAGCACGCAAACCGGGCACCCCGGACCGTGAACCAGGTCGATGTTGGCGGGGAGCAGGTCCTTCAAACCGAAGCGATAAATGGCATGCGTGTGGCCTCCGCACACTTCCATGAAGCGGTATGTGCGTCCCGGATCGGCGAGACGCCGGATCTCCGCTGTGGCTTTCGATATGACGGCGGGTTCCCGGAATTCATCTACGAATTTCATATGCGCCTTCTTGTCTTCTTATGGATCTGACGAAATGCCTGCTTCGCTCAGCCCATAACCCGTCACCTCTTGCACGGCTGCTTCATGCTCGCCGAGCATAGTGAGCATTCTTATCTGGTCCAAAGCGTCGTCTTCGCTGATCTTGCTCATAGCGAAGCCCACGTGAATCAGGACCCAGTCTCCCGTATTGAGTGAATTCTCTTCGAGCAATCCCGTATCGATGTGACGGCGCACTCCCACCACTTCCACGAGCGCGCGGCTCGTTTCATCCGGAAAAAGCTCCACAATCTTTGCCGGTATAGCAAGGCACATTTCAGGAACCCTCCACAGTCAAAATACCTCCGCTTTGTTGAGCACCCGCAATAAGCTTCTCGACTAGCTGCATTGCTTTGTCAACCGCGCTCGAAACAGGTTCACTCAGGCCCATCTCGCCTTCATCGCCGCCAAGCGTGGCCGGCTCGCAGGCAACCAGCAGAATGCGCTTCGATAGCGGGCCCATGCTTTTCGCCAGACGAAGCACGTTGACCGGATTCATGGTGTGAGCGTCGAGCGCGACAGGCCCCGCTTCGTCGGCTTTCCCCAAATCCGGCTCGATTACCGAAACCGCGCCGGGTTCCTCGCCGTGAGGGCAGGCGTCCACCAGAATCGTCAGATCGTAACCGTCAAGCAGGGCGTAGGCGAGATCGTAACCGCGAATTCCGAAATCGCGGACGCGCACGCTGTCTGGAAACGCGCGACTGGAGAGCCGCTGCGCTACTTCTACTCCGAAGCCATCGTCGCCGAGGAAGATGTTTCCAATGCCCGCCACCAGGATTCTGGGCTGCTCCGCGCTTGGTTCGTCTGCGCGCGTCGACGGCTCATAGGGTTCGACTTCTTCCGCAGTGAAGAAGAATCGATGGCCGGGCTGCCGCAATATCCCTAAATCTTTTCCAGGATCGTCTTCGATTACCACCGCCAGATGAAGCTTGCCTTCGTAATCCTGCTCGATGGATTCAATCATCGCCGTCCGGCCCGCAAGCGCCAGATCGAATATGTCGCCACCCTTCTTGGGCCGCAAAATAACGCGGTCTCCTTTTCTCAGCGCGACGCCGCCGGAGGACACCGATTCCGCCGGAACTCTTTCTTCGAGGAGTTGCCATTCCCACTCGTTCATGGCGTCTCCCGATCGCCCCGGCGCAGGCCGCGCAAGGCTCCGTGCATTTTCATCAACTGCTCGGGCGGCATCGATTCGGTTCTCTGAAGAATCTGCCGGCCACGTTCGTCGCCCTGATCCATTTCGCGCTTTTCCTCGTCCGTCAGCGTCATTATGCGCAGGGTGAGGATTTCGTCGATCTCGGTTCCATCGAACAGCGGGCCCGCGCTCTCCGGTGCGATCCGCGGGTAATCGTAAAGAATGATCGGCGAGGAGAGCATCGCGTCGCGCTCGTCCGCTTCGCCCACCAGGACCGGCCAGGTTCCTACATTTTTGCACCCGGCGGCAATCTTCCGCAGCTCGTCCGGTGGGTCCAGCAGTGAAATGAATTCACCGCCATCCATCTGGAGGATGGCGTGCGCGGAAACAAGAGATTGCAGAAGCGCTTGCTCGCGGGCGGCCTCGGTCGCGCTGTCCAACGTCACCGTATTGAAGACGCGAAGGCGAATTTTGTATAAGCTCTCGCCGAGTTGCTCCGCTTCCGCATCAATCGCCCCACTAAGCTGCTCACTCTTGCGGGTGACGGCGCCCTCCGTTTCCAAGCTTGCCGGAAAAGTAAATCTCTGCCGCACAGGACGGGAGACCAGATCGACCACGGAGACCGCCGGCACGCTGATATCGCGCTCGACGCCTTCCTGCCGGGCTTGCCGGTCGTCTGTGCGCTCGATGAGCTGCAGGAAACGGATTCTAATGCCGATCGTGGCGTGTGCTTCACTCGTCTTCGCAAGGCATTCGGTTTGCATGCTCCAGGCATCCGTGCCGCGCTGCGATTCGGAGAAAGCACGCGGGTAAAGCACTCCGAAGTTCCAGCGCTGGCGGTTCTTTAGCGCCGACGCGCGATACGGATACAAAATGTAGCCTTCGTAAAGCACGGCATTGGCGATCTCTTCGACCAGTTTCGCGTTCAAGTCCGCACCGGCTCCTCTTCGGCGGCAAGCAGCAATTTTTCCAGCGCTTCTTCCCAAGTGGAAATCGACCCCTGCATTTTGTACCGGTACAGACGCTCAAACACATCGCGGCGCAGGCTGAGCCACGCGCTGTTTGGATAATAGAGGTCCATCATGTCGCGCCAGACGCGGACCGGCAGCCGGAATCGTGCTTCCTTATTCCACGAGATCGGCGCAACCTGCAGTGTTCCCTCCGGGTCCGCGTAAAAGACAGTGCCGCTGAACAGCAGGTTCAGAGGAATCTCGCCATCGGAGACCGCATGAAAATATTTAGTTGCGGCCACGTTGAAATCGAACGTGCAAGGTACCGGAAGGGTGGCCGTTGTGGCGCCGGTGAAGGAGGGAATCACCGCGGATACGTGAGTCCACAGCATGGGCTTGAGCGTCCGGCTCCAGCGTTCCGGCTGTCCGAAAAGATCGAGTAGCCGCTCCTTCTCATTCGCGTCGTAGCGCCGTCGCTGCGCTTCGATCTGAATTTGCGCTCGGAGAGCGACGGTGTGAATTGCCTCTTCCGGATTTGCATTCGCGATCTGCAGCTTCAGCTCCAGCATCGGCTGCGCGGCAAACGGCGCAGCCGATGCTTCGGTCACCTGAAAGCTGAGGTCAGGCATGGGAACGCTCCGGAACACTTATGGCTTGCTGCCGCAATTCCCCAAAGAAGCGCCGGATCTGGTTCCATACTTCCGTTCCACCCGAAAGTCCGTGCCAATGAGTACGGATCAAACCCACCAGCTCATAACACTTGTCGATAGGAACCAGGTAGTATTCGCCGGCAGGAGCGTCTCGCGTTTCTCCGATGCGATTCGCGAGAAGCGCTTCGATGTCCGGCTCCATGCGCGCCAACTCCGGGTTGTTCTGAACGATGCTGTTCCAGGCTTCGAGCGGGAGCATGGATTCCGTCGGACCGGCCGGGCTCGGATAAAACGCGAGCACTTTTTTTTCAACGCTGCTCTCCAGGAAAAACGCCATGCCGATCGGGATCGACAGGTCGTCCCATTCGGAATCGGCGATCTGGAAATCCGGCAGAAAACGAACGCGCCGCGGAACGCGCTTATATTTTGTTTCGCCGCTCGATGGGAATAAGACCGCGCAGGCATCGCAGGCGCAGACCAGTTTCCGCGCGATAGGTTCAATCAGGTGCTGGTGATTTGCACGCAAGCCCAGTCCGCACAACTCGCACCGTTCCTTCGGCTCCCGCCGTTGCATCAGGCTGCGCAAAGCCGTGAAAGAGCCATACTGCGTTTGCGGCATGGATGGCTCACGGCCTGCTGAGGACCGGAGCGGACCTCGAAGATCCGTTGGAACTCTGCAAGCTGGCCAACGGCACGAATCCGGCAGCGGGTTGCTCTTCCAGCCCTTGAATAATCACTTCCGTAGCATCCGGCGCGGTCTCAAACAATGCTTCGCGGACCGTCCATTCGAGTTCTTTGGCGGTCGAGCCGCAGCTATGGCCGCCTTTATCGATTTGCAATCGAACCATGCCCTCCGCCGTCGCGAGCAACTCGACACCCGCCCCTCGGCGAGCCAATAATTGCCGGCCTTTCTCCACTCCGCGCCTAACGCGCGTTTCGAAATCGTCCGGATGGAGGTCGTATAAAACCAGCAGGCTGCCCACCAGATCGTCCGCTCCAAGCGAATGAACGATGCGGCCCCCCGCGTCGCCGGCTTTCGAAACAATCTCTAAAGCGCGTTCCAGGCCGGCGCGATGCAAATCCATCAAAGACCGCACCAACTCTTTGGCGGTTGCCCGCAATGCCGGATCGGCGATCGATTCGATCTCATGAACCAGTCCCTCGATGCGCCCTACCTGTTCCTGGAACTCCCGGTTGTCGGGCATCTCAAGTCCTTTGATTTCCGAACATCGGCGAGTGTACGGTCTCCAGCACCTTTCCGTCGCCCAGATACATGTGCACGCCACAGGGCAGACAAGGATCGAAGCTGCGAACCGTGCGCATGATATCGATCCCTTTGAATTTGTCCGGACCATTCTGTTCAAAGATCGGCGTGTTCTGCACGGCGTCCTCATAAGGACCGGGGGTGCCGTAAATATCGCGCGGATTGGCATTCCAGGGGGTCGGCGGATAGGGATGGTAATTCGCGATCTTTCCCTCGCGGATCACCACGTGATGCGACAGCACGCCACGCACGGCTTCATGGAAGCCGCACCCGATCGCCTCTTCCGGAACTTTGAAATCCGTCCAGGTCTTGGTCCTTCCGGCATGCAGCTCCTGCATCGCTTTCTCGGCGAAGTGCAGAGCGGCGGCTGCCGCATACGCCTGGAAATAGGTCCGGGCGCGGTCCCGCTCAATGGTGTTGCTCCACTTCGGGATTTTCCACTCGAACTCAACTTCCGGCAGCATGGCCGTCTTCGGAAGATAAATTTTTACGCTGTGTCCGGTGGCTTTGACATAGCCGATATCCACAAGGCCGGATAGCGCCGTCGACCAGAAGCGCGCCAGCGGTCCGCCGCCGGTATCGAGCGCGAGGTAGTCGCCCGTGCGCTTGTCATACCAGCGCGGCGACATGACCCAGGTGTAATTGCCCTTAAAGTCGCGTTTCTGCGGACGCGGAATTGTGGTCTGATTCCAGGGATGCCGCTGGTCGACCGGGTTGCCGAGCGGATCGGTTTTTACAAACGTCTCGTTGTTCTGCCAGTCGTCATAGTAGGAGCTGCCCAGAAGAATCCGGATATTGAGGTTGATATCGACCAGATCATTGGTGACCAGTTTGCCATCCACGATCACGCCGGGCGTGACATACATCGCGCGCCCCCAGTCGGACATGTTCTTATACTTGTAATCGCAAACTTCCGGGTTATTCCAGGAACCCCAGCACCCGAGCAAAATACGTCGCTGGCCCACTTTTTCGTAGCCCGGCAACGCTTCGTAGAAGAAGTCGAAGAGATCGTCATGCAGCGGCACGACTTTCTTCATGAACTCGACATACTTCATCAGCCGCACCAGGTAATCGGTGAATAACTGAACTGTGGGAACCGTGCCGACGCCGCCCGGATAGAGCGTGGAAGGATGCACGTGGCGTCCTTCCATGAGGCAGAACATCTCGCGCGTCAACCGGCTCATCTGCAACGCTTCGCGATAAAACGATCCGCTGAACGGATTCAGCGCCCGCATAATATCGGCGATGGTTTTGAACCCGTGCAGATTGGAATGCTCGGCCGGCGTGGTTTCCGCTTTCGCGAGTACCTCCGGATTGGTCTCCTTCACCATCTGCTCGCAGAAATCGACGCCGACCAGGTTGTCCTGGAAGATGTTGTGGTCGAACATGTACTCCGCGGCCTCGCCCAGGTTGATGATCCACTCCGCCATGTCGGGCGGCCGAATGCCGAACGCCATGTTCTGGGCGTACACCGCGCAAGTCGCGTGGTTGTCGCCGCAGATTCCGCAAATGCGGCTGGTGATGAAGTGCGCGTCGCGCGGGTCCTTGCCTTTCATGAAGACGCTATAGCCGCGGAAGATAGACGACGTGCTGTGACACTCGGCAACTTCCCGATTCTCGAAGTCGATCTTCGTAAAAATTCCCAGGCTGCCGACGATCCGCGTGATCGGATCCCAATTCATCTCGACCAGATTGCGCGATTTTCTTTGAAGTTCAGTTTCCGGCGCGGTAATTGTGCTCATGATTGGTTCCTCTTATTCGATCCTGAATTAATAAGTCCTGGGGTGATAACCGGTCGTGAGCTCACTGCCAGGATGCCGCCACCTCGGTTCCTTGTTGACGGTGTGGTTGGTAATGGAGCGAAGCGCGCTGACCGCGCGGCCATAGATACCAACAACGCCCGCTGAAAGCCGCGCTCCAGGCGGCTCATCCATGAACGGCATGAACTTGTCCGGGAATCCGGGCATGGTGCAGCCTATGCAGATCCCGCCGACGTTCGGGCAACCGCCGATGCCCGCCATCCAGCCCCGCTTGGGGACGTTGCAATTCACCACCGGTCCCCAGCAGCCGAGTTTCACCAGGCATTGGGGCGCGCCGTAATGATCCGCGAACTGCCCCTGCTCGTAGTAACTTCCACGATCGCAGCCATCGTGTACGGTTGCGCCGAACAGCCACTCCGGGCGGTTCTGATCGTCCAGTGGGATCATCGGCGCGAGGCCCGCCACCTGATAAAGCAGGTACAGCAACGTCTCCATGAAATTGTCCGGCTGCACCGGGCATCCTGGTACGTTGACAATCGGCAAACCCGCTTTCGATTTCCAGCTATGGCCAAGATAGTCCTGTAAGCCCATGGCGCCGGTGGGATTGCCCGCCATAGCATGAATTCCGCCGTTGGTTGCGCACGTGCCGGCGCCGACCACTGCCAGAGCCTTGGGCGCTAAACGATCAATCCAGGTGTTGGTCGTAATCGGCTGTCCGGTGTCGGGATCGGTCCCCATGGCCGCCCAATAGCCTTCTTTCTTGATGCTCTCGTTGGGAACGGATCCCTCAAGCACCAGCACGAATGGATCGAGCTTCCCCTCCCATGCCAGGTACCAATACTTCATGAAATCGTCTCCCGTTTCGTAGGCGATGACGGGATTATGGATGTACACCTTGGGCAGTCCGGGAATGGCTCCCAAAACTACGTCTTCGATACTCGGCTGCATCGCGGCCGTAATGGAGACGGTGTCTCCATCGCATCCCAGCCCGGTTGTCATCCATACCACGTGGATCTCCGGAACCGGCGAAGGCCTTTGAGTCGACCGGCCGTATGGAACGCTGTCTGGCATGAGCAATCTCCCTTCAGGGCATGAGCATCACGCGGCGAAAGCTCGCTGCAAAATCAATGGCCGTGCAATTAACTCCGCTATTGTTCATTAACGCACATATTCCGCAATATCGAGCAAGGAATATGCCCGTTTTTTGGGCGCGGAATACTACGGGCGTGAGTATCGGGGAAACACCGATCGGGCAGCCGCTTAGAAAAGAGGTAATCTTATGGTCGCTGACTGATCAGGAGGTGAGCATGAGTTTTTCGAAGGTGATCCGTTTTGTACTGATCGCGAGCGCGGTAGCGGGCGTGATCCTGAGTCTACCCGACATCAAGCGCTACATCAAGATCAGCACCATGTGAGGCGCGATTCCCGATGTGAGCGCGAGACCGGGAGGACTATTGCAAGAATAAACAAGTGAGCATCGCCACGAGCGCTATCCCGGAAATCGCCGCGAAGGTCGACAAAGGCGAGCGGATCGATCTCGATGAAGCTCGCCGGCTCTGGCTGAATGCGGCGGACCATGAGATCCGCGCGCTCGCTTCACAGGTTCGGGCGCGCTTTCATCCTCCGGATGCCTGCACCTACATGGTGATGCGCATTGTGAACTACACCAATGTCTGTGTAGCGCAATGCGATTATTGCGCCTTCTATCGCCTGCCCGGCCAGGCAGAAGGCTACGTTCTCAGCCGCGAGGCGGTTTTCGCCAAGTTGGACGAGCTATTATCGCTGGGCGGCGATCTGGCGGCCTTCAATGGCGGCTTCAATCCCCATCTGCCGCTTGATTATTATTGCGATCTCTTTGCCTCTATCCGCGAGCGCTATGGCGACCGGCTCGAATTTTACGCCATGACGATTGCCGAGTTCCTCTATCTCGCCGATCGCGCCAAGCTCCAATATTCCGACGCGGCGGAGCGTTTCGGGCAAGCCGGCGTGCGCTGGATTACCGGCGGAGGATCGGAGATTCTCACTGAGGGTTTCCGCTCCCGGCACAGCAAGTTCAAATACAGCGTCGCGCAGTATTTCGAAGCGCAGCGGGCCATCCTCGCCGCGGGGCTGAAGACCACCGCCACCATGGTCGTCGGCTTTGACGAGACGCTCGACGAGCGCTTGGAGCATCTGGAGCGCACGCGGGATTTTCAGGATCGGACGGGCGGTCTGGCGAGCTTTCTCTGCTGGACCTACAAGCCGTACTTCACCAAAGCCGGAGGAATCGAGATCTCGACGGCGGAGTATCTGCGCCACCTCGCCTTGTGCCGCATCTACCTCGATAACGTTCCGCGTATCCGGACCTCGGTCTTGACCCAAAATGAGCGCGCTCTCGAAGGCTTGCAATATGGCGCCGACGATTTCGACCTGCCGATCGAAGATGAAGTGACCCAGAAGGCGGGCGCGACGGTAAGTCTCGAGTTCGACCGGATTCTCAACGTCGCCCGGAGGCTCGGATTCAGGCCGGAATACCGGCACGTCGGTCACATCGATCCTAAATAGCTCAATCACTTCCGTGATTGTGGTCGATACAAACCTGTATAGACCAGCCGATGCAATCTCAGGAAAATTCTTCGCTCCTAGTTGCACGCGATCCGCAAACCGGCTCCTGGGTTGAGAACAAGCCCGAAGTTCCGGGGGAGGAAGCGAGGCTGGCCCCAAGGTTTACTCCTCCCGCCCCGCAAAATTTGGCGGACGCCGGGCTGCCCAGTTCCGTCGTCGAACAGTTAATCCTGAAATTCCTGTACTTGAAGGGCGATGTCATGGGCGCCGACCTGTGCCGCCTGTTGGGGCTAAAGTTCAGCTGTATCGAGGCCATGATCGAAGGCCTCAAAACCCAGCATCTTGTTCAAGTAAAAAGCTCATTGGGCTACGGGCCGGTCTCGGCCTTGCTTGCGCTCACTGAACAGGGCCGCGGGCTAACGCGAGATTATCGCGAGAACAACCAGTATGTAGGGCCCGCGCCCGTCCCGATCGCTCAGTATCGGCCGGCTGTGGAATTGCAGCAAATGGCTCCGAACTGGCTTACGCTCGAGCGGCTAACCGCGGCCTATTCCCATATGGTTATTGCGGACGGCGTGCTCGATCAAATCGGTCCGGCGGTCAGTTCCGGCAAATCGTTTCTCATATACGGGCAGCCCGGAAACGGCAAGACCCAGCTTGCCGAGGCATTATCGAAAGTCCAAAGCTCCGAGATTTACGTCCCCTACGCCCTTGAATGTCAGGGCAATATTATCCAGCTCTTTGACCCCATCTACCATAAACTCGTCACGCAGACGGAGGAAGAGCTCGAAGCCGAACCGGAGTGTGACGGGCGTTGGGCGCGATGCCGGCGGCCATTCATCGCTTCCGGCGGAGAGCTGTCGCTCTCGATGCTGGATCTCAGCTACAACTCAGTTTCCAAGCTCTACGACGCCCCATTTCAGTTGAAGGCGAACAACGGCATCTATCTGATCGACGATTTCGGCCGCCAGAAGGCCAGTTCGGCCGAGATTCTCAACCGATGGATCGTTCCCATGGAGCGCCGCATCGACTATCTCTCGTTCTCTAACGGCGGCAAAATGACTATCCCGTTTGAGACCTTCCTGATCTTCTCGACGAATCTATGTCCCGATAAGCTTGGCGATGAAGCTTTTCTCCGCCGGATTCAATACAAGATGCTCATCCGGAGCCCGGACAAAGACGAGTTCCGAACGATATTCAATAGGTTTGCCGAATCGCAAGGGCTAAACTCGCCCGCGGATCTGGTAGATGTCTTTATCGAGAAGCACTATCTCAAGACCGGCAAACAATTCCGCCGCTGCCATCCCCGTGACGTGATCTCGCAGGCGATCGACTACATCAACTTCAACCGGCTTGCTTACGAGCTGACCGAAGAGCTGCTGGATCGCGCCTTCGCAAGCTGTTTCCTTACGACCGCCGACCTGAGCGAGGCATGATCGACAGTACTATCGCAGTGTGACGCTTGCGAAGCGCTTAGATTGCGAGATGCTGGGATCAAGGAGGGCGCTTGTTCCGAGCCAGACACAGTTCAAGGCACGAGCAAGAACGGTGTAGTAGTTCCAAACGACAGTTACAACCATCTCGACTGGCGGAACAGCTATCCCGCCACGGGCACATTTGTGCATCCGAAATGCAATACAGTATGGAGAACACCATGGTAAGGGCGACACTCGTGCTGGCTCTTGTCGCGGCACAGGGATACGGACAAAGTCCGTATCCCCTCCCACAAAGCGTTTTGTCAAAACCGACCTGGGAAGAGAGGGAGGTCGCCTTTCACAAAATGCTTCAAACTCACAAAGTAACTGAACCTATTTTGCAGAGGACGGTTATAGAGCTCATGAGTCACGAAGCGACTGCGCCGGAGAACGAGGGTGCATTCGAGAGTGATAAATTCCAACGGTACGACGAGGAACTCATCGATCTGACGATGCGGTTTGCCACTCAATACCACAACGAGGAGGCGTATGCCGCTTTCGCGAAGATACCGTTTAATCCCGGTTCGCCAGTCGCTGAATTAGTCGTACAGCACACGCGCTCCATGCAAATCATCCTTGACGATCTCAATAGCCCGGATCGCTGGCGGCAAGGCGACGCCGTCCAGTTAATCGGCGAGGCCATAGCCGATTGCGACGCGAAGCCCTCGATCGAATCTTGCTCACTGATCTTGCCACAGCGGCAAAGGCTCCTCGACATGTTGCGTCATAGAGTGAGGACCGAGGATCCAGATTGGGTAGCAGATGCTATCGATGCTTTAGGACATTGTGGAGACGAGCAAGATGCGGTCTATTTTCAACAGCAGGTAGACAAGCTCGAGGCTGAGGGAGTCGATAAAAGCGACCTGAAAGCTTTCGAAAGATGGGGTGGAATGAGATTCCTGTATAAGCAGGCAGTTGAGAAGATTCGGAAACGCGAGGCTGTCGCGAAGGTCCGAGGCGTTGGATCTGGGAGTGAGGGTATAAATTGAACTGTGTAAACGGCCATCGGAAAGGATCACACTGAGGAGACCCGATGGCTATTGATCTTAAACTCATCGACAAGTTATTAGCAGACTACAAGAAGCCGGAAGACATTATTGG
>Ga0208220_1000250_pt1 | contig 22351 bp, 20 predicted proteins | sample NGESurdeep092012_9_FD_184484 | JGI IMG/M metagenome (GOLD analysis project Ga0208220, IMG submission 184484) | Arctic peat soil microbial communities from Barrow, Alaska - NGEE Surface sample F53-1 deep-092012 (SPAdes) | ecosystem: Environmental > Terrestrial > Soil > Wetlands > Peat ...
GACCACGTCCAGCCCCGCCCCGGCGCACGCCCCGGCCGATCAGCCGGTGTTGCAGACTGTCCTGTCCCGGCCGCATCCCGCCGTGATGGGTATCCTGAATGTGACGCCGGATTCATTTTCGGATGGCGGACGGTTCATCGCTCCGGAGCAGGCGCTGGCGCAGGCCCGGCGGATGATCGCGGGGGGCGCCGACATCATCGACATCGGCGCGGAATCCACCCGGCCCTATGGAGCGCAACCGATCCCGGCGGCCGAAGAACTGAAACGCCTGCAGCCGATCCTGCCCGAAATCGTTTCGCTCGGTATTCCCGTATCGATCGACAGCATGAAATCGGCCGTGGTGGCCTGGGCGCTGGATGCGGGGGCAACCATCGCCAACGATATCTGGGGCCTCCAGCGCGATCGCGGGATGGCCGCGCTGCTGGCGGGGCGCAACGTGCCCATCGTCATCATGCACAACCGCGACAGCGCCGAGGCCGGCCTCGATATCATGAAGGATATCGCAGTCTTTTTTGAGCGCTCGCTGGAGATCGCCGCCAAGGCGGGCATTTCGGCGGATCGCATCGTGCTCGACCCCGGCATCGGCTTTGGCAAGACCCAGGAACAGAGCATGACGGTGCTGGCCCGCTTCGGCGAACTGCGCCGCTTCGGGCTGCCGCTGTTGGTCGGTGCGTCGCGCAAGCGCTTCATCAGTTCGGTGACGCCATCCGAGCCGCAGCAGCGGATCGGCGGCTCGATCGCGGCACATCTGATCGCGGTCAAAGGTGGCGCGCGGATCGTCCGAACCCACGACGTGGCGGAAACGGTGCAGGCGCTGCGCGTGGCTGCGGCGATCGAGGACAGGGCATGACCGATTTGATCTTCATCACCGGCGTGGTCATCCATGCCCGCCACGGCGTCATGGAACACGAGACCGAAGTTGGCCAGCGGTTCGTGATCGACCTCGAGCTTTCCGCCGATCTCTCGGAGTCTTCGCGCACCGACCGTCTCGCCGATACCGTGTCCTATTCCAACGTGGTGGCAACCGCGACGGCGGCCTTCAAGAACGCCAATTACAAGCTGCTGGAACGCGCCGCCGGCGCCGTCGCCGACGCCATCCTGGCAGCCTTTGCTCGCGTCAGCGCCGTCAAGGTGACCGTTCACAAGCCGCACGCCCCAATCGCCGCGATCTTCGGCGATGTCGGCGTGGTCCTGACCCGCACGCGCCAGCCGTCCGCCCATGGCTGACGTCCTGATTGCGCTGGGCGGAAATATCGGTGATGTCCGCGAGACATTTCGGAAAGCCATCGCCAATATCCTGGGCATGGCCCAGGCTGCGCTGCTGGCCCGCTCCTCCGACTATGCCACGCCGCCCTGGGGCGATGAGCAGCAGCCACGCTTCATCAATGCCTGCATCGAAATCGAGACCGGTCTTGATCCCCATGCGCTGCTGTTCACGCTGCACAGGATAGAACAGAAGTTCGGCCGTGATCGTTCTCGTGAACAGCGCTGGGGACCGCGCACCCTCGATCTCGACCTGATTGCCTACGACGATGTTTCGCTGCAAAAACCGGAGCTGACGCTGCCGCATCCGCGCCTGTTCGAACGCGCGTTCGTTCTGGTGCCGCTGGTGGAAATCGCGCCCGATCGCCTGATCGCGGGACGCAGCATTGCGGCCGCGCTGGCGCAACTGCCAACCCTTGGAATTGAGCGGCTGCCCGAGCGCGGCTGAGCAAAACGGGACCAAAACAACCGTTTGGCTTGACAGCCGGCCCGTGGCAATTTGCCAGTCCAGCCACATCGGCCGCAAGGGAGCGATCCGCCGAATGACCTCTGCAAGTGACGATCTGCGGCTGGCAGCGGATTTTCCGGCGGCGAGCTATGACGACTGGCGCAAGCTGGTCGATGGCGTGCTGAAGGGAGCGCCGTTCGAGAAACTGGTCGGCAAGAGCTATGACGGTTTGCGGATCGAGCCGATCTATCGGCGCGCCCGCGACGCCGCCCCGATTGCCGGCCGCGCGGCCGCCGCGCCATGGCAAATCATGCAGCGGATCGACCATCCCGACGCGGCAAAGGCCAATGCGCAGGCGCTGCAGGATCTCGGGAATGGCGCCACCGGGCTGACGCTGGTGTTTGCGGGAGCGAACGGGGCGGCCGGCTATGGACTGGAGCCGACCGCGGACGCCATCGACAAGGTACTCGACGGCGTTTTCGTCGATGCCGGTATCGCCATCGAACTGCAGATCGGCCCGCAATCCCGCATGGCCGCTGTCCACCTCGACGACCATGTCAAGCGCAAGGGGATCGCGCCCGCAGCCTGCGATATTCGCTTCGGCCTCGACCCGGTCGGCGCCTGCGCGGTGTGGGGATCCAGCCCGTATGCGTGGCCCGAAATCGTGCCGGCGGTCACCGGTGCGATCCAGCGCCTTGCCGCAAGCGGGTTTCGCGGCCCATTCGCGGTTGCCGATGGCCGGGTCGTCCATGACGCCGGTGGATCGGAAGCGCAGGAACTGGCATTCGTGCTGGCGGCCGGCGTCGCCTATCTGCGCGCGCTGGAGAGTGCCGGGATCGCGCTCGAAGATGCGCGAAGCATGGTCTATGCGCGCCTCAGCGCCGATTCCGATCAGTTCCTGACCATGGCAAAGTTCCGGGCACTGCGCGCGTTGTGGGCGCGGGTGGAGCGCGCATGCGGCCTTGCGCCGAGGCCGGTCTTCATTGCTGCCGAAACCGCGTGGCGAATGCTGACCCGGCGCGACCCTTACGTGAACGTGCTGCGCGCGACCATGGCGACGTTCTCGGCTGGCCTTGGCGGCGCCAACGCGATCACCGTATTGCCGCATACGCTGGCGCTGGGATTGCCCGATCCATTCGCGCGACGCATCGCCCGCAACACACAACTGGTGCTGCTCGAGGAATCCAATCTCGCCAGGGTGGCTGATCCCGCCGCCGGCTCGGGCGGGATCGAAACCCTGACGCGGCAGCTCTGCGAGGCTGCATGGTCGCTGTTTCAGGAAATCGAGCAAGCCGGCGGGGTGTTCGCGGCGCTCGAGCAAAACCTGATCCAGCGCAAGGTCGCGGCAACGCGGACGGCGCGCGAAGCCAATATCGCCAGACGCAAGGAGGTGCTCACGGGCGCCAGCGAATTTCCCAACCTGCATGAAGCCGCTGTCGCAATCGAGGACGCGACGCCGGTTGCGCTTGCACCCTATGGCGAGGCCAGGATCAAATTCGACGCCTTGACGCCGCTGCGCTTGGCCGAGCCGTTCGAGCGCCTGCGGGACAAATCGGATGACCGGCTGAAGCGGACCGGCGCGCGGCCAAAGGTGTTTCTCGCCAATCTCGGCACGGCCGCCGACTTCACTGCGCGGGCGACATTTGCCAGGAGTTTTTTCGAGACCGGGGGTATCGAGGCCGTCGATAGCGAAGGATTTGGCGATCCGGCCGCCCTCGCCGCCGCGTTCAAGGCGTCCGGCGTGGCCCTGGTGTGTCTCTGCTCTTCCGACAAAATCTATGCCGGGCAAGCCGTCGCTGCCGCCAGGGCCCTTCACGCGGCAGGCGGGAAACATATCTATCTGGCAGGGCGGCCCGGCGAGCAGGAAGCCGCATTGCGCGATGCTGCTGTCGGCGATTTCATCTTCGCCGGCGGCGATGCGCTGGCAACGCTTCAGGATGCCTATCGGCTGATGGGTGAAACATGAGTTCGGCGAACAAACCCGTTCTGACCGGCGGCTGCCAATGCGGCGCGGTGCGCTTTGCGTTGTCGGCAGCGCCGGTGAAGATCAGCATCTGTCATTGCCGGATGTGCCAGAAAGCCGCCGGTGCGCCGTTTGCGTCCTTCGCCGAGATCGAGCGCAGCGCTTTCGCCTGGACCCGAGGCCAGCCGTCGGCATTCCGTTCCTCCTCGCTCGCCGAGCGCGATTTTTGCGCCGCCTGCGGCACGCCCCTGAGCTTTCGGCGCATCGACGGCCCCAAGATCGAGATCATGACCGGCGCGTTCGACCGGCCCGACCGGGTGGTGCCGACGGGGCAATATGGAACCGAAGGCCGGCTTGGCTGGGTGGTCGCGATCGCCAATCTGCCAAGCCAGACCACGCTGCAGAATTACGGCGCGGAAAAGCTTAACGGCATCGTCAGCCACCAGCACCCGGACCATGATTGAGATGGCGACCGCGACGGAAATGACGGCTCACGGCTATCATGGTATGCTCGCCACCAAGCGCGTCATGCCCGGGCTCGTCCCGGGCATCCACGTCTTTCTTCCGTCTGGAAAGCAAGACGTGGATGGCCGGAACAAGTCCGGCCATGACAAACGAACGAGACCGATAGTATGAGCCGAATACCCGACTTTGCGGATATCGCGTTCGAGCGCACCGCCGGCGCCGGCCCCGTGGGCCACGCCGAACCCTGGCTCACGCCGGAGGGAATCCCGGTCAAGCCCGGCTATGGCGAGGCGGACCTCGAAGGCATCGACTTCCTCGAGACCTGGCCCGGCATCGCTCCATACCTGCGCGGCCCCTACCCCACCATGTATGTCAACCAGCCCTGGACCGTCCGGCAATATGCCGGCTTCTCCACGGCGGAGGATTCCAACGCCTTCTACCGGCGCAACCTTGCCGCCGGGCAGAAGGGTCTCTCGGTCGCGTTCGACCTCGCCACCCACCGCGGTTACGACTCCGACCATCCGCGGGTGTCCGGGGATGTCGGCATGGCCGGGGTGGCGATCGATTCGATCTACGACATGCGCACGCTGTTCGCGGGCATTCCGCTCGACCGGATGAGCGTGTCGATGACCATGAACGGCGCGGTGCTGCCGATCCTCGCGCTGTTCGTCGCCGCCGCCGAGGAGCAGGGCGTGCCGCCGGAAAGACTCTCAGGCACCATTCAGAACGACATTCTGAAAGAGTTCATGGTGCGCAATACCTATATCTATCCGCCGGCGCCCTCGATGCGGATCATCTCCAACATCTTCGCCTACACCTCGCAAAGGATGCCGAAATACAATTCGATTTCGATTTCCGGCTATCACATGCAGGAAGCCGGCGCGACGCAGGACCTCGAACTCGCCTATACGCTGGCCGACGGCGTTGAATATCTGCGTGCCGGACTCGCCGCCGGCCTCGATGTCGACCGCTTTGCGCCGCGGCTGTCGTTCTTCTGGGCGATCGGCATGAACTTCTTCATGGAAGTCGCCAAGATGCGCGCGGCGCGGCTGCTCTGGGCCAAGCTGCTGAAGCCGTTCAACCCGAAAGACCCGCGCTCGCTGTCGCTGCGCACGCACTGCCAGACCTCGGGCTGGTCGCTGACCGCGCAGGACGTCTACAACAACGTGATGCGCACCACGATCGAGGCGATGGCCGCGACCCAGGGCCATACCCAGTCGCTGCACACCAATGCGCTTGACGAGGCGCTGGCACTGCCGACCGATTTCTCCGCTAGAATCGCGCGCAACACGCAACTATTCCTGCAGCAGGAAAGCGGCACCACCCGCATCATCGATCCCTGGGGCGGCTCCTATTATGTCGAGCGGCTGACCCACGATCTCGCCGCCAAGGCCTGGGGCCATATCCGGGAGGTCGAGGCGCTCGGCGGCATGGCGAAGGCGATCGAGGCCGGCGTGCCGAAACTGCGGATCGAGGAAGCTTCCGCCAAGACCCAGGCCAGGATCGATGCTGGCCGGCAGGCAGTGATCGGCGTCAACAAATACCGGCCGACCGACGAAGCGCCGATCGACGTGCTGAAGGTGGACAATTCCACCGTGCGGCGGCTGCAGATCGACAAACTGTCCCGGCTTCGCAAGGAGCGCAACCGGAAAGACGTCGACGCCGCGCTGGCGGCGCTGACCCGGAGCGCCGGCGACGGCAACGGCAACCTTCTGGCGCTGGCGATCGACGCCGCGCGCGCCAAGGCCACGGTCGGCGAAATCTCCGATGCGCTGGAAAAGGTGTTCGGGCGGCACCGCGCCGAGATCAAGTCCATCACCGGCGTCTACAAGCGGGAGGCGTCCACCATGTCCAACCGGGTCGAAAAAGTGCAGGCCCTGATCGATGCGTTCGAGGATGCCGAGGGCCGAAGGCCGCGCATTCTGGTCGCCAAGATCGGCCAGGACGGCCACGACCGCGGCCAGAAGGTGATCGCGTCGGCCTTTGCCGATGTCGGCTTCGACGTCGATATCGGGCCGCTGTTCGCCACCGCCGAGGAAGCGGCGCGGCAGGCGGTCGAGAACGACGTGCATATTCTTGGGCTGTCGTCGCTGGCTGCCGCGCACCTGACCGCGGTGCCGGAGGTGAAGGCGGCGCTTAAGAAGCAGGGCCGCGAGGACATCATGATCATCATCGGCGGCGTGGTGCCGCCGCAGGATTACGACGCGCTCTACCAGGCCGGCGCCGAGGCGATCTATCCGCCGGGTACCGTGATATCGGATGCCGCGGAAGAGCTGATCCACAAGCTCAATGCACGGCTGGGACACAGCGAGGCGGCGGAGTGAAAATGCCTGCGGAGGTTGTGCCACGTCAATGGCTTCGTCCTTCGAGACGCATCGCTTCGCGATGCTCCTCAGGATGAGGTCTCAGACCCTCATGGTGAGGAGCGCGCCTTCGCGCGTCTCGAACCATGAGGCCTCGGGAGTAGCGGCAATGATTCGAGTGAACTGGAAAACGCTATAGTATCTGGCCATGAGCGACGTTGCTGATATCACGTTGGAAGAGATCATCGCCAAGCTGCGCGGAATCGCGCCTGCGATCAAAGCCGAGGGCGTGACGAAGCTCGCCGTCTTTGGATCACGGGCGCGCGGCGATGCGCGGCCCGACAGCGATTTCGATATTCTCGTCGACACCGTTACCCGCGGAGCGTCGCCAGCATTTGACCTATTCAAGGTGATGCATTTGATCGAGGACGCGACGGGTCTTCGAACGCAGATATCGATGCGGGATTTACTAAAGCCGCGCATTGCAGCGCGAATCGCGGACGAACTTACCGAGGTATTTTGATGCCCAAGGTGACGACCGCCAGCGATGATTGACAATAACCCCGCCGACATCAAATCCCTCGCCAAAGGCCTCCGCGCCGGAAGCCGCGCGGCACTGGCGCGGGCGATCACGCTGATCGAGAGCCGGCGCGGCGACCACCAGGCTGCGGCGCGCGATCTGGTGCAGGCGTTGCTGCCCGACACCGGCCGCGCGATCCGGGTCGGCATCACCGGTTCTCCCGGGGTCGGCAAATCCACCACCATCGACGGGCTCGGGATGTTCCTGATCGAACGCGGCCACAGGGTCGCGGTCTTGGCGGTGGACCCGTCCTCGGCCCGCACCGGCGGCTCGATCCTCGGCGACAAGACCCGGATGGCGCGGCTTGCCGGCTCCGACAGCGCCTTCATCCGGCCCTCGCCGGCTTCCGGCACGCTCGGGGGTGTCGCCGCAAAAACCCGCGAGGCGATGCTGCTATGCGAGGCCGCGGGCTTCGACGTCGTGCTGGTGGAGACGGTCGGCATCGGCCAGTCCGAGACCGCGGTCGGCGACATGACGGATTTCTTCCTGGCACTGATGCTGCCCGGCGCCGGCGACGAGTTGCAGGGTATCAAGAAGGGCCTGGTCGAACTCGCCGACATGGTCGCCGTCAACAAGGCCGACGGCGACAACACCAAGCGCGCCAATCTCGCAGCCGCGGAGTATCGCGGCGCGCTGCACATCCTCACCCCGCGCTCGGAGCATTGGCATCCGCCGGTCGTGACCTATTCGGCGCTGACCGGGGCCGGCGTTGCCGAACTCTGGCAGAAGGCTCTGGATCACCGCGCCGCCATGCAGGCCTCCGGCGAATTCGCCGCGCGACGCCGGCAGCAGCAGGTGAAATGGATGTGGTCGATGCTGGAACAGCGGATGATGGCGCGGCTGCGCGCCGATCCCGCCATTCGCGCCAAGGTGAAGAAGATCGAAGCCGAGGTCGCCGACGGCCGCATCTCGCCCGCCGTCGCGGCAGAAAAGATCGCGGAGATGCTGCGTTGAGATGAGCGACAAACTCCACGTCCTCCTTACCGGTTTTGAGCCGTTTCCGGGCGCGCCGTACAACCCTACGCAGCCACTGGTGGCGCGGCTGCTGCGGCTGCGCCGGCCGGCGCTGGCCGATGTGGCGCTGTCAGGACATATTTTCCCGGTGACCTACCAGGCCGTTGATCGCGAGCTGCCGCAGCTCATCGCAAAGCACCAACCGCAGGCGCTGCTGATGTTCGGCCTTGCATCGCGCAGCCTGCATCTGCGGGTCGAAACCCGCGCCCGCAACGCCGTCACGATGACGTGGCCCGACGCCGACCACGCCCACGATCGCAAGGGATCGATCGCGGGTCACGCCGACGCCATGATGTTCGGTCCGCACACCGCCAGATTGCTGCGCGCGGCCATGGCCGCCGGCGTCGATGCGCGAGCTTCGCGCGATGCCGGCAACTATCTCTGCAATTATCTAAGCTGGCGGGCGATCGAGGCGGTCAGAACCGGCCACGGCCCTCGCCTTGCCGCGTTCATCCATGTGCCGCTGCTGGCGCGCGACGGCTCGTCGCAGCGCCGGCAGACAACGCCACCGCTCACGCTGGAGCAACTGGTCGACGCCGGCGAAGCGGTGCTGATGGAACTGGTGAAGCTGACGCGAATGGCGCGGCTGTCGTAGTCTCGTAGCCCGGATGCAGCCCTCGGGTCACGCCTTCGGCGTGCCCAAGGATAAACTCAGCGCAATCCGGGAATCGCAATGCGGATGGGCGGCCCCGGATTTCGCTGCGCTCCATCCGGGCTACGGATCGTCATCCATGGCTTGCCCTACGGGTTGTTAACCCTACCCCGAACAATCGCGGGCTTTCGCCCTCGTGGTCGCGGCGCGCGGACGCATTTTTGCGTTACTCCGGCATCGTAGACGCTTCAATCGCGTCGGTGCAGGAAACGCGATCATGGACCCCAACCGCCGTCATCTCATCGGGGCTTCCGTCACCGGCGTTGCCGGCGCGCTGGCGATGTTGCCCGATGCAACGCGGGCGGCGCCCCTCACCTCGCTGCTTGGGCGCGACGCCACCCAATACGGCGTCCGGCCCGGCAGCCCGGACGAGCAGACCCGGGTCTTGCAGCACGCCATCGACGAGGCGGCGCGCGCGCAGGTGCCGCTGGCGCTGCCGCCTGGGGTCTACCGTACCGGCATGCTTCAGCTAAAGAACGGCACGCAACTCGTGGGCGTGCGCGGCGCGACCAGGCTCGTTTTCACCGGTGGCGCATCGATGCTTCAGGGCGAAGGCGCGGCAGGCGCCGGCCTGACCGGCATCACCCTTGACGGCAGCGGCATTGCGTTGCCGGCGCGGCGCGGCCTCCTGCATTGCCTCGGCGGCCACGATATCCGCATCGTCGATTGTGAAATCAACGACAGCGGCGGTGCCGGCATCTGGTTCGAGCAGGTCTCCGGCGACGTCAGCGGCAACATCATCACCAAATCGGCCGCCACAGCGATCGTCTCGTTCGACGCCCTGGGCTTGCTGGTATCACGCAACACCATCCTGGGCACCGGCGACAACGGCATCGAAATCCTGCGCACCGCGATTGGCGACGACGGCACGCTGGTCGCCGACAACCGCATCGAGGACATCAAGGCCGGCCCCGGCGGCTCCGGACAATACGGCAATGCCATCAACGCCTTTCGCGCCGGAAACGTGATCGTGCGCGGCAACCGCATCCGCAATTGCGACTATTCGGCGGTACGCGGCAATTCGGCTTCCAATATCCAGATCACCGGCAATATCGTCAGCGACGTCCGCGAGGTGGCGCTCTATGCGGAATTTTCTTTCGAGGGCGCGCTGATCGCCAACAACACCGTGGACGGCGCGGCCTTTGGCGTTTCGGTCTGCAACTTCAACGAGGGCGGGCGACTTGCGGTAGTCCATGGCAACATCATCCGCAACCTGTTGCCGAAGCGGCCGATCGGCACCGCGCCCGATGACGATGCCGGTGTCGGCATCTATGTCGAGGCCGACAGTTCGATCACCGGCAATGTCATCGAGCACGCACCGGCGTTCGGGATCATGGCCGGCTGGGGCAAATATCTGCGCGACGTCGTCATTACCGGCAATCTGATCCGCAAGGCCTTTGTCGGCGTCGGCGTATCGGTGGCGTCAGGTGCCGGCACGGCGCTCATCAGCAACAACGTGATTTCGGAGGCGCCGCGCGGCGCCGTGGTCGGTCTCGATCACGCCCGCCCGGTCACGCCGGATCTCACCGCCGACGGCGCGCAGCGCTTTGCACAGGTGATGATCGGGACCAATTCGGTTCGAGCATAGTCTGCGTCACAGCGCGTTGCGCAGCGACGGATAGCGTTGCCGGATCGCCGCGACGTCCGGCGCGAGGCCGGCGGCGTCATTTGCGGCCGGGTCCAGCGCGGCAGTCAGCCCGGATTGCAAACCGGGCTTTCGCACGGAAAGCGCTTGGTCCGAAAACACGTCAACGATCTTGACGGCGGCGGGAATATCGCGCCGCGGCGGCTCGGCCGGCGTCGGCAATGGTTGCAGCGGAAGCCGACGCAGCTGATCGCCCAGCATCTCGGCGCGCGGCAGCGTGGTTCTGCCGCGGCTCAGCCAGGACATGTCGACAGCGGAATTGTCCCGTGACGCCTCGCGCGTGAGCAGATCGCGCCAGGTCTCCACCGCGGTCTTCGCCTCCTGGATATTTTCAAGAATGTCTCGTTCGCTATGAAAGCGACGCCAGCGGCCGGTCTCGGACAGCTCAGTGAGGTATTCCAGCCGTTGCTCGGCCAGCTTGCACCAGCGCGCCACAATGTGGCGGCCGCGTGCCACGTCGAGTCGGTGAGTCATAAACCAGCCCGTTGGAGAAAGACGGACGCCGACGCAACGCGGACGAATCAATTGGACACGACGAGGATATTCTGTGGAAAACTATTATTTTGTCCATAGCGCGGTTCCGCACGCCCATCGGCCGACGGACTGCACCGCATTCAAATCGCGCCGCGCGGCGAAAGGACGCGCCAAACGAAAGACCCGTCCGGGGGGACAACCGGACGGGTCAAGCCATAAGGGCGCTTGGGGTGGATGGGCGCTCGCGCCGGATACAGCCTCGATGGGGAGGAACTACCGCTCCCACGGTTAGTTTGTCGCCGACAGGCCGTCTGACGTTCAAAGTCGTCCCGAGATTTTTTTAGCTGCCGTTCCGACGGGAGATCATGGCCTGTCGGGACCGTTGGCCGGCCTGTCGGCGACCGTGGCAGGGATCGGCGTGTCCGGCGCTCGGGTTGGAGGAACATCCTGCTGTTGCTGGGTTTTTTCCGGGGGACGCGGGTCCGAAACCGCCGCGACAGCAGTGGCTGCGCCCGCGCCGCTATGGCGTCGCGACCGCAACGCTGACGATCTTCTCACCCTGCAGCTTGCGCATCAGGCCGGCGGCTTCGTCCTTCGACATCGCCCTGTTGCCGAATTGCAGCCGGAACATGCCGCCGCGTGTGTCGATGATCGCCGCCCGATAAGTGTCGAGCAGCGCTATGATGTCGGCGACGCGGGCATCGGGCGCGAACCGCACCAGCGCGTGCGGCGGCGCTTCCGAGCTCAAGGTCCGGGTAATCGGCTCGTTCGTGCTGAGCGACGCGGTCTGGAACGAAGCCGGCTGATTCTGCATCAGCATCGCGCCGATGATGCCGGCCTGGAGCAGCAGCACCACGGCGCCAAGGCTTGCCGACCAGGCGAGCGTCCGCGGCGTCAGCGCTGCGAAAAACCCGGCGATCCCGCGCGAGATACGGCGCGATGCGGTTGGCTTGCGTTCGGGCTCGGCGTCGATCGCCGCGAACAGCGTCTGCATGGCGCGGGCCGATGGCGCGCCCAGGCTCTCGTTGAGGTCGATGGTCTCGGCATACTCTTCGCGAATCGCGGTGTATTGCCGCGACAATTCGGGATCGCGGACAAGCGCTTCCTCGACGCGGCGCGCATCGCGCGCATTCAACGTGCCGGCCGCATGCCATGGCAACAGCATCTCGATTTCGCCGGGCTCTCGCTCCAGCAGTTTTTTCATCGCCATCATGGCCAGCCTCGTTCCACGCCGGCTGCCTGCAGCAGTTCGGCCAGTTTCTTGCGCGCATAGAACAGGCGCGTCTTCACTGTGTTCTCGGGTATGCCGACGATTTCAGCCACCTCTTCCACGGATCTCTCGTGATAGTAGACGAGATCGACGATCTCTCGATGATCGGGCGAAAGCGCGGTCAGGCACTTGCGCAACGCTTGACTGGTATCCTTCTTCTGCGCCGTCACTTCGGGATCGTCGGATTCGTCCTCGATCGCATGGGCGGCCTCGTCGTCCAGTTCAACGTCCTTCCTGCGCCGCAGCGCAGACAGGGCCTTGAATCGCGTAATCGCCAGCAGCCAGGTGGAAACGGCGGATCGGCCTTCGAACTTGCCGGCCTGGCGCCACACATCGAGAAAAACCTCGCTGATGAGATCTTCCGCGACCTGTTCGTCCCGCACGAGCCGAAGCCCGAAACGAAACACCCTGACACGGTGCCTTCCGTACAGTACCTGCATGGCAAGCCGGTCGCCTTGAGCGATTCGGGCGATCAGGACGTCGTCCGAAGCCGCCTGTGCCGCACTCAATGGCCGTCTCGCAGGGTTGGTCGGATTGAACCGCCAGCTGGTTCGACGGAAACGGGAAAATTCTTCAGCCTGGCATAGCGGCTCGCCGGCGTCTGTGAGCTATCCCACAAAGCGCGGTGGCGCGGCGACCGCCGAGCGCCGTCTGCCGGCCGAAACCCATCAAGAGGTACCATAATACAGGAGCTCTTTCTTCCGAGTCGGAACCGGCATGGCCCCGACCTTAGCAAGGGTTCGCCGGAAACACAGCATTTTGCGCAACAACCAGCCGGCGCTTCGATCCGACCGGGTTTGGCCGCTCGCGCCAGACGACCCCGATTCCCGGAATTTCCTTTGTGGTACATCGGCGGTATCAGCCCGGACGACCGAGATTTGGCCGCGAAAGATACCAAACCTAAAGGCTTTTCTCCCTAAGGTTCCGTTGAATGTACTCCACCACGGCAGGACATGATCAGCGCGGCTTCACTGCTTCAAGGTCAGGGCTCTGGCGGCACGGTCGGATTCGCCGGCGACCTGCCGCTCGACGTCCTGAAGCGCCGCGCTGCGCATCGGCGGCATACGCTTGCGGTGCAGGTGGCAAGCTATGCGATCGGCGCCGCCGTGCTCATGATCTACGCCAGCGCCGGCACCATCACGGTTGTGATCCCGTCGGCCTTCTTTCTGTCCGGCGTCACCCTGATCGGCGTCTTCGTTATCCTGTCTGAAACCCACCTCAACGACCGCTTCGAAGACCACTATCTCACGGTTTTTCAGGTCGGCGGCCATGTCGCGGTCCAACTCGGCTTTGTGCTGGCAGCGCCGCAGATCGGTTACGCCTTCCTCAACGTCCTGTTTCTGATCTTTGGCGTCGCCGCGTTGCGGATGACGTCGCGTCAGGCGACCATTGCGTGGGCGCTGACGGCGCTGGGCATCGCTCCGATTTTCCTGCTTACCCGCATTCCCATCGGCATGCCGGTCGCCACCGCCACCGAGCGTCTGGCCGCGGCGCTGTGCTTCATTCTCACGATCGGACAATGCGCATTCGTCGGGCTGTACGGCGACTCGCTGCGCAAGAAGCTCTACAAGCGCGGCGCCGAACTCAGCGAAGCCTACAAGCGCATCGAGGAACTCGCCGAACTCGACGAACTCACCGGCTCGTTCAACCGCCGCTGCATCATGCGGATGCTCGATGACGAGATCGACCGCGCCCACCGCATCGGAACACCGTGCTCGATCGCGTTGATCGATCTCGACTGGTTCAAGCGCATCAATGACGCCTATGGTCATCCGACCGGCGACGAAGTGCTGCGGACCTTCGCCATCACCGTATTCGCCAATATCCGCAGCATCGACCGGTTCGGCCGCTACGGCGGCGAGGAATTCCTGCTGGTGCTCCCGGATACCCCCAGCGACGGTGCCGCGCCCATGATCGACCGGCTGCGAGCGATCATTGCCGATCTCGACTGGAGCGCGTTCTCGCCCGGCCTGCGGGTTACAATGTCCGCCGGCCTCGCCACGCTGAAATCCGATGAGACGCCGGACACCTTTCTCGCGCGCGCCGACCGCGCGCTCTACGCGGCCAAGGCACGAGGACGAAACCGTATTGCCAGTGCCTGATTCAAACAATTCCGCTCCGGGACGGAGAATCCGTTACGGGCCCGCAATGCACGAACGCTCCAGGATAGAGTCATGAGTTCGAGACCCGCCGCCGCTTCCGAAAACCTGCTGGACGAACTGCAGGCGACGCTCGCGCACGGCACCGTGGCGCGCCGGGTCGAGACCCTGCGCCGCGTGACCGATCTCTTCATCAACGGCGCGGTGGATTTTTCCGACGAGCAGATCGAATTGTTCGACGATGTGTTCCAGTGCCTGATGCATCACATCGAGACATCGGCCAAGGCGCTGCTGGCCAACCGTCTCGCTCCAATCAGCAGCGCCCCTCCTGCCACCATCCGCACGCTGGCGTTCGACGACGTCATCGAAATCGCCGGCCCCGTGCTCTCCAGATCGGAACGGCTCGACGACGAGGCGCTGATCGAAACTGCCCGCAGCAAGGGCCAGGCGCATCTGCTGGCGATTTCGACCCGCCGGGTGCTGAGCGGCGCAGTGACCGACGTACTGGTACTGCGCGGCAACGACGATGTGGTCCAGAGCACCGTCAACAATCCCGGCGCGGAGTTTTCCGAGCATAGCTTCACCCGGCTGGTCGAACGGGCCGAAGGCGACGACGACCTCGCCACCTGCGTCGGCCTGCGACCGACGGTTCCGCGCCATCTCTACCTCAAGCTGATCGCGAAGGCGTCGGCGACGGTGCGGGCTCGCCTCGAGGCCGCCAATCCGCAGCAGGCCGGGGATGTGCCGAATGCGGTGCGGGCAGCGACGCAGCTGGCGCGCGCCGCGCCGAACCGCGAGACCGCCATCGCGCATGCGCTGGTCAAGTCGCTGTACGACGACGGCCGGCTCGACGAGCATCAGGTCGAGGCATTCGCCGCCGCCGGCAAATTCGACGAGGCCAACGCCGCGATCGCAGCGCTCGCCAACGTGTCGGTGTCGATCGCCGAAAACATGATGGTGGAAACCCGCGCCGAAGGCGTGATGATCCTGGCGAAAGTCTCGGGAATGTCCTGGACGACCGTGAAGGCGATCATCAACATGCGCGACAATCTATCGGGGCTGGACCGCTCCGATCTCGCGGCCTGCAAGGAGACCTACGAACGGCTGCGGCCCTCGACCGCGCAGCAGGTGCTGCGCTTCCACCGCATGCAGCAGGCAGCGCCGGCGGCCTGAGGCCTGTTCGATTCTGATCGGGCTTTAGACTATTGTCATTGCAGCTTCTCCGAGGCCTCGTGGTTCGAGACGTCGCGCAAGGCGCGGCTCCTCACCATGAGGGTCTGAGACCTCGTCCTGAGGAGCATCGCGAAGCGATGCGTCTCGAAGGATGAAGCCATTGCGGTCGAAATTGCGCTAGCTAGAATCTGAGTATTCGCGATCCCGCCAGCGCGCCGATCGTGGTGACCAGCGCGGTCGCGATGGTGTACCAGGTCGCGACGAACAGCGGTGAATCGTCGGTGCAGTGCGAGGCGTACAGTGTCGCGGCCAATCCCGCCGACAACATTCCGGCGATCGCGCCGGCGAGCGCCGGCCGGGCCGGGGCGCCGTGCCGCAACCCGATCAGCGCCCCGGCCAGCAGCGGCAGCGACAAAACCGGAATGGCCGTCATGCAGACCCGTGAATTATGGCCGACCAATCGCGTCATCATCGGCAGCCGCTGCGGCACCATCATCTCGCCGCCGATCGCGGCGACGAGGATCCCGGCGGGCAGCAGCAGCAACCACACCCAGCCGCCCAGCAGCGCTTCCGGCCGCGACAAATGCAGGCTGACGGCGATGCCCGCGATCGCCAGCGCCAGCGTCACCACGAATTTCAGGTCGAAGAACGGATTATGCATCGCGGTCATGACGTCCGGGCGAACACCCAGCGCCACGAGAAATATCGCCATCGAAACCGGCAACGCAGCGAGCAATGCCAGCGCCAGCAGAAACCCGACCGGCCGGGCGCGATAGGCGCTATCGGCGGCGAGGGTTCGGATCAGCTGATCGGTTTCCATGGTCATTGTTCCCGCAATTTGGCGGTGAGCCCGGCAAGCCCGCGATGCAGCGCCACCCGCACCGCGCCCTCGCTCATTCCGAACTTCGCCGCGGTGTCCTTGATCGAGGCGCTCTCGACCGCGATCGACTGCAGCACCTCGCGCTGTCGCGCCGGCAGCGACTTGAGCTGGGCTGCGACCTCGCTTGCCGGCGCGGTCTCCGCGGCGGGTTCGCCTGCGATGGTCTCGGCGAAGTCATCGATGTTGACAAAAATCCGCCGGCCGCGGCGACGCAGGGCGTCGATCAGCTTGTTGCGGGCGATCGCAAACAGCCACGGGGCGAACGGCGCGTTGGCGTCCCAGGTATGCCGCTTCAAATGCACCGCCAACAGAATGTCCTGCACGATATCCTCGGATTGGTCGACCGGCTGCCCGGCCCGCGCCAAGCCGCGGCGCGCCGCGGCCCTCAACACCGGCGTCACGGCCTTGAGCAGACGCTGATACGCTGCATTGTCGCCTGAAATGGCCAGCCGCATCAGACCGGTCCACTCGTCTTCACGTTCGCGCACTCGCGCTCCCACCATGCAATTCGGTCGATCTTTCAAATTGTTACATCCGCAGCGAGGGATCACGAAGTCGTGATGAGACCGTGAAAAAGCCTGCGGAGCCTTGCCATCATCGCCGCGCGCGGGAATAGCCGGCCGCGTTCGGCACAGACAGGCTCATAACATCGATCCGCGCTGCTGACACCGGTGAGATTGCCGACGGGAATTTTCCGGACCGGCCCGAAGATTCCCTTTTTCTGCCGCGCTGCGGACACGGGCGAGGTCTCATTTTCCGCCGGGAGCTGGCAAAAGGGGAGATTGCCGAATGACTATCAACGCCAGTGGGCGCGCGGCATTGATCATCGCGACGGGATTGTTCGTAGGCCTGGCCGGCCCGTCGCAGGCAGCCAGCGACAGCGATGCCGACGCGGCAACCTCAACGGCGGAAGCCCCGGCGGGAGCTCCCGTGAAACTGAGCAACTACACCAAACACGCCTCACACCACTGGAAAAAACACGCCCACCACCAGGTGGCGCAGAAATCCTCTCCCGACAAAAAAACCGCTGATGCCGCGGACGCCGACGCCGGCAATTCGCCCGCGGTCCAACCAGCCACGATCCCGGCCTCGGTCGCCAACGCCAATGCGCAACTCGCCACCCCCGACACGCCGGCCGACAACGCCAATGCGATGACGGCGCGGGCCAACACGATCGTCCAGAGCACACCGGACGCGCCGGCCGACGTTCAACCGGCAGCCGATGCCCAGCTCGTCGCCCCCGATCAGCTCAACGACGTCGATCGCTCGCTGCGCGACAGCGCGCCGCCCGCGGGCACGCTGGCAGTGGCCTCGGCCGAGCCGACGGCCGCGGCCGTCGCCCCAGCTGCGAACACCGAACCTTCCGCCTGGGACCAGACCTCGCTGATCGGGAAAATCTTCATCGGCTTCGGGGCGCTGCTGACCATGGCCTCTGCCGCACGCATGTTCATGGCGTAACATTCAAGGGGCCGGCTTTCAGCTCTGTCCGGCTGCAATGAGGCCCCTTGAAGCCCGTGCCGCCAGCGGGCACAGTCCCGTGCAGTCAGGCGCGGGGATAGACCATGAGCACGTTCGAACACATCGTCGTCGAGGGCAAAGGCGCGGTCGGCGTCATCACGCTTAATCGTCCGAAGCTGCTCAATGCGCTATCCTTTGGCGTATTCAGGGAAATTGCCGCTGCGGTCGACGACCTCGAAGCCGACGACAAGATCGGATGCATCCTTCTCGCCGGCAGCGAGAAGGCCTTCGCCGCCGGCGCCGACATCAAGGAAATGCAGCCGAAGACCTTCATCGACATGTTTTCCAGCGATTTCGCCGCTGTCGGCGCCGACCGCGTCGCCAACTGCCGCAAGCCGACCATCGCCGCCGTCAGCGGCTATGCGCTCGGCGGCGGCTGCGAACTGGCGATGATGTGCGACATCATCATCGCCGCCGACACCGCGAAATTCGGCCAGCCGGAGATCACGCTCGGCACCATCCCGGGAATCGGTGGAACTCAGCGCCTGACGCGCGCGATCGGCAAATCCAAATCGATGGACCTGTGTCTCACCGGGCGGATGATGGATGCCGCCGAGGCCGAGCGCTCCGGGCTGGTCAGCCGCATCGTGCCGGCGGACAAACTGATGCAGGAAGCCATGGCGATAGCGGAAAAAATCGCATCGATGTCACGCCCCGCAGCCGCGATGGCAAAAGAAGCCATCAACCGCGCGTTCGAGACGCCGCTGTCGGAAGGCATCAGCGTCGAGCGCAATCTGTTTCACTCGACCTTTGCGCTGGAAGATCGATCCGAAGGCATGGCGGCCTTCATCGAGAAACGCAAACCGGTCAACAAGAACCGGTAAATCGCTGCAGAACTCCGGTCTTCGTCCTCAAGATGGATTGCTTCGTCGCTTACGCTCCTCGCAACGACGCCGCGTGCAGCAGCCTTCTCAACCCGCACGCGTCTTCGCCAGCGCCGCGCTGACCAATGCGCGGTAGGCGCGTTCGGAGAACCACACGGGCTTGTCGAGCCCGAGCCGCGCCAGGCATTCCTGATCGGCCCGGTCCGGCGGGTGTCTCGCGCCCTTCCACAGCAGTCCCGGCAGTCGCAGCGGCGTGCGCCGGGCGTCCTGCAGGAATTGCAGCGCCGGAATCAGCCGCTGTTCGATGGCGGTGAAATCGCTGCCAAACGGAAATAGCGGCAACAGGCCCGCCTCCCGCGCGGGCTTCAGCGCGCGTGCGATCCGCTCCGGGTCGTTGTCGCGCTGCGCCGCCGGAATCTCGAAGTTCTTCGGCAGCTTGCCGGCGTCCTTGGCCTGCCGCATCAGATCGTCCTGAAAGCGGGAATCCGCAACACCCAGCATCGCCGCAATCACCTCGGCGTCGGATTTTCCCCTGATATCGGCGACGCCATACTCGGTGACGATGACATCGCGCAGATGCCGTGGGATGGTCTCGTGGCCATAGCTCCAGCGGATATTGGAGGCGCGGCCCGATCTCGCCTGCCGTGTCGCATCGAGCGTCAGGATCGAGCGGGCGCCAGCCAGCGCGAACGCCTGCGCCACGAAATTGTATTGGCCGCCCACCCCGCTGACGACCTGCCCATTCTCGAGGCCATCGGAAATCGCAGCCCCCAGCAGCGTCGCCATCATCGCATTGTTGACGAAGCGGGCGTCGACGCGGGCGCGCCGCTTGGTATCCTCTTCGCCATAGAGCTCGTTGGTGAAGGACACCGGCATCATCCGGATCCGCGCGATCTGTTCCGGCGTCATCTCGCGCAGACGCCGATAGAACGACCGCGGTCCGAGGAAAAACGCGCCGTGCAGCACCACGCCGTCGACCTCGCGCTTGAGAATGCCGGCGTCGATCAGCCCGAGAAAAGCCTCGAACAGCATTTCGCTGACGCCGTAAAGGCCCCTTTCGAACGGTCCGGCCAGCAGCGCCGGACGCGGCTCCGCCGCCGGCGCGAGTTGCTGCATGATCGCGCGGAACTGCGCATTGTCGCGATGACGGACGATCAGGCCCTGCGCCAGCGCATCGCCCACCTGCCCGATCCCGATCTGAAGCGTGCCGCCGTCACGCACCAGACCCGCGGCGTGAAGGCCGATGGCGTATTTGCTGTCGGTGATCGGCTCGGATGGCGGCGCGAACAGCGGAAATTCGGTCGCGGGACTCTCGAGGATCGCGCTGAACGCATCCGCCGGCAGATCGCCCGGGCCGGGCATGAATGGCAGCTCGGAATTGACCTGGCCGATCAGCCTGAACGACGCCCGGCCCTCGGCGCGGGCGCGCAGAACGTCGAGTGTGGTATCGGTGTTGCAGCTCAGGCTGTAGCGCGCGACGCCATCGACCACGCGCTTTGCCACCAATTGGGTGACGACGTTGAGCCCGCGCGCCAGCAGGTAGGACGACGCATGGGTATAGTTAGCCGAAATGTAATGTTGCTGCGCGAACGGCACGTGCAGCCACCTTCCCGCCAGAAAGAAGAATTCGATGACGCGGATATTGGGCGGCAGCACGCCCGCATGCAGCGCATCGGCATAAGCGAGATCGGGATAACCGCCGAACAGGCGGTCGATCACAGGCGCGATGAAGCGGCGCTCCAGCAGGTTCGACGGTTTCGGCTTTTCCAGCGTCAGGGCGGAAAAGAAGGTCAGGTTGATGCTGCGGTCGGCGCTGGCGCGCGCGAACAGCGCATTGGCAATGTGGTTGGCCTTGCCGAGCCCGAGCGGCAGCCCGACCACGAGGTTGGTTCCGACATCGCGGACAATATCCTCCGCAATCGCCTCGGGGTCGGAGAACAGTTTCGGCATCAAGGGCGGCTCGGAAACAACGGGAAACCAGCGTCCGGAATCGGACGCCGACCACCGGCAGCTATAACCTATTTGCGCCCGAGATTCGTCTGTGACGAACCGGCAACAGCAGACCGGGGAATTGCACCGGTTTCTGCGCCCGCTGGTTTGCCTGTGGCGGCGTCGCGCTCTAAACAGGTAAACATGCCGCAGGGATAGGCGGGGCGCGGACAGCCGGGTTTGCTGTGGGATCACATGATTGGGCGTGCCGCTAGGGTTGGCCACGAGGCAAGGCGTGTGCTCCGGGCGGGCATCTGCCTCGGCATTATGGCCTGCCCAGGCGTTGCCGCGACCGCGGCCCGGGGAGAAAGCCTGCCCGAGGCGCTGGCCAAAGCCTATCAGACCAACCCGCAGCTCAATGCCGAACGGGCGCGGCAGCGCGGCACTGACGAGAACGTCCCGCAGGCCATGGCCGGTTATCGGCCGCAGATCGTCGCCAGCCTGAGCGTCGGGCTGCAGGCGGTGCGCAATCTGCTGCCCGACAACACGGTGCAATCGGCGAGCCTGAAGCCCTGGATCATCGGCGTGACGGTGACGCAGACGCTGTTCAACGGTTTCAAGACGGCCAACAGCGTCCGCGTGGCGGAATTGCAGGTGCGATCCGGCCGCGAGGCGCTGCGCAATGTCGGCCAGGGCGTGCTGCTCGACGCGGTCACGGCGTATACCAATGTGCTGGCCAATCAGTCGCTGGTCGAGGCGCAGCGCTCGAATGTCTCGTTTCTGCGCGAAACCCTCGCGATCACCCAAAGACGTCTCAGGGCCGGAGACGTCACCCCGACCGATACCTCGCAGGCCGAGGCGCGCCTCAGCCGCGGCCTTGCCGATCTGAACGCCGCCGAAGTCAACCTGGCCGTCAGCCAGGCGACCTATACCCAGGTGATCGGCAACCCGCCCGGACAATTGAAACCGGCCGACGCCGTGGATCGCTATCTGCCGCACAGCCGCGACGACGGGACCGCGCTCGCCATCAAGGAGAATCCCGCGGTCGTCGCCGCAGGTTTCGACGTCGATGTCGCCTCGACCACCATCCGTGTCGCCGAGAGCAGCCTGATGCCCACCGTCACCCTGCAGGGCAACGCCAGCCACAGCAGGGACGACGATCCAACGCTCGGCACCTTCGGGACCGATCAGGCCTCGATCATCGGACAAGTTACCGCGCCGATCTACGATGGCGGCACCGCCGCCTCGCAGACCCGGCAGGCCAAGGAGATGGCCACGCAAAGCCGGCTCGTGCTCGATCAGGTCCGCAACCAGGCGCGCACCGCGGCGACCGGCGCGTGGGTCGCCAATGAAGGCGCCAAGGTCGCCGTGACCGCATCCGAATCCGAAGTGCGCGCGGCGACTGTTGCTCTGCAGGGCGTGCAAAAGGAAGCCCAGGGCGGACAGCGTACCACGGTCGATGTTCTGAATTCGGAGGCGGACCTGATTTCGGCCAAGGCGCGGCTGATCGGCGCGCAGCGCGATCGCGTGATCGCGTCCTATACGCTGCTCAGCGCCATCGGGCGGCTCGACGTCAAGACGCTCGCGCTCAACACACCGGACTATCTGCCCGAGGTGCACTATCATCAGGTGCGCGATGCCTGGGAGGGACTGCGTACCCGCACGCCGTCGGGCCAGTGACGTCGCGCTAAATTGTGGTGACAAAAACGAGAAAAAGGAAACCGGGGAGTGAGTGGATGTTCACTAAAGCGTTTTCCGGTTCACCCGGATCATTGTTGCTTCTCCCGAGGCCTCATGGTTCGAGACGCGCGAAGGCGCGCTCCTCACCATGAGGGTCTCAGACCTCATCCA
>Ga0208220_1000254_pt1 | contig 22164 bp, 20 predicted proteins | sample NGESurdeep092012_9_FD_184484 | JGI IMG/M metagenome (GOLD analysis project Ga0208220, IMG submission 184484) | Arctic peat soil microbial communities from Barrow, Alaska - NGEE Surface sample F53-1 deep-092012 (SPAdes) | ecosystem: Environmental > Terrestrial > Soil > Wetlands > Peat ...
GGGCGCCGGGCCGGGCGCCGGGCCGGGCCGTCACCAGCACCGCGGCGGCCCCGTCCGTTTCCAGGCAGCAGTCGTAGCGCTGGTACGGGTCGGCGATCATGTCCGCTTCGTCGTACTGGCGCCGGGTCAGCGGCCGGCCGTGGCGCATGGCGCGCGGGTTGGCCTGCGCGTACTGGTACGCGCTGAGCGCGACGGCGGCGAGCTGGGCCTTCGTGGTGCCGTACTCGGCCATGTGGCGGCGGCAGATCATCGCGTACCACTGCGCCGGGACGCTCCACCCGTGCGGGTGCTCCAGCTGGGTGCGGAACTGCTGGCCGGGCAGCAGCCGGGCGCGGGAGTCGATGCGCTGACCCGAGTAACCGTTCCGCGCGAGCACGATCAGCACCGACCCCGCGCTCCCGCTGTCGATCATGGAGTCGGCCAGCCGCAGCGCGGACACGGCCGCGTTTCCGCCGGGGGCGGGCGAGGCATCGAAGACCCGGCTGGACAGGCCGAGCCCGGCGATCAGGTCCTCGGTGAACAGGGCCCCGCCGAGCGGGATGACGCCGTCCAGCTGCTCGGCCGCCAGGCCGGCGTCCGCCAGGGCCGCCCGGCCGGCCTGCGCGCCCAGGTCCGGTACCGACCGGCCGCTGCGCCGGCTGTAGGCGGTCTCGCCGACGCCTTGAATGCTGATCATGAGCCGGACCTGCCGCTCACGAGCCGGCCTCGCCGTAGAGCAGCCCGGATACCGCGCGCTGGTCCGGCAGGCGCAGGACCGCCTGCCCGGAGGCCACCAGCAGGTCCGCCGCGTTACGGATGCTCACGGCCACCTCGACGGCGAACCCGTCGCCGCTGTCCTCCGCCTCGGTCCCCGAGCCCAGCGTCTTCAGGTTCAGCGTCTCCAGGTTCAGCGTCTCCAGCGTCGCCGTTACCGTCAGCCACTCGGCGCAGTACGCGGGCCGGTGATGCCGGTAGGACAGGCTGGCCAGCTCGCCGCCCTGCGCGGCCGCGGCCTCCCAGAGCAGCTGCGCGAGGTAGGCGCCCTGCAGGGGCCCGTGCACCACGAGGTCGTCGAAGCCCTCGGTGCGCGCGTAGTCGCGGTCGAAGTGAATGCGGTGCGTCAGCCAGGTCGCCGCGCTGAACATGAACAGGTCCACCTCGCGCGGCCGCACCCGCCGCTCGGCGATGAGCGGCGGGACCGGCCTGGCGGCCTCGCCCGGCGCGGCCTGGCCCGTCTCGCCGGTCACCGGCTGATCCTGGCGAGCTGCTCCAGGACTACCTGGCGGCCGTCCACCGTGTAGGTGCGGGTGTACTCGAAGATGGTGAACGGCCCACTGCGGCCGGTCTTGGCGCGCCTGCCCACGAACTGCTGGCGGACGGTGAGCTCGTCGCCGGCCAGGATGACGCCCGACCACTGCACGGTGCTCTCGCCGGCCACCACCCGGCCGGACAGGTCGTCGTCCAGGCCGAGACCGTCCTCGCGGAGCTCGTCCGACGGCCGCACCCGGCCCAGCGACAGGCTCAGCGTGGTGAAGAAGAAGGCCGGCGCGACCAGGTCCCGGTAGCCGCGGGCGCGGGCGGCGGCGACGTCATGATGGATCGGGGACATCGCGCCGATGGCCACCGCGAAGTGGCGCACCTCGTGCCGGGTCACGAGCTGAGTCGCGGTCGGGCCGGTCATCCTTGCACCAGCAGGACGTCGGCGATCGCGGCCCGGTCGGCCGCGACGAACAGCGGGTTGACCTCGACCGTCGAGTAGCCGGCGAGCCCGCCGGCCTCGAACTGCCGGCACAGTGCCTCGATCAGGTCGACGGCGGCGACGGCGCCCGCCTCCGGCGCCCGCGCCGGGCGGATGAACGGCTCGGCGGCGGCCTCGATATCCGCGCGCGCCGCCGGCAGCAGCAGGGTCCGCGCGGCGCTGCCGCGTCCGGCCCGCGTCCCGCCCGCGCCGACGGTCAGGAAGCTGCCCAGGCCCGATCGGCTCAGCCCGACCAGCATCTCGGTGCCCGTCAGCTGCTCCTCGACCAGGATGCCGAGCACCTGGTCGGCCGCGATCCCGTGCTCGGCGATCCGGCGCAGGGACTCGGCGACCGCGCTGCGTACCTCCGCCTCAGTGCGGCAGCCCACGGTCACCGCGCCGACCTGGTCCTTGTGCGGCACGCCGCGCAGGTCCACCTTGACCACGACCGGCGGCAGCAGCTGCCGCATGGCCCGGGCGGCCTCGTCCGCGCTCGCGGCGGCCTGGCCGGCCGCGACCGGCACGCCGAGGCCTTCCAGCACCTGCCGGCCGCGGATCTCGCCGAGGACGCCGGCGCCGGTCACGGGCGGGGCGCTGCCGCGGGCGTCCCCCGCCTCGGCCTCCCCCGCCGCGGCACTGGCCAGGCCGGCGCCGGCCGGGAACAGCCGGGCGAGCGCGCGGATCGTGGTCTCGATGCCGCGGACCACCGCGACCTGCGGGTTATCCCGGCGCAGCGTCAGCATCCAGTCGGTCCACGGCACCGTGGCCAGTGAGCAGATCACGGCCGGGGTGCCGGACTCGCGGGCCGTGTCGGCGGCTAGCTGGATGGACGCGCGGTGCACCTTCCGGCCGTCGCTGTCGTCGGGGAACACGACCGACCAGGGGGACAGGACGAAGCCCACCGTCTCGTCGCCGTACACCGTCGAGTAGACCTGGCCGATGCTCGCCTTGGCGCCGGGCCGGCCGACCAGGTCGAGCGGGTTCTCGATGAACGAGCCGGGCGCCACCGACTCGCGTAGGACCTTGCGGGTCTGCCCGGTCAGCAGGGCCAGGTCCAGCCCGTCGCGGGTAGCCAGGTCGCTGGCCACCGCGGCCTGGCCGCCCGAGCTGCCGATGATCACGACGCTCGGCGGCGCGGCGGGCCGCCGGCCCAGCCGGGCCAGGACGGCGACCCGGGCCAGCTCCTCGAAGGAGTCCACGCGCAGCACGTCGTGCGCCCGCAGGAACGCGTCCACCTGCGCGTCGTCCCCCGCGACGCTGGCGGTGTGGGACAGCGCGATCCGCGCCGACCGGTCCGTTCGGCCGGACTTGAGCATCACCACGCGGACGCCTTGTCGCGCCGCGCGGGTCAGCGCGGCGCGCAGGCTGGCCGGCTCGCCGCCCAGCGACTCGATGTACAGGCAGATCACCCTGGTGGTGCCGCGCTCGCAGGCGTAGTCGATGGCCCTGGCCACGCCGAACTGCGCCGCGTTGCCCAGCGACACGCACCAGTCCAGGCCGCCGCCGTCCTCCAAGATGGCGGCCATAGTCGTGCTGACGATGGCGCCGCTCTGCGACACGATGCTGATGTCACCGGGCTCGCCGGTGACGGGCAGCGGCTCGGCGATGGCGCACAGGTTGCGCCGGAAGTCGGCGAAGCCGACGCAGTTCGGCCCGTACAGGCGCGTCTGCGGCTGGCACGCGGCGACCAGCTCACGCTGCAGCGCCCCGCCGGCGCCGTCCGGGTCGCGCTCGGCGAAGCCGTCGGCGACCACCACCAGGTCGAGGGCGCCGAGCGCCACCGCCTGGCGCACGATCTCCGGGCAGCGATGGGCGGCCACCGCCACCACCACCGCGTCGAGCGTGCCGTCGATGTCGGCCAGCGTCGGATACGCCGGCAGGCCGGCGACCGATTCGTAGTTGGGGTTCACCGGCCAGATGTCGCCCTGGTACCCGAACAGCCCGAGGTTGCGCAGCGCGTGCCCGGTCCAGAAGTTGTTCTCCGACGCGCCGACGATGGCCACTCCGTTGCGCATGTATCAACCTGGCTTTCGGCTAGAGGACGGCGACCGCGCTGGCCGGCGAGCCGACGCCGCCGGTGAGGTTCAGCGGCACGCTGGCGAACAGGAACTCGTAGCGCCGCGCCTGCTGGCAGGCCGGCCACAGGCCGGTGAAGTCGAGCAGCTCGCCGAGCGCGAAGCCCAGGCAGGGAATGAGCCTGCGGTGCAGCGAGCCGACCGCGGGGTCGCCCGGTGCCCCCTCAACCGCCGGATTGTCGCAGGTCACCGCGGCCACCCCGCTGTCCCACAGGAAGCGGCTCATCTCCTCGCCGCCCGACAGGCCCGCCCAGCTGCGCTGAGCCGGCTGCTCGAACCGGTGCGCCAGCTCGCCGCGCCCGGCCTCGTCCAGGGCCAGGTACCGGTCGACCCAGCCGGTCCGGATGCACAGGATGTCGCCCCAGCGGAGCGTGGTGTGCTGGAACTCCAGGGCCCGCTGCAGGTCCGCGACCTCGAAGACGTGGTGGTCGAACGGGTCGAAGCCGCCGCCGGCCGCCAGGTCGATCAGCACCCCCCGGCCGACGATGCCGCGCCGCGCCCAGTGCTGGATGCCCAGCCGCTCCGAGTCGGTGTCCGGGTTGCCCTGCCAGCCGCCGTAGAAGCCGTCCTCGCGGGCGCGGACGTGGCGCAGGCTGTCCCACTGGCTGGAGGCCTGCGGGTACAGGTTGTCCAGGCGATCATCCCAGGTGTTGCGGCCGGCGGCGAGCACGGTATGGCGCACCTGCTCCCGGTCGAACAGCGGCGGGTCGGGCAGCTCGAGCGGCAGGCTGAGGCCCACGCGCTCGCCGGTCTGCACCGTCGCGGCCGCCCCGGCGACGGCGGCGCCCGTGAGCCGGTTCAGCGTGCCGAGCTGGTCGCCGCTCGGATAGACCTGCCAGGAGTGCCGCAGGCCCGAGCCCGGCAGGACGGGCAGCTCGTCGAACGGGACGACCACCTGCTCACCGTCGGCTTGCGCCTCGCCGGCCTGCGTGCCCTCAGGGGCCTTGCTCATCTTCCACCAGCTTCCAGTCGTGGCATCGTCGGCCGTCGCGGTCAGCCGCGCGGGAGACCGAGAGTCCGTTCGGCGAGGACGTTGCGCTGAATCTCCGCCGTTCCGCCGCCTATGGTCAGGGCCCGGGCAAAGAAGTAGTAGTCGGCGAAGGCGCCGGAGGCCGCGCCGCCGCCAGGCCGCGCCGCCACGCCCGCCGGGCCGTGCAGCTCGCGCCATAGTTCCAGCATCTGCTGCCCGTGCTGGTCGCTCAGGGTGCGCCGGACCTCGGGGATGACGCCGCCGCGCGACTCGTGGCTGACCTGGCCCAGGGCCTGCGTGCGCATGACGTGCAGGGCCAGCTCGCGGCAGTAACCGCGCGCCACCCGGCCCCGCAGCTCCGTGGCCAGCGGGCCGGCGGCGCCCCGCTGCCGGGCGGCGGCGAGCAGATCCAGGTACACCGGGCCCTGGCCCCAGGCCAGCCCGATGTCCGACGACATCGACATCCGCTCGTTGGCCAGCACCGCGCGGGCGATGTGCCAGCCCTCGTTCTCCGCGCCGATCAGGTGCCCGGGCCCCAGCCGCACGCCGTCGAGCTGGGTCAGGTTCCACTTGTACTCGCCCGCCATGTCGTAAATGGGTGTCAGCGTGAGCCCGGCGGCGTCCATCGGGCAGATGAAGCAGGAAATCCCCCGGTGCTGCGCGGCTGCCGGGTCGGTGCGCGCCAGCAGCAGGCCGAACTGCGCGAGGTGAGCGTGGGTCGTCCAGATCTTCGTCCCGTTCACGACGTACTCCTCGCCGTCCCGGCGCGCCCGGGTGCTGAGCGCGGCCAGGTCCGAGCCCGCCTCGGGCTCGGAGAAGAGCTGGCACCAGGTCTCCTCGCCCGTCAGCAGCTTTCGCAGGTAACGATCCCGCTGCCAGTCAGTTCCCGTCCGCAGGACGAGCGGCCCGATGTATCCGCGAGCCAGCGGCAGGCTGGGCAGCGGGACCGATGCGCGACGCAGTTCGTCGCTGATGATCTGCAGGTCCTCCCCCGCCGCCGCCCGCCCCCAGGGGGCCGGCCAGTGCGGGACCAGGTAGCCGGCGTCCAGCAGCTGCGCACCGGTGGGCGCCGGGTGCTCGGCGAGCCAGCGCCGCACCCGCTCGCGCCGCGGGTCCGATTCGCCCGGCCGCCGCACCGCGAACAGCCGCGCATCCGCCACCGGCACGCTCAGACCCCCAGCAGGTCGGCGAGCCGCTGGCCGTCCTCGTCGGCGGACCCGAGGAACAGCGACAGCCAGCGCGCCCGCCGGAAGTAGGACTGGGAGGCGGCCTCGCGCGTGTAGCCGTAGGTGCCGTGCAGCTGGATGCAGTCGGCCGCCGTCGCCACGAACGCCTCGGTGCTGGCCATCTTCGCGGCCAGGATGGCGAGATCGGCCTCGGCCGAGCCGTCATCCAGCGCCCAGGCGGCGTAGGACACCGCGGCCTTCGCCGCCTCGATGGCGATCAGCGCCTCGGCGCACTTGTGCTTGACCGCCTGAAAGCCGCCGATCGGCCGGCCAAACTGGCGGCGGCTCTGCGCGTAGTCGACCATCAGGCGCAGGGCCTCCTGCGCCCCGGCCGCGGCCTCGGCGGCGATGGCCAGCCGGCCGAGCCGGAGCGCCGCCTCGACCGCCTGCCCGGTCTTCTCCCCGCGGGCCAGTAGGTCGGCGGGGGCCTGGTCGAGGGTGACGGTGCCGAGGCTACGCGTCGGGTCGATGCTGTCGACCGCGGTGACCTCGACGTCGCCCGCACGGACGGCGAACAGGCCAAGGTCCGGGCCGCTGCCTGAGTCGCCGTCGGCGCCGCTGCCCGATCCGAGGTCTGGGCTGCCGGGGCCGCCGTCGCGGCCGATGGTCGCGGGGACGCAGAACACCTCGGCCTGCGGTGCGTTGACGACCAGGTGACGGCGCCCCGCCAGCTGCCAGCCGTCGGACGTCTCTCGCGCCGTCACGGTGGCTTCGCCGGGCGCCCACCGGCCGCCGGCGTTCGCGAAAGCCAGCGCCGCCACGGTGTCCCCGCCGAGCACCCGCCGGGCCAGGTCCACTGCGGCGCTCGCGGCGTCTCCTGCCAGTCGGGCATCCCCGGCGGCTGCCCCACTTGATCGCGGGGAGTTTTCAGTCGGAGGCGCTGAGAAATCCCCGCGATCATGCCCGCTGCCCGGAGCGCCTCCGGCGCCGCCCGCGGCGGCACCCCCGGCGGCGCCCGCGGCGACGAGCGGGAGGAGGGCGCCGAGGGCCAGGACGGCGCTGCCGAAGAACGGACCGGTGTAGAGCACGCGGCCCAGCTCGCCGACGGCGAGCGCGAAATCCTCGTAACCCAGGCCGAGCCCGTCCAGCGCCTCGGGCGCGAGGATGGCCGCGACGCCCATGTCGGCGGTGAGCCGCCGCCACAGGTCCGGGTCGTAGGGCTCGTCGCCGAGCACCGCCGGGCGGACCGTCGCCGGATCGTGGCGCCGGCGCAGCAGATCGCGCAGCGCCGCCCGCCGTTCCAGGGCCTCGCTGGACGGCCAGTAGGACAAGGCGGTGCCCAGCTCCCCTCCCGCTGGGCCCGCCTCCCCTCCCGCTGGGCGCCCCTTCCCTCCTGCTGGGCTCACATCCCCTCCCGCTGGAATTTGTCGATGGCGCCCTTCAGGCTGTGCTCCTTGATCCAGTCCCGCGCGTCGTTCACCGTGTCCGTGGTGTGCGCGACCGCGTCCCATTCCGCGCCGCCCAGGACGGCCTCGCGGAAACCCTGGCGCTCCAGGACGCGGTTGTTGGCGTATTTCTTGATGCGCAGCATGTCCGAGGGCAGTTTCGCTATGTCGCGGGCGATGGCCAGCGTCTGCTCCGCCAGCGACTCCGCCGGGAAGATCAGGCTCGCGTAACCCGCCTCGTAGGCCTCCCGGCCCGTCATCTCACTGCCGACCCGGAACGACATCAGCTTGGCCCGCTGCGTGCCGACCAGGAAGCTCCACATGGGCGAGATCCAGCCGGCGCCGACGGGCATCTTCGGCCAGCCCAGCCTGGTGTCCTCGGCGATGGACACGATGTCGCAGCAGACCGGAAGCTGGGTACCGCCGGCGAAGCAGAATCCGTGCACCTGGGCGATGATCGGCTTCGGGCAGTCCCACAGCCGCAGCCAGCTGCGCCCCATCTCCTCGATGTGGGTCCGGTCGGCCGCCGCGTTGGCCTGGACGTAATGCCCCTCCGGGCTGAGGTCCATCCCGACGCAGAAGGCGCGGCCCTCGCCGTAGAGAATGGCCACCCGGGCCTGCGGATCGTCGGTGAACTCCTGCAGCGCGACGTGATAGTCCGCGATCAGAGCCGGGTTGATGGCGTTGAGCTTCTCCGGCCGGTTCAGGGCGATGAACCCGATCTTGTCCTCGCGCCGGTACGTCACTAGCTCTGGCATGGGATAGCCCTCTCCTCCGATTTTCCGACCTGAAAGACCGGCTGCCTTAGCGGCCCTGCCACCGGGGTTCTCGTTTTTGCGCAAAGGCGCTCGGACCCTCGCGCGCGTCCGCGGACCGCTTGACCAGGTCGACCTCCGCGAAGTTGAGCCGCCAGTGCTCCTCTTCGGCCGGTATGCCGCCCGCCACGATGCCGGTCGCGATGCGCTTGCTCGCCTGGACGGCCAGCGGCGCGTTCTGGCCGATCCGGCCGGCCAGCTCCAGGGCCGCGTCGACCACGGCGCCGTCCGGCACGACGCGGTTGGCCAGTCCCCACCGGGCCGCGGCTCGCGCGCCGATCGGCTCCCCCGTGAGGATCATTTCCATCGCGATCTTCCGCGGCAGCTGCGCGGGCAGCCGCAGCACGCCGCCGGCCGCGGCCACCAGCCCGCGCCTGACCTCGGGCAGCCCGAACGTAGCCCGCTCGGCGGCGACGACCAGGTCACTGGCCAGCGCGATCTCCGCGCCGCCGCCGAGGGCCAGGCCGTTGACGGCGGCGATGGTGGGCTTGCTGATCGGGTGGCGCACGTAGCCGGCGAACCCCCAGCTCGCCTCCTGCGGGTCGATCAGCGGCTCGCCGCGCGCGACCGCCTTGAGATCGGCGCCGGCGCTGAACGCCCGGTCCCCGGCGCCGGTGAGCACGACGGCCCGGATGTCCCGGTCCCCCTCGGCCAGCTCGAGGGCGCGGCCGATCCCGCTGGAGACCTCGCGGTTGATCGCGTTCATCGCGGCGGGGCGGTTGATGGTGATCAGCAGGGTGTGGTCGCGACGCTCGACCAGGATGGCTGGCTGTCCCGTGCTCGGCTGTCCCGTGCTTAGGTGCTCGGTCAACTGGCACCGTCCAGGTCCCAGGTCGGCAGCGACTCGGGCAGGTCCGCGGCCGTCGCGGGCTCGTCCGGCCAGCGCAGGCGCAGCTCGCCGGCGAAGATAGCGGGCCGCGCGGCGGCCGGCCCGCCGTAAATGAATCGCAGCTCACGCTGAGCGAATCGCCAGCCCCGCGCCTCCCGGCGGTAGCGGTCGCGGTATCGGTAGGCGGCCAGCATGAGCTCGCCGTGCAGGGCCAGCTCGGCGTGCCCGGTCGCGACCCCGCGCGCGTTATTCTCGTCGTCCCACGAGATCACCAGAGCGTGAGTCGTGTGAATCGTAGGCCCGTACCGTCGCATGCTCTTCTCGAGCGAGCTCAGCACCTCGGCCCGGCCGGCGGCGGTCCGCCCGCGCCGGACGAAGCAGGCGTCTTCGGTGTACATGCCGGCCACCGCCGCCAGGTCGTGGTCGTCCACGGCCATCGCGTACCGGTTCACCAGATCCTGCAGCTCGGCCCGGTCCATGAGCCGGCCCAGCTGCGCCGCGATCGGGTCGAGGCCGGTCATCGGGAGCCCCGCCCGCCGCCCGCGGCCGCCGGCCGCGGCTCGCGCGGGAGTCCCAGGACCCGCTCGGCGATCACGTTGCGCTGGATCTCCGAGGTGCCGCCGCCCAGGGTCAGGGCGCGGGCGAAGAAGTAGAGGTCGGCGAACGCGTCGCTGCCGGGATCGGCGCCGCGGCCGGGCGGGTAGAGCGCCACCCCGGCCGGGCCGTACAGGTCCCGCCACAGCTCCAGCATGGCCTGGCCGTGCTCGTCACCCAGCGTGCGGCGGACCTCGGGAATGACATCGCCGAGCTGCTGGTGGCTGACGTGCCCCAGCGCCTGTATCCGCATCACGTGCAGCGCCACCGCGTGGGCGTACCCGGCCGCCAGGCGGCCGCGCTGCTCCCGCGACAGCGGCGCGCTCGCGGCCAGTGACCGGGCGAGCCGCAGCAGGTCCTCGTAGGAGGGCCCGTTGCCCCAGGCGAGGCCGGTGTCCGCCGACATCGACATGCGCTCGTTCGCCAGGACCTGCCGGGCCGCCTGCCAGCCCTCGTTCTCGGCACCGACGAGGTCCCGGCGACTGAGCCGGACATCGTCGAGGTAGGTCAGGTTCCACTTGTGCTCGCCCTCCATGCTGTAGATCGGCTGGAGGGTGACGCCGGGTGCGTCCATCGGGCAGATGAAGCAGGAGATGCCGCGGTGCTGCGGCGCATCTGGGTCGGTGCGGGCCAGCAGCAGGCCGAATGCGGCCAGCTGACCCTGGGACGTCCACGTCTTCACCCCGCTGACGACGTAGCTGTCCCCGTCGCGGCTCGCCCGGGTGGTGAGGGAGGCCAGGTCGGAGCCCGCTTCCGGCTCGCTGAACAGCTCGCACCAGATTTCCTCGCCGGTCAGCATCGGCCGGACGTAGCGGTCGCGCTGCTCGCTAGTTCCCGAGGCCATGATCAGCGGGCCGACGAAGTCACGGGCCAGCTTGTAGTCCGGCCGCCGGACCCCGGCCCGCTGGAGCTCGGAGTTGATCACGACGATGTCGCTGGCCGTGGCGTCCAGGCCCCAGGGCCGCGACCAGTGCGGCACCATGTACCCGGCGTCCAGCAGCTCCGCCCCGGTCGGCGCGGGGTGCTCGCTGAGCCACTGCGCGACCTCGGCGCGGCGCGGGTCATCCGGTGCCGGCAGGCGCAGCTGAAACAGGCAGGCGGCCCGATCCGAGGTGCTCATGCGGTCTGCCTTTCCACGAGCTGAGCGGCCAGCGCCGGCTCGACGATCAGCACGTCGGCGATGACCGGCCCGGCCGGATCGAGAATGATCGGGTTGGTCTCGAGCGTCACGCACTCGCTGAGCGGGCCGGCGACGAAGACCTCCACCAGCTGCTCGATCAGGTCGACCAGCGGGCCCAGGTCGCCGCCCGCGACGAGCCGGTCGATGCCCAGGCCCGCGAGGATCGCCGGCAGCTCACCGGGCTGCAGCGGGAGCAGTCCCACCACCGTGCCCGCCTTGGCCTCGACGTCGACACCGCCGTGCCCGACGGTCAGGAACGACCCGAAGATCGGGTCACGGGACAATCCCACGATGACTTCGCCGCCGCTGGCCATCTCCTCGACCATCACGCCGCGGATGTCGGCGTCGCCGATGCCGTGCTCGCGCGCGTCGCTGGCGATGGACCGCCACGCGCTGTCGACCTCGGCCGCCGAGCAGCAGCCCAGGCGCACGCCGCCGGCCTTGGCGCGGTGCGTCACCCCGGCCGCGATGAGCTTGACGGCGTACGGGGGGCGGAGCTCGCCGACGGCGTTCTCAATGTCAGCGGACGACCGGCAGAACCGGCCAGCTACGACGGCAACGCCGGCCCGCTGCAGGCGCTCCCGGCTGTCGGCCTCGTCCAGGGCGAGGCCCTCGGGCGGGACCTCGCCGCCGGCCCGGGCGGCGCCGTTCTCCTGACCACGGTTCTCCTGACCACGGTTCTCCTGACCACGGGCCTCGCCATCACGGGCCTCGCCATCACGGGCCGGGAACAGGTGGTGCAGGGCGCTGAAGGTGAGGCCCAGTCCCTGCACGATGGCCATCTTCGGCTCGTCATGGCGATGCCCGGTGATCCAGGGCGTCCACGGCGTCAGCGCCAGCGAGGGCACCGCGATCGGCGTGCCGGTGCGGGCCACCACCCGGCCGAGCATGCGGATCGTTTCCCGGTGCATCTCGTTTTCCGGGGTCTCGTCGGGAAACACGACTGAAAAGGGATAGATGATCAGGGCGACGCCGGGATCCGCGGCGACGCAGTTGTAGATGTCCTCGGTGGTCGTGCGCGAGCTAGGCAATCCGGCCAGGTCGAAGGGGTTCTCGGTGAAGGCCGCCGCGCTGGCCAGGCCCCGGACCCGCTCGCGGGTCGGCGCGGACAGCTGGGTCAGCTCGACCCGGTGCGCCACGGCCAGGTCACTGGAGAGCCCGGCCACGCCGCCCGAACTGCCCATCACGACGATTCCGCCGCCGTCCGGCACCTCCGGCACCAGGTCCGCCAGCGTCGCGGTGCGCGCCATCTCCTCGATGGACGCCACGCGGATGACGCCGTGCCGGGCCAGGAAGGCGTCGACCAGCCGGTCATCGCCGGCGATGCTCGCGGTATGGGTCAGGGCCGCCTTCCGGGCCTTGGCCGACCGGCCGGCCTTGACCATGATGACGGTCTGGCCGGCGGCGCGCGCCGACTCCAGCGCCGCGGCCAGCTCGTCGATCCGTCGTCCGAGGGACTCCAGGTACAGGCAGATGATCCGGGTTCCGGGCCGCCGCACGCAGGTCGCGATGGCCGCCGGCAGGTCCAGGCGCGCCGCGTTGCCCAGCGACACGCACCAGTCGACGCCCAGCCCCTCCTCCTGCAGGGCGGCCAGGCCCGACGACACCAGCGCGCCGCTCTGGGAGATATAGCTGACCGACCCGGCGGGCAGCGCCTGCGGCACGGGCTCGGCGATGAGGCAGACGCGCGCCGCGAGGTCGGCGAAGCCGACGCCGTTCGGCCCGTACAGCACGACGTCCTGGTCGGCGCAGGCCGCCACCAGCTCGTCCTGCAGCGCGATGCCGGCGGCATCCTGACGCTCGGCGAATCCGTCCGCGACCACGCAGATGTGCTCCGCGCCCTGAGCAACCGCCTGACGCACGACCTCCGGGCAGCGCGGCGCGCCGATCGCCATGATGACGTGGCGCGCCACGCCCGGCAGGTCCTCGAGCGAGGCGTAGGCCGGCAGGCCGTAGACCTCCGGGTAGCGGGGGTTGACGGGCCAGATCTCGCCGTCGTATCCGTACGCCCGGAGGTTACGCAGCGCCCAGCGCATCCAGAAGCTGCTCTCGGAAGCGCCGACGAGCGCCGCGCCGACGCGGCCCTGGGGACCTGGGGTGCCCGTGGTGGCGGCACCGCGGCCTGGAGTGCTCATGCGGTGGCCGTCTGAGCGCTGGCGCTGAGCTGAGAATTGAGCTGGGAGAAGCTTTCCTCCAGCTCGGTCATGAGGTCATCCACCACATCGGCCGCGCTCTGCACGCGGGTCAGGGCGTAGATGCCCTGGCCGGCGAACGACGGGGCCAGGTCATAACGCCCGGCCGATTCGGCGGCGTCGAAGACCAGGTCGGCCAGGAAGCGCATCTCGGGCATGCGCAGCGGCGGCAGCCCGCGCCGCTCGAATTCCGCGAAGACGGGGGTCTTGACGATGTGAGCCTGCTTGCCGGTGCGGTATTTCGTCATGGTGAGGTCGTCGCTGCCCAGCCCGAGCAGCTGGTCGCGCTGGCCGGGCGGGATGCCGGCCTCCTCGGTGGCCAGGAAGCGGGTTCCGATCCAGCCCGCGCCGGCGCCGAGGGCGAGGACCGCCATCAGGGCCTGGCCCGATGAGATTCCGCCCGCCGCGATGACCGGCACCCGGTCCCCCACCGCGGCGACCACCGAGGGAACCAGGGACAGGGTGCCGATGTTGCCCGTGTGGCCGCCGGCGTCGTAGCCCTGCGCCACCACGGCATCGGCGCCGCCGTCCGCCACCGACCGGGCGTTGCGCACGTTGCCGACCAGGCCGAGGACGATGGTCCCGCGCTGGTGCAGGTCGGCCACGAAGGGCGCCGGATTGCCGAGCCCGGCCGCGTAGACGGGAACCCGCTGGTCCAGGATCACTTCCATCTGCGCGGCGTGGAAGTCCTTGCTGAACCAGGGTCGCAGCCGGGGCATCGGAATATCCGGCAGGCCGTACTCCTGGCGGATCTCGCGGGCCGCCTGCAGGTACTCCGCCGGGATTCGCGCGAGCATGTCGTCCAGGGTCAGCGTCTCGGGATTCCCGGAGGGGATGAGGGTGTCCACCCCGAACGGCTGGCTCGTCGCCTTCCGGACCTGCTCGATCGCCTCGTTCATCCGGTCGGGCGTGAGGTCGGCCGCGCCGATCACGCCGAGGCCGCCGGCGTTGGAGACCGCAGCCGCGAGCGCCGGGGACGCGGCCCCGCCCATCCCGGCCAGGATGACCGGCTTGCTGATGCCCAGCAGCTGGCAGGCGCTGGTGGCGAAGGTCAGGGTCATGTGGTTCCCTTCCGGGCGCGCGCCCGAGCTGGCCAGGACGCGTTGCCCAGGCGGCTTTTCAGGCTCAGCAGGCCGCCTGGCAAGACGATGATGAGGAGCATGAAGGCGATCCCGATGTAGACGTCGGGCTGGTTGGTGTTGGACAGGAAGTCGCCGACGCCCACGGCGTAGATCAGACCGCCCACCAGCGGTCCCCACAGGTACCGGGCGCCGCCGAGCAGGCACATGAAGATCGCGATGCCGGACATGTCGAAGTAGAGCAGCGTGGGGTTGATCGCCCCGGCGTACTGGGCATAGAGGCCGCCCCCGATCCCGGCCACCCCGCCGGCGACGGCCCCGGCCACCCCGCGCAGGGCGACCACGCTCAGGCCCAGGGACTGCGCGCGCAGTTCGTCGTCGCGGGAGGCCATCAGCCGCAGGACGAACATCGACCGGTAGAAGCGCCAGTAGCAGACGCTGATGACCGCGAGCACGATGACGGCGTACGGCCAGAAGTTGACGTCGGTCTCGATGCTGATGCCGGCGACCGATCCGCGCAGCACCGGCGCGATGCCGTTCTCGCCGCCGACCAGGTTGGTCTGAAAGGCGACGAGGTAGATGAGCTGGCCGGCGACCAGGGTCAGCATGGCGAAGGTGATGTGCAGGAAGCGGGCCAGGCCGACGGCCAGCACCAGGCCCGCCGCGGCCGTGATGGCCCCGGCGATCAGCAGCTTCAGCGGCGGCGAGATGGCCGTGGTGTGCATCAGCGCGACGCAGTATCCGCCGGCGCCGAAGAACGCGGCCTGGCCGAACGTGATCAGGCCCGACCAGCCGACGAGGACGTTGGTGCCCATGGCGAACAGCCCGTAACAGGCCGCCGAGATGAGCACGCCGAGCAGCGCCGCTGTCACCACGTAGGGCACGCCGATGCTCAGGACCACTACCGCAGCGGCGACGACCAGCAGGACGGACAGGTCGGCCTGCCATTGCCGGCGCGGCCGGGGCCGCTTCCAGCGCCGGCCCGGCCCGGCGGCTGCCGTGGTGGGGGGTTCCGTGGCGGAGGGCTCCGGGGGTTCCGTGGTGACGGGTTCCGTGGTGGCGGGCTCCGGGGCCGGCGCGCTGGGCGTCATCTTGTCGGAATTCATGTGAGCTTCCTAGAACTGGCCGAGAGCCTGGCGGCGGCCCAGCAGCCCTTGCGGCCGCAGGGTGAGCATGACCGCGAGCACGATGTAGAAGCTGTAGGGCTCGACGGACGGCAGGTAGGTGACGCAGAGACTGTCGATGATGCCGAGGCCGACCGCCGCGATCAGCGCGCCCTCGACCGATCCGAGGCCGCCGATGATGACCGCCGCGAACGCCGTCAGGATGAACGACGACGCCAGGTCGACGCTGACCGCGGACGTCGGCGCCACGACGGCGCCCGCCAGTCCCGCCAGGAAGCAGCCGAGGACAAAGACCAGCCCGCTCACCCGGGCGGCCCGGACACCCAGTGCGCGGGCCATTTCCCGGTCCTCGGCGACCGCGGTCGCCTGCACGCCCAGCCGCGTCCGCTTCAGGAGCAGGAACAGGCCGATGGCCACGCCCACGCCCACCCCGACCTCCACGAACTCGAAGACGGAGACCGCCGCGCCCGCGATGGTGACCTTCCCGGCGAGGGCCGAGGGCAGCGCCTGGGTGAGCGGCGCGTTGCCCCAGATGACCGGCGCGATGCCGGTCAGGAACAGCAGCAGGCCGTAGGAGCCCAGCAGGCTGACCTCGGTGCCGGCCCCGTAGAGCCTGCTGAACATCCCGCGCTCAACCAGGATGCCCAGCAGGCCCACGACCACTCCGGCACCGACGATGGCGCCGATGAACGCCCACAGTGACACGCTCCGGCCGCCCAGTGCCCAGGCGAACAGGTACGCGCCGACCATCAGCAGCCCGCCGTGCGCGAAGTTCAGCACCCGCAGCACGCCGTAGACGAGCGTGAGCCCGCTGGCGACCAGGAAGAGCGGAACTCCGTAGGCAATGCCTCCGATGATGGCGGGCAGGAGCAGGTTCACCGCAGGTCATCTCCTTTCTGAGCGGCGATCTCGGTAGCTGCCTGATGAGATGACCCGGTTACTCCTTGAACGCGATGCTGTTGGACAGCTCGCCCGGGATGGTGTTCAGGCTGAAGGCCTTGACCCCGTCCGGAGCCGAGGGATCTCCGCCGAGCTGGCCGACGACCGTCGGGAACAGGAACTGATGACTGTCGGCCCCGCCGACCTGGAAGGTGCCGGTCGGGCCGTTGATGGTGGCGCCCTCCAGCGCGCTGGACAGGTCGGCCAGGTTCACCTTCTTGGCCTTGTCCAGGGCCTTGGCGGCCGCGAGCACGGCGACATACGCCTGGAATGACCAGTCCGAGGGGTACTGGCCGGGCGCGATCTTCAGGTAGTCGGCCACGAACTTGTTGTTGACACTGTTGTGGAACGCGCCCCAGTACACGTAGGAGTACGAGTCCACGACCTTCGGCGCCTTGCCCTTCAGCGCCACGGCCGGCTGGTAGTACATGAAGGTCGCGGCGATGAAGGCAAACTTGTTAATGAGACCGGACTGCTGCATCTCCTGCAGCAGCGCCAGCGTCCCCGAGCCGTAGGTGGTCAGCAGCAGGCCCTGGGTGCCGGGCGCGGCGGTGGCCGAGGCGCCGATGGTGGACACGATCGAGCTGAAGTTCAGCTGGGTCAGCGGCACGAAGTACTGCTTCTTAACCTTGATCGGCTCCTTGCCCTTCCAGGTGTTCTCGATGTAGCTCGCGGTCTGCGTGCCCGGCAGGTAGTCGTATCCGACGACGTACAGGTTGCGGACCTTCGGATAGCGAGCCGGCAGCACGTGCCCGAGCGCGTAGGCCTGCGCGGAGTCACTGCCGGCGGAGGAGAAGAAGGTCTTGAACTCGCGCTTGGGCCCGGTGAGGTTCCCGCCCGCGCACCCCGCGGAGATGTCGAGAATGCCCAGGCTCTGCGCAACCGGCGCCGAGGCATCACAGTCCGGGCTCAGCATGTCGCCCATGACGATCGGGACGCCCTCGGACCCGAAATTCCGCATCGCGGTCACGGAGCCCGCCGGGTCGGCGGGCTCGTTAGCGACCTTCAGGGCCAGCTTCTGGCCGCCGCGGACGCCGCCCGCGGCGTTGATCTGGTCGATGGCCACCTGCGCGCCGCGCCTCGCGTCCGTGGTCGTCTGCGCGACCGGGCCCGACAGCGGGCCGATGAGCCCGAGCGTGATCTTTCCGCTCGACTGGCTCGAACCGCTGGCCGACTTGGCGTTGGACCCGCAGGCTGAAATGCCGATGACCACTGCCATCATGGCCATGAGACCGACGCCAGCACGGCGGCGGACAGCGAGATGTCTCATTTGGATTGTCCTTACTTTGAGGTTGTTACAGTTCGCCTGACTTAGAGGGGGCGCCCGCTCATAGCGCCGTGGGCCGGCAACGCCAGCAGTGAGTCGCGGAGTTGCGCGTCGCCGAACAGTTCCTGCGCCCCTCCGCTGTAGGCGACCTGGCCCAGCTGGAGGACCACCACCTGGCGGCACAGCGTCGCCGCGACCTCGGCGTTTTCCTCGACGAGAAGAATTCCGACGCCGAACTCGGCGGGTAGCGCGCTGATGGCGCGGACCAGTTCCTCGACGATCAGCGGCGCCAGGCCCTCCGTGGGCTCGTCCAGCAGCAGCACCAGCGGCCGGGCGACCAGGGCCCGGGCCACCGCCACCAGCTGCTGCTCGCCGCCGCTGAGCTCGTTGCCGTGCTTGCCCAGCAGGCCGTCGAGCATCGGGAAGGCGGTGCACAGCTCGCCGATCGGGACGGCCCGGCGGCGCCCGGCCGCTAGCGCCGCGAGCTCCAGGTTCTGGCGCACGCTGAGCCGGCCGAAGATGCGGCGGTCGTCTGGCACCCAGCCGACTCCGTGCCGCGCCATCTGCTCGAGGCTGTCCCGGCTCAGGTCCCGACCGTTGAGCGCCACCCCGCCGGTCCGCCTGATTCCCGCCCCCATGATGGCGCGCAGGGTGCTGGTCTTTCCGGCCCCGTTCCGGCCGAGGAGGCCGACGATCTGCCCGGCTTCGACGCTCAGGTCCGCCCCGAACAGAACCTGCGCCGAGCCATACCACGCGGACAGGTTCGACACGGCGAGCAGCGGCGCGGTCATGAGTGACTCACGCCCAGATAGGCCTGCCGCACCGCGGGGTCCTGCACCACGTCCCAGGTCACGCCATAGGCGATGGGCCGCCCGCGCACCATGACCATCAGGTGGTCAGCGATACGGGAAATCAGGTCGACGTCGTGGGAGGTAATCAGGATCGCGCCGTCGGAGTTCCGGCTCTTCAGATCCCGCAGCGCGGCCTCGATCGACGCGATGTCGTCCGTGCCTACACCCGCGGTCGGCTCGTCCAGCAGGAGCAGCCGCGGCTGCTGCAGCAGCGCGATCGCCAGATCCAGCCGCTTTCGCAGCGCCTGCGGGAGCTTGGCGGCCGGGGAATCGAGAACCTGTTCCAGGCCGCTCTGCACGGCTGTCGTTCGCACGAGATCGGCGCAGCCGCTGCTGATCAGCGCCCGTGAGCGGAACCAGGCCGGCCGGACCTTGGCCCCCCTCGGGATACTGACCAGCAAATTCTCCCGAACGGTCAGACTCGTAAAGAACCGGGCCGTCTGGAAGGTGCGGGCGATGCCAATCCGGGCGCGAGCCCGGGGAGACAGCCGGCCAATTTCGCGGCCCAGGTACCTGATCGAGCCGTCATCGGCCCGGACGGTGCCGGAGATGAGCCCGAACAAGGTGGTCTTGCCGGCCCCGTTCGGCCCGACGATGCCGGTGATCGAGCCGCTGGCAAAGCTGATCGACAGGCTGTCCACGGCGGCGATCCCGTTGTACTTCTTGGTGAGCCCGTCGATGTTCATGATCGGGCTGCCATGGTCGGCATCGGCAGCCAACCGATCCTCGACGGCCGCCTGTTCCGGAGCACTCTCCATCGCAGACACTCCCGCGTCGTTGACGACTTCTTCGTCTGACGGCCCGAGCTCATGCGCTCGAACCGACGCTAGCTAGCGTTAGCTAGTTAACGAAACGTAAGCGGCGGGCGTGCGCCCTGTCAAGCGTTAGTTAGCTAGCTATCGGGGCTAGATGACCGCTCTAGCTGGCAGGAAGGACTAGATCGGCACGGCAGTTGCTATGTCAGCTAACGACCTGTAGCTTCTGTGGCGGAGCGCCAGGCACCCCCAATCGTGCCTGAGCAAGACTTTGCCAGCAAACAGATCCTCAGGACGTGAAGTGGCGGACGGTCGGCGTGAACCGCGGCGCTCGGCACCGGGCCAGTCCCGGTCCGAGGAGATCCGGCTAGCCGCGCTCGGACTGTTCGCCGAGCGCGGCTACCTGGCGACGTCGATGGAAGACATCGGCCAGGCCGCCGGGATCCGCGGGCCCAGCGTCTACCGCCACTATCCGTCCAAGCAGCAAATGCTGTACGAGATCATGCGCGACACCATGGATACGCTCATCGCCGAGCAGCAGCTCGCGGTGAGCACCATGACTGATCTGGTAGCGCGATTGCGGCGGATGGTAGAGGCGCATGTCCGGTATCACGCACGCCACCGGCTAGAAGCATTCGTCGGAAATCGCGAGATCAAGAATCTCGACGATGAAAAACGCGCCCAGGTGCTGGCCCAGCGGCACACCTACGAATCCGGCCTCCGGAAAGTCATTGAGGCCGGCGTCGCCGATGGCAGCTTTCAGGTCGGCTCCTCGCGACTAGCTTCTTACGCGATCCTGGACATGGGCATGGGCATCAGCGCCTGGTACAGCCCGCACGGCGAGTTGACCGAGAGCCAGGTCGTCTACGAGTACGGCGAATTCGCGCTGAGCCTGGTCAGGGCGGGGCGCCCGCGGGAAGCCGCCTTGGGTGAATCAGCGCCGGAGGCCCCGGAGAGCAACATCAATGCCAGCTAGTCCGATGGCCGCGATGCCGGATGCCGACGTCGCGAGACTGGAGAACTACCTGGCGGTCGCCCTGGATGATTACGATCCGGCTAGTGAGCTGACCATGTCGCTGCTGACTGGCGGCCGCTCTAACGTGACCTACCTGCTTTCGCAGCCCGAACGGCTCTGGGTGCTGCGTCGCCCGCCGCTTGGTCATCTCATGCCGAGCGGCCACGATATGGCCCGCGAGTTCCGCACGCTGTCTTTCCTGTCAGACTACGATTTTCCGTCGCCCGAGCCGCTGGCGCTCTGCCAGGACGAGTCCGTGCTCGGCGTGACATTCCAGGTGCTGCGTTACGTCCCGGGGCTCGTCGTGCCGGATGAGGCTACGGCCCGCGGGCTGGCTGACGGCGATGCCAGTCACCTGTGTCGCGAGCTGATTCACGTGCTGACCCGCCTGCATGCCATACCTCCCCCGGCCATGGCGCCCGGCCGGTCGACCAGCGCGGCGGATTACCTCGATCGCCAGGTGAAGCGCTGGACCCAGCAATGGGAGCACACCAAGACCCGTGAGCTGCCGGCCGTCGCCCAGCTGTCACAATGGCTGCGCCAGGCGGTCACGACCGTGCCGGCCGAGCGGCAGGTCAGCGTGGTGCACGGTGACTACCGGCTGGACAACCTGGTGCTGGACCCGGCCTCCAAGGACATCCGCGCGGTCCTGGACTGGGAAATGTCGACGCTCGGTGATCCGCTGATGGACCTGGCCCTGCTGCTGGTCTACTGGCAGCAGCCCGGGGACGGTCTGCGCAAGAAGATAGCCGTGGCGGAGAACCTCACCACCACGGCCGGCTTCTGGCCGCGCGAGCGCCTGGTCGCCGAGTACGCCGCGGCCAGCCAGGCGCCGATGGACGACCGGCACCTGGACACCTGCCTGGCGCTGGCCTGCCTGAAGCTAGCGGTGATCATGGAGAGCGTCCATTACCGCTACCTGGCCGGGCAGGCACTGGATCAGCTGTCCTCCGGCCTGGAGGACGCGGCCCCGGCGCTCCTGGAGATGGGCCTGCGCATCTGCGCCGGAGCAGGAATTTCCGGGCTGGCCGCCTAGGGCGGGACGGCGGACCGCTCCTTAACCGGGCGGCCGGCGCGGCGCGGCCCGGAGAATGTCGCCGCTGATCGTCTCCGCGGCGGCGCCGGGGTCGACGAACCATTCCCGTCCGAACATGAGCCCGAAGACCGGCACGGGCAGCGCCAGCATCGCCCTGGCCAGGCGGGCGGTCCGGCCTCGGCCACTCACAAAGGACTTGTGGGTGGCCAGCGCCGCGCGTTTCTGCGACGCGAAGCGGCGCACGTCTACCTGGTGCGTGATCGCGGACCGGGGACTGCCCATCGCGGCGAGGTCGGGCGGGTCGTGGCCGATTACGAGCCTGAGCAGCAGCATCGGGCGCAGCAGCCGGGTGGCCAGCTCGCGCGGCAGCGTCGCCTCCAGGATCCGGACGGTGCCCGCCAGCTCGGCTGCCCGGGCCCCGACCCGGTGGACCTGCACGTGGTCGCGGTGACCGTAGCCGCCCTGCGGGTCATAGCTCAGCAGCACGTCGGCACGCTCTTCGCGAATCAGGCTGGCCAGCCGCCCGGCCGCCTCGTTCAGGTCCGCGCGGGCGAACCGCACTCGATCCGGCGGGTCGGGATAAAGCAGCGGGCCGTGCCCGCTGTCGGCATACCCCAGATGCACAACCCGGGCGGCACCCAGCACCGACGCGCTCGCCCGCAGCTCGTCTAAGCGGGTCTGCGCGCCCTGACCGGCCGCCGGTCCCATCACCCCGTCCGTGGCCACGACAATGACCACCCGGTTCCCCTCGGCGGCCAGCCGGGCCAGCGTGCCGCCCGTCAGCAGCACCTCGTCGTCAGGATGCGCATGAAGAGCAAGGATCGTCGCCACGCCGGCATCCTCCCACCATGCGCGCGCGTCACTGGCTGTCGTAGTCGTCGTGGCGGCGCCACCAGAAGCCGGTCTCGTTGCGGCCGAGTGGCGCGCGGTCGAGCCACTGGTACATGCCCCACAGGCCGTCGAGCCCGCGCGCGTACGCGGAGTAGGTGTGGTAGACGACGCCATCCTCGAGCGTGAATGCGCTCACGCCGGGCCCTTCTCGCCTGTACGTCTCCCAGTCCGTTCCGACGATGCCCGATGCGAACTCGTTGAGCCCGGAACCGTCCGCACCGGCT
>Ga0208220_1000257_pt1 | contig 22104 bp, 18 predicted proteins | sample NGESurdeep092012_9_FD_184484 | JGI IMG/M metagenome (GOLD analysis project Ga0208220, IMG submission 184484) | Arctic peat soil microbial communities from Barrow, Alaska - NGEE Surface sample F53-1 deep-092012 (SPAdes) | ecosystem: Environmental > Terrestrial > Soil > Wetlands > Peat ...
GAGCGCCGCAAGTTCTGGCTCGGTCACGCGCATGGCGGCCAGGCGGGCCGCGTAGCCTTCGGCCACGAAGCGGAATTGATAGACTTCCGGAAGTGAGTAGCGGGATGCGAAGCGCCAGGCCTCCTGCTCGTTGTCGGCCTCGCCATCGGCAACGAATGTTCCGAGGCCCGGCTCGGTGCGCAGTACTCTCATGGCTTCAAGGACGGACAGGGCCTCGCGAAGCGAGGGACGGCTCACTTTGAGACGCGCCGAAAGCTCTCGCTGCGGCGGCAATTGGGCGCCGCGCGGAAACTCCCCGCTCGCCACCAATTCCTGGAGGCGTTGAATGGTGGTCTTGGGGGCGGTGGCCCGCATGATCGCTGAGGAAGGCATCCGGCCCTGGTCTGACCAGTAAAGACGATGTGGTCTGACCAGTTAGTTTGCATCCGCCGATCCTGCCGGTCAATGCCGTCAATGAGGCGACGCCGTCCGAAATTCGTGGGCCAAAGCAAAATGATGCCGGGTCCCCGATCGCAGCACCGCTGGATGGCTGCGGGCTGATCGTGTCCGGATTACAGCACCTTCAAAACGCGTCCGCTATGTGCCAATGGCATTTGCTGCCCGGCGTGGAACATACTAGCGGTTACTTCTTCGAGGGAGAACAAAATGAACGAAGCACCCCGCATCCGGCCGGCGGCGAACGTCGAACTCGGCGCCAGCAGCGAGGAATTCCAGAATCTGCACGAATTCGTCCGCAAGGCGCGGGCCAATCTCAACCAGAATGCGTGGGACTACATCGTCGGTGCCGCGGAGACCGAGACCACCATGCGCCGCAACCGCATGGCACTGGACGAGATCGCGTTCCGGCCACGGGTGCTGCGCAATGTCGCCAAGGTCGACGCGTCGGTCGAGCGGTTCGGCCGCAAACTGCGTCTGCCGGTCGTGCTGGCGCCGGTCGGCGCGCTGGAAATCTTCGACCCCGGCTCCGCCGCAAGCGTGGCCCGCGGCGCGGGTACGTTCGGCGCCGCTCACATGTTGAGCTCGGTTTCCGAGCCCGGCCTGGAGAAGGTCGCGCAGGCGGCGCCCGACGCCTTGCGGATGTATCAACTCTACGTCCGCGGCGACGACGCCTTTGTCGAGGACTGCGTCGGCCGCGCGGTCGCGGGCGGCTATGCCGCCTTCTGCCTGACCGTCGACACCGCGCATTACAGCCGCCGCGAACGCGATATCGCCAAGCGCTACGTCCGCGAGAGCCGGCTGCGCGCCACCGGCGGCGACTTCCAGAAGGGGCTGGAGTGGCGCACGGTGAAACTGATCAAGGACAAGTTCAGGATTCCCCTGGTCATCAAGGGGATCGCGACCGCGGAAGACGCGGTGCTGGCGGTCGATCACGGCGTCGACTGGATCTATGTGTCGAACCACGGCGGACGCCAGCTCGATCACGGCCGCGGCTCGATGCATGTGCTGCCGGAGGTCGTCGGCGCCGTCGCCGGTCGGGCGAAGATCATGGTCGACGGCTCGTTCTGCCGCGGCAGCGACATCGTCAAGGCCATCGCCATGGGGGCCGATCTCGTCGGCATCGGCCGCCTGCAATGCTGGGCGCTCGCCGCCAACGGCGAAGCCGGAATCCTGCGCATGCTGGAACTGCTCGAAGACGAGGTGATCAGGTCGCTCGGGCTGCTCGGGGTCAGGAATTTCGCCGAACTCGACAAATCCTATCTGCACACGGCCACGGTGACCAACCTGCCCCACGTCTTCAGCGCCTTCCCGCTGCTGGAGATCGATCCCTACCGGTATTGAGAGCGATCCGTACGGCGATGATCCCTTCCCGCCTCTCCCCCGGCTCGGCCGACGCGCTGCTGTTCGACCTCGGTCGCGTGGTCATCGACATCGACTTTGGCAAGGCCATCGCCTGCTGGGCCGGTCATGCCGGCTGCGATCCATCCGACATTGTCGCGCGTTTCGTGCGCGGCGAGGCCTATCGGCAGCATGAGATCGGTCGGATCAGCGACGCCGCCTATTTTGACAGCCTGCGCACCGGCCTCGGCCTCGGCCTCTCCGACGACCAGTTGCTGGAAGGATGGAACGCGATCTTCGCCGGCGAAATGCCCGGCATCGCCGCGCTGCTCTCCCGCGCGGCGAGGCGCCTGCCGCTCTACGCGTTCTCCAACACCAACCGGCCGCATGTTGAGCATTTCTCGAAGGCCTATGCGGATCTGCTTGGCCATTTTCGCGAATTATACCTGTCATCGACAATCGGGCTTCGGAAACCCGATGCCGCAGCCTATGATCATGTGGTGAAAGCAATCGGCGTGCCGGCCTCGCGCATCGTGTTCTTCGACGATCTCGCCGAGAATATCGAAGGCGCGCGAGCGTGCGGCCTTCACGCCATTCAGGTGCGTGCGCCGGCCGACGTCGCGAACGCGCTTGCTGCGCTGGGAATTTAGGAGGTTGCCGTGGCCTTGATGCCGGTCGCCGACGCCCTTGCCGCCGTTCTCGCCGGCGCCGAGCCGCTGCCGGCGGAAATGGCGGCACTCGATGGCGCGTTCCATCGCGTGCTCGCGCGCGACGTCGCGGCCTTGCGCACCCAGCCGCCGCAGGCGATGTCGGCGATGGACGGCTATGCGGTTCGCGCGAGGGATGTCTCCGAGGCGAAGGTGCGGCTGAAGCTGATCGGCGCGGTCGCCGCCGGCCGGCCGTTCGAACGTGCGGTCGGTCCGGGCGAAGCCGTGCGGATCTTTACCGGCGGCGTCGTTCCCGAGGGCACTGATGCGGTCGTGATCCAGGAGGACGCCGTGGCCGACGGGGGCGGTGTCACGATCATGCAAGCCGCCGTCGCGGGTCGCCATATCCGCCCCGCCGGCGTCGACTTCAACAAGGGCGACGTTCTGCTCACCGCGGGTACACGCCTCACTGACCGCGACCTGTCGCTGGCGGCCGGCATGAACTATCCGGAGCTGCCGGTGCGACGGCGGCCAACGGTGGCGGTGCTCGCCACCGGCGACGAGCTGGTGATGCCGGGTTGCGAGCCGGGCCCCGGGCAGATCGTCTACTCCAACGGTTATGCGTTGCGGGCGCTGGCACGGGCCGAAGGCGCGGAGACCCTCGATCTCGGCGTCGCCGCCGACACGATCGAGGCGACTACGCAAGGCATCCGCCGCGCCCGCGACAGCGGCGCCGACATCCTCATCACCACCGGCGGCGCCTCGGTCGGCGACCACGATCTGGTCAAGCAGTCGCTCGAGGCCGAGGGGGTCACCATGGCGTTCTGGCGGATCGCGATGCGGCCGGGCAAGCCGATGATGCACGGGCGGCTCGGCGCCATGCGCGTGATCGGCCTGCCCGGCAATCCGGTGTCGTCCTATGTCTGTGCGTTCCTGTTCCTGGTGCCGCTGATTCGCCGCCTGTCGGGCCGTTCCATCGTCCATCATGCGACCGAGACGGCACGTCTCGGGCGCGACGTCGCCGCCAATGACCGCCGCGAAGACTACCTCCGGGCCGGTCTCGAAGAGCGTGCCGACGGCGTCCTGATCGCGACGCCGGTCCATCTTCAGGACAGCTCGCTGCTCGGGAATCTCGCTGCGGCACGGGCACTTGTGATACGCGCGCCGTTTGCACCGGCGGCGGCGACGGGCTCGCCCTGCGACATCCTGCGGCTGCCGCTCTGAACTTGCCGGGCGAGCAGCCTTGGCGAAACCCGATCCCGTTCACCGGAAATTAAGTGGTTGCGGAACACATATCGAACATATAGTGTCCGTTCATGATTTGTTTCGAGTGTTGAAGCCTGTAAATTGGAGTCCGCGACCAAACGTCTCCGGCGATCAAAAATCTCCGGCGACCAAAAGTCTTCTCCGGCGACCAAAAGTCTTGGGCTCCCGTGTCTCGGAATTGAACGACACCACCAACCTGGGGACTGGTCGAGATGCTCACGCGCAAACAGTACGAACTTCTGCGTTTCATCAATGAGCGGCTGAAGGAAGCCGGCGTGCCGCCCTCCTTCGACGAGATGAAGGACGCGCTGGATCTGCGTTCGAAGTCCGGGATTCATCGCCTCATCACCGCGCTGGAGGAACGCGGCTTCATTCGCCGACTGCCCAATCGCGCCCGCGCCATTGAAGTCATCAAGCTCCCTGAGGTGTCGGGGAACGGCAATGGCAACAGCCGCCGCGGCTTCACCCCGAGCGTGATCGAAGGCACGCTCGGCAAGGTGCGCAGCACCAGCGCGGGTTCCGAGGATGACGGCAACCATCCGGTTGCGGTACCGGTAATGGGCCGCATCGCCGCCGGCACCCCGATCGAGGCACTGCAGACCCGCAGCCACACCATCAGCGTGCCGCCGGACATGCTCGGCTCCGGCGAACATTATGCGCTGGAGGTGCGCGGCGATTCCATGGTCGATGCCGGAATCCTCGACGGCGACATGGCTCTGATCCAGCGCAACGAGACCGCCGAGACCGGCGATATCGTGGTGGCGCTGATCGACGAGGAGGAAGCCACGCTGAAGCGGTTCCGCCGCCGCGGCGCCTCGATCGCGCTGGAACCCGCCAACACCTCCTACGAAGTCCGCATCCTGCCGCCGAACCGGGTGAAGATTCAGGGCAAGCTGATCGGGCTTTACCGGAAATATTAGGGCGTGGACTCATTAGCTCGCAGCCAAATGCGGATGGATGCGAGCTTGACGAAGGCCAGAGAGTTGGCTGCGAGCTGGTCATATCTGGTCGCGGACGGACGACGCTGATTGATCTTGTGAAGAACCGTTCGATCAAGTTGCGCGCGCGATACAGATACGGGCTGAAGCAGATCGGGTCTTTGCGATTGCGTTTCGGCGGAATGCTTGCGCACGCCCTAGCTGGCGGGCAAGCTCCCTGATCCAGTCCGCATCGTATCCGCGGTTCGCGAGTAACATCGTCTTTGGAAGCAATGCGCCGAGAAGAACCGAACATCCGATTGTCGTGCGCTTCACCATCCTGCCGCCAACGAACGAAGCGATTGAAGCAAGTGGTGCGGGGACACTATTCTAGCCTCTGCAATATCTCGGCAGCCTGTTTGAAGTCGGGCGTATCATGCCCTTCCGTAAACCAATCGCATATCGGTCTTAGCAACTGCCGCGCCTGATCATGCTTGCTCTGACAAATCCACAAATCGGCTAGGCGGACAGCCGCACGCAATTCAAGCGCCTTCGCGCCATGGGTAACCGCAAGTTCCAGGGATCGCCGCAGTGTCAATTCGATCGAATGATCTGTTTGATCAATCGCCCTCATCAGCATCGCGCGGGTTTGAAGCAGGCGGCTGACATAGAACGATTCACCGATCTCCGAAGAGATGCGAAGTGCCTTTTCTACCTCTCCGAGACCTTCGGCATACTGTCCCCCCATCAGATAGATTTCGGCGATGACGCCGTAAACGCGCGACAGAAAAATTCGAGTGCCCGAGCGCTCCAGCAAGCCCGCTGCTTCTTTCGCGGGCGCAAGACCTTCTGCCGGCATTCCGGAGGACGCCAATGCCCAACCGCGATAGGCTAGACCCATCGCCCGCTGCGGCAGTCCGTATCGGTCGGCGATATCCAAAAGCTCCGCTGTGTTAGCGGACACGCCCGCAACATCGTTGCGCGTCATCTGCGATTCGATAACAAACCAAAGCCCATGGACGAGGGTCGGCACGTGATCAAGCCTTCGAGCGAGCGCCAGCGCCTGATCGGCCCTGTCCCGGGCCTGCGCCGCGTAACCGAGCGCCGAGCAGAGTTGCGAAGCGATCGCCAATCCGCAGACTGCCGGATCGTGTCCCAGATACAAAAACCGGTGATGCGCGTGGCGTTGCTCGTCATAGAGCGCTAATCCCGAATCGATATGTTCAAGGGCGTCTCTCAAAGCGCCTCGTCCCCAACGCACCGGCCACGCCGTATGATGTGCCTGCAGCAGCACCTCCTGACTGTCCAAATCTTTCGCGATCCTGAGGAGGTCGTGCGACACCTTTTCCGCCGCATCCAGCCGGCCGTTGGCGTAGTGGAATATCCATAGGTTTGCGATCGACGGTGCGGTCTCCGGCGAACTGGCGAGTTGCTGGCCCAGTTCGGTCGCCCGTTCGACGACTTGGCCGACTTCAGCCGCACCCCAGCCATGAACGCTCATCAGCGCCGGTCCGAGCTGTGACAGAATCGCCAGCTCTGCACGGCAACGCTCGTCCGTTGGCGGATGCAGCTCCAGCAGAGAAAGAGCGCGGCGAAAGTGGGCCACCGCTTCACGATTGTTAGCCCGCCGGACGGATTGTTCTCCAGCCTTCCTCCAGTAGGCGATGGCCTCGGCAGGCCGCTCGGCCTGTTGCAGGTGCAAGGCGACGATCTCCGGTGCAACGCTGCTGGCAGGGCTCGCGGCCAGCATCGCATCCGCAATGCGTGCATGAATATCCCTTCGCGAACCTCTGAGAAGCGTAGAATAGGCAGCGTCTTGCACGAGGGCGTGCTTGAACAGGAAGGTCGCGTGGGGAAGCAACCCGTTCTGAAAAATCAGGCCCTTTTCGACAAGCCGCGCAAGCGCGTCCTGAAGGTGGGCGAGAGAATGCTGTGATGTCGCCGCCAGAAGCTCGTAGGAAAATTCGCGTCCAATCGCAGCGCCGAACTGGGCGATCTGCTTGGCGGTCGGTCCCAGGCGGTCGAGGCGTCCGATCAAGGAGGCCTGCAAGGTCGAAGGAACGCGACGGCCCGGTGTCGCCGGAGTTGGCTCGGCCGCCCTTCCTCCAACGGCATTGGCGTCTTCGGCTTCAAGGACAGCTCGTGTCACTTCCTCCAGGAACAGCGGCACGCCATCTGACCGCGCGATGATCTCCCGCACCACCTCCTCCGGCAGCGCACCGACGCGTTCGATCTGCCGCACCAAGGCAATCGAATCCGTTGGCGGCAGCCGCGGCAGCGGTAGCGACGCCACATGCGATTGGCTTGGCCAGGGCGATTGAAACTCGTCGCGGAAGGTGACGATCACCAAGATCGGCAATTGCCGTATCTGACGAATGACGAGATCCAGCCATTCGCGCGAGGTCGGATCGATCCAGTGGGCATCCTCGAAGATCAACAGGACCGGCTGGCGCCTTGCCGCGCCAACCACGCATCGCAAAAGGGCTCCCAGCGTTTTTTCCTTCTTCCGTTGCGGTGAATAGTCCGGCGAATGATCGTCACCCGGCCACGACAGCGCGAGCAGCTCGGCAATCAGGGTGACATCCTCGGCCGCGTCGGAGTTGGACGTAACCAGCGCTTCAATCTTGTTGCGCTTGGTCGCAGGAGCCTCGCCCTGTTCAAAGCCCGCCGCGCGTTCCAGGCAGGCGACGACGGGAAAGAGTGCACTGTCCTGACTGTGGGGCGCGCAGAAACATTGCAGAATGGTGTGGGGCTCGGACCGAAGCTGCTCACCGAACGCCGCTACAAGGTGCGATTTCCCGAATCCAGCCTCGGCCGAGACCTGAACCACACGGGTCTCACCGTCCTTTGCCGACCGCCAGTAGCGTTTGAGCAGTTCAATTTCTGCCTCGCGGCCGACAAGCCTCCTGGCACCGGCGTGAAGCGCCTCGAACCGGCTTACAGCTGCGCTGGTCCGCAGCACTGCCCAGGACAGTACCGGCCTTGGAATGCCTTTCAGATCCCTTGCCCCGAGCTCCTCAAGAACGAACAACCTGCCAAGTTGCTTTCGGGTGCTTTCGGCGATGACAACCATTCCGGGCTCCGCCACGCCCTGCAGCCGCGCCGCCAGATTCGGCGTCTCGCCGACGATGCCGCGTTCGCGCGCTTCATCTGTTTCGATCATGTCGCCGACGACGACCATGCCGGTTGCGATGCCGACGCGCGTTTGCAGTGGGGCCAGCGTCTTGAGTGCACACACTGCCGCGACGAGCTCCAACCCCGTCCGAACAGCACGCTCCGCGTCCTCTTCATGGGCTTCCGGATAGCCAAAATACGCGAGTACGCCGTCACCCATGTATCTGGCAACAAATCCGCCGGAGCGGCGCACGATCTGCGTGACGCAATTTTGATACGATGAGATGATTTCTCTGAGGTCTTCGGGATCCATACGTGAGGACAGAGCTGTCGAGCCGACCATGTCGGCGAACAGCACCGTGACCTGGCGGCGCTCCGCGGGCTCGCGCGATTGTGGCTCTGACTGGGCGCTGGGCGCAGGCGACGACGTCGACGCGCCCATGCGCCGGCTGATCGCTGCGAGCATCTTACGCCGATGCCCGAGGAGAACGCCAATTTCCTTGAGATCCTGATCTGTCAGATGCGGAAGGACGGAGATGTCGATGCCATTTTCAGCGAAACGCTGGGCATACTCGGCCAAGCCGATGTCTTTGAGCCACTCCGCGATATCCTGCATTTCCGCCCTCGCGGTTCAAATACCGTGGGTGAACGATCTCTCGGATCGGGCGAAATTCACTAAACTATCGGCGACGCCGATCATGTGCTTGCGGTAAGGCATGACCGCGCTTTTTCCATCTAACGATGGCAGCATCTGCCACACAACCAGATTGGCTGCCGACAAGGGATCGAACATGACAGCAATGCTTACATTTATGGGGAGACTTCCGGCGCTGCGAGCATGCAATGTGCCCTGTAATCACCGGCTCGGCCGTAAACAGCGCCACCAGCTTGCGTCGCTTCTTCATCATGGTCATGAGCCAGGATTGCCGCGTCGGCCGGATCGCACGAGGGCGACGGATGCGTTTTTTAGCGGGATTCTTCCGGTTCGCGCATGCCGCCTCAAACGTAGTTGTGATCGGCCTCGTCGGCTCGAGCCGCAGAATTGCCCATAAAGGGGCGAAATCTCCGACACTACTGTCCACTCTGATAGAGGCCTGCGCCTCTAACGGGCGCGGGTTGGCTATCTCGAACGAGGAGCAATCCGATGTGTGACTATAGCCTGCACGCTTTGGCGAGCCGCCCGGCCGAGGTCGGAGAGACGCTGGTTACGGCGAAATTTCCCGGCACTTCCACCCGAGGCTTCGCCTCCGAAGCCGAACCCGGGGTGGCGGTCTGCATGCTTCCAGGAACCGAACTGGCGTTCGCCAACGACGTCCAATATGACAACCGATGGATTTGGACCAAGGCCATCCATTTCCGCGTCGGGAAATTCGCCGCGATCGAGCCGGATGTTCCGCATCGTCACCATGATGCGATCGAATTTCCGGATGGAAGCCGCGTGCTGGCGACACAGCTCAGCGAAGGGCAGCGTGTGACCGTGCTGCAATTGCCGGTGGTCCATCGGAGAATTGAATCGCTGCCATCGACCGCCGCCACAGAGGCGGTGCCGGCGGCCGCTATCGGCGGCTGATTCGAAAAGGAAGCTGTCTGGTGGTCAACAAACTCGGCTGGCCACAGGTGGGACGCGTGAGCGAGCCCGGCCGTTATATGTTCCGGTTCGGCTGGCTCACGGTCACGGCAGAGGATCTTGCGGTCTGGGCGCAACATCCGAATGCCGTGTTCACGCTTGTCAGGGTGCCGAACGCGGAAACCGAGGACGAATTTCACCTGGGAGCCTTCGAGTTCCGCGAGGACCACTCATTGTCCGAGAAGTAAGGCGGCGGCGGGCCGCCAGCAGAGGCGTTACTCGTCTGCCTGCAGGTCGGCTTCGGATGGCGTGGCGTCCACGGCGCGCTTGGCCACGGGGCGTGCAAGAACGCTCTCGTAAGCCTCGTTGCCTTCGACGGCCGGCGACCATGGCCGGTCGAAGCCTCTCGGCCGAACCGACGCCAGGGAAAATCCGTTATGGTCCCGCCGCAGGTCCATCGTCCCCTGCCGCCGCAAATGATCGAGATCGATCACTGGCGCGGAACATGACGCCGGCGCCTGTCTCGTGGTCACCACCAGCGTCGCCCGCTCGCAATCATCTGCCAGCGCTTCGGGCCGCAACGCCAGCGCAACAAGGGCGCCGTCGGCCATCTCTGCCACGCAACCCGCCTCGTCGCATGAGATACCTTCCAGCAGTGAAGGATCCGCCGGCAGGCGGGCATCGGCATCGGCGGCAAGCCATTCCTTTACCAGAAACGCATCCTTGGCGGTTCGGATCAAATGCAGGCGGCCGTCCTTGCCACGAACGGCGACCTGGTGACCGTCACCGGAAATCAGGATGTCCGGCTGCGGGACCGCCAGCGCCCAACTGGTCGCGAGCACCAGTATGGCTACCCCCGACCAGCGCAGCGGCGTGCGCAACAGCCCCAGCAGCACGATCCCCACGCTCGCGGCGATCAGCGGTCCGATCCCGAACGCCGCCATGCGGCCGACGGCGCCCGGCAGCGCGGCAACCCACTCCGTAACCGCGATCATCCAGTCGATGCCGATCCCCATCAACCACCAGAACACGCGGTCAAGCCCAAATGGCATGGCCAGCAGTCCAAGCAGACCCGCCGGCATCACCACCGCCGACACCACCGGCATCGCCGCCAGATTGGCAAGCAGACCGTAGGGCGTAACCCGGTGGAAGTGGAAGGCGGCATAGGGTGTGGTCGCAAGCCCTGCCACCAGCGAGGCCAGTGTCAGCGTCATGATCTCGCGCCCGCCCCATAGCGCCACCTTGGCGGCAAGCGAGTTGTCGGGCGAGGCAAACAGGCGCGGCATGCCGATCTGCACCAGTGCCACCAGTCCGAGGGTCGCTGCGAATGACATCTGGAAGCTCGGATGCACCAATGCTTCCGGCGCGAGCGCCAGCACGATCATCGCCGCCACCGCCAGCGTCCGGAATGTCACGGCGCGGCGGTCGACCATGACGGCGATCAACACCACCGCCGTCATGAAGTACGAACGCTGGGTCGCGACCTCGGCCCCGGACAGCAGAAGATAGAAGGTGGCGGCGGCCAGCGCGGCGGCAGCCGACCATTTCTTGATCGGAAAGCCGGCGGTCAGCACCGGGAACAAAGCGAGCAGCGCGCGGACGGTAAAGAACACCACGCCGGCGACAACGGCCATGTGATATCCCGATATCGAGAGCACGTGGCCGAGCCCGGAAATGAACATCGCATCGTTGACGGGCGTGGTGATCGCGTCGCGGCGGCCGGTCAGCAAGGCGGTAGCGATGGCGCGCCGATCGCCATCGAGCGCGGTTCGGATGCGCGCGTCGATGGCATCGCGCAGTCCCTGCATGAACGCGGCATAGCGCAACGACAACCCGCCAGTGGACGGCGGCGCCACACTCTGGATGGTGCCGGTCACAAAACCGGAGGCGCCGATGCCCTGGAAATACATGTCGCGGGCAAAATCGTAGCTGCCAGGCCGCAATGGCGCGAGCGGCGGCTGCAGCCGCGCCTTCAATTCGACAAAGCTGCCGACCTCCGGTGCGGTGCCTTTTCGTACTGACAGGCGAACCCGCTCAAGCTGCGTGCGGGCGCGTGGCGCCTCCATTTGGGTGACCCGCAGCACGAACCGGTCGGTGCGCTCGCGAATGTCGCGCGCCTCGACGAAACCGGAAAGCTGCACCGAATAGATCGGCCTCGCCAGCACGGCGTGGCCGATCCGCTGGGTTCGCCATGTCGCCGCCGCGAAACCCGCCGCGACGGCGGCGATCATGACGGCGGCGGGAAACAGCTTTTGCCGCCGCGACAGCAACGCCGCGGCGCCAGACGCTGCCGCGGCAACCATGCTGACTGGCAAGACCGGCTCATGGTCGGCGGCAAAATAAACCGCGATCCCGACGCCGAATGCCACCGGCACCCAGGGAAACAGGCGGCCGGCGCCGGCTTCCGCCGCGGCCCATTCGCGCAGCTTCGCCGTGAATGACGACCACGCATGAAGTCCGGACGGCGCCAAGCCGCCCGCGGTGGCGGCGCTTCGCGGCGGCCAGGTTCCCGCATAGCCCTGCATCCGGCCCGGCGCCCTGCCCGGCTCTGCCATCCCGCCGACACCTTACGCAACATCCGAGATTTAAATGCTACCCTGGGGTGTATTTGCCGGAAAGTGGAACGGATGCAGAATCATTCACAAGTTCACCGCCGAAGGCAGCGCTGGAACCGGGTTTGGTGTTACGTGGCTTTAAGGAACAGAGGGCTATCGAAGATTGCGAGAACGGCGAGACGAAGACGCAAAGCCCATGGGAAGCCCAGATCGTGACCGGCCCTGAACTCAGACAACTTCGCAATCATCTCGGCGAGGCGATCGGAAGACCGCTGTCGGCCGCCGACATGGCCAAACTGTGCGGCCTCGCGCCGGGCAAGGCCGGCGCCGATACCATTCGCAGATGGGAAGTCTCCGGCCCGACCGGACCGGCGGGCGAGCTGCTTCGCATTCTGGCGATGGCCAGCGATCGTTATCCGATCCTCGACAATTTCAATGTCTTCGACCGCTTCAACGTCCCCGAAAAGGAGCGGCCGGCGCGGAGGCAGGAGTTCCGCGAGAAGATGCGCGACGAGATTCGCGGACGCCTCGACTGACCGCGCGCCGCGAAGTAGATCGCCTCAGCTCTTGCCGATTTCCTTGGCAAAGGTATCGCGCAGGCCGATGGTCCGGTTGAACACCGGGCGGCCCGGCGCTGAATCCTTGTCGCGCACGAAATAGCCCTGCCGCTCGAACTGCATCGGCTCGGAGGCGTTGCCTTGCGCGATCGCGGGTTCGATCCGGGCGCCGGTGAGAACTTCCAGCGATTGCGGGTTGAGATCGGCGACGAAATTGGCCGCGTCCGGCGTTGGATTGACGAACAACTGGTTGTAGATGCGGATTTCGGCGGGCAGCGACTGCGCCGCCGGCAGCCAGTGCATGGTGGCCTTGACCTTGCGCCCGTCGGGCGCATTGCCGCCCCTGGTCGCGGGATCATAGGTACAGCGTAGTTCGATCACCTCGCCGGCGGCATTCTTGATGACCTCGCGGCAGGTGATGAAATAGGCGTAACGCAGCCGCACTTCGTTTCCGGGCGAGAGCCGGAAGAACTTCTTCGGCGGATTCTCCATGAAGTCGTCGCGCTCGATATAGAGCTCGCGCCCGAAGACAATGCGGCGGGTTCCAGCCGCAGGGTCATCCGGATGATTGATGGCCTCGATCTCCTCGCTCTTGCCGTCCGGATAATTCTCGATCACCACCTTGAGCGGCCGAAGCACCGCCATGCGCCGCGGCGCCGTCCTGTTGAGAGTTTCGCGGATCGAGAATTCCAGCATGCCGACATCGACCACGCTGTTGGCCTTGGCAACCCCGATGCGCTTGATGAATTCGCGGATCGCCGCCGGCGGCACCCCGCGCCGCTTCAGTCCAGCGATCGTCGGCATGCGCGGATCGTCCCAGCCGGCGACATGGCCGTCGCGCACGAGTTGGGTCAGCACCCGCTTCGACAGCAGCGTGTAGGTCAAATTGAGCCGCGCGAATTCGTACTGGTGCGGTTTCGACGGCACCGGCAGCCTGTCGAGCAGCCATTCATACAGCGGCCGGTGATCCTCGAACTCCAGCGTGCAGATCGAATGGGTGATGCCCTCGATCGCATCGGACTGGCCATGGGCGTAGTCGTAGCTCGGGTAGATCGACCATCGATTGCCGGTACGCGGATGGGTGGCGTGCAGGATGCGATACAGAACGGGATCGCGCAGGTTGATGTTGCCCGAGGCCATGTCGATCCTGGCCCGCAGCACGCGGGCGCCGTTGGGGAACTCGCCCGCCCTCATGCGGCGAAACAGATCGAGATTCTCCTCCACGGAGCGCTCGCGAAACGGACTGTTCTGGCCGGGTTCGGTCAGGGTGCCGCGCCGGCTGCGGATCTCCGCCTGCGACTGATCGTCGACATAGGCATGGCCGGCGAGAATCAGGCTTTCCGCCCATTCATAGAGACGCTCGAAATAATCCGAGGCATAGAACAGGTCGGTGCCCCAGTCATAGCCGAGCCAGTGGACATCGGCTTGAATCGAATCGATGTACTCCTGCTCTTCCCGGGTCGGATTGGTGTCGTCGAACCGCAAATGGCAGCGCCCGGAAAACTCCTCGGCGATGCCGAAATTGAGCGCGATCGACTTGGCGTGGCCGATATGCAAATAGCCGTTCGGCTCCGGCGGAAAGCGCGTCACGATCCGGCTGTGCTTGTTCGAGTCGAGATCGGCCTGGACGATATCGCGGATGAAGTCTCGGCCTGTCTCTGCTGCTGCTGCTGCCGCCGGTTCTGCCGTCATTCCTGTTTCCTGTTCGGGGTCAGCCGACCTTCTGCCAAATTAGTCCGACCGAGCCAAGCCCGCTTTGGTGAGGCGAGGCTTTAGTTATGTGCGGTTCCTGCTATACACCACCGCGCCCTGCACATGCCCTCCTTGTCCGCGATCCGCCCCTGCAATGACCGATTCCGTCGTCACCCGATTTGCCCCCTCGCCGACCGGCTTCCTCCATATCGGAGGCGCCCGCACCGCGCTGTTCAACTGGCTTTACGCCCGCGGGCGCGGCGGCAAGATGCTGCTGCGGATCGAGGATACCGACCGCGAGCGATCCACCGAACCCGCGATCGCGGCGATCCTGGATGGGCTGAAATGGCTCGGGCTCGATTGGGATGGCGAGGTCGTCTACCAGTTCAGCCGGGCCGCGCGCCACCGCGAGATTGCCGAGCAATTGCTGGCCAGCGGCAAGGCCTACCGCTGCTACGCCACGCCCGAGGAACTCGCCGCGATGCGCGAGAAGGCCCGCGCCGAGGGCCGTACCCGGCTCTATGACGGCATGTGGCGGGATCGCGATCCCGCCAAAGCCCCCACCGGCATGAAGTCCACGATCAGGCTGAAGGCGCCGCTGACCGGCGAGACCGTGATCGAGGATCAGGTGCAGGGCCGCGTGGTCTGGCAGAACGAGAACCTCGACGACCTGGTGCTGCTTCGCGGCGACGGCAACCCGACCTACATGCTCGCCGTCGTCGTTGACGACCACGACATGGCCGTCACCCACATCATTCGCGGTGACGACCACCTTATTAATGCCGCCCGTCAGAAGCAGATCTATGACGCGCTCGACTGGGGCGTACCCAACATGTCCCATATTCCCCTGATCCATGGGCCGGACGGCTCGAAGCTGTCAAAACGTCACGGCGCGCTCGGCGTCGATGCCTACCGCGCCATGGGATATCTGCCAGCGGCGCTGCGCAACTATCTGGTCCGACTCGGATGGAGCCATGGCGACCAGGAGATATTTTCGACGCAGGAAATGATCGACGCCTTCGACCTGTCGGGCGTTGGCCGCTCTGCCGCGCGGTTCGATTTCGCCAAGCTCGAAAACCTCAACGGTCACTATATCCGTCACGCCGACGATCAATCTCTGGTGACCATGTTCGAGGACGTGCTGGACTATATTCCCGGTGGCCTCGACCTCAAGGCGAAGCTGAACGAGACCACGCGCGCGCAATTGCTGCGGGCGATGCCGAGCCTCAAGGAGCGTGCCAAGACGCTGATCGAACTGGCCGACAATTCGTATTTTATCTTCGCCGACCGGCCGCTGCAGATCGAGCCGAAGGCGGCGGCATTGTTGACTCCCGAAAACCGCGAGTTGATCGGCAGGCTTCGCACCGCGCTTGAAGCGGTGACGCCATGGAGCGCTGAAACCACGGAAGCCGCCGTGCGCGCCTATGCCGAACAACACAACCTCAAGCTAGGCGCGGTGGCCCAGCCGCTGCGGGCGGCATTGACCGGGCGCACCACCTCGCCCGGCATCTTCGACGTCCTGGCGGTGGTGGGACGGCAGGAATGCCTGGCCCGGCTGGCCGATCAGGCGGCCTCTTGAAGCCGCGAGCGGCGCCTCGACCGGCCATCTTGCAGTGCAAACAGCAATAAGATACCCATCTAAGCCGCGCCTCTAGAATATCCGGCTTGCCCTCGCCATCTCAGTCGCATTGGCGCGCGCGACAACCGGTTTTCGTAACGATTTCATCGGGGAATTCACGATGGACGCAAAATCCAGCTCCAAAACCGCAACACTAACGGTTGGCAACAAGACCTACGATTTTCCCATTCTGAACGGCACCGCCGGGCCTGACGTCATCGACATCGCCAAGCTTTACGCCCAGGCCGGGATGTTCACCTACGACCCCGGTTTTACCTCGACCGGAAGTTGCCAGTCCAAGATCACCTATATCGACGGCGACGCCGGCATTCTGGAATACCGCGGTTACCCGATCGAGCAACTGGCGGAACACGGCGACTTTCTCGAGACCTGCTACCTCCTGCTCTACGGCGAACTGCCGACCAAGGCGCAAAAGCAGGATTTCGACCAGCGCGTGATCCATCACACCATGGTGCACGAGCAGATGGCCCGGTTCTTCCAGGGCTTCCGCCGCGACGCCCATCCGATGGCCGTGATGGTGGCCTCGGTCGGCGCACTGGCCGCGTTCTATCACGACTCCACCGACATCACCGATCCGCAGCAGCGCATGATCGCGTCGATGCGGATGATCGCGAAGATCCCGACGCTTGCGGCGATGGCGTTCAAATACACCATTGGCCAGCCCTTCATGTATCCGAAGAACTCGCTGAGCTTTGCCGAGAACTTCCTGCACATGTGCTTCGCGGTCCCCTGCGAGGAGTACAAGATCAATCCGGTGCTCGCTAACGCGCTCGACAAGATCTTCATCCTGCACGCCGACCATGAGCAGAATGCCTCGACCTCGACGGTGCGGATCGCCGGCTCCTCCGGCGCCAACCCGTTCGCCTGCATCGCCGCCGGCATTGCCTGCCTGTGGGGACCCGCCCATGGCGGTGCCAACGAGGCCGCGCTGGCGATGCTCGCCGAGATCGGCTCGGTCGACAAGATTCCCGAGTTCATCCGGAAGGTGAAGGACAAGAACAGCGAAGTCCGCCTGATGGGCTTCGGACATCGCGTCTACAAGAACTACGATCCGCGCGCCAAGATCATGCAGAAGATGTGTCATGCGGTGCTGGCGGAGACCGGCCACGGCGAGGACCCGATGCTGAAGGTCGCGCTGGAACTGGAAAAGATCGCGCTGCACGACGAGTATTTCATCGAGCGCAAGCTCTATCCGAACGTCGACTTCTATTCAGGGATTACCCTGAAGGCGATGGGCTTCCCCACCTCGATGTTCACCGTACTGTTTGCGGTGGCCCGCACCGTCGGCTGGATCAGCCAGTGGAGCGAAATGGTCGAGGATCCGCATCAGAAGATCGGCCGGCCGCGCCAGCTCTACACCGGTGTCACCCGCCGCGACTACGTCGACATCGCCAAGCGGAAATAACCCGCGGCTGCATCCTGGCCGCCTATGCCGGCTCCCGCGAGCGGCGCAACGCCGCCAGCACGATATCGGCCGCCCGGACGCTCGGAGGCTGCCCGCCCGTCGCCATGATCCGGTCGATCCCCGCAAAGGCCTCGACCTGACGCCGGCGCAACGCGGAATCGGTCAGCACGTCGCGCAGGGCGTGGGAGAGCTTTTCCGCCGTGCAATCGTTCTGAAGGAATTCCGGAACCACGTTCTCGCCGATCACGAGATTGGCCAGGATGATCGAGGAGACGTTGATGGCGCGCTGCAGAATCCAGGCCTCGGCCGCGCCGGCCCGATAGCCCGCGACCATCGGCACCCCGGCGAGCGCGAGCTCGAGCGTCACGGTGCCGGATTTGGCCAGCGCCGCGTGGGCGATCCGAAACGCCGCCCGCTTGTCCGGTTCGCCGAGCACGATCCGCGGCGCGACCGGCCAACTCTTCACGCCGTCGCGGACCGCCTGTTCGAGGTGCGGCATGGTCGGAAGAACCGGTTCGAACGCGATATCCTGCGCGCGCAGCCGGCCGAGCGCCGCGCCGAATATCGCCAGATGATGCCGGATCTCGCTGCGGCGGCTTCCTGGCAGCACCAGCAGAATCGGCGGTTGCTGGTCCCTTCGCTGTTGCTCCTCGGGCCGGGGCCGGAGCGTGGCGACCTGCTCGACCAGGGGATGACCGACATAGCTGCAGGGCGGCCCGCGCAATCTGCGGTATTCCTCCGGCTCGAACGGCAACAAGGCCAGGACATGGTCGATATAAGCACTCATTGCGCGGGCCCGGCCCGGCCGCCACGCCCAGACCGAAGGAGACACATAGTCGATAATCGGGATCGCGGGATTGCGGGCGCGGACCCGTCTTGCCACCCGATGGGTAAAATCGGGGCTGTCGATGATCACGAGAATATCGGACGATGCGTCGGTTACCGCATCGGCGGTTTGCCGAATGCGCCGCAGGATCGCCGGCAACCGTTTCGCGATCGCCGCGAGCCCGATGATCGATAGTTCCTCGATCGGAAACAGCGACGACAGGCCCTCCTGCATCATCGACCGGCCGCCGACGCCGTCGAACCGGACCGCGCCGCCAAGGCGCTGGCGCAGCACCTTCATCAGGCTGGCGCCGAGCCGATCCCCGGATTCCTCGGTCGCGATCAGGAATATGTTTCGCGCGACGTCGGCCGTTGCTCGCGCCGGCATCACGCGGGAACACCGGTCACGAAAAGGTCCTTGGCGTCCGCCGCCTCGATCATGGCCTGGGGATCGGCAACCACCGTGTGGCCGGCGACGATCGCAATCCCGGCCAGTCGGGCCGCGGCGGCGCCCTCGACGGTCCGCGGTCCCATGGTAGGGAGATCGAACCGCAGATCCTGGCCGCTCTTGGGGGCCTTCACCAGCACGCCACGCGCCCTCGCGGCGCGGATCCGGCCTTCGGCCCGCAGCCGCGCCACCCGCGCCAGCAGCCCGTCAGTGCCCTCGATATCCTCCACGCCGACCACATGGCCGTCGATGACGACGGCAGCCTGGCCGATGTCGAAGCGGCCGAGCGCAAGCAGCACGTCGCGTCCCCTGGCGATATCGGCCAGTGCATGATGGTCCGGAACGGCTCGGGTCAGGCATCCCAGGGGCATCAAAAGATCCGGGGCGACGTCCTTGATCCCGACCATCCGGAAGCCGTCCCGCTCCAGAATGTCGCCTATTCCGGACAGCAAATGATCGTCGCCGCCGCGGAACGACGCCCATACCCGGCCGATGACTCGAAGCGTCGCCCAATCGAGGCGAATCTCGGAGAGTGCCGGCCGCACCAGCGTGCCAATAAAGACCAGATCGCGGCAGTTTTCCGCACGAAACAGCTTCACCGCCCGGCCGATCTGACCGACCGATATCCAGTGATGACGAAAGCGCTCGACCCGCACGGGATCGCAGGCCCCTCTGAGTGCGAACAGGACCGGATTGATGCCGCGCGCGGAGAGGGAGTCCGCGACCGCGAAGGGCATCACGCCGCCACCCGCGATCAGACCGACCGGCGATGAAATGTCCAAAGCCTCTCTGGTCATGGCTTCGGCGACCCCGTCATCAATGCCGGCTGCCGTCGTCGGCCGGCAGGCACAGCGCGCGATGCTTGGCCGCGCCGATGAAGGCGAGGATCTCCGCGATCGCCGGATCCTCGGCCGCCAGCGGTTGCGCCTCGCTGAGCCGTTCGGCAAACATGCCGGGTCCGTGAAACAGCTGTTGATAGAACGACCGCACGGTGGCGAGCCGCTCGCGGCTGAACTTGCGGCGCTTCATGCCGATGATGTTGAGCCCCTCGAGCGTCGCGTACTGGCCGTTGACGAGGCCGAACGGAATCACATCGCCGCGCACCCCGCAGACGCCGCCGACCATCACCTGCGGCCCGACCCGCGTGAACTGATGCACCGCGGACAGCCCACCGATGAAGACGAAATCGCCGATCTCGCAATGGCCGCCAAGCGTGGCCGAGGTCGCGAAGATGACATCGTTGCCGACCTGGCAGTCGTGACCGACATGGCTGCAATTCATGAAATAACCGCGGTCGCCGACCCGCGTAATGCCGCCGCCGGTCACGGTCCCGGCGTTCATGGTAACGGATTCCCGCAAGGTGCAGTCCGCTCCGATTTCCAGCCTGGTCAACTCGCCGCGATAGCTCAGGGATTGCGGCGGCGTCCCGAGCGAGACGAACGGATAGAGGGTGCAGCCGTCGCCGATCGTGGTCTGCGCGGTGATGTGGACATGGGCGATCAGCTTGCACTTCGCGCCGATGACGACGTCCGGACCGATGATGCAATAGGGGCCGATCGAGGTGCCCTCGCCGATCACAGCGCCATCTTCAATCCGCGCGGTGGGATCGATCGTGCTCATCGAAAGGTCCGCTGCCAGCCAATGCCGCTTGAGGTGAATGTGTCGGGTTTTCCGCTGGTTAGCGCGGCATCACGGCACTGTCCAGTGACGTCTGGTTACCCTGTGTTGCAGCGCTCGGGGCCGCAAGATGACGCGGGACCGGGCTGGAAGCCGCAACGCGCAGCGCCCGGCTTCCGCTCAGTCGGTCAGCATCGCACCGACATCGGCTTCGGCGACGGTCGTGCCGTTCACCTTGGCGTCGCCGTGAAACCACCACATGGTCTTGCGCCGGCCGATGCTGCGCATGTGATATTCGATGGTATCGCCGGGCATCACCGGCTTGCGAAACTTGCATTTGTCGATGGTCAGAAAATAAACCGCGCGCGGCTTTTTGGTGCCCTCCACCGACATGATGCCGATCACGCCAGCGGTCTGCGCCATGGCTTCGATCATCATGACGCCCGGATAGACCGGGCGATCGGGAAAGTGGCCGAGAAACGGCACTTCGTTGAAGGTGACATTCTTGATTCCGGTGCCGCTGTAGTCGGTCCGGATATTGATGACCCGATCGATCAACAGCATCGGATAGCGGTGCGGGAGCGTCTTGAGGATGGTATTGATGTCCACGACATCAAATCTGACCGGTGCCTCCATCAATCCCGTCCTTCGTCCTTCGCGGCGGCCGAGCTCTCGCGCACCAGTCGCTCCAGCGCAACGATCTCCCGGAACCACTGCCTTGTCGGCTTGGCGAAGAAGCCCCCCCAGCGCCCATTGGCCGGAATATCGTCCTTGACCCCGCTCATTGCCGTGACCTGGGCGCCGTCACCGATATGCAGGTGGTTGTTGATTCCTACCTTGGCCCCGAGCGCCACGTTGTCGCCAATCGTCAGGCTGCCCGCGAGTCCAATCTGGGCCGCGAGCAGACAACGCCGCCCGATGGTCACATTGTGACCGATCTGGACCTGATTGTCGATTTTGGTCCCCTCGCCGATCACGGTGTCGCGCAGGCTGCCCCGGTCAATGGTGGTTCCGGCACCAATCTCGACGTCGTTCTGGATCAGGACACGGCCGGTTTGCGGCACCTTCAAATGGCCGTCGGGTCCGAAGACGACGAATCCATATCCGTCCTGCCCGATGCTGCAGCCGGGGTGGATCAGCACGTTGTTGCCGATCAGAGCGCATTGAATGGCGCACCGCGCCCCGACATTGCAATCCCTGCCGATCCTGACATCGGCTCCGATCACGGCGCCGGCGCCGATCACCGTGCCCGCGCCGATTTCGACGCGCGGTCCGATCACCGCCAGCGGATCGACGATCACACCGTCCTCCAGATGCGCGGTCGGGTCGATGATGGCGGACGGCGCGATGCCGGCCTGGTCAAACCAGGATTGCGGGCGAAGGGCATCACCGTGAAGTTCGCGCGCAATCTTCACGAACTCGCGCAAAGGATGCGCCGCGCGCAGCACCGCAACACCCGCCGGGACCCTTGCCTCGAATCGCTCGTTGACCAGGCAGGCGCCGGCCTTCGTTGAAGCAAGTCGATCGGCATATTTCAGATTATCGAAAAAGGTCAGATGCATCGGGCCGGCTTCGTCAAGCGAAGCCAGCCCCCTGACCTGTTGGCCGCCGCGCGACGCATCGACCAGATTCGCCTTCGTCAACGCGGCGATCTCGGCCAGCGTCGACGAAGGTGGTCGCTCGAAAAATACCGGCTGCGCCATTCCACCCGTCACGGTGCGGCCCGTGGTCAACCTCAGAACGAAGTCCCGCCGCCGAACTTGAACTCCTGCACGACGTCATACTTGCCCTTGGTGATCGGGATCGCGTAGTCGAATCGCAGCGGTCCGAACGGAGATGCCCAGATCAAGCCGACACCGACCGAGGTACGGATGACGTTGACATCGTCGAAGACCATGGCGCATTTGCACGGACTGCCGTTCACCAGGCCGTTGATTTCACCGGTCGCGGCCCAGCTGGTCGGACCTTGATAGTCCCACAGCGAGCCGGCATCGGCATAGACGGCGCCCTTCAGACCGACCTCTTTGGGCAGGAACCAGAACGGCATCTGCAATTCAGCCGACGCACCCCAATACTTGG
>Ga0208220_1000258_pt1 | contig 22103 bp, 23 predicted proteins | sample NGESurdeep092012_9_FD_184484 | JGI IMG/M metagenome (GOLD analysis project Ga0208220, IMG submission 184484) | Arctic peat soil microbial communities from Barrow, Alaska - NGEE Surface sample F53-1 deep-092012 (SPAdes) | ecosystem: Environmental > Terrestrial > Soil > Wetlands > Peat ...
CCTCCCGGCCCGACGCGGTCTGCAGCCGGCAGTCGGCGGCCAGCTCCGTGGGCGTCCCGCTCACGTCCCGCATCGCGTCCATGCGCGCGACATCCTCGGGATTGATGGTGCTGCGCCAGTTTGAGCCGATCACCGCAGCCGACGTGAGACCTGCCATCTCGCACCATTTGTCGTTCACGAACCGGCAGACCCCGCCGACGTCGGTCTGCACGATGCCGACCGGGGCCAGGTCGGAAAGCAGCCGGAAGCGCGCGTCGCCCTCCGCGACGGCCATGGCCGCGTTCTCCAGTTCGGTGACGTCCTGCATGAGGCCGAAGAAGTAGGTCTCGCCGCCGATGTTGACCGGCATCGGCGTCAGGTCGACGGATCGCTCGGTCCCGTCGGCCCGCAGCGCGCGCAGCCGGGACGGCCGGAACCCAGGGTGGTTCCCGGTGGCGAGGTAACCCGCCATGGCGTCCACGAACAGGCGCCGGAACCGCTCCGGTACGAGCGTCTCGGGCATGTCCAGCCCGATGACGTCCGCGCGAGCACAGCCGAACAGTTCCTCCGCCGCCGGGTTGAACTCCCGGATCCGGCGATCGGTATCGACGGCGACGATCGCGGAGCGAGCGCCGGCTACCAGCGCCGCGGCCAGTGAATCCCGGCCGGCCAGGGCGACCGGCTCCGGATCCCGCTGGACGACCTCCAGGGCCGGGCGGGCCAGCCCGTAATCCCCCAGGACGGCCCCAGGATCGCGCGTGAGCAGCGCCGCCACGACCGTGGCGATGGCCTTGAGCGTGGACCGGGCGCCCGCCTTCCAGCGGGCGGCGTCTCCGACGAGCGCCAGCGCGCAGAGCGGCTGTCCGTCGGCCGGCTCGGCGGGCACGACGAGGAGGCCGGCGCGCCCGTGGCCGGAATCCAGGTCGACCTGGAACGCGTGGCCGCTGGCCGCTGCCTGCCCGCCGAAGGTGGCCCAGGCCGAGCGGATCTGGGCCAGCAGCACCAGGTCGCTGCCGATGCCGGGCGGGTAAGCCGGCCCCTCCCCCAGCGGCCGTGCGGCGCCGGGCGCCACGACCAGCGCGGCCTGGGCCCCGAAATCGGTGGCCAGCCGCTCGATCAGGCGGTCGAGCAAGTCGCGTGGGGGCCCGGGCAGCAGCTGTCCCACCGCGTACTCCAGCAGGGCCGCCCGCGTGCGCGCGGACGGCTGGCCAGCCGCGCCGGGCGCCTGCCGCGGGACGCGCTTCATGGCCTGGTTCGCCCCCGATGCCCCCATTACCCCCCGCGACTTCCTGGCTCGTTACCTCACAATCCCCGCGCTCGTCGTCTAGGAGATTCCCGGCAGACCGGGAGCTGAACCCCCTGGTCACGCCCGTGGTAGGGATACAGCGGGCGAGGGCCGGCGGCCGGGGAACGGGCGGAGAGAGGACCGGTCGCGTTCATGCCAGCGGCCCAGGACGCGGGCCTGATGCCTGCTGTCGCCGGGCCGCCGCACTAGCCGGGGGCACTGAGCCTCTCGGCACGATGCCTTAGGAGGCTAGGACTGCCTCAATCTCCAGGTGGATCGTGATCTTGTCGGCCACGACCGCTCCGCCGTTCTGCATCGGCGCGCTGAAGTTCACGTTGAATTCCCGCCGGTTGATCTCGGCGGTAGCCGTGAAGCCCGCCCTGGTGCCGCCATAGGCGTCCGGGCCAAAGCCGTTGAGCTCCAGGTGCAGGGGCACGCTCTTGGTCACGCCCTTGAGGGTCAGGTCACCGTCGACGATGAAGTCGCCGTCGTCGGGCCGCACGCTCGTCGAGCGGTAGGTCATCGTGGGGTAGGTCTCGACCTCGAAGAAGTCGGCGGACCTGATGTGGTCGTCGCGCTGCTCGGCGCCGGTGTTGATCGAGGCCAGGCTGATCTCGGCCGTCACCGAGGAGTCGGTCGGGTTCTCGCCGGTCACGATGTCACCCGAGAACTCGGTAAACCGGCCGCGGACCTTGCTGACCATCATGTGCCGGACGGAGAATCCGACCTCGGAGTGGACCGGGTCGATGGTCCACTTGCCGGCGACGTAGCCGGGGATCGTGGATGTGCTTGCTTCCGTCATTCGTTGCTCCTATGGATGTTCGGCCCAAGATTTATTGAACTCTCAAGTAAGCTATCGTAGGTGGGCGGCCTTGTCAAACTCTCAACTATCTCTGGTTATACTGAATCTGTGAAGCAGACGCAGACCCGATGGCTATCCGCGCAGGAGCAGCAGACCTGGCGGGCGTTCATCAATGCGTGCCGGCGGCTGTTCGCGGAGATGGACGCCCAGCTACAGCACACCGCGGGCATCCCGCACGCCTATTACGAGATCCTCGTCCGCCTGTCGGAGGCGCCGGGCCGCGAGCTGCGGATGACCCAGCTCGCCGACGCCTCGACGTCGAGCAAGAGCCGGCTGTCGCACGCCGTGGCCAGGCTCGAGGAGCGCGGCTGGGTCGAGCGGGCGGCCTGCCCGACGGACCGGCGCGGGCAGCTGGCACGACTCACCGACGCGGGCTTCGCCGCCCTGGAGTCGGCCGCGCAGGAGCATGTCGAGCTGGTCCGGCAGATGGTGTTTGACCAGCTCACGGCCGAGCAGGTCGAGCAACTGGGGGTGCTCAGCGCGGCCATCGAGTCGGGCGTCGAGACGCTCAGCTCATCCCCGGCCGCCGCGCCCTGCCACGAATCCCAGGATCTGGACCTGGACCCCGCCGAGGAAGACTGCCCCCTAGCCTGACCCGTCCGGCGCGAGGTTGTCGGCCATCAGCTCGGCGATCGCCGCGGCGCCCGGTCCGGGCTCACCGCGCAGCCCCGCTACCGTGCCTGCCTGGTCGGCGCGGCTGCGGTTCTGGCTGAGCTTCTGCTTGGCCTCGACCGAGGTGACGGTGATCTCGACCCCGACGATCGCCCGAAGCTGCCCGTCGATGTACTCCGCCGGGGCATCGGTCACCTCCCAGGGTCGTGGCCGCCGGTCCTCATGCCGGCGAGTCAGCCGGGTCACCAGCTCGCGCAGCCACTCCGGGTCGCGGTGGATGGTCAGCGTCCCGGTCAGGTGCACGGCCTCGTAGTTCCACGTCGGGACGGTGCGGCCGTGCCGGGCCGTGCTCTCGTACCAGGACGGCGAGATGTAGGCCTGCGGGCCGTGCACGATCGCCAGCGCCTGCGCGCCCGGCTGGGGGGTACGCCACTGCTCGTTCGCCAGCGCCAGGTGGCCGAGCACCTGCCCGAGGTCGTCGCCGCCGGGCTCGGCGGGCCGGTCCCAGATCACCGGCAGCAAGGTAGCGACGGGCTTGCTGCCGTCGAAGGTGACGAGATCGGCGGCCCCGGCTGCGTCCACGAAGGCCGCGATCTGGGCGAAATCTGACAGCGTGAAGTGGCGTGGCAGGTACACGAGTCCAGGTTAAGTGGTCGACAGGGCCGATATCGTAGGCGGTAACGCGCTGACGGAGACAAGTAGCACGGGATAACGCGAGCACGGTCTGGCCGGCAACGTTTCAGCCGGGCCGAGAGAGCCGCCGGAAGCTGAGAAGGCGGTCTCGCGGCCCCGGCCGCGAAGACCCTCCCGAGCGCGGGGAGGAACGGCCGCCGCGCCCAGCGGCACGCCCCATGCCCCGCCGGCCGGCCCCCGTCACCGGGCCAGATCGAGGCCGCTGCGGGCCCGCCAGCAGCGGCGAAAGTGCGGTGGCACCGCGAGTTCCCTTCTCGCCCGCACTCCCAAGGGGTCACGCAATCCCGCAGGGAGTGTTATGAGGAGTGTGATGATCTCTCGTGTCCTAGCCGCCGACCTGCCCAGGCACGTTGGCGAGCACGTGAGGATCGCCGGCTGGCTGCACCGCCGCCGGGACCTGAAATCCGTTACGTTCCTGATCATCAGGGAACGGTCCGGCCTGGCCCAGGTCGTCCTGCGCGATCCGCCGCCCGACCTGCCCGAGGAGACCGTCGTTCGGGTCGAGGGCGTGGTGACGGCCAGCCCGCAGGCGCCAGGCGGCGCGGAGCTCACCGAGCCGGCGATCACGCAGCTGTCAGCGCCGGCGGCTCCTCCCCCGTTCGACCTGTACCGCCCGGCGATCACGGCGGGCCTGCCCGCGATCCTGGACCACGCGCCGACCACCTTGCGCCATCCGGTCCTGCGGGCCGGCTTCGAGATCGGCTCCGCCAGCGTGGCCGGCTTCCGGGCGGCGCTGGACCAGCGCGGCTTCACCGAGGTGCACACGCCGAAGATCGTCCAGTCCGCCACCGAGTCGGGCGCGAACGTCTTCGGCATTGACTACTTCGGCCGCCCCGCGTTCCTGGCCCAGTCGCCGCAGTTCTACAAGCAGGGGCTCGTCGGCGTGTTCGAGCGGGTCTACGAGGTCGGCCCGGTGTTCCGCGCCGAGCCCCACGACACGGCCCGGCACCTGGCCCAGTACACCAGCCTCGACGCCGAGCTCGGCTTCATTACCGACCACCGCGACGTCATGGCGGTGCTGCGCGACGCTGTCGACGCTATGGTGGCGGGCGTCCGGGACCGGGCCGGTTCCGCGGTTGAGCGGCTCGGGCTGACGCTGCCGGACGTGCCCGCCCAGATCCCGGACATTCACTTCACGGCTGCTCAGGAGCTCATTGCCCGCCACGCTGGCTGGGATCCGACAGGCGAGCCGGACCTGGCACCCTCGGACGAGCGGTGGCTGTGCGAGTGGGCGGCGCGTGAGTACGGCAGCGAGTTCCTGTACGTGACCGGCTACCCGATGGCCAAGCGCCCGTTCTACACCCACCCGGACGAGCAGCGGCCCGGTTACTCCAACGGTTTCGACCTGCTCTTCCGCGGCCTGGAACTGGTCACCGGCGGGCAGCGGCTGCACCAGCACGCCGACTATCTGGCCGCGCTGGCCGAGCGCGGCCAGGACCCGGCACCGTACGCCAGCTACCTGCGGGTGTTCGAGCACGGGATGCCGCCGCACGGCGGATTCGCCGTCGGGCTGGAGCGATGGACGGCGCGGCTGACCGGCGCCGCGAACGTGCGGCAGGTCACGCTGTTCCCGCGCGACCTGCATCGGCTGTCGCCGTGATGCCTCGTCCCCGCGGCCGGTCTCGCCGTGGTCCCGCCCCCGCCGGGCTGACGCGTGCCGGGGCGGGCCGGGCGGCCGGTAGGGTCGGCGCATGAGTGATGCGGACAATCTTGACCTGCTGCCAGCGCGCGAGCTGCACGACCTTGCCGTGCACCGGGCCCTGCGCCACCTGGACGTCAAGTTCCTGTGGGACCTGCTGCGCGAGCTGCCGGCGGGCGAGGCGGCCGCCGGCCGCTCGGACCTGGCCACCGCGGACGCGCTGCACCTGTCCACGCTGATCTCCGACGCCATCGACTCCGGCGAGGGAGACGTGGCGGAGTCGCTGCGACCGTTCTACCTGGGCTATCTGCGCAAGCACGGTGTGGACGAGCACGGGTCAGCGAACACGGGGTAGCCGAGCACGGGGTAGCCGAGCACGGGGTAGCCGAGCACGGGGCCGGTCCCGGGACGTCAGGGTACGACGAGGACCTTGCCGATAGCACCGGACTGCACGGCGTCGTGCGCGGCGGCGACCTTCTCCAGCGGGAACGTCGTCGTGGGCAGCTCAGTGAGAGCGCCATCGGCGAGCGCCTGGGTGATGTCCGCGGCGGCCTGCAGGAGCGCCGGGCGCGGCACCCCGTACAGGAGCACGAACCGCAGCGTGACGTTCGCGCTCATCAGGGCCCGCACCGGCAGCACGGGGTCCTTGGCTTCCGCGGCGTAGTCGACGATGTGCGTCTGCGGTCCGGAGACGGCCAGGTCGAGTTCCAGGTTCGCGCCGAGCGCTAGCTCGACGATCCGGTCGAGCGGAGCGAACGAGCGGATCTGCTCGACCGCGCCCGACTCCTTGTAGTTCACGACGAGATCTGCGCCCGCGCGCGCGGCCAACTCCGCCTTCTCCGGCCCGCTGACCGTGGTGGCGACGCGTGCCCCCGCGTGCTTGGCCAGCTCGATCGCGAAATGCCCGACCGCACCCGCCCCGCCGGCCACCAGGACATTCCTGCCATCCAGGGGCCCGTCGGCGAACAAGCATCGGTGCGCGGTCATGGCCGGCACGCCGAGGCTGGCACCCAGCTCGAACGAGATGCCGTCTGGCAGCGGAACCGCCTGATCGGCTGGAACGACACACCACTCCGCCGCCGTCCCCCACGGTCGCCCGGCGGCGGCGAGCCAGACCCACACCCGCTGGCCTTCCCGGCTCGGGTCGACGCCCGCGCCTAGAGCGTCGATCACGCCGGCCCCGTCCTGGTTCGGGATCTGGAAGTCGCCGATCGGCCGCGGGGTGGCACCGCTGCGAGCCTTCCAGTCCGTCGGGTTGACCCCGGATGCCGCGATCCGGACGCGGACCTCGCCCGGTCCTGGCTCCGGCCGGTCGATCTCCTCGACCCGCAGGACCTCATGGGCCGGGCCGTGACTGTCAAATACCGCAGCTCTCATCGCGAGCTTGCCTCCGCATCAGGCTGAGTCTGCTGGAACTACTCCGACGTGCCCACCCTGCCGCACCTCGCGCCGCCGGTCGCAGCTGGGTAGGTCGTCACCGGGAGTACGACCCGCGATTGCCGCGTGAGATCCTCGCGAGATGCCGACCGCTCAGTCGGTGACTCCGGTCGGCTCAGCTTCAATGCAGACCTTGTTCCAGCCGGTCTGCCTGGCCGTGCCCAGGGCCGAGTCCGCGGCGCCGATCAGCTCTGTCAGCGCCCGCTTCGACTCATTCATGACGGCCACCCCGATGGACACCGTCAGCCGGAACACGAAGCCAGCCTGGGTGCCGGACTCGATGGCGATCGACTCGCCAGCGATGCGATCGCGCAGCCGCTCGCTCATCCGCTTCGCGTCGGCCACGCTCGTGCACGGGAAGAGAATGGCGAACTCGCGGGCGCCGAAAATCCCGATCACGTCCTGGTCACGCAACTGCTCGGCGAGCATGCTAGCGACATCCCGCCGGAGCTGCCGGGCGACATCATCTCCGGCGGATTCCTGCACCGACCTGAAGCCGTCAATGTCCACCATCGCCACGGCGAGCGGACTGCTGGTCCGGACTGCCCGGAAGAACTCCACCTCCGCTTCCCGCTGCCACGACCGCGGATTGAGCAGGCCGGTGCCCGCGTCCATGCGTACCGGGGCGACCTGCTGGGAGCGCATCAGGTACCGCCGGCACAAGATGACCGACGGCAGGGCGAGCGCCATGAGTACCGGATCGATCGCGACCACCAGCGTCAGGGAGATAGCCAGGCTCATCTCCAGCAGGTCGGCAGTGACCGACTCGCGGTTTCCGAACAGGTCGCGGAAGTGAGATTCCTTGTCCGACAGCTTGATCGCGACTAGCAGGAGGCTGTTGTTGACCAGCCAGCCGAACAGCGCGCACCCGGTTACCGCCGCGGTCCAGGTCAGCACGTGGGTGCTCGACCCCGGCGTGTGCCCAGCCACGCTCCCCGGGATCAATCGGAAGACCACGGAAACGGTTCCGTAGGCCAGGCTGATGGTCGCGTTACTGAACACTCTGCGGTACATCAGGCCGTTGCGGGTGCGCCAGAGGCGGTACGCGGCCATCGGGACCGGAGCCAGCATCGCGTAAGCCGGCGGCAGCGTGATGGCGACGGCCAGATACCAGACGGACTGCAAGTCCCTGACGACAGTTCCGTGTACTTCCTGAAGGCCTCGAGTCGCCTCAATGGCGAGGATCCCGCAGGCCACAAGCCCGATGAAGATCAGCAGCTGGCTTGGCTGCCAGGACAGGGCCATGACGGCGACGACCGACGCGGCCACTGCCAACACCGTTGTGCCTAGCAGGTAGCTACGGAGCGGCTCAGCCAGAGACCAGATTGGCCACCCTGTGATCTGAGACACACCTGTCCGCAACCGACCCCACGCACGATCAGCCAGTCGCAGGACGGCCATAGGCACTCCGCAGGGAGACTATCGAGGTAGCAGGCAAGCACTTTCCGGATGGCACATATCTAATGCCGCATCGTGGCAACAATTTCTCCGGCTTGTCAAGCCTGGCCGCAGCTTGAAGAAGGTTGGCCCTGCTAACTAGACGCAGATCCATACTAAACCAGGACTGATCATGTGGCCAGGCCTTGACATATGCCGACAAAGCTAGACGGCCTTGCCATACCCGACCAGCCGCCACCACACCGCCCGAGGAGAAGCCATGCGCAACGAATGGGCCTGACCACCACCCCCGCCACCCGCCACCACACCCCCCGAGGAGAAGCCATGCGCAACGAATGGGCCTGACCACGATCGGCCGCCGGACCATGCCCGAACGCAGAACCCGGTGGACGACCGCGCTAGCGCGGACTATCGCGTCGGCTGAGCCGACCTCCGGTGATGTACCAGCGCCAGAGTGGCGGCGAGGGCTGCCCCGATGCCGCCGCTAATGGCGATGACCGTGCCCGGCGAATGGGTTATTGAGGCAAGGCCGCCTGCGAGCACGATCCAGAGGCCTTGAAATACCTGCATGCCGCCGTTGGCCAGGCCGAACGCCTGACCGCGGCGCTGTGCAGGGATCGCGGCGACGAATGCCGAGTTAGCCGCCAGTTGGTAAGACGCGCATGCGCCCGAAGCAGCGATGATCACCAGAGCAGCGACGAAACCCAGCCGGAGGCCGAGGAGGACCAGGACGCCACAGGCCACAGCGGCCAGCGGAGCCAGCAAGCGCTGCCGCTGCCGAGGCGGTACCAGCCTGCTGAAGGCAATCGCGCCGACCATGGTTCCGAAAGGGCCGGCGGCGAAGATCATGCCGGTAGCTATCGGCAGCGGGAGACCGGAGCGCAGGCTGTGGGCATAGGGGGCGGCCAGCCCCATGGGGACGATGTAGAACGTCACGAGCCAGCCGTACAGAACTAACGTCCGGAGGGTCCCGTTGCCGAAGACTAGACGCACGCCCGCCGCGATCTCGCCGAACCTGGAGCCGGCCGTCCCGGCTTGCCCGGCAGCAGCCGGCCGGCCGCGCACGCCGAACCGGACCAGGAGAGCCGATGCCGCGAAGGTTGCGGCGTCGGCCACCAAGGCCCCGCCCGGATGCAGGGCCGTGACGACTACTCCGCCGAGCGCGAAGCCCGCCACCATTCCCGTCTGCAAGGCGGTCTGGGACACCGCGACGCCGAGGACATAGAGCTCTCCGGTGAGGATATCGGGCAGCATCGCGGAGCGGGCGGCCTTGAACGGCGAATCCAGCAGGGTGACCAGGAACAGCAGGACGACCATCAGCCCCAGGCCGAGGCCGGACGAGGCCTTCTCGCTCAGCAGCGCCATCACGGCGACCAGGATCATCCGCGCGACGTCACAGGTCACCATGACCTCTCGCCGAGGCAGCCGATCGGCGAGCCCGCTCAGGGCCAGGCCGCCGAAAATCCACGGAACGAGCGTCACGGCGTAGGTCGCTGCCGCCCAGAACGCCGACCGTGTCTGGTCATAGACCAGCACGGTCATCGCTACCCTGGCCAGCTGGTCGCCGGCCACGGACAGCACCTGAGCCAGCCAGAGCCAGCGGAATTCCCTGACCGCGAAGACGCTCCGGAACGTCACCCGCACCGGCGGCGCGAGGTGGACGGGAGCGGCACTTCGCGCCGCACTCTCCACCGCTTTCTCCCAGGGTCGCTCGTTGCTGTCAGGCGGTCCTGTCTCCACTATCTCCTTCCGGCCGGCATTGAGGCAACGATCCGCACTTCTTGTGTGGCAGAGCACGTCCCTTGCATATTCTCCCGGTAGCACGGGCACAAAGCTCAAGTCACAATCTTCCCAGAAGATGGCAAAGGAGGTCGGCGTCGACCTACCGCGGTTCCCCATGCCGAAGGGACGACTCACGCTGAGGACGAATCGCACTCTACGGCGGCCAGGCCGCCCGGCGGCGCAGCGATCTGCGCCTTACTCAGGCAGGCGACGCTCAGGCAGGCGGTCTGGGCTGGGCAGGCTGACGCGGCGCGCGACCTTGGCCGTAGCGATATCGGCGACCGCAGCGCTCGCGATCGTTCTCATGTCACCGGCTGCTACAGATCCGGTAGCGCTGGCGGCCCAGCTCAGCTGGCCGGCGGCGACACCGTTCGGCGGAACGTCGGCCGCGGGCGCGCTGTTCAGCGATCACGGCGGCAAGCTGGGGCACTTCTGCTCGGCGAGCGTCGTGCACAGCCCGCATGGGAATCTGCTGATCACCGCGGCGCACTGCATGCAGGGCAAGGACCTGAAGCCAGCGGGCACGATAACCTTCGCGCCCGGTTACCACGCCGGGAAGTTCCCCCATGGCCGCTGGATCGTGCGTGCCTCCTACGTCGACAGCAAGTGGAAGAAGGACCGGGATCCCGACGACGACGTCGCTTTCCTCCTGGCCGGGCGGCCGGGCCTGCGCATCGAGAAGTACACGGGCTCCGAGACGCTGGAGACCGGCGCTACGCTGCCGCAGAAGGTGCGGGTGATCGGCTATCCCGACAGAACCAACCTGCCGGTCACCTGCGACGCGCTGGCTCGCTCCTTCAGCCTTGATCACCTGCACCAGATGGTGTTCGACTGCGACGGCTACACCAACGGGACAAGTGGCGGTCCCTTCCTCGCCCATGTCGGCGCCTCGGGCACCGGCAAGGTGATCGGCGTGATCGGCGGCTACCAGGAGGGCGGGGACACGCCTAACGTCTCCTACTCCGCCCGCTTCCGGGCCAACGTGGCAGCGCTCTACAAGGCCGCGACGTCGTGAGGGCGCGCCGCCGCAGCAGGCGCTTTCATGGAATGGGGCCGGAGAGCAGGGACCGGAGGTCAGGACGGGCGGGGCGCGATCTTGTCGATCTCGGCGAGTTCCTCGGGCTCCGGGATCCAGCCCGCGGCCTGGGCGTTGGCCCGTGCCTGCTCGGGTGATGTCGCCCCGGCGATGACGGACGCGCAGCCCCGCCGGGCGGCGAGCGTGCCGATGCCCACTTCCAGCAGCGACCGGCCGTGCTGGTCCGCCCACTGCGCCAGCGCTTCCACCTTGTCGAGCTTCTCGTCGGTGATGTAACCGATCCGCTCGTGCAGCCGGGTGCCCTCGCTCGGTTCCTGGCCGCGCCGGATCTTGCCGGTGAGCATCCCGTTGGCCAGCGGGAAGTACGGCAGGACGCCCAGGCCGAAGTGCACGCTGGCCGGCACGACCTCGGCCTCCACGGCGCGCTCCAGCAGTGACCAGTGGTTCTGCGCCGAGATGAAGGGCACGGTGCCCAGCTCGCGCGCGGCGGCCGCGGCCTCCGCGATCTGCCAGCCGGCGAAGTTGGAGTGCCCGAGATAGCGGACCTTGCCCTCCGCGACAAGCTCGCCGAGGGCGGTCAGCGTCTCCTCGATGGGCGTCACGGGATCGGGGGTGTGGATCTGATACAGGTCGATGTAGTCGGTGCGCAGGCGGCGCAGCGACCGCTCCACGGCGCGCCTGATGTACGCGCGGCCGCCCTTTCCGCCCGCGGCCGGGCCGAAGCCCATGTCGACATCCTGGTGGCCGAACTTGGTCGCCAGCACGACCTTGTCCCGGCGTCCTTCGAGCACCTCGCCGAGTATCTCCTCAGACCGGCCGGCGCCCCCGTAGATGTCCGCGGTGTCGAGCAGGGTGATCCCGGAGTCGATCGCCGCGTCCACCACGGCCCGCGTCGCCTCGACATTCAGCCTGCGGCCGAAGTTGTTGCAGCCGAGTCCCGCGACGGAGACGACCAGTCCGGAGTTGCCCAGTGACCTGTAGCGCATTTCCCTGCCCTTGCTGCAGTCCCGCTGCCTCTAGTCCCGCTGCCCCTTGTCCGGCTGCCCTTGCTCCGCCGGCTCTGCCGGTCGTGCAGCTGGCTGGCTTCGGCCGGCTCGCCACGATCGTACCGAGCGCCGGAACGTCGGCCCGCCCGCCACCGGCCGCCTGCGCTGCGGGAGCCTCCGTGCGCAGTCGACTACGCTGAGCCACCGGCCCGCCATCACTGGCTATCAATACCGAGTGCTACTAAGGGGTAGCGCGAAATCCCAGCTGCGATATCATAGAGTTAGTGGCGATTGGTGGAACGTTCATTACGCAATTGCGTATGCACTTTTCGCCCTAACGGCGCGGTTAGACCGGGGGGCAATATGATCATCGGTCACTGCGTCAAGATCGTACCTGGGGGGCCTGGACTTCGGCGATACGGAGCGGACTCATGACGGAAGAGGCATCTGGCCCGACAGTACTGCGAATCCTTCTCGGCACTCAGCTGCGCCGACTACGGGAGGCTCGGGGCATAACGGCGCAGCAGGCCGCGCGGTCGATCCGCGCCTCCGAGTCCAAGATCAGCCGCATTGAGTTAGGGCGGAACTCGTTCCGCGAAGTCGATATCGCGGACCTGCTCACGCTGTACGGGATCAAGGACATCGCCGAGCGCGAGCAGCTGCTGTCGCTGGCGAGCCAGGCCAACCAGCCGGGCTGGTGGCACCGGTACCAGGACATCCTGCCGACCTGGTTCCAGGCCTACATCGGCCTGGAGGAGTCGGCCGAGTCGATCCGCAGCTATGACGCGCAGTTCGTGCCCGGCCTGCTGCAGACCGAGGAGTACGCGGGGGCGGTCATCGAACTCGGCGAGTTCTCCCTCGAAGAGACCGACCGCCTCGTCTACCTGCGCAAGGAGCGGCAGCGCCGGTTCACCACGGGCAGCCTGCGGCTGTGGGCCATTATCGACGAGATGGCGCTGCGCCGGCCGGTCGGGAACCCCGGCCTGATGCGCGCGCAACTGGAGTACCTCCTGGAGGTCAGCGAGCGCCCCGGACTGACGCTGCAGGTGACGCCCTACCCGACCGGTGGCTCGTACCTGGTGCCCGGCAGCTTCAGCATCCTGCGCTTCGCGACAGCTGACCTTCCGGACGTCGTCTACGTAGAGCAGCTCACCAGCGCCATGTACCTGGATAAGCGATCTGACGTGGACCGCTATACCGCCGCACTCGAAAAGGTCAGCGGGACGAGCGCCACGCCCGAGCGGACGAAGGAGTTCATCCGCGAATTGCTCGATGACATGGAGGGATCCGCATGAGCGGCACACGCAATGGCGTAAGGGCCTCGGGCCTGGCCGGCGCCATCTGGCTCAAGAGCGCCCGTAGCGGTCCCACGGGGGGGAACTGCGTGGAAGTAGCATTTCTTCCCGCCGGCGAGGTGGCCATGCGAAACTCGCGCCAACCCGACGGCCCGGCGCTGATCTTCACTCAGGCTGAATGGGATGCGTTCCTGGGCGGCGCACGAGACGGCGAGTTCGGCTTTCCTGCTAACTAGCCTGCTCGTCTCGCCTGGGGCGACTGCCGGCTTCCGGAATCCAGTGAATCCGGAGGCCGGCAGCCTGAAGTTCCCGCCTGCTAGCTGACAGGCAGGTCAAATTCGCCATTCTTGACGCCGGTCAGGAACGCCGCCCACTCATCCCCATCGAACACGTGCGCGGCCTTGGTGGTGTCCTTGGAGTCGCGGAGCGCCACGAGACCGCCAGCCAGATGCGCGACCTGCACGCAGGCAGAATTGTTGCACGCGCGGCTGGTGATCCATGCGACATCGGACATATCGGGGTTCATGCTGATCCTTTCCCTTAAATCAGGTGCATTGCATACTGACGGTGCGGATGAGATCTGCTGAGTCCGCTGGCGGCAGAGCGGTCGCGCGGAGCAGGTCGAATGCCTCGACTCTTGTCCTAACCTCTCTCTCGCGTTCCTCCACGTACGCCTGCCCGGCGACGCCCTCGGAATAGACAACGTCTGGATCAAAGCGCTCGGGAAACTCAATAATCGCGAATGGACCGTTGAGCGCGGGGTGCAGTCCGCTGGAGAACTCCAGCACCTGAAGGGTCACATTCGGCATCAGGCTGGCCTCGCACAAGCGCTCGAGCTGGCGTCGCATAAGGGCGGGCGGCCCCATGGCCCGGCGGATGACGGCCTCGTCCAGGATGATCCACAGCTCCAGCGGGTCCGCGCGCAGCAGGACCTCCTGGCGCTGCATCCGCAGGGCTACCAGTCGGTCGATCTCTTCGGGGGTCTGCCGCCTGCGGACGGTCGTCATCACGGCCCTGGCGTACTCCTCGGTCTGCAGCAGCCCGTGGACCACCTGGGCCTCGTAGACGCGGAGGGACGCCGCCTCCGCCTCCAGACCGACGTAGATCCCGAACCCGGTGGGCAGGACGTCCTCCCAGACAGCCCACCAGCCCTTGCGGTGGCCCTCCCTGGCCATGTCGACCAGTACCTGCCGCTGCGAGGGATCATCGACGCCGTAGATCTCCAGCATCGTGGTCAGGTAAGCGCTTCTGGTGGGCGCCTTTCCCGTCTCTATCCGGGACAACGTCGATGGCGCCAGCCCGAGTTGCTCGGCGACCTCTTCCAGCTTGATGGACTGCGCCTCGCGCAGTCGCCTTAACTCGCTGCCGAGCCGTCGACGACGGACTGTCGGGCCGATCGACACGGGCACTCGCCCCCTAGGGAAGAAAAGCGCGAATCTGACCGAATTCTCCCGAGAAGGGGCAGAGGTCGCGCTCGCTGGGCTTCGGGCTCACCATACCTGAAAAACAGGGAGGTGATGAGATCTCATGTGAGATTTCGTATGCAATATTTCTCTCACGCACTTGCGTGCCGTGCATCGTCATACCATTATGAATGACACGGTGCCGCAGCGTGCTAGCCGTCCGCGCACGATCCGGTGCTTTCCGCCGCAGGGTGGCGGACCTGCTATTTCCGGTGCTGGGGAAGGAGCGACCGAGATGGCACTCGCGGTCATGCGCGCTAGCGATGCGGCCGAGGATCTTGCGACAATGGCGGGGGCCGCCGTTCTGGGCAGCATCACCATTCGCGGCCGGGCCGAGCATGTCGCCGCGGCGCGAACGTTCGTCGCCAAGGCCCTCGCCGAGTTAGGCACCATCACCGAGACGGCCGTCTTACTGGCGTCGGAGCTTGTCACCAACGCGGTTCGGCACAGCAAGTCCCGCAGGCCCGGCGGCACGGTCACGCTGATCATCCTGGAAATTGCCGACGGCGTCCGGGTCGAGGTGACCGACGACGGCTCCGACCATAGCTCGCCGGTCGTCAAGGGCGACGTATTCTCCTCCGACGGCCACGGGCTGCAGCTCGTGGAGAACATGGCCGAGCAGTGGGGGTACCTGCGCGCCGAGGCAGGCACTTCCGTCTGGTTCCAGCTCGCCTTATAGCCGCCCCCGGCCCTGCCCGCCGGCCCTTAGCTGCGCCGCGCGCTCCCGGCCGAACGGCCGCCGGCCCGCTGCCGCTTCTCGCGCAGCCGCATCGAGATGTGCACCGGCGTACCGTCGAAGCCGAACTCCTCGCGCAGGCGGCGCTCGATGAACCTCCGGTAGCCGGCCTGCAGGAAGCCCGAGGTGAACAGCACGAAATGCGGCGGCCGGATGCCGGCCTGCGTGGCGAACATGATCTTGGGCTGCTTCCCGCCGCGTACCGGCGGCGGCGTGGCGGCGATCAGCGCGGTCAGCCAGGCGTTGAGCCGGCCCGTCTGGACCCGTGTCTCCCAGCTGGCCAGGGCCGTCTCTAGCGCGGGCACGAGCCGGTCGACGTGCCAGCCGGTGGCCGCCGAGACATTGACCCGCGGCGCCCACCGCGCCGTATGCAGCTGACGGTCGATCTCCCGGTCGAGGAAATACCTGCGGTCCTCATCGACGAGGTCCCACTTGTTATAGGCGATAACGAGCGCACGCCCGGCCTCGATGACCATCGAGACGATCCGCAGGTCCTGCTCGGCCAGCGGCTCGCTGGCGTCGATCAGCACCACCGCCACCTCGGCGCGCTCCAGGGCCCGCTCGGTGCGCAGCGCGGCGAAATAGTCCGCGCCCTGCGTCTCGCGCATCCGCCGCCTGATTCCGGCCGTGTCGACAAACCGCCAGGACTTGCCGCCCAGCTCGATGAGCTCGTCCACCGGGTCACGGGTGGTGCCGGCGACCGAGTCGACCAGCACGCGCTCCGTTCCGGCCAGCTTGTTGAGCAGGCTGGACTTGCCCACGTTAGGACGGCCGATCAGCGCCACCCGGCGCGGGCCGCCCTCGTCGTCGAACCGCTCCCCCGGCGCCTCGGGCAGCGCGTCGAGGACGGCGTCCAGGAGGTCGCCGCTGCCCCGGCCGTGCAGGGCGCTGACCGACAGCGGTTCGCCGAGCCCGAGCGACCACAGCGAGCTGGCGTTAGACTCGCCCGGCGCGTCGTCGATCTTGTTCGCCGCCACCACGACTGGCTTGCGTGACCGGCGCAGGACGGCGGCCACGGCGGCGTCAGCGTCGGTGACGCCGACGACAGCGTCCACGACGAACAGCACCGCGTCCGCCGCGTCCACCGCGACCCTGGCCTGGGCCGCGACCCGGGCCGCCAGCGCCTGGGTACCCTCGACCTCCGGCTCCCAGCCGCCGGTGTCGACCAGCGTGAAGGCCCGCCCCCGCCAGGTCGCGTCGTAGGTGACGCGGTCGCGGGTAACGCCGGGAGTGTCTTCCACGACCGCCTGGCGGCTGCCGAGGATCCTGTTCACCAGCGTGGACTTGCCGACGTTGGGCCGGCCCACCACGGCGAGCACCGGGGTCGCCGCCGATGGTGCTGCCGCCTGGTCATCCAGTCCGGCTGCCGTGCCGGGCTGGGAGTCCTCAGCCACGGCGCGCCGCGCTCCTGCTGCGGGCCAGCTCGACGATCTCGGCAATGACCTCATCGAGCCCGAGCGCGGTCGTGTCGAGCTGGGCCGCGTCGGCGGCCCTGGCCATCTGCAGGGCATCGCGCTGGTCCCGGCGGGCCTGCTCCTGGCGGGTCAGCTCGGCGGTGGCCGCCGGGTCGGCGGCCAGGTCGGCGCTGCGCCGCAGGGCCCGGATCGCCTCGCTCGCGGTGAGGAAGACCTTCACCTCCGCGTCCGGGGCGACGACGGTCCCGATATCGCGGCCCTCGGCGACGATGCCGCGCCCGGCGGCCACCGCGTTGGCGATGATCTCCCGTTGGAGCCCGATCAGGTACTCCCGGACCTGCGGGAGGGCCGCGACCGCGCTGACGGCGTTAGATACCTCCCGGCTGCGGATCGGACCGGCGACATCCTGGCCATCCACGGTGATCCGCGGCGCCGCCGGGTCGGTGCCGACCTCGATGGCGGGCCGCCGGAAGTCGCGGAGCACCGCGGCGGAGTCCGATGTATCGACGTCGTGGGCCTGCAGCCACCAGGTCAGCGCCCGGTACATGGCCCCGGTGTCGAGGTAGCGCATGCCCAGGGCGCGAGCTACGCCCCTGGCGGCGGAGGACTTGCCCGAGCCAGCCGGGCCGTCTACGGCGATCACGAGGCCGACGGGCCAGCCGTCCGGATTGTCGTGGCTGCCGCCGGCGAATGCCTGCTGGGTACTGGGGGCCGAGTTGGTCACGAAGGCGATGTTACCGGCGGACCGGCCAGCCGCTGGCCGCCAAGGCGGGGATGAGCCGCTCCACGGCCTCCGGCCGGACCGATAGCTCGGCCACGCCGACGGGCAATCCGGGCGAATGCTCGATGCCGATGTCCTCGATATTGATCCCCGCCTGGTCCGCCGTCTCGAACAGCCGGGCTAGCTCGCCGGGCCGGTCCGGGATCACGACCTGGACGACCGCGTAGTGCGGGGCCGGGCCGCCGCGCTTGCCGGGAATCCTCGCCACGCCGGACCCGGCACGGCGCAGCAGCCCGGCCAGCTGCCCGTTGGCGTCGTCATCGCCGTCGGCGATGGCTCCCAGCGCCTCCGCCACCGCCTGCAGCTCACCGGCCACCTGGGCGAGGATCCCGGCGACCGGGCCGGCGTTGGCCGTGAGGATCTGCGCCCACAGGCCGGGGTCGCCCGCGGCGATCCTCGTCACGTCGCGCAGGCCCTGGCCAGCCAGGGCGAGGGCGCCGTCGGGGGCCTGCTCCAGCTGGGCGGCCATCGCGACGGACACCAGATGGGGCACGTGGGAAACCAGCGCGACCCAGCGGTCGTGCTCGGCTGCGGGCAGCCAGACGAGCTGCGCGCCGCAGGCGCTGGCCAGGCCGGCCACGGCTGCCAGGGCAGCCTGCGAGTTCTGCGGCACCGGGCACAAGACCCACGGCCGCCCCAGGAACAGGTCAGCCCTGGCCGCGGCCGGACCGGATCGCTCGCGGCCGGACAGCGGATGGCCAGGCACGTAGCTGGCCAGGTCGCAGCCGAGCTCACGGGCGCGGCGGAGCGGGAGCTCCTTGACGCTGGCCACGTCCGTATAGCAGCGAGCCAGCCCGCGCTTCTGCGCGGCGGCGAGTTCTGCCGCTACTGCCGTCGGCGGGACCGCCAGGACCGCGACGTCAGCCGGACCGTCGGGCGGGCCGCCGGCCGGCAGCTCACGCCCGGCCCCGATGTCCTCGGCTAGCCGCGCCGCCGTCGGATCCCGGTCGGACAGCCAGACGCGGGTACCCTGCGCGCGCAGGGCCAGCGCGACCGAGGTGCCGATCAGGCCGGCCCCGATCACCACGGCGGTGGCCGGCACCAGGCCGCCACCCGCCGCGCCGGCGGCCGCCGGCGCGGAGCTGGCCTGGCCGCCGCTGCCCGTGGTCACTGGGCGATGTCCAGCCGCAGGGCGGCGGCGCCGCGCAAGTACACGTGCTGTACCCCGGGGCGGCTCAGGTCCGTCTCCACGTGCATCATCAGCCGCACCACCCGCGGCATCGCGCCCGGAACCGGGATCTCGCTGCAGCACAGCAGCGGCACCTCCTGGAAGCCGAGCTTGCGGGCCGCCAGCGCCGGAAACTCGGCGTTGAGATCGGCGGTGGCGCTGAAGATGACGCTGATCACCTGGTCCGTGCTGAGCCTGTTCCTGCTCATGACCTCGGCCACTAGCTCAGCGGTGCCCGCGAGGATCGAGTCTCTCTCGTTGGCCTCGACCTGGATGGCGCCGCGGACTGCCCTGACCGCCACCTGCGTCCCCTCTCCGTTGTGCCGCAATCATGCGGATTGCGCCGCTTCGTCAGCCTGATGGCCCGGGCCGAACCGCTCATGACAGCCTTGATCATGACAGTGCGCCCGGCCTGCGCTGGTTCTGCCGACCTGGTGACCCACCGCGCCGCAGGCTGCCGTGCCCCCGGAAAGACTGGCTACAGGCCGACCGCCGCGTACAGGTCGCCGACCTCCTTGGACGTCAGCCGCCGGGTAGCGCCGGTTCGCAGGGAGCCCAGCGCCACCGGCCCGACCTGCGTCCGCACCAGTCGGCTAACCGGATGACCGACCGCCGCGAGCATGCGCCGGACGATGTGCTTGCGCCCCTCGTGCAAGGTGATTTCCACGAGCGCCCGCGATCCCGCCCGCTCCACGACGCGGAACTTGTCGGCACTGGCCACCCCGTCGTCCAGCTCGATGCCGCTCATCAGCTGCCGCCCGAGGTCGCGGGGCAGCGGCCCGGGGATGTCGGCGAGGTAGGTCTTCGGTACCCCGTAGCGGGGGTGGGCGAGCCGGTGCGCGAGCTCTCCGTCGTTCATCAGCAGCATCAGGCCCTCGGTGTCGTAGTCGAGCCGGCCCACGTGGAACAGCCGCTCGGCCCGGTCCCCGAGAAGGTCGGCGATGGTGGGGCGGCCCTGGGTGTCAGACATCGTCGTGAGGACTCCGGCCGGCTTGTTCAGCGCCACGTAGACCAGATTCTCACTCGCGGCGATACGCCTGCCATCCACTCGGATGATCTGGTGCTCCGGATCGACCCTGGCCCCGAACCGGCGGACGATCTCGCCATCCACCTCGACCCGGCCCTCGCCGATCAGCTCCTCGCAATGGCGGCGGCTGCCCACGCCCGCGGCGGCCAGGACCTTCTGCAGCCGGATGCCGCCGGGAACGTCGACGAGCGAGTCACGCGGGCCCTCCGCGCCGAAGTCGTCAGCCTCGACATCGTCCCGCGAGTCGCGCGACGCGGGATCGTCGTCCCGGCTGAAATTGCGGTGCGGAGCCAGTTCGGCGTCTACGCCCCAGGCCCGGACCCAGCCGGGCCGGGCGCCCGCGGTCACGCCGCGTTCCGCTCCGCCGCGGCCGCCGCCGCTCCGCCCGGCGTTCCCGCGCGCACTACCGGGCCCGGCCTTGGCCTCGCCCCGGCGATCGCGACCAGACATCCTCATGACCCTGAGTCCTGTTCGTCGTCGAGATGGTCGGGGAGGAACGGCGCTAGCTCCGGCAGGTCGGCCAGGCCAGCCAGGCCGAGCCGCTCCAGGAAGTACCCGGTCGTCTGGAACAGCACGGCCCCGGTCTCCGGGTCGGTGCCCGCCTCCTCGGTGAGCCCGCGGAGGACCAGGGTGCGCATGACGCCGTCGCAGTTGACGCCCCGCACGGCGGAGACCCGCGCGCGGCTGACGGGCTGGCGGTAGGCCACGACGGCCAGGGTCTCCAGGGCCGCCTGGGTGAGCCGGACCTCCTGGGCGTCCCGGACAAACCGCTCGACGACCCCCGCGCACTCGGCGCGGGTATAGAAGCGCCAGCCGCCGGCTATCTCGGATAGCTCGAAGCCGCGCCCGTCGGCCACGTAGGAGGCCGCGAGTTCGCGCAGCGCGGCCGCCACCTCGTCGGTGGGCCGCTCGACGATCTGGGCGATCACATTCTCGGGCACCGGTTCGTCCGCGACCAGCAGGATCGCCTCGAGGCTGGCGCGCAGGTCGGGCACCGGCCCGTCCACCGCCGGTTCAGCCTCCGCCGGGGCCGCCTCCGCCGGCGCTGGCGCTGGCTCCGTCGGCGCTACCTCGGCGGATACTCCCTCGGCTGGCGCTGTGTCGGGTGGCTCTGCCTCGGCCGGCCCTGCGGTGACCGGCACCGGAGGGGAGTCGGGGACGTGCTCGGAGACGGGAGCCGATCCTTTATACATAGTTAGTCGTCTTCCTCGTCAAGATGCGTTACCTCTTCGGGCGGCCCGGCATCCGACCACGAAACGAAGAGATCGCCCAGCGGGACTACCTGGTCGAACGAGATCCGGCAGTCCCGGTAGAGCTCCAGGATGGCCAGGAACCGCGCCACGACCTCATAAGTCCCCGCGCAGTCGGCGGTGAGCTGGCGGAAGGTGGTGCGGCCGATCTCGCGGAGCCGCAGGGCCATTATCTCAGCTTGCTCGCGCACGCTGGTCCGCGGGATGTGCAGGTGGCTGGTCGAAACCGTCGGCGTCCGTCGCGGCGCGAGCGTCAGGGCCGCGATGGCGGCGAACTGGTCCGGGCTGAGGCCCAGCAGGACCTCCGGCAGCAGTTCGGCGAACCGCGGCTCCATCGGCACCCGGCGCGGGAATCGGCGCCCCTGCACCGCCATCTTGCCGGCCAGGACGGCGGCCACTTCCTTGTAGGCGCGGTACTGCAGCAGGCGGGCGAACAGCAGGTCCCTGGCTTCCAGCAGGGCCAGGTCCTCTTCGTCATCCACCTCGCCGGCGGGCAGGAGCCGCGCGGCCTTGAGGTCGAGCAGGGTCGCTGCGACCACCAGGAAGTAACTCGCCTGATCCAGGTCCCAGGCGTCGGCCAGGGCCCGGATGTGGGCGATAAACTCGTCGGTGACGCTGGACAGGGCGATCTCGGTGATGTCCAGCTTGTGCTTGGAGATGAGGGCGAGCAGCAGGTCAAACGGGCCCTCGAAGACATCGAGGTGGACCTCGAAGCCGCCGGAGGGCTGCGCCTGGGCGGCGTCGTCAGATTTGCCGGTTGCCATGATGGTCATTCAGAATCCGTTGCCGCCTGCTGTTCCGCGGCCTCAGCCGCTCCGGGAACCGACGCTATCCGATCCGGCCACGCGGTCGCGCCCGTGACTGGCCTCCACCGGCGCTCCGGTGCCGCTGCGCACTCGGCGCTCACGCACCGCCGCGCAGCCGCCGGGCCACCAGGCTCAGATCCCCCTCGGCGTCGAGGTCGGCCAGCAGCACCGCCAGGGCCTCGCGGACGATCCGGCCGCGGTCGACCGCTATCCCGTAGCCGCGCAGGGCCAGGCGCGCTCGCTCCAGCTCCAGCAGCTCGCTGGCCGACAGGTAGACGGTGATCTTCTGGGAGTGACCCTCCCGGCCGCTGGCCGGGCGCTGGGGCTCGACTTCTGGAGCGCGCACCACCGGGCGCAGCAGTTCCGAAACCCCCGGCAGGCTTACCCGCCGTGAACGGGACCTGCGGGCACCCCCTGACGCCACCGGTCCAGTACCTCCTTGGCAAGCTCGCG
>Ga0208220_1000259_pt1 | contig 22101 bp, 19 predicted proteins | sample NGESurdeep092012_9_FD_184484 | JGI IMG/M metagenome (GOLD analysis project Ga0208220, IMG submission 184484) | Arctic peat soil microbial communities from Barrow, Alaska - NGEE Surface sample F53-1 deep-092012 (SPAdes) | ecosystem: Environmental > Terrestrial > Soil > Wetlands > Peat ...
GGCTGCGCCGGAAAAAGATTTTGTTCTGCTCATCGGCGACCGCGCGATTGATTTTCAACGCTTGTCGCGCCGAAGCGAAGCGAAGGCGGACGCGCCGCACACGCACGAGATTTTTGACCTCGGCGCGGCGTGGACGGAACTGACGAACCTGCCCTTTGTTTATGCGGTCTGGGCATTACGGCGCGGAATTGACAACAAAGAACTGCGGCGTGAATTGAAAGAGGCGAAAAAATTCGGCATGGAGACCTTGGATTACATCATCGAAAACCGCGAGGAATACGACGTGGATTTCCGCCGCGATTATCTCGGCTGGCAGATTCATTATCATCTAGCCTCTGACGAAAAACGCGGCATCGCTAAATTTTGCGAACTGCTGCGGAAGCACAACCTCGGTCCGGTGTTTGAGCCAAAATTTGTTTCGTGATCAAAGCCGCGCAGCAGCGCGGCCCTACCATTTTTTGGTAGGGCGGTGCTGCGCGCCGCCCAAATTACGTTTCCCTTTCCAGTTTCTCCAAAGTCTCCGGATCACGCACGTCCACCCAGCGGCCCTGGATTTCCAGGCCGGCCAGTTTTTGTCCGCCGGCGACGAGCGCGCTGATGGCGTCGGTCAGTTCGTATTCGCCGCGCGGCGATTTTTGCAGGCGCGACGTGAATTCAAAAATCGCCGGGCGGAAAATATAAATGCCTGCGTTATACCACGCCGGAGCGCCGGGCTTGAGCCAGCCGTCGCGACGCAATTGCTCCAGCTGTTCGCGCGACGGTTTTTCCACGAGCCGTTTCAGGCAGAATTGTTCGTCGAAAAAATTCAGGCCACCCTTCGTCACGTCCTCGCCGGGGGTGACGGTGATGACGCCCGCGAAATTGCCTTCGCCAAAACGCCGGAGCATCTGCGGATACGTTTCCGGCGCGACGAGGATGTCGCCGTAAGTCAGCAGAAACGGCGAGTCGCCGATGAAATCTTTCGCGAGTTCCGGCGCCTTGCCCGTGCCGTCCTGGACAAGCTGTCGGCCAAAGGAAATCTGCGCGCCGAATTTTTTGCCGTCGCCGAAGTGATTTTCGATCGCGTCCGCGCGCCAGCCGGTGACGATGAAAATCTCGCGGACGCCCGCCGCGACGACGCCCGCGACAATGTGTTCGAGGATCGGTTTGCCCGACACGCGGAGCATGGGCTTGGGCAACTCGCTGGTGAGTTCCCGCATACGCGTGCCTTTGCCGGCGGCGAGGATGACGGCTTTCATTTCAACCACAGATGAACACAGATGGGCGCGGATGAAAAATAAAATTTCCGATTTGCTGCGGACAACAAATTTTTAGTCACGGATTGAACACGGATGAAACACGGATTTGTAACCGCAAAAAACAATCGTCGCACTGTGCCACCCAGATGCGCCGAACAACTTCTTTTGCACCTCTTGAAATCGGTAATTCGTCATTTATAATTGAAACCATGAGCAAAAAATTCCAGAAAATTCTTAAAGAAATTCGCGACGCGAAAGAAAATTGCAGTGTCTTGAAATATGCCGATCAAGCAAGAACTCAACAACCCGGTCAACCGGATCACACACTCAAAGAATATTTCAACCCATATCCAAAACTTCCTCGGTTTGAGATTACGGATGCGGACCTCGCGCAAATCGAAGATCTGAATAATTTTCCAGACCGCCCATTAACCAGCGAGCGTCAGTGGACGCCTTTTGAAAAGATTTTTTACGCGATGCTTTGGAAAGACGGCAAACTCAAATCAATCAAACGAATTATTGAAGGAATGAACGCCGTTAAGAACGGTGGCTCAGCTCCTGCTTCTAAATTTGTATTTGTGTATCACTATTTCGGCAGGCACCTCACAAATCGCGTTGATGAGCCACTTCTAGATCAACATACGATGCGAGCGTGCCGTCGGTTTCAAGCGAACAAAAGACGTGGGAGATTTACAATAGAAGATGCTGAAAACTACCGCAGTTTGTTTTTGGACATCTGCAAGGCTGAAAATCTAAAAAGCTATGAAGACACACGGTTGGTTGATTCTCTATTTTTCGCGCTCGGGAAATATGCAAAACGTCATCCCGCGTCCTAATGCAATCTGAAAAATAACTGATTCCAGTCGGAAACATTCCAGTAATTGGAATAAATCATAAAAGTATTTGTCGCGGTGATTGGTGTGCCGAAATTTGTCCATGAATTTATGTCAGTTGTAACTTGTAACTGATAATTTGTGCCGATTGAAAGATTCCCAAAACTGACGGTCACGGCTTTTACTAAATTTACGTTTGGCGTGCTTTCCGCTTGGTAGAGTTGCTGAACTTCGGAATCCGAAAGGGTTCGATTGTAAATGCGAACGTCATCAATTGCTCCGGCAAAAGAACCGCCCGCTAGTCCGGCAGAGTTGTTATTGCCAAGATATAAATTCCCAAATTCCGAGGCATCTATTACGCCTGAAACATTATTTGTGTCAAAACTACCGGCATAAGTAACAATGGGTGTCGTGACAAGCTGGCCGTTGACATAAAACTTCATTGTGTTGTCAGGTTCGGAAATCGCCACGACGATTTGTTGCCAATGTCCGTCAGATAACGACGGTGCTGTCGGACCGGCAATGCCGCTTGTTTTGTCATAAGTAAAAGTCAGATTTGTCCCAGAACGAAAAACGCTTAAACCAAAATTTGAAAAATCTCCCACGACGCCTTTTATCGCCACACCTCCACCGGCTTGATTTGTTGCGACGTTTATCCACGCTGACATGGTTATATGATTGTTAATTTCCAACGACAGAGAATCTGCTACGATAATGCACGAATTGGCGTTTGAGCAGGTCAATGCGCCTTGTGCCGAACCGTATCTGTCCGTGATGAAATTCACATTTTGGGTGGTTCCATTATTTCCGCTTCCGCTGGCGTCGTTTGCATTGCCGCTAAATGAATAGTAGGCAACGAGTCCATTGGTAAGAAATGTTTGGGCTTCGGCAGCCAAAATCGTCCCAAGCAAAACCACGCTAAATACGATTAGATTTTTCATATTTGTTTCACTTCCTGTTGGGACGCAATACTTGACTATGGCAAAGTAACTGTCAAACAGATTTTCTGCAATGCTTCATCGTGCCAAATACCGGCCACCATGAAGCAATTCGAGTCGAAATCGTCAGGCTGCTGCGGCAGGAACGAGAGCGGCGGAAGCTGTCAAAGTATGTTGTTTCAAAGCGTTCGGGTGTGTCTCAATCAATGTTGAGTTTAGTCGAGCGCGGACTTCGCAATCCAACGATGGAACTCATGCTTCGCATTGCAGACGGAATCGGGATTGATCTTTCCAGCCTTATTAAAAAGGCACAAACAACTATTTCAAAAAAGAGGTGAGATTTTTATTTTCCATCGTGCCTTGCGGCACGAAAATTATTTTTCCCACGATGACCAGCCACTTCGTAGCTGGCTAATTTCCATTCGTCGCGTTGCGACTTGGCGGCTTTGCGCCTTTGCGTTGAAAAAATCCGTGCTCAATCCGTGTTTCATTCGTGGCTAAAATAAATTTTATTCCGCAAACAACTTAAAACTTCGTCAGTTTTTCCAGTTCCTTCACGCGCTTTTCGATGTCGGCGCGTTTGATTTTGGTCGTGCGCGTCAGGCCGAAACCTTCGCAGCAGAACGATGCGGTGACGCTGCCGTAAATCATCGCGCGCCGGATGTTCGCGTCAATCGCGCCTTTGGCCGTCGCCAGAAATCCCATCATGCCGCCGACGAACGAATCGCCCGCGCCCGTCGGGTCAACGACCCGGTGCAGCGGATACGCCGGGCAGATGAAAAATCCCTTCGGCCCGGACAGGACCGAGCCGTGCGAACCTTTTTTGATGATGACGTATTTCGGGCCGAGCGCGTGGATTTTTTTCAGCGCGGCGAAGACGTTGTCTTCCTTCGTGAGCTGATGCGCCTCGCTGTCGTTCAACACGAAGCCGTCAATGCGCGGCAGAAGTTTCAGCAAATCGTCGAGCGCGATGTTCAGCCACAAGTCCATCGAGTCGGCCACGACGAATTTCGGCTTCTTCATCTGGTCGAGCACGCGATGCTGGAGCGCGGGCGCGATGTTGCCGAGCAGCACGAACGCCGCGTTCTGATACGCCGCCGGCAATTTCGGCGTGAAGGTCTCGATCACGCCGAGTTCGGTCGCCAGCGTGCGGCGGTTGTTCATGTTCAATTCGTATTCGCCCGACCAGTGAAAAGTTTTGCCGGGCAGCATCTGCAATCCTTCCAGGTCAATCTTATGCCGACGATACAATGCGATGTATTTGTTTGGAAAATCTTCGCCGACGCCGCCGACAAGTTTCACCGGCGAAAAAAAACTCGCAGCGACCGCCGCATGGCTGGCCGAGCCGCCGAGCAGGCGCGGATTTTCCGCCGTCGGAGTTTTGATGGAATCGAGTGCGGTGGTGCCGACAATTAAAACGCTCATTTATTTTTGGAAGTTGGGAGATGGAAGTTGTGAGTTAGGAAAAATTCTGACGCGATTATTTTTTCTGGATCAATTCGATTTCGTAGCCTTCCGGCGCGTCAATGAAGGCGATCGTGCCGCTGCCGCTGGGCGTCGGGCCGTCGGAAAATTTCAGGCCGTGCTTGGCGAGGTGTTTGCCAAATTCTTCGAGGCTGTCCACCGCAAACGCGAGATGCGTGAGGTCGGGCTGGACTTTGACCGGTTCGCTGTTGGGAAAAAAACAAATTTCAATCTCCTCCTCGCTGCCGGGCGTTTTGAGAAAGACCAGTTCCGAGCCGCGCGGCGATTTGTGGCGACGCGATTCTTCGAGGCCGAGAATCTCGCGGTAAAATTTCACCGTGCGCTCCAGATCGTTCACGCGATAGCGCGTGTGCAATAATTTTCCAACTTTCATGCGCGAAACTTTAATAAGTCCAAAGCCCAAAGTCCAATGTCCAAAGTCGCGTCGCACGATTTGACTTTAGACTTTGGACTTTGGACTTTAGACTTCGATTATGGGCAAACGACGCGAAGCGCGCGAACGCGCAGTGCAATTTCTGTTTCAGCACGACCTGAACCCGCCGGAAAATCTCGAACTCGAGCTGGCGCAGTTCTGGAATTCCCAGCGCGCCGCCGCAATCGAGGACGAAAAGGGCGCGTCGCATTGGGGCGAAAAATTTGAACTGCCGCCGCCGACCACCGAGGAAGCCGAAACGCGTCTATTCGCCGAGCCGCTGATTCGCGGAACGCTGGAACATCGAGATGCGATTGACGAAAAAATAAAATCTCACGCAAAGAACTGGGATTTCCACCGCATCGCCGCCGTGGATCGCAACATCATGCGCCTGGCGATTTTTGAAATGCTGCATCGCGAAGACATCCCGCCGGTCGTGAGCATCAACGAAGCCGTGGACATCGCGAAAAAATTTTCCACGCAGGACAGCGGAAAATTTGTGAACGGAATTCTGGATAAAATTCGCGGCGAAATTCTCCGTCCGGCGCGCGAGGTAAAATGAAGTTCGCCGATTTACATCTGCACACGTTTTTTTCCGATGGAACTTTTTCTCCGGAGGAACTTGCCGGTCACGGCGCGCGCCTTGGTTTCGCGGCGATGGCGTTGACGGATCACGATTCGGTCGAAGGTTGCACGCGCATGACCGTTGCTTGTAACGCGGCGGGGATTGAATTCATTCCCGGCACGGAACTCACGGCTGAACTTGGCGACACGGAACTTCATCTGCTCGGTTATTTTCTCGACACGCACAATGAAAAGTTGTTGACGGAAATTTCCAAGTTTCAAATCGTCCGGCAAAACCGCATTCACGAAATGGTCGCGGCCATCAACAAACTCGGCGTGCCGCTCGCGGCGGAAACGGTTTTTGCGATGGCAAATTGCAAATCGCCGGGACGCCCGCACGTCGCGCGTGCGCTCGTGAAAGCCGGGCTTGTGGCGAATCTTGACGAGGCGTTCGAGCGGTTTCTGAAAAAAGGCCGTCCCGCGTGGGTGCCGAAGGCCAAGATGTCCGCGCTCGAAGGCATCGAACTCATTCATCAAGCGGGCGGACTCGCGGTGATGGCACATCCGGGGTTGAACCGCACGGACGAAATCATTCCCGCGCTTGTGGACGCCGGGATGGATGGCATCGAATGTTTTCACACGAAACATTCGACGACGACTTCGGAACGTTATCTGCAAATCGCGGAAAAATATAATCTGCTCGTCACGGGCGGGAGCGATTGCCACGGCTTCAGCAAAAAAGCGCCGCTCATCGGCACAGTCAAGCTGCCTTACGAACACGTCGAAAAGCTGAAGTTGAAAGTGGCGAAACGAAAACTTTTGACCACGAATGGACACGGATAAAACCTGGAAGGCAGAAGTTTTTCTCTATCCGTGTCCATTTGTGTTTATCCGTGGTTAATTTTCAAATTCCCTTGTTCGCGCGCCAAAGCAGAATCGCGCCGACGGCCTGAAAGATGAAATTCGGCAGCCAGATGATCAGGTGCGGCGCAAATTCCGCGCGCGTGGACAGCGATTCGGCGAGGATGATGAAGCTGTAATAGACCAGCACGAGGCCGAGCGCGACGGCCACGCCGATGTTCGTCTCGCGGCGATGCACGCGGATGCCGAGCGGAATCCCGACGAGCGTGAATCCGAAGCACGCGAATGGAAACGCGATCTGCCGGCTCATTTCAACGCGGACCGGCTCGGTCAAATCCGCGCGACGCTGCGCGACTTCGCGGAGTTGCGCGGGCGAAGCCACCGAATTGGTGGCGGCGGGCGGCAGCGACAGTTCCCGCTCGCGGTCGGCCAGTTCATCGCGCAACTGCCAGAATGTCATGTCGCTCAATTTGGGCTTGGAAAATTTTTGGGACAGGTCGTTCGTCGGATAAAGATTCGGGGAAGTATATTTCGCGCTGTTCCAAGTGATGCCACTGCCGGTCAGGGCGCGAGGCTGGAACAGATGCACAAAGATTTCCTTGTTCGACGGATTCATTTCCAGAATTCCACTGGGCGCGGTGATCGTCAGGGACACGTTCGTTTCATTTTCCAATTGCAGAACCACGACATTTTCCAGCCTGCCCTTGTTGTTTTTCTCCGTGTAAAAAATGTAGCCCGGAAAATCGCGGATGAACTGGCCTTCCGGCAAGAGGCGTTCCGGCGATTGCAGGTTCATCAGTTCCACGCCCATCCCGGAAAGCAGTCTTTTGTAGGCGACGTCGCATTGCGGGCCGATTTCCATGTTGATCCACGCGCTCAAGCCGCAGCAGAGCAGGCTCAACAGCAGGACCGGTGTGATGAGCGAAAGCAGGCTGATGCCGCTGGCGCGCGCGGCGGTGAGTTCCTGGTCCGCGCTGAAACGTCCGAACACCAGCAGCATCGTGGTCAGCAAACCCATCGGCAGTGCAAAGATCAGCACGAACGGGATCACAAAACCGACGGCTTCAACGATGGTTCCGAAACGCGCGTGCCCGTTGACAAGCACTTCGAGAATCCCCCGCAACCCATTGCCGAGCACCAGCACAAAGGTGAAGACCGCCACCGTCAGCAGCAGCGAGGCGAGCACCTGCCGGGTCAGATAATTGTGCAGCGTTTTCAAATTGGGCGGCGGCCATTTCGGAGTTCACGCCTCAACGCGCTTTTCCTGTCAAACGAACCTGCGGGCCGGCCAGACACGCCGAAGTATCAGCTCCGATTCAGTTTTTCCAGTCGAACGCCTTTTTCTTCAGCGCGTAAAGATAACCGGCGAACAAAATGCCGAGGAAGGAAATCATCGAGCCGAAGATCAGGTTGCGCGTCGCGTGGTCGGCCAGCATATCACGATAAACGACCGCCCACGGATAAAGAAAAACCACTTCGATATCGAACAGGATGAACAGCATGGCGACCAGATGGAATTTCACCGAGAAACGCGCGCCGCCTTCGCCGATGGGATTTGCGCCGCACTCGTAGGCCATGTCCTTGGCCTTGGTGGTTTTGGCGAATTTGCCGAGCAGAATTGAAAGCGCCAGCACGCTGACGGCAAAGCCGATGGCCGCCGCGAGCAGCATGAGAACCGGAATGTATTGCGCGAGTTGTGACGGTTGAGAACTGTCCATGCGAAAGTTTAGAAACGGCGCGGGGGAAAATCAATAAGGAAAGCAGGAATTCAGGAAAAGTTATTCTGGCTTGAATTTTATTTGGGCTGGTAAATCACCCGTTTCACGGTCAATGGCATGGTTGCAAAATTCAGCAAAAGGCCGTGTTCCAACCTGACTGCTTTCAGATACGAACGCACAATCGCAAAATGAAAATCCTCCAATTCTGAAATCGCCTTCAACTCCACGACGATTTTCTCTTCCACCAGCAAATCTAGCCGGTGTTCGCCCACAAGGACTTCGCGATAATAAATTGGGAGTGGTTTTTGCTGTTCAACTTTCAGCCCGGCGCGCTTTAACTCGACCACCAGCGCCGCCTCATAGATGGATTCCAGAAAACCCGGGCCGAGAGACTTGTGGACTTCAATCGCACACGCGATGATGCGTCCGGTCAATTCTTCATGCGCCAGTTTATTCATGACTTGGATTTTAATAAGGAAAGCAGGAAAGCAGGAAAATGCAAATGAACAAAATGTTTATTGCCTTGATTTTGTTGCCGATAGGGTTCAGGTTTGGGGTGCTGTGAACACCAAATCAAAATCCAAAGGATTCGGGATTCTCTTATACAGCATCGCCGCCGTCTCGGCTTTGCTCGGTATTGCATTGAATGTCTCCGGTGTGCTTATCGGCACTCTTTTCATCTTGGTTAGTATTACTCTTGGTTGCGCGACCGCAGTTCGACTCGGACATTTGAAGCGGTGGTAAAAGTTGATACGCCTTAAAGTAAATTGGATTCAAAGTAGCCCACTACCAAATGTTTCCTTTTCCGCCGTTTTTTGTTCCTTATTTCCTGCTTTCCTTATTCAAAAACATCACCATCGCCAAGGCAAACGGCGCGAGGTCGCGCGGCGTGCGGCTGGAAATCAGATTACCGTCCACGACGACCGGCTCATCCACCCAGATGCCGCCGGCATTTTCCAAATCATCTTTGATGCCGAGCGAGCCGGTGACGCGCCTGCCTTTCAAAATTTTCGCGGAAACCGGAATCCAGCCGCCGTGGCAGATGAAGGCGACGAGCTTGCCCTGCTCAAAAAACTCGCGCGTGAGCGAAAGCACCTTCGCGTCGCGGCGCAATTTGTCCGGCATGAAACCGCCCGGCACAAGCAGCCCGCAAAAATCCTGGCTGCGCGCGTCCTTCAAAAGCAAATCGGATTGCGCCGGATAGCCGTGCTTGCCGGTGTAAATTTTGATTTCTGGCGCGACGCATTTCAGCGCGTAGCCGGCTTCTTCCAGCCGCAGTTTCGGATACCACAGTTCCAGGTCTTCGTAGATGTCGTCGAGAAACGCCAGCAATGTTTTTTGCATGGTTGATTTTGCACCCGGCGGCGGGATTCGCGCAAGTTTTGAAGGTGCGATTGAAGACAAGATGAAGATGTCGTCATTTTCAACATCAGGCTTGATTCATCTGCGGAAGATGGTAGTCTCAAAACAGTTAGCCTTGGATCACAGGTATGAATCAGGCTGTTTCCACAAAAGACCCGACGGCAGTCGCCAAAGAAGTGCAGGCATCGTATCTGGCGATGTTTCCGCAGGGCGACGCGCTGTTTGTGCCGAACGCGTTCGGCTCGGCGGCGAAATGTTTCACCGGGTGCTACGCCGATTATCAGGCGGTGGACACGGACTATCACGATTTCGAGCACACGTTGCAAGGCGCGCTGTGCATGGTGCGGATACTTCACGGCCGTCACATGGCGGCGACCCAGCCCGCGCTCACGCGGCAAATTTTTGAACTCGGGCTGTTCGCCATCCTCCTTCACGACACTGGCTACCTGAAAAAGCGCGATGACATCGAGGGCACCGGCGCCAAATACACCGCCACCCACGTCAACCGCAGCACCGAATTCGCCGCCAGATTTTTGAGCGAAAAAGGCTACCACCTCAAAGACATCCACGCCGTGCAAAACATGATCCGCTGCACCGGCGTGGACGCCACATTGAGCAACATTCCGTTTCAGGACGAGATGGAAAGAATCGTCGGCCACGCCCTCGGCACGGCGGACCTGCTCGGACAAATGGCGGCGGACGACTACGTTGAAAAACTGCCGATCCTCTACGATGAATTTGCCGAGGCCGGACATAATGCCCCGCCCAAATCCAGCGTCGTGAGCATGTTCTCCAGCGCGAAAGACCTGTTGAGAAAAACCCCGGACTTCTGGGACAAATATGTGAAGCACAAGCTCGACCGCGATTTCGGCGGCGTCTTCCGCTTCCTCAACGAGCCGTATCCCGACGGCTCGAATTTCTACATGGACAATATCGAGTCGAACATCCTGCGGCTGCGCGAAATCATTTCAAGCGAGGAAAACACCGCCAGCTTCCTGAACAAATATCACGTCGTGGCCAGATAATTACGGGCTGGCAAAGTTCACAACTTCGGGAGCAAGCGGCGGCATTGGTCAGATTGGGGTTCAAAGATTATCAAATCCAAAGTTGATTTGAGTCTCGTGACCTCGAATCTTACAAAAACTTCAACTCGAGGAAATGAAATGAAAGCAGCGAAGTCAAAAGCGGCCATTGACCCCGGACTCAAACGGCAAATCCGCGCGCTCATCCAGTCCGTTGGCGGCGGCCATAACGAATCCGAGGTCGCCGACATCATCGGGAACGCGCTCAAGCTCCTGACCGACGTGCGGGACACCGGCGACGTGCGCGTCATCCAGACGGCCATCCGGGAATTGCGCTATGCGTTCCGGCTTTTCGCGCCCTATGCGGGCAGGCGGAAAGTCTCCATCTTCGGCTCCGCGCGGACGAAGCCCGACAGGATCGAATATCAGCAGGCCGCCGATTTCGGGAAAAAAATCGTGAAGGCCGGGTTCATGGTCATCACCGGCGCGGGCGGCGGCATCATGCAGGCCGGGCACGAAGGCGCAGGCCCGGAAAACAGTTTCGGCGTCAACATCCGCCTGCCGTGGGAGCAAGGCGCGAATCCCGTCATCGCCGAGGACAGGAAGCTCATCACGTTCAAATACTTTTTCACGCGCAAATTGATTTTCATCCGCCACTCGGACGCGATTGTTCTTTTTCCCGGCGGCTTCGGCACGTTTGACGAAGGTTTCGAGGCGCTCACGCTCATGCAGACCGGCAAGAGCCAGCTCATGCCGCTCGTGCTGGTGGACAAGCCCGGCGGCACTTATTGGAAGACGTGGGACATCCACATCCGCGAGGAACTGCTGCGCAACAAATTGATTTCGCCGGACGACTTGGGCCTTTACCAGATCACCGACAGCACCGATGAAGCGGTGAAAATCATCGCGCGCTTCTACCGGAATTTTCATTCCACGCGCTTCGTGAAGGATTTGCTCGTCGTGCGCCTGAAAAATGCGCCGGGCGAATCCGCGCTCGCCGCGATGAACGAGGATTTTGCCGACATCGTCGTCGAGGGGAAAATCCAGTCCGTCAAACCGACACCTGAAGAAGTGGAGCACAACGAGCATCTGGAATTGAAACGCATCGCTTTCAATTTCAACCGCCGCGATTACGGACGCCTGCGGCAATTGATTGATGTGGTAAATGGATTATGAGGGTGAATACTCAATGTCCCAAACTCGCAATAATTCTTTGCAACCTTTATCAAATCCTTCTGTAAAATTCACCAATTGCAGAGCTGAAAGAGTCCAAGACAACTGTTCGTAATCACAATTTTGAAAGAGAACCGGAGTTATCCGATTGTTGTATCGGCGTTGTTCCAGCGCATAACACAGTTCGCGTTTTACCCAGAGCGACTGCACAGCAGCCGGAGACAACACAACCAGAAATGAATCACAACGCCGTAATGCCGCACCAATCTCATCGTGCCATTGTTGAGCGCCAATGATGTTAGCGGGACTATACCAAAAATTGACGCCATGCTTTCGCAATGCTTCCGTCAGGCGATCAACAAAGTCTTTATCAACTGAAGAATGAGACAGAAATAATTCTTGAGGGATCATTTCCGTCCTTGATTCCCGTTATGCTGCGGCGAGTAATTGTCCGGCAATTTCGTGGACGGCTTTGCCAGCATCGCTCGCATTTTTTATGCGAATAACTTGAAATCGCTCCAATATCCAAGGCAACATACTTTCAGCTTCGCTGCCAACCACGATGGGAATGACCCTTTTACTGTAAGCCTTATTTCCTAATGCATAGCCCATTTCCCATTGAACGTTGCTGGATTGAGTTACATTTGGTGTCAGAAGAACGACCATTGAATCACACTCATCAAGCGCGCGTGATATTCTCTCGGCCCAATTATCTCCCGGCAGTAATTCTTCTTCGGGCAACCAAATCTGAAGGCCTTCGGCGCGCAAACCATGCGCGATTTTTTGCGCCAACGCAGCATCACGTTGAGAGTGACTCAAAAAAATCTTCATACCGACTATACATTTACCCCTAACTTAACCTAACTGCAAGTTTGTTCAGCGGCGGGAATTTTTCAAGCCTTCGCAGTTTCTTTTTTCCAAGTGCGGCGCGGTGCCTTGGTGACGAGGCCTTTTTTGATCGCGGCGGCGGAGACGCGGATGTAGCGGACTTCGCCGCTGGGCAGGAGCGCCTTCACGCGCTGCAGGTTCACGTCAAACTTGCGCTTGGTGATGGCGGTGACGTGCGTGCCGATGCCGCCGGATTTCTTGGACTTACCCGAGCGCCAGATGATGCTGCCCTTCATCGGGCGTTTGCCGGTCAATTCACAAATGCGTGACATAAAATTCTTTAGTTAAAAGGCCGCACAGACTACCCGCCACGAGCGCGAAGGCAAGGATATTTTTTGAGAATTTCACGTGTATCCTTGATGCGAATTCATCAAGTCCGGCGCATGACGCAACCGCCGCAAACTTGACGCCGCAGCGTTTCGCTGCGACCTTTCCCGCGCTTGGCGCAAAACGAATCCTCGTCGGCGGCAGGCAAATTGTTCGCTGACATCGCAAAAGCTCCCGCCGTGCAAACGCTTGTGCGGACGCTGGAGAATGGCGGAGTGCTGCCTTGCGACGGAATCTGCGCGTCCGCGCAGCCGTTTTTTGCCGCGCTGCTTTCAGGCATTTTCCCACAAAGGCCGGTTGTCATGGTCACGGCGGATTTGAAGACGCAGGAAAGTTTCCAGCAGGATTTGGAAACGTGGCTGCAACTGGAGTCCAAAGCCCAAAGTCCAAAGTTCAAAGTCGAATCCCAACTTCCATCTTCCAACTCCCAACTGCTATTTTACCCCGCATGGGAAATTTTTCCACACGAGGGCAAGCTCCCGCACGCCGATGTCATCAGCGACCGGCTGCAAACGCTCGTCGCGCTCGCGGGCGAGTCCAAAGTCAGAAGTCCAAAGTCCAAAGTCATCGTCACCAATGTCACGGCCTTGTTGCAAAAAACTTTCCCGCCCGGCGAAATCCAGAAACGCACGCGCACGTTTGAGCGCGGCAGTAAAATCGCGCCTCTTGACTTGATCGAGTGGCTTGAAGAACAAGGCTACGAACCGGAAGCGCAGGTTTCACAGAAAGGCGAACTCGCCCTGCGCGGCGGCATCCTCGACGTTTTCCCGCCGACCAGTCCGTGGCCCGTGCGTCTGGAATTTTTTGGCGACGAACTGGAATCATTGCGCGAATTCGATCCGCTCACGCAAGTTTCGCGCGGGGAAATTTCCGAGATCATTTTGCCGCCCGCCGGCGAACTGGGGATTCTCAAAAAAGGAATTCAGAATTCAGAATTCAGAATTCAGAATGCCAAGCTTTCGACTTTGCTGGATTATTTGCCGCGCGAAACGATTTTTCTGTTGTGTGAGCCGGAGCAACTTGTCTTGCGCGCCGATGAATACGCGCAACAAATTCCCGCCACCGATCCGTTCTTCATTTCATGGCCGGAATTTCTGGTCGAATTAAACCGCCGCAATTTCACCTCGATTGAAATGGTCGAGGCTCAAGAAGCCAATCCGCAATCCGCAATTTGTAATCCACAATTTGATTCGCTTGACGCGTTTCGTCCGCTGGCCGAGCGCGCGCCCGAACCGCAAATCGCCGAGGCGCAGCGACGGGAGTTTTTTCAGCAACTGCATCGCTGGCTGCGGCAGGATTATGCCGTTCATGTTTTCTGCAATAACGACGGTGAGCGGCAGCGATTTGAGGAAATCTGGAAGGAATTTGGTTTCAACGAAAGTCCAAAGCCCAAAGTCCAAAGCCCAAAGTCAGACGAGCGTGAACGACCTTGGACTTTGGACATCGGACTTTGGACTCATCTCGGTTCGCTCGCGCGCGGATTTATTTGCGACGAGGCAAAAATTGTCGTTGTCACCGATGCGGAAATTTTTGGCCGTTACAAAATCCAGCGTCCGCGCCGGCAGAAATCTTCGCACGCACTGGCGGCACGCTCCGCGCTCGACATTGATTTCACTGATTTGGAAGAAAGCGATTATGTCGTGCATTTGCAACACGGCATCGGACGTTATCTCGGTTTGAAGACCATGCCGGTCGGCAGCGGCCGTCATTCCTCAACTCTCAGATCTCAACTCTCAACTTCGACTGAATGCCTCGTCATCGAATACGCGCCGGCGAATTCCGGCGACGAAGCGCCGAAACTTTACGTCCCTGTCACCGAGGCGCATCTGGTCAGCAAATATATCGGCGTGGGCCGGGCGCATCCGCCGCTCAACACGCTCGGCGGCTCGCGCTGGCACAAGGCGAAGGAGCAAACGGAACGCGCCGTGCGCGATGTCGCGTCCGAACTTTTACGCATTCAGGCCGTGCGTGAAACGCAGGCCGGTCACGCGTTTCCGCCGGACGCGAACTGGCAGCGCGAATTTGAAAGCGCGTTCATCTACGAGGAAACCGCCGACCAAATCACTGCAATTTCCGAAACCAAATCCGACATGGAACGCGCCAAGCCGATGGATCGTTTGATTTGCGGCGATGTCGGCTTTGGAAAAACTGAAGTTGCCATCCGCGCCGCGTTCAAGGCCGTGATGGGCGGAAAACAAGTCGCGATTCTCGTGCCGACGACGGTTCTCGCGCAACAGCATTTTAACACGTTCCGCGAACGCATGGCGGATTATCCGATTCGCGTCGAACTGCTCTCGCGTTATCGCACGCCGCGCGAACAGGCGAACGTCGTCAAAAATCTCGCGGCGGGCGCGGTGGACATTGTCATCGGCACGCATCGCATCGTGCAGGACGACATTGTTTGCAAGGACCTCGGCCTTGTCGTGATTGACGAGGAGCAGCGCTTCGGCGTGTTGCACAAGGAAAAGTTCAAGCGCCTGCGCACGCTCGTGGACGTGCTGACGTTGAGCGCCACGCCGATTCCGCGCACGCTTTATCTCGCGCTCACCGGCGCGCGCGACATGAGCACCATCCAGACGCCGCCGCACGACCGCCTGCCCGTCGAGACCATCGTCACGCAATTCGACGAACGCACCATCCGCGACGCCATCAACCGGGAACTCGCCCGCGGCGGGCAGGTTTTTTTCCTGCACAACCGCGTGATGACGATTCACGACATGGCCGACCGCTTGAAAAAACTTTGCCCCAACGCGCGAATTGTCGTCGGCCACGGCCAGATGAACGCCGACGACCTCGAAGAAGTGATGACGAAATTCGTTAACGGCGAAGCGGACGTTTTGCTTTCAACGACGATTATTGAAAGCGGTTTGGATATTCCGAATGCGAACACCATCATCATTGACCGCGCCGACCGCTTCGGCTTGAGCGACCTTTACCAATTGCGCGGGCGCGTCGGGCGTTACAAGCATCAGGCCTACGCGTATTTGCTTTTGCCGCGTCACGCGCAACTTCTGACCGACGTGCGCAAACGCATCAGCGCGATGAAGCAATACTCCACGCTCGGCAGCGGTTTCAAGATTGCCATGCGCGATCTGGAGATTCGCGGCGCGGGAAACCTGCTCGGCTCGGAACAAAGCGGCCACATCACCGCCGTCGGGTTTGAACTCTACTGCCAGTTGCTCAAGCAAAGCGTCTCGTCGCTCAAAGGTGAAAAAGTGAAACCGCGCGTCGAAGTCCGCATCGCGCTGGATTTTCTGGAAATGAATTCGGAGGGTCGAGCTCCGCGAGACCCAAATTCGCCGTCAGATGAGAACTCGCAGAGCTCATCCCTCCGAAATTCAGCATCACTCCCTCACAACTACGTCACCGAACCGCAGCAACGCATCGAAATCTACCGCAAGCTGGCGCAGGCGACGGACAAACCCGCGCTGGAAAATTTGTCGAAAGAATTGCGCGACCGCTTCGGCCCATTGCCGCCGCCGGTGGAATTGCTGCTGGCCGTGGGCGAACTGAAAATTCTCGCCAGCGAAAAGGCGGTGACCGCCATCGAGGTGGAAGAGGATAAATTAAAGATCACGCGTCACAACGATTTCATCACGCTCGGCGGCAAATTCCCGCGCCTCACCAAAAAAGAAGCCAGAGCGCGTTTGAAGGAAATTAAACGTGTGCTGCTGGCGATTTGAACTGCGCTATTTCCAACCCTTTGCTCGCAGCGCGGTCAAATCAGACTCCAAGCTTTGAAACGCAGAAAGTTTTCGGAGCAGTTTGAAGTCTGAAATATGACCAACAACTCGGGCCATTGCGGCTTCCGTGTTAAATCTTTTCAGACGTTGCGGGGAATGTTCGGTGGCCGCTCGTAAAACACGTTGCAATTCCTTTTTGGGGTCGGTGCATTTTTCAATGCGCTTCAACGACGGCAATCTCAAATCATTCTTCCCGTTTGGATTGTTAGCTGCCATGCGGATGGCCTTTTCTTGAATCAGCAACCATGCTTCGGTTTCTCGAATGGGGATTACTGGCACGGATGGAACGCTAATTGCCTGAAAAGTTTTGGCCTCGTTGACAGCACAATCAATTTCCTTTCGCCTTGGACGAGGATCGTGTTGATCAGCATCTCGATGAATAAAGAGCAAATCACATTCATAGAGCGCGAGTCCGGCAATAATTTTTTCTGCGACCGTTGCAGGTTTTTGGGGCAGCAAATCCCACCGCGCGAATCGGCCTTGAGCGACCTCAACTCCTTGTTCGCGCACAGCCCATTCTAAAATTGGAATCAAGTTTTCATCACTTGTGCCTTCGCTGACCAATGTGAATCGGAGAAAATCCATGTGTCATTTTACTCCCGGCAACAACATCTGGAACTCTGGATTGTCAATTACCCTCTGTTTAGATGTTGGCAGCAGTGACTCTGGTGAAATGAATTCTGGTGGAGACGAAGCTCGGATGATGCCGAGCGGGTTTAAGTAGGTAAGGATTTCTCCTTTGCTGACAATCCCGATTTGTTCTTTTGGAACTTTTGTCCGCCAGGTGTTGCGAACAGCACAAAACGCAACTTTGCCGAAACGCCTTTTCTTGCTGACCGTTTCAACATTTCGTGCAAGCAATAAGCTCTCATCTGGGACTGCGGCAACAACCATTGGAGAATGTGTGTTGATGATGACCTGCCGCAAAGGATTGTCAGGACCAACTGGCTCGTCTGAATCTGTGGCAATGTCTTGCAACAACCGCAGGATTGCTGGAATACGGTCTGGATGAATTCCATTTTCTGGTTCTTCCAAACAAATTAATCCAGATGCTTCAGAGTCCGACTCCAGCACCGTCAACGCAAGAAAGCGCAGCGTTCCGTCGGAAAGCGCGCGAGCGGCGTGTTCCGTTTGATCAGTTCCAGAAAGGCATAGCGTCAAAGTTTCGTGCTTTTCATCACGATGAACACAAATTTTTCTGACATCACCAATCAATTCACTCAAACGGTTGGCAACACGACAATAAACCGCATCTGCGTCTCCTGTGCTGGCGAGACGATGCAACGTTGCAGGCAGGTGAAGTCCTGTGCTTGTCATTTCTGTTGGCGATAAAAACTCATCGTGCTGTCTTAATTCGGCAGGCTCAAGTTGCAATAACCGCCACGATTGCATTTCTCGCCGGACACAAAGTGCCGTGGGACTCTCCGCTGCTTGAGCCGAAGAAAGGATGGTTTTTGGTAGCGCAGAAGCGAGCGCGCCACGAGCCGGGCCTTTTCCACTTTTATCTTTCTTTGGCTCTGCACCTCGGTCTTGATGAACTTTAATTGTGCGCGCTTCGCCCGTAGATTCGGGTTCAGTCGTTGAAATGTAAGCGACGCCTTGCCGGGCACGAGGAGCACCGGTAACAACAGACTTTAGCCATCCCTTCTTGTCGTGCTCGAAAAGTAAATGTTCGTGGGCTTCGGCACGCCTGATGGGTTTCAATTCCTCATGTAAAATTTCCAAAGGATTGGGCGTAGTTCCTGGAGCGCCTCCATTTCGCCAACCCAAATCTAACCTGTAATAAAGCAAGGTGTCCTGCGCTTTGGCAAGTTGACCGTAATCATCGGTCGCCGTTGGTGGAACAAGCATTTCCATCTCAAACGACATCTTATCTGCATATTTATCACCGGTGTGGTGAAAAAGGCTTCGGATGTCGTTATTTTTTCCATGCTCGTCCCGAACAGCGCGTGCAGCTTCAATCAAAGTTTGGTTCGCTGCTAAGGCGCTTAAAAAACGAATCGCGTCAAACAAGTTTGATTTTCCAGCGCCGTTAGCGCCAGCAACGCAAGTGAAAGGTCCAAAGCGGACATCTACATCCACCAAATTCTTGAAACCAGAAACTTTAAGCCGCGTAAGCATGAAATAATACTAACTGATTATTTTAGTTTTGCGAACATTTGCCATAACTTTCAAGTGCAGCAATTCAAACCGATTTACCCTTTCAGACAAGGTTATTTGCCATTGTAGCGCGAAATTTAACCAATTCTCAACCACACCGTTTTCAAATAAACCGGTTCGGCGCGGCTGATTGGAAATCCGGCGGTTGCGCGTTTTGCTCCAAAGGAGCACCGGAAATTAGCCAGGCATATTGTGGCTGGAATCAATGTCCCGATTCACCCGGATTTTCAGGAATGCCGGGATCGTCCAAGATTTGCAAGGCGGAGGCGGGACCGAGCGTCTTCCAGTCTTGCAGCACCCAGACGACTTTCTTGTCCGGCGTGACTTCGACGAGCTGCGGGCCTCTGCCATTGTTGCCGCGCGAGGTGAAGATGGTGTCGCCCCTGGCCAGGCGCGTGCAGCTTTGGGGTGCGGCGGCGAGCCGGTATTCCGGCGGCAGATCTTTTTTGGTGTCGAATTCCCAGACCGTCTCGCCCTTGGGATTGACCTCGCGCGTGAGGCTGTCGCGTTCGTCGGTGATCAGCGTGTCGCCGTTCTTGAGGCGGAGCGCGGCCCACGGCGATTGGATTGGATAGCTCCAGATTTGCCGGAAATTTTCATCAAGTTCCACGACCTTGCCCTCGCTCAAATAGGAAAGGAGATAAGTTCCCTGCGCGGTGAGACGCGCCCGGCGGAATTGCCCGTGAATGTTTTTCGTGTCGAATGTCTGGCCGTAGGGAAGTTCGTGGTTGACCTCGACCGCGCCGGTTCTGACGTTGACGACCATCAATCGCGGCGGCAGGCCGTTCAGGACGAACATGACCTTGTCCAAACCGATGGGCTGGCAGGTGTGGACTTCCGTGTGACTGGTTCCGGTGCTGTTGTCGCAATCATAGCGCCACACGACTTTTTTATCCGGCGTGATTTCGGCGACATATTGCATCCGCGTGAAAAGGATGTTGCCGTTGGAAAGCATCCACACGTCGTCGTATTCATTGCCGCCGCCGGTCTGATAAGTCCAGATGACCCTGCCGTCGTTGACGAGAAACATTTTGTTGTTACTTTCCCCGGCATAGAGCATCGGGTGTTGCGCGAGGCCGTTGCCGGGCAGTCCGGCGGGGGTGATTCCATTTGTCCAATTGCCGATAGGGGCCACGGTTTCGGCAGGGCCAAGCGCAGGCACATCGGCGGCGGTGAAGCGGTCGAGCTGGTCCATGCACGGCGTCGGCTGTCGGCGAGTCAGCGGACCGTTTGAAAGCGGCGCGCAGCCGGTCAACGAGGCGACCATGCCGACGGCCAAACTTACCGCAAGCAAACAACGGAATTTTGTCTTCATAACTTTCTTGATTTGCGGGACTGGTTCATTCGTGTTTTGCGGGAAATTTTTGACGCTGTTACTTAACGAGAATTGTCGCTTGCGGGAAGGGCGACCGTCAATTTGTTTTCGCAATCATTCAATCCTCATCCACACCGTTTTCAAATGCGATGGTTCGGCGCGGCTGACAGGAAAATCCGGCGGTTGCGGAACGTAATGCCGTTGCAGGATTTTCCGCTTTGCGCCGCGGACCGCCGCGTCCACGTCCGCGAGAAAATTTTCCGGCGGCCAGTCCGCCGCGTTCGTCGAGGCGAACAAAATCCCACCCGGCTTCACCAGCGGCAGCGCGGCGGTGACGAGCCGTCCGTAATCTTTTTCCGCGCGGAACGTGCCGTGCTCCTTCGATTGCGAAAATGTCGGCGGGTCGAGCACCACGGCGTCGAACGCGCGGCCTTTCTTCGCCAGCCGCCGCAGCCAGTCGAACGTGTCGCCGTAAATGAAATCGTGTTGCGCTGGATCAATTCCATTCAAAATAAAATTGCGTTTGCCCCATTCGAGATATTTTTTCGAGAGATCAAGGCTCGTCGTCCGCGCGCCCGCCTTGGCCGCCGCCACGGAAAAGCCGCAGGTGTAGGCGAAGCAATTTAGGATTTCTGATTTGCGATTTGCGATTTGCGATTTGAAAAGTGATAAGTCCGCCGCGACGTGATTTGTCAGTAGCCGTCTGCGATTGTCGCGCTGATCGAGAAACAGGCCGACGGAATAGCCCTCTTTGAAACTCATTTCAAAGTTGACGCCATTTTCAAAAATCTCAAACCGCTCCGGCGCAGCTTCGCCGAAAACGAGTTGTGGCGAAGCTTCCGTCGTGGTCGAGCGGCGAACTTGCCGCGAAAGAATTTTGTGATACGCGCCGCGCGAAGAAAATAATTTCGCGAGCCGCGAGAGTTCATCTTTCTGCTTTGAACTCAACACCGATTCGGATTGCGAGAGCAGAAAGTCACCGAGTTTTTCCACGAACCAGCCCGGCCAGCCGTCGCTTGAGCCATGAAGCAAGCGAAAGGCGTTTGTCGTATCCGATTCGATGATGGCAGAACGCAAAGCAAGACGCGGCTCGATGTCAAAATTGACGGGCGCAAAAAATTTCACCGGTTTGTTTGTCGCCGGATGCGTGAACGCAATTTCTCCCGCGTGCAAAAAAACACGCGACGACGACGTGCCGCCGTAAAGCGTGTCGCCGAGAATGGGAAAGCCGCTTTCGGCGGCGTGAACACGAATTTGGTGCGTGCGACCTGTCAGCGGTTCAGCAGTCACCATTTTCAACCGCGAATTTCCGAATTTGGAATCCAAGATCGGCGTGAATTTCGTTTCTGCCATTTCTCCATCCGCGCGGCTCGCGTATTTTTCACCGACACGGACGAGCGTAGTTTTCACCGTAAATTCTTTCGACGGCACTTCGCGGTCGGTGAGCAGCAGATATTTCTTGTGGACGCGACGTTCCGTGAATTGTTCCGTGAGTGATTTGTTGGCCAGCGGCGTTTTGCCAAAAACCATCACGCCGCTGGTTTCCTTGTCGAGCCGGTGCAGGATGGCGAGCGAAGACCAGCGCGGTTCACGATGTTTCAGCCAGTCATAAATGCCTTCGCCCGCGAAAGACGACGGCGCGTGCGTGTTCCAGCCGGCGGGTTTGGCAACCACCAGCAGATGCTCGTCCTCAAAAATCACGCACGGAACCATGCGCCATGAAAACATTTTTTGGCGCGGGAATGAAGTTGGAATTAGAGCGTTTCAACCAAAACTGTGGTTTCACGCAAAGACCGCAACGGTCGCAAAGGGGTTGTTTTTTCAGGACACATTGTATTCTTGCGTGAGTTGAACCCCGACCGCATTTTATTTGCTCCATGCCTTTATCGGGCTGCTGGCAAAGATGTCCGATTCTATAATATTCAAGACCGGCAAGCCGGAGACCCAAGTCAAGCAGACACAGGAAAAGCAGCGGCACGCCGATCAGGGCCATCAGCCGGAAATGCCAAAATTTCCGCTTTGACAGTGGCACGCAGGTTTCGTTGGAGAATTTCGCTTTGGC
>Ga0208220_1000260_pt1 | contig 22065 bp, 18 predicted proteins | sample NGESurdeep092012_9_FD_184484 | JGI IMG/M metagenome (GOLD analysis project Ga0208220, IMG submission 184484) | Arctic peat soil microbial communities from Barrow, Alaska - NGEE Surface sample F53-1 deep-092012 (SPAdes) | ecosystem: Environmental > Terrestrial > Soil > Wetlands > Peat ...
ATTCTGTAATATTCGATCGGCCGCTTCTTGAGGCCGTGTTCATCCGCTACCGGATTGTTCTCGCGAGTTCCGAAAAAGATCTGGCGGAAGCCGAGGTTAATCTTGCCGGGAAAATAAGGGATCATGCCCCCCATATGATGCGAGATGATTTTCAGCGACGGCAGTTCGTCGAACAGTCCGGAATAAATCAGTCGTGTCATGCAGGCGGTCGTCTCGTAAGGCCAGCCGAAGCTGAACCAGATTTCGTCTTGCGATAACTTCTCCGCTGCGTAGTCGGAAAAATCCGGACCGCGCATCGGATGCACCCAGACCGGCAAGTCGTGTTCGGCCATGCGGCGAAACAGCGGCCGGTATTGCGGGTCGCTCAGCGGTCGGCCGGCGACATTGGTGAAGACCTGGATGCCGCGGGCGCCGAGATCGGATATAGCACGGTCGATCTCGATGAGAGTCGCGTCCATATTATTCATCGGCAACGCGGCGACGAAGGCCGGAAAGCGGTCAGGATGTTGGCGGCAGATTTCGGCCAGGGCATCGTTGGCGATCCGCGCGAGTTCCGGCGTGATTTCGAGCGAGCCGACCAGTTCCAGCGGCGGATTGGCGAGCGACAGGACTTGCGCAAAGTCGTCGAACTCGTCGAGTAGCCGCAGCCTTGCGTCGACATCCACAAGTGTCGCGAGACGCGGAAATGCCGTCGTGGCGACGTGCCTGGGAATGAGTTGCGTAAGCCGGTCGAGATAGGGCTTCGGCATGAAATGGTTGAATATGTCGATGATCATGACCGGCTGACTGTCTCCTTTCGTTGCAATGCCGTGGCAGAGTTTTCGCGGCGTCGCGGTTCGTCTTGTCACAAAAGATATTCTATTGCAGTCTTGCGGTCGAATGAGAACAAGCTGCCGCAAAAAGCGCAGCCATCTTTGGGGGAAATATGTCCGAAGCTCAGCAGAAGTCCGCCGAACTTGTCGCACGGCTGGAGCGGTTGCCGTTCTCTAAATGGCATCGCCATTTTTTCATTCTCGCGTTTTTCGGAATAGCACTTGATGCCGCCGACTTCGCGATTTTTGGCGCCGCATTGCCCCCGGTAGCGCGCGAGTTCGGCCTGGGACCCGCACAAGCCGGGCTGTTGGCGACGGCCGGGTTGATCGGCGCGTTCCTCGGTGCGCTGTTTTGGGGCACGATCTCCGATTATATCGGGCGGCGCACCTCGTTTCAGGCGACCGTCGGACTCTTTGCGGTGTTCACCGGGCTTGTTGCGGTCTCGTGGAACATCGTGTCGCTCATCGTGTTCCGCTTTCTGTCGAATTTCGGCCTAGGTGGGGAAGTCCCGGTTACCTTGACACTGAGTTCGGAATTCAGTCCCGGCCGGATTCGCGGCAGCATGTCCGGCAATATCATGGCGGCATTCCCGGTCGGCCTGGTCGTTGCCGCATCACTGAGCCTGTTGATCATTCCGCGCTGGGGTTGGCGTGCACTATTTATTGTTGGCGTCGTTCCGGCGCTGCTGTTGTTCTTCGTGCGCCGCTATATGCCGGAATCCGTCCGGTATCTGTTGAGCAAAGGCCGTATTGCAGAGGCCGAGCAGACCGTCGCGGATATTGAAAAGATCGCGATCGGCCACGTGCTGACTACCGAGGAAATCAAGACGATCCCGAACGTTCATCCGGAAGTCGCGACGCCGACCAAGATAACGGTGCTCGAATTGCTTGCGCCCGGCCGGGCCAAGAACACGCTGCTGCTTTGGGTGGTGTCGTTTGGCTTCTTGTGGGCGTCCAACGGCATATTGTTCATGCTGCCGACCATCTTGCAGCAGCGCGGCATCCCGCTCACCCAAGCCATCACCTTCCAGTTGGTACAGGCGTTGAGCGCGGTCGTCGGCTATTCGGCCTGCGGTTTCCTGATCGACCGCTACGGCAGACGGCCGGTGCTGTTCCTGTACTTCTTCATCGGCGCGTTTTGTCATCTGTGGTTCGCGATGGCGAGCGGCGTATGGCTTTATTTCGCCGCTGCCGCGGTCGGTTGGGTCAATCCCGGTGTCTACGGCGCGACTGGAATCTATGTGAGCGAATTGCATCCGACCCATCTACGCGCCACCGCCGTCGGCTGGTTCTTCGGGATCGGACGGATAGGATCGTTCCTGGCGCCGACCGTTGTTGGCTTCATGCTGGCCTATGGCGTGGGTGCCTATGTGTTGCATACATTTGCGCTCGCTTATCTCGTCTCGGCTATCGCGCTCTGGCTGATCGGCATTGAAACCAAAGGTCGCGTGCTCGAGCAGATCACCGGAGACGACGGATTGGCAAGCGCGGTGGCCGCAACCGGATCGCCGGTCGGCGTGCCGGCGAGGCCTTGATTCGACCGGCGTCGGCGCGCGTCAGCCGACAGGATTCTAGCGGTGCGGGGCTCAACGCCGGCACGGCTCGTTTCTCGCGGCCGTGCGATGCGCTAAAGATGGGTGGGGTTTTTCTCCCCAATGAGAGCTGCTGGCATGGACTTCACCCTTTCGCCCGAGATCGAGGACCTGCGCCAGCGCACCCGCGCCTTCATCGAGGAGCACGTGCTGCCGCTTGAGGCGGACCCAGAGAATTTTTCCGAACACGAGAACATCCCGCTTAAGCGGCTTGCCCCGATCCAGGACAAAGCGAAGAAAGCGGGGCTATGGGCGCCGCAATCGCCTAAGGAATTCGGCGGCATGGCGCTGCCGATTGTCGCATGGGCTACGGTCTACGAAGAGGCGGCGCGGTCGGTTTTCGGACCGCTTGCGATCAATTGCTCGGCGCCTGACGACGGCAACATGAATCTGCTCGCGCGCATCGGCACGCCGTCGCAAAAGGAATGGTGGCTGCGTCCGATCGTCGAAGGCCGGGTGAAGTCCGCTTTCGCCATGACTGAGCCGGCGCCGGGCGGCGGCTCCGATCCGGCCATGATCCGCACATTTGCCGAAAAGAAGAGCGGCAAATGGACGATTCGCGGTCGCAAATGGTTTATCACCGGCGCCGGCGAAGCGGCGCATTTTATCGTCGTCGCCCGCACGTCCGACGACAAACGCCGCGGCCTCACCGCCTTTCTCTACCACCGCGACCAGCCTGGTTGGCGCATCGTACGGCGCATCCCGATCATGGGACCGGAGGAACACGGCGGCCACTGCGAGCTTGAATTCGACGGCCTTGAGGTCGGCGACGACAATGTGCTCCTCGGCGTCGGCGACGGCTTGAAGGTCACGCAGATCAGGCTCGGCCCGGCGCGGCTCACCCATTGCATGCGCTGGCTCGGGCTCGCCAAGCGCTGCATGGAGATCGCGCAGGATTACGTCAACAACCGCGAAGGTTTTGGGGTAAAACTCGCCGACCGCGAAAGCGTGCAAATAAAGCTCGGTCAGGTCGCGCAGCAGATTCAGATCGGCCGCCTGCTCACCATGCACGCCGCCTGGAAGCTTGACCGCGGCGACCGCGCGCGCAAGGAAGTCTCGATGGCAAAGGTGCACGTCGCCGATACACTGCATAATGCCTGCGACACCGCCATCCAGCTCAATGGCGCGCGCGGCTACTCGAAGGATACGATTTTGGAATGGATTTACCGCGGCGCCCGCGCCGCGCGCCTCGTCGACGGCGCTTCGGAGGTGCACAACATGGTGCTGGCGCGATTTCTGCGCGAGGAAGGCCGCGACTTCTGGACATGGAGCGCGGGGAACAGGGTATAACGTCGGGAATTAGGTGTGGGTGGATTACGCTTTGCCAATCCGCTCTAACGCCCTGGTAGGCTTATCGCAATCACTTACTTACCGAGAAACTCAAGGGAACACAGATGAAACTCGCGTTCTTCGATGATTTCAGATTTGGCGTCGTAACGGGCGACAAGGTCGCCGATGTCACCGACGTGGTGAAGGACATCCCGCGGCTTGGTCCTCAGGACGTTATTCGTGGCGTGATCGAACACTTCGATACGCTGAAGGGCAAACTCGCGGATGCAGCCGCGAAGGCGCAGGCAAAGCCAATTTCGCAGGTCAGGTTCCGCTCGCCGCTGCCCAAGCCTGAGAACATCATCTGCATGGCGGTGAACTACATGGAAGACGGTACGCTGCCGGAACCGGCTCCGATCAACGCCTTCATGAAGTCACCGAGCGCAATCATCGGCGACGGCGATACCATGGTTCTACCCGACATGGCGGCGAGCGTTTTCGAGGGCGAGGCGGAAATAGCTCTCGTGATCGGCAAGCGCGCGTCCAACGTCAAGGCGGCCGACGCAATGAGTTACGTGTTCGGCTATACCAACTTCATCGACGGCTCGGCTCGCGGCGTGGTGCCACCAACCAATGTCTTCTATCAGATGAAGTCGCGCGATACCTTCGCCCCGGTGGGTCCCTATATCGTCACGGCCGACGAGATCAAGGATCCGCACAAGCTAAAGATCAAGCTCACTAACAACGGTGTTGTAATGCAGAATTTCAACACCGACGACATGGCGCACAAGATTCCGCGCTGCATCGAATGGGTGACGGCTATACATACGCTGCAGGCCGGCGACATTCTGGCAACCGGCACCAATCATCGGGGGCTCAATCCATTCATGGACGGCGACAAGATCGAGCTGACCTGCGAGGGCTGCGGCACGCTGCACATCACGGTGCGTGACGATCACAAACGTACCTGGGCGCGCATCACCCGCCTGCAGCACAAGCAGAGCGGAGCAGAAGGCGTACACACCAAGCAGACCGGCGGCAAATACGCGCCTGTGAAATGAGCGAGGTTTAAACGCGCAACTTCGACGATAGAGCGCGAGCGAAGGTTGACGTTGCTCGCGTTTTCTAATTCCGCCAGTTGGTATCGATCCGGTCGAGCATGCGCAGATAGGCCGGCCAGTCGGCCGAGCCGCGGCCGGAATCGTGATGTTCGTATTGATGGGCGGCTTTCTCGCAGATCGCCGCGGGAATCTCGATCAGTTCGCCGCCGGTCGCCTCCATTGTGAGTTGGACATTGGCGGCCTCGATCAGCGATTTCATCAGCACGAACGCTTCGCGCATACTCTTGCCGACCGTGAGCAGGCCGTGATTATGCATGATGAGCGCGCGATTGCCGCCGAGCGCCTTGTTGATGCGCGCGCGCTCGCCGAAATCCTCCGTGATGCCTTCGTAGTCGTGGTAGCCGACTCGATTGTAAAAACGGATCGCGGCTTGCGAGACCATGCGTAGCCCATGCTTCAATCCGGCGATTGCAAAGCCAGTCTCGCTGTGCACGTGGACAGCGGAGTTGATGTCCAGCCGCGCCGACAGCACGCCGCCGTGCAGCGTGAAGCCCGGCCTGTTGACGCCCGCGGCTTCGTCGAGATCATCGTCCATGCTCACCTTGACGAGGTTCGACGCCGTCACTTCGGTATAGAGAAGATCGTGGCGCTTGATGAGGAAATTTCGTTCCTCTCCGGGCACGCGCATGGAGGAATGGTTGTAGATGACATCGTCCCAGCCGTAATGCGCGATCAGGCGATAGGTCGCGGCGAGGTCGACGCGGGCCTGCCATTCGGCCGGTGAAACGTCCGCCTCGCTAACGGCGGCGAGCTTAACGTGGGCATTCTTGACGTGCGTGTTCATGGGCCGGTCTCCGCATGCGATGGGCGAGAGACTAGCATGCGTTCGAAGCATGCAATACGCCCCCCGCGTCGTTTGGCGCCGACGCCCGGCCGCGATACCGAACAATCAGCTCCCCCGTTGCCGTAAGGGCTACATTAGCTGGGGACCGCGCGGCTCCGTCGTTTACGTTTCGTTAGCGCTGTTGGCCGGCGTCCGTCTTCGATCTTAACGGTTTTCTTTCCATGTCCGGATTGAGACCCCCTGCGCAATAAAGAAGTCGAAACATTGGCGGCGCTAGATTGCTTGCACATTATGCGACCGGAATACATGCCGCTCATGAAATTACATCTGCTAGATCTGCCAAAGCTGATCGCGGAACGCCGCGGGTCCGCGATTTTGGGCCTCCTCATCATCGCAATGCTGTGGGGCGGCATCTTCCTGAAATATGCGCAGGACTCGCGCGGCGACTTGAAAGACGCCGAGCACACAAGTCAAAGCTTCTCGATGGTCTTCGAAGAAAATGTTCTTCGATCGATTGACGAGCTCGACAACATGTTGTTCTACCTGCGGCGCAATATCGAAGCCCGCAAGGGTACTACGGACTACAACGCAATCCTGCACAGCACCGACATACCCGGCGATATAGTCGTGCAGGTATCGATTATCGATGCGCAAGGTATCATGCGCGCTTCGACCGCCGGCCCGCAGCCCGCGCCGCCCCTCGATTTGAGCGATCGCGAGCATTTCAGGGCGCAACTTGAGAGCAATGAAGATCGACTGTTCATCAGCAAGCCGATGGTTGGCCGTGTCAGCGGCAAATGGTCGGTTCAGCTGTCACGGCGGTTCTTGAATGTTGACGGTACATTCGGCGGCGTCATCGTTGTCTCGCTCGACCCCGAGCACTTCACGAGATTCTACAGCAAGGTCGACTTGGCATCCTCAGGTTCGATTTCACTGATCGGCGACGATGGCGTGGTCCGCTCGGCTGGCGGACAGTCCGGTAATATGAGGATGGGGCAGGACATCCGCGGCACCGAGTCGTTCGAGCGGATGCAAAGCGGCGTCAATAGTGTCCTCGAGGAGCCGGATAGCTTGACCGGGCAACTTCGCCTGATTGCTCTGCGCAAAGTCAGAGGTCAACCGCTTTGGGTGAGCGTCAGCCTCGACAAGAACGAGGTGTTGGCCAGCTCCTTGGCCGATCTCCGCAACGGTTGCATCGCGCTCGCGTTGCTGACCCTGGTCCTTCTGGTGGCAATGGAACTAATATTCCGAACGGAGGCGGGGGCGCAGCAAAAGTCCGAGCAGCTTGCCCGGTTGGCTTCGGAGGATTCACTCACCGGTCTCTTAAACCTTCGCGGCTTTCGTTCCGCGCTCGTGGACATCCAAGGCCAGGATCGCGTGAAGAGTGAAACACCGGGCGGGGTTGAATACGCGGCTTTGTTCCTTGACCTCGATCGCTTCAAGGTCATCAACGACACGCTGGGCCATCGTATCGGAGATCTTCTGTTGCAGGAAACGGCGAAGCGGCTGCGACTTGCGCTCCGATCGACTGATGTCCTGGCCCGGCTGGGCGGCGACGAATTTGCCGTCATAGCGCGCTACGTCAAAACGCGCGCGGCACTTGATGAGCTCGCTAACTCGCTCATCAAGGCAATCCGCGAACCGTTCGAGCTCGGTGGATATCGCGTCCGGACGACGATCAGCATCGGCATTGCGATCAGTCCGACAGACGGCGAGAGTGCCGACGACCTGGTTGTGGCAGCGGATCTCGCTCTCTATGCGGCCAAGGAGCGCAGTCGCGACGGCCATCAGTTCTACGAAGCCTCAATGACAAAGGAATTGACCGATCGGCGACAGATCGAGGTGGATCTGCGCGAGGCGATCGAGCACAACGAGCTTGAATTATACTATCAGCCCATTGTCAGCTTGGCCGACAGTAAGATCACTGGCTTTGAAGCGCTGCTGCGGTGGGATCACCGGACGAAGGGTTTCGTAGCACCGTCGGATTTCGTGCCGGTCGCCGAAGATACCGGAATGATGCCGGGGCTCGGTGAATGGGCGCTGGTTGAAGCTTGCAGCAAGATCGCGAAGCTCCCAGGCAACATGACCCTCGCTGTCAATATGTCACCCGTGCAATTCTCGGCGCCCGATCTCGTCGATATCGTACAGCGCGCGCTGATCATGAGCGGATTGCCGGCGGGTCGCCTTGAGCTTGAAATCACGGAGCGGTTGTTGCTGGAGAACAACGACCACACGATTGCCATATTGCGCCGATTGCGCCTGCTCGGCGTGCGCATCGCGCTCGACGATTTCGGCACCGGTTATTCCGCCCTGAGCTATCTTCGGAAGTTTCCGCTGGACAAGATCAAAATCGATCGCAGTTTCGTCACCGACATCGTCACGCGAAGCGATCAAGTCGTCATCATCCAGGCCGTGCTCAGCATTGCCCGCGCGCTTGGAATGTCAGTGACTGCCGAAGGCGTCGAGACGGCGATTCAGAAGGATTTCCTCAAGGCCCTGGGCTGCGATAACGCGCAGGGTTATCTGTTCGGTAGACCGGTTCCGTATGAAGACATCGTCGAATTGGTCGGCGGCCGAACGACAGAAAAATACATCCGTTCCGTTGCGTAAGCCGACTCGACGCCGGAAACGGCGGCTTTGTTGGAAAGCTCAAGCATTTCGTACGGCTATTGCCTCCCGGGCCTTCGGGACCGGGGGTGGTGCCGTTTCGCGCTGGGCTTCGCGATAGAGCAAGAACAGTCCCGATGCGACGACGATGCCAGATCCGACGAGGAGACTGATGGCCGGCACGTCGCCCCACACCAAGAATCCAAGGAGCATGGACCAAACCAGCAGGAAATAATAAAACGGCGACACTGCGGTGGCCGGCGCCGCGTGCAGCGCTCTTGTCCAAAGATACTGCGCCGCGGCGTTGGCGATGCCACTCGCGACGAAAAGCACGGCATGCTGCGGCGTCGGCCAGCGGAAACCGAAGACGAGCAGAAAGGAGTGAAATACGGCGAGCGTCACCATCTGCCACATCAACAGTGTATTGGCCGATTCGGTCTTGCTCATGCCGCGCACCGCCACGGTGACGCTGCCATACATGACGGCGTTGGCAAGCGCGAACAACGCTCCGAGCTGAAACGAGTCGGCGCCCGGCTTGACTACAATGAGGACGCCGGCAAATCCGGCGAGCAAGGTGCCCCAGCGCGCCGCCCCGGCGCGTTCCTTCAACCAGAGAACGGAAATCAGCACCGAAAATAGCGGCGCCGAGAAATTGATTGCGGTGGCGCCCGCAAGCGGCATCAGGCTGAAGGCAAGAACCGTGAATGTCTGCGAGATCGCTTGTGACGCACCCCGCGCGATGTGATCGCGGGGCCGTTTGGTCGCGAACACGGACAAACCGGTCACCGGAAGCATGAAGGCCGAGCAGACAATCAGCGACGTCAGCGAACGGCTGAACATGACCTCGCCAACTGGATAGATCGCGACGATCCATTTGCTCAGCGCGTTCGATATCGCGAACATGACCGTCGCGCCAATCATGAATGCGATCCCGCGCACGACGTGGTTGTCCCGCGCGGCGCCGGTTTCCTCGATCGGGATACGTTCGGCCGGGGACGTCGCCAATTCGGAGCCCTCGTCAGGCCGCAGCATCATAAACGCCGCTGATGAGATTGCATTCCAGCAGCCGGGCAGCGACGGCGGCGGACGGCGTCGATATCCGGACCAGCTTGCCGCCGATTTCGTCGATCGCCGCGGAAAGCTTGCGCCGTTCTGCCACCGCCTCTTCCACGGTGATGGGCGCGAATGAGACCTTCGATCCGATGGGCAGCCGGCCAAGCGCTGGCAAATCCGCTGAGATGACCGTCGCGATCTTGGGATAGCCGCCTGTGGTCTGGTGATCGGCCAACAGCACGATCGGTTGACCGTTGCCCGGCACCTGGATCGATCCGGTCGCGATGGCGTCGGAGACGATATTGAAGCCGCAGCGGTGGCGGATCGGCGTGCCTTCGAGCCGCATGCCCATACGGTTCGATCCCGCGCTCACGGTATATTCGGTTGCGAAGAAGCGCTCGATCTCCTCGTCGGAAAAGTAATCGCTCTGCGGTCCGAGCACCGCACGGCAACAGCGCGGAGCGATGAGGTCCAAACCGTCGATTCGATATTCGTCGCGTTCGATTGCGGTTGCGCGATGGAGCGGCAGGACATCGCCCGCAATCAGCGCGCGGCCTTGCCAGCCACCCATCTTACCGCGGCTGTCCGTGGATACGCTACCAAGCACCGGCGCGATGTCGAAGCCGCCCTCCACCGCGATACAGAGGGTGGCGCTATTCTTCAGCGAGCCGACGCGAACGACTTGGCCGCGTCGCACGCGAATGCTCCGCATCGGCGTAATCGTCTCGCCGGCGGTGGAGTGGGCGTCATCCAGAATTTCGATCGCCGTATCGGCGCCGGCGAACGAGAGCCGTACGTCATCCGCATCGACGGCAAAGCTTGGGCCGACATAAACCGCCTCCAGCACACCGGTATTGCCAGGATTGCCGACGAGCGAATTCGCGGCGCGAAGCGCCAGCGGATCAAGCGCACCGCCGAGCGCCACACCAAGCCGCTGAAAGCCGGGACGGCCGAGGTCTTGAACGGTCGTCGACAGACCTGGCGATATGATGCGCAGCGCCGGGTTCATGCTACGGCTCCGAAGAATTCGCTTACCGGCTCGAGCCTGAGAACGTCTTCCGACGCCCTGGTCACCAGCGTGTCGTATTCACGGGCGGATACCGGCACGAATGTAACTTTGTCCGCCGGCGCCAACAGTGCAGTGGCGCGCGCGTGGTCCCAGAGCGGAATAGGGCAGCGTCCGATGATGTGCCAGCCGCACGGGGTTTCGAGCGGAAACACGCACGACATTGTTGCCGCGATCGCCAACGAGCCGGCCGGGATCTTGGTTCGCGGCGTCGCGAGCCGGTCGAGCGCCAGCTCCGCTGGTACTTCGCCCATATAGGCCTGGCCCGGTAGGAAGCCGAGCATGTAGACGTGATAGGTGAGCCCGCTGTGTCGCTCGACGACTTGTTGCGGTGTGAGCGAGGTTCGCCGCGCGACGTCGTCCAGATCGATCGCGAAGCGCTGGTCGTAGCAAGCCGGCAAATGCCAGACATGCCCTGTGACTTGCCGCGCCGTGAGATTTTTCATTTGCTCGTCGATATGCGCCACGAGCGAGCTTTCCGGCAGCACAAGCGGTTCGTAATGCACCATCAGTGAGCGGAATGTCGGAACGGTTTCCACGATTCCGGCAATGGGCCCGGCATCCAGCGCTTGCGCGAGCGAAAGTACCGCCGTGCTGAGTTCACGATCAATGCGGTCGCCGAACTCGACGACGAGCGCCGTGTCTCCCGCTGAAAGGACCTTGTAGTCGAGCATGACGACCGCACCCGAACAAACGCCGCGGGAAAATCGCGAACTAGTTGGGACGAACCGGATTTGTTTGATCGGCGTTTGCGTCGCACTTCACCGACTCGGCGGGCAAGAACCACGGCTTGACGCCCATGCCGCGCCGCAGCGAATACATATAGAAGATCGGCAACTGCGTCGGGAAAAGGCCGCGCAGATCGCTGCCATTGAAGGTGATGAAGATTGATTCGGGGAATGCCCGTTCAACGACGCGTTGCTCGATCAAATTCATCCGCAGATAGGTCAGCGCGCCTTCCTGCGGCGTGCCGGCGCCGTGATACCATTTATGCGCACTGACGATGAGGCTCGACAGCATTTCCGCGGTTATGGCCTCTTCGAGCGGTGCGGCGATGCCGACATTGCCGGCAGCTTTGACAAGCTGACCGAGCCAACACGTGTCGAATCCGCGTTGTTTGGCGGCGGATTTGATGTCGTCAAAGTAGCGTTCGATGTCTTGGCGGCAATGCCCGTTCAACTCGGCATGGGTGTCGGTCAAGAGTAGCTTTATCGCGGCGCCGGGCGCGTAGACGCTTTTCACGCGAGACGCCAGCGTGGCCAGGAAATCGAGGCACTGGGCTTCAGGGAGAGCCGCCTCGTGCCGCGGGCCTTTGCCCCAGTAGAGCACGAATGGGATCGGCGCTTGCGCCGCAACGGCTACCGCTATGACCCGCAGCATCAGTTGCTGGTCGGACGGCTGCTCGCGCTTGAAGGCCCAGGTATTGAATGAGCGCAGAATCTTTTCCGCGCTTGAGTCATTTTTTTCTACGCGCTTTCGCTCTTTGAACTGGTCGCCCGAGCTTGACTCCGGATTATCGTTACACGGAGAAGCTTTCTCGCAACTTACAACTAATGCGTGTGTCTCATGTTTCTGCTTAAACGACAGTGTTGCCGAGTTGCCGGCAATAGACGCAATTCCACTGGACATGACTTCATTCACCCCGGCATTAACGATTGATTAATAATGGTTGCGAGGCTGCTAAACGTCAATTTCAAATGTTAAGAAAGGTTAATTGCTGTTGCAAAAGCCCATTTTGTAGAAGCTTTTATTCGGCAACCGGGCGGCCCGGTGTTGCCGCGGTGTCACAACCAAGACTCGCAACTCCGGGACGCAAAAGTTCCATTCGAAGTGGGCACCGCCGCGGAATTCCGTTTGAACGAATGAGGGACCCGACTTGCCATCGGCAACCACAATCTCAGGCTGATCGCGATCGTTCTTTGGATGGCGGCAGATCTGCTGTTCGGACGCTGCTGGCCGACATTTCGAGACGCCCACGCTTCGCGGCCGGCAAATCAGGATGACAAATGAGGATGGAATTGACGCCGCGCGTCGTACGCGCTCGACCGTGACGACTAAATTAGCTTGCTCCGCCTATTCCGCATCATATTTCAGTACATAACCGCCCCTCTGGCAATATCGGCCCTATAAGGGCAAACTGCCCCTCTGGAGGTCTGCTGATGGCGCTGCGCGACGTCAAACTCGACGATAAATACGACCTCGGCCAGCATCGCGTGTTCGTGACCGGCTTCCAGGCGCTGGTTCGGCTCTGCCTGATGCAGAAGGAACTCGACCGCCGCAACGGCCTCAATACCGCGGGCTTTGTGACCGGGTATCGCGGCTCCCCGCTTGGCGGCCTCGACAGCCAATTCCTGCGCGCCAAGCCGTTTCTTGAAAAAAGCGATGTCCGTTTTCAGGGCGGCATCAATGAGGACCTTGCCGCCACGGCGGTGTGGGGTTCGCAGCAGGCGGAACTGCGGGGCGAGGGCAAGTACGACGGCGTTTTCGCCATGTGGTACGGCAAAGGGCCGGGCGTCGATCGCACCGGCGACGTGTTCCGTCACGCCAATTTCGCCGGTTCGGCAAAGCACGGCGGTGTGCTGGCGCTGATGGGCGACGATCACACGGCCGAGTCCTCGACCACCGCGCATCAGTCCGAATACCACTTCATCGACGTCATGGTCCCGATCCTGAATCCTGCGGGCGTCCAGGAGGTGCTCGATTACGGCCTCTATGGTTGGGCGATGTCGCGTTATACCGGCGCCTGGGTGGCGCTGAAAACCATGCACGAGACAATTGAGTCGACGGCAACCATCGACGCCAGTCTCGAGCGGATCAATATCGTCATCCCGGACGATTTCCGCATGCCCGAAGGCGGGCTCAATATCCGTCTGAACGATCAGATCCTGGCGCAGGAAGCGCGACTGCACGATTTCAAGCGCGACGCCATGATCGCTTTCATCCGCGCCAACAAGCTCAATCGCACGATTACTTCGGGTGGCCGCAATCCCAAGATCGGCATTATCACCACCGGCAAGAGCTATCTCGATGTCCGGCAAGCCTTCGACGAACTCGGCATCGACGAAATCAAATGCAATGAACTCGGCATCCGGCTCTACAAGGTGGCGTGCGCCTGGCCGCTCAGCCAGCGCGAGCTGAAGGAATTCGCCCAGGGCCTCGATCTTATCATTGTCGTCGAGGAGAAGCGTTCGCTGCTCGAAGTGCAAGTACGCGAGGAACTGTACGGCACCGCTAATCAGCCGATCTGCATCGGCAAGAAGGATGAGCAGGGCAACTGGCTGTTTCCGGTAAAGGGCGCGCTCGACTCCAATGACGTCGCGATCTGCATCGGTGATCGGCTGCTCAAATTTCACCGCAACGACGACATTGCCGGGCGTGTGGCGCGACTCAAGGAGCTTCAGCGCATCGCGGCGGAGACCAAGGACGTCGCTCAGCGCAATCCCTATTTCTGCTCAGGGTGCCCGCATAATACTTCGACGGTAGTCCCGGAAGGAATGCGCGCTTATGCCGGCATCGGGTGCCACTACATGGCGCAATGGATGGATCGCTCGACGTTGGGTTATACCCATATGGGCGGCGAGGGCGCGAACTGGGTCGGCGAGGCGCTGTTCTCCAATCGCAAGCACGTTTTCCAAAACCTCGGCGACGGCACCTACAATCATTCTGGCTATATGGCGATCCGCGCCGCGATCGCCTCGAACACCAACATCACCTACAAAATTCTATTCAACGACGCGGTTGCGATGACCGGCGGTCAGCCCAATGACGGCGGCCTGACCGTGCCGCAGGTGGCGCGGCAGGTTGCGGCCGAAGGCGCCAAACGCGTCGTCGTCGTCACCGACGAACCGGGCAAGTATCCGCGCGATACGGTGTGGCCGGGGGGCCTCACCATCCATCATCGCGACGATCTCAACACTGTTCAGACGGAGCTTGCCGGAGTTCCCGGCGTCACGGTGCTGATTTATGACCAGACCTGCGCGGCGGAAAAACGCCGCCGCCGCAAACGTCACACTTTTCCAGATCCCGAGAAGCGGGTCATCATCAACGAACTGGTCTGCGAGGGCTGCGGCGATTGCGGCGTCAAATCGAATTGCGTATCGGTGCAGCCGCTCGAAACCGAATGGGGCCGCAAGCGCACCATCGACCAGTCGAGCTGCAATAAGGACTTTTCCTGCGTCAAAGGATTCTGCCCGTCATTTGTCACGGTGCACGGCGCCAAGCTGAAAAAGGGCATCGGTGTCGCCGCCGATCATGGCCTGCCGCAATTACCCGATCCGCAACTTCCCACCATCGACCAGACCTACAACATCATTGTAACCGGCGTCGGCGGCACCGGCATCGTCACCGTCGGCGGCATTCTCGGCATGGCGGCGCACCTCGAGGGCAGGGGCGTCGGTGTGCTCGACATGGCGGGTCTCGCCCAGAAGGGCGGCGCCGTATTCAGCCACACGCGGATCGCCGCCAAGCCGGAAGACATTCATGCCATTCGCGTCGCGGCTGGACGCGCCGATCTGGTACTCGGCGGCGACATCGTGGTCGCGGGCACCAAGAAGGTGCTGGCCGCGGTGAAGCCCGGCACCACAATGGTCGTTAACACCGATGAATTCCTGCCCGGCGAATTCACCCGCAATGCCGATTTCTCACTGCCGAGCGAGCGGATCAAGCGCACCATTGTGGCCGATGCCGGCCGCGACAATGTGCATTTCGTTGACGCGACCCGCATCGCCAATGCGCTGTTCGGCCAGTCGATCGGCGCCAACATGTTCCTTGTCGGCTACGCTTATCAGCTCGGCGCGGTGCCGTTGTCGGCGGCCGCGATCGAGAAAGCGATCGAACTTAATGGCCAGGCTGTCGGCATGAATAGCGCGGCCTTTCACTGGGGCCGCCGCGCCGTGATTGACCCGGCGGTGGTAGAGGCGATGGCCAAGCCTGCGGCTGCAACCGCGAGCGACGCAGAGCATCTGTCCGAGTCCTTCGACGAGACGGTTTTGCGCCGTGAGAAATTTCTCACTGCTTATCAGAATGCCGCCTATGCGCGGCGCTACCGAACCTTGGTCGATAAGGTCAAGGCGGTCGAAGCCGGCCGCGCTCCCGGCAAGGACGGGCTTGCCGACGCGGTAGCCCGTTATCTGTTCAAGCTGATGGCCTACAAAGATGAGTACGAGGTCGCGCGGCTTTACACCGACGGCGCGTTCGAAAGGCAGGTCAAGACCGAATTCGACGGCGCCAACCTGCGCTTCGAATTTCATCTCGCGCCGCCGATTTTGGCGCGCCTCGACAAGTCGACTGGCCTGCCGCGCAAGATGAGCTTCGGACCCTGGCTGCTGCCGGCGTTCCGGCTGTTGGCGAAATTAAAGGTGTTGCGCGGCACGCCGCTCGATCCGTTCGGCCGTTCGACCGAGCGTCACACCGAGCGCCGGCTGATTGCGGATTACGAGGCGATGCTCGACGAAGTGCTGACGAAACTCTCGCCCGAGAATCATCATCTTGCTGTCGGTCTCGCCGCGATCCCGGAAAAGATCCGCGGCTTCGGCCACGTCAAGCAACAGCATCTTGTCGCCGCCAAGGCGGATGCGGCAGCCTTGCTCGAACGGTTTCGTGCCGGCGCGCCGTTGCTACTCAAAGCGGCAGAATGATCCGGCCGGCGGTGGCCCTCGTATCTGAGCGCGAAGCAGCGGAGTAAGTTAAGACGATGAGCGATATTGCGCCCACGCCGACGAAGCTCGACAAGGCGCCCGAACGGCCGCCGGCATCTGAACCGTCGCCATCGATTGCCCCGCAGCTCGCAAGTCAGCCTGCGCTCGCCAGCAAATCCGTGGCGGATGCCGGGAACAGTGCGGCAAATGAAGTTGCGTCGTCGGCGAGCCCGATCGGGGTGCTGCTCGTCAATCTCGGCACACCCGACGCGCCGACACCAGCCGCGATCCGGCGTTATTTGAAAGAGTTTCTTACCGATCGGCGTGTGATCGAAAACGAGTCGTTCCTTTGGAAGTTTGTGCTAAACTGCATCATCCTGCCGCTGCGGTCGCGGCGCAAAGCGCGCGATTACCAGAAAATATGGAATCGCGAAAAGAACGAATCGCCATTCAAGACCATCACGCGTTCGCAGGCGGAAAAGCTCGGCAGTATTCTCGAGCCGCTCGGCAAGCATGTCATCATCGACTGGGCGATGCGTTACGCCAGCCCGTCGATCGCCTCGCGGCTCGAAGTGCTAGCCACCTGGGGCTGCGACCGGATCCTGGTCATGCCGCTCTATCCGCAATATTCGGCGGCGACCACGGCGACGGTGTGCGACGAGGTATTCCGCTTCCTACTGCGGCAGCGCCGGCAACCAGCGGTGCGTATCCTGCCGGCTTATTACGACGATCCTTATTACATTGAAGTCCTGGCCTCGTCGCTCAAGGCCGAACTGCGGGCGCTGCCGTTTACACCCGACGTGATCGTCGCGTCCTATCACGGCATGCCGAAGGAATACGTGCGCAAGGGCGATCCGTATGAAAGTCAGTGTGTGCGTACGACGCAGCTTTTGCGCCAGCAACTCGGGTTCGACGAGAACAAGCTGATGATGACGTTTCAGTCGCGCTTCGGACGCGCGCAGTGGCTTGAACCTTACACAGTCAACACGGTCAAGGCGTTGGCCAAGAAAGGCGTGAAAAATCTCGTCGTGATGACGCCGGGGTTTTCCGCCGATTGCCTGGAGACGCTGGAAGAGATCGCGATGGAGAACGCGCACGTCTTCAAGCGCAATGGTGGCGAGAATTTCGTGGCCATTCCGTGCCTTAACGACAGCGAGGCCGGTATGCTGATGATCTGGCAGCTCGCCATGCGCGAGCTCAAAGGCTGGGTGTGATCGGGACGCGCGCGAGCGCGCAGACATTGCATTTTGACTCCGTTCTGTAGCAAACCCGGCGGTAGCAAGGCCGCTTGGCAAAAGGCCCCATGTCATGCCCGACTATCTCGAATTCGACCCCGCCATTGTCGACAAGCGCCAAGTCTACCGCTTGCTGACGGGCGCCGTTGTGCCGCGTCCGATCGGCTGGGCATCGACCGTCAGTAAGAGCGGCGTGACCAACCTCGCGCCGTTTTCTTTTTTTACGGTGGTCTGCGTCGTCCCGCCGATGATCTCGCTGACGATCGCGCGCCATCCCGACGGCAGCGAAAAGCACACCTTGAAGAATGTGCGCGAGACCGGCGAGTTCTGCTTCAATGTGGTGACGCAGCCGGTCTGGAAAGAGATGGTGGATTCGGCCAACGGCTTTCCCGAGGACGATTCCGAATTCGACAAGACCGGCCTCACGCCTATTCCGAGCGTGAAAGTCAAACCGCCGCGCGTCAAGGAAGTGCCGATCCATTTCGAGTGCAAGCTGCATCAGGTGATCGAGCTTGGCCCCAACCGGCATCCGTTGGTTATCGGCGAGGTGGTCTATTTTCACGTCGACCCGGCCTGCATGACGGGCAGCTATATCGACATGAAAAAGCTCGACCCGATGGGACGTCTCAACGGTTTCTTCTATTCGACGCTCGGCGAGATTTTCGAGCGCGTGTTCGAAGATGGCCAGCCGCGTTAACCGATGAACGCTTTCGACGCGGTCGTAACTGCCGTCGCAATCCTCGCGATAGTAATGGGCTTCAGGTCGGGCCTGTTACGCAGTCTCGTTACCATTCTCGGCTATCTGGTTGCCGCGCCGGCGGCGGTTGCGATCACGCCACACGTCGCGACCTTTGTGCTCGGTCAATCGCCCGTTTCGCAGGGCGCGACTTGGATCGTGCTTTTCGGCGTATTCATGGCCATCGGCATTGGCATCAGCGCGCTATTCCGCACCGCCGTGAACGAATTCATCGGCCCCGAGATCAGCCCTTTCGACCGCGTGGCGGGCGCGGCGCTCGGTGCCGTGCGCATCGGCCTCATCGCGGTGCTGATTGTTGCGGTGTTCGACCGCATCATTCCCGCCGATCGTGAGCCGCCGTTCTTGGCCGGTTCAAGACTGCGCCCATACCTGTCCACCGTAGCACGCAAGGGCCTGCAGTCCTTGCCGCCCGAGGTCGACGCCTACATCGATCGTCTTAAACGCGAGCGCGGACTTTGACGACGAAACCGATCGTTACAAATTATACGAGCCCCAAGCCGGCTCTTACTTTTTGAACGCATCAAGCCGTAGCGGCAGCACGGCACCAAACCACGCCGCGTGTGCGGTATGGTCGGTCAGGTCGTCACCGGTCCCAGGATGAAGCAGCACGGTCAAGCCGTCGCGGTTGAGCATCAGCCACGGAACGAAAGAGCCCAGCATCTCGCTCGGAAACGCGACCTGATACATCGCTTGCGGATGCGGTCCGACCCATTCGTCATGCCAGCGTCCGAGTTTTGCTTGCGGAAATTTCGTTCCGATGCGCTCGCGCAAGCGCTCGGCTCGGTCACGGCTTTGCGCCGGATCGTAATAGACGTGAGCGTGATAATGCGCGATTGCGTCTGGATTGGACATCGCTGACGAGCCTCGACGTTGCCGCCATGATTATCTTGCGCTGTTTGGCCTGGCAACCCATGCTGCGCCACGCCAGGAGGGCGCCGTATGCTCACGCTTTACTCCTATCCTGAATTGTTCGGCGTCGCGGACAACAACGGCTATGGCCTAAAGGTGTTCGCATTCCTGCGGTTATGCAATGTTGACTTTCGCCATGAGCACATTCTGGATGCCTCGGCGGCGCCGCGCGGCCAGCTTCCTTATATCACCAACGAGCGCGAGACGATCGGCGACAGCGATACGATCATCGCCTATCTAACTCATAAGTATCGCCTGACCATCGATGCCGCGCTGACCGCGATGCAGCGGGATACGAATCATCTGGTCACGCGCATGCTGGATGACCTTTACTGGGTCATGTCCTATTCACGATGGAAGGACGAGCGTTACTGGCCGCCGTTTCGCGACGCGCTGCTCAAAGAGCATCCGGGCCTCACCGAAGTCGATCTGCATAAAGCACGCGCGTTCAATTTCCAACGCTATCAGTTCCAGGGCATCGGCCGTTACGCGCCGGACGCCGCATTCGCGCGCGGGCTCGCCGATTTGCAGGTGCTGGCGCATCTCATCCCCGCCTCGGGCTACGTGCACGGGCTGCAGCCGACCAGCATCGACGCCGGTATTTATGGCTTCATTGCCAACATCTATTTCTACGATATCGAAACGCCGCTTAAGCAATTCGTCGTGGCGCACGAAAATATCGTGCGTCATTGCCAGGCGATCCACGCCACGGTTATGGCGCCTGATCGCTGAAGTTCGGAGCGGCCATTGCTACGGCGCGGCATGCCGCTCCGGGTGAAACTTCAGTAGCGCAGCAATGCCGAGTGCGACGAAGATCACAAGCAAAGCACCTTCGGCGGCGAGGAATGGCGGCTCCGATCCCGTCGGCGCCAGCGGGTGCAGGAACGGAATTTTCTGGAATGACTGTACGATAAGGACGAAGATGTTGAGATAGAGCGCGATGACAGCGCCGCCGACGTAAATCCATCGCCAGGCGCCACCGAGATGGAAGACGTAGAGCGCGATCAGTGCCGCCAGTAGCACCACGAGCGAGATGATGCCGAAGATGGCACCCGGCGTGAGCGTCGTCGCCGGAAATAGGAATCCGGTTGCGCTTGTCAGCACTGTCGTTAAGAGGAAGAGAGCAGTCCAACCCGGTAGCCGATGCGAACCGAACATGCCGAACAGAACAATAAGACCGGAGGCGATCCCAATCAGACTGATGATCACGTGGAGCAAGGTAAAGGTCGGTATAGAAAGACCCAAAATCATGGCACACCCTCATCGAATGACGGTGGATTTTACGACTTCCGCGCCGATCGTACCATCCCGCATGCATAATCGCTATTGCGGTTGCGCCTGCCGCGGTCGCGCATAAAGACTCGCCAGCAGCACGGCGAGGATGCCGGTAAGGAATATACCGTCAAAAGTCCCGGCGCCGCCGATCGAGGCGACCGGCGCGCCGAGGCCGCGCACCTTGTCGAGGTTGGTCAGGTCGGCGCCGATCAGCGTACCGAGGCTGCCGGCGATATAGGCGAGCGGCGCAGCGTCCTCGCGTGACAGCAGCATGGCGACGGCCGCCGTGGTCACGACCGGGACGAATACCGGCACCGCAATGCCAAGACCGGGAACCGGATCGGCGAGCCAATGCAGCACCAGTGCGACAATTACCGTCGCCACCAAAGCGTTGGTCCAGAGTTCGCGTTTGAACAGGAGATAGATCGACATCAGTGTCGGGATGACGGCGCCGCCGATATTGACCGCGACGACTGTACCCGCGAAATGGCTGACGACCGGTACCGCATAACGCATGCCGAAGAAATCGATGACCTGGTCGGACATGACATGTTCCGGCGGCAACTCAACGATCGGGATATTGAAAATGCTGCCAACGAGCGAGCCGAACAGCAACCACATCGCGGTGCCGGAGCTGACGCCGAGGCTCACATAGGCAAGCCGCACCGAACGCAAGATGAGTATGGCGACAAAAATTCCGACCAGGATGGCAAAGAAGCCGGGCGCCAGCGGCAGGTAGTGATACTGGCTCATCTGCATTGAGGCTGCTCCGCGTTCCTTAACCACTTGCCGGCGGCACCATCATAGCCGCCTTGCTAGTCCAACGCGCGAGCCTATAATCCAGCGCTTCCTTCGCGCAGGGGATTTTTGGTTGTGGCGTCGCCGGGAGCGAAATCTGTAGCCATTATCATGGGCAGCCAGTCTGACTGGCAGACCATGAAACATGCCGCCGAGACGCTTGATGCGCTCGAAGTGGCCTATGAGACTCGCATTGTCTCCGCCCACCGGACCCCTGAACGGCTCTATAGTTTCGCCAAGGGGGCGAAAGCCGCGGGCTTTAAGGTGATCATCGCGGGCGCCGGCGGGGCTGCGCATCTGCCGGGAATGACCGCCGCGCTTACTACCCTTCCGGTGTTCGGCGTTCCGGTCGAGTCGAAGGCGCTGTCGGGGCAGGATTCGCTTTATTCCATCGTACAGATGCCGCCGGGCGTGCCGGTCGGCACGCTCGCGATCGGGCAGCCTGGCGCGATCAATGCCGCGCTGATCGCGGCGAGCGTGCTGGCGTTGAGCGATCCGGCGCTTGGCGCCAGACTGGAAGCGTGGCGGGCGCGCCAGACCGCCGCCGTCGCCGAAGCACCGAAGGACGGCGCGTGAGCGCAATGGCGACAGTCCTCGAACCCGAGGCCACCATCGGCATCCTCGGCGGCGGCCAGCTCGGCCGCATGCTTGCGCTTGCCGCCGCGCGGCTCGGCTTCAAGTGCCATATCTTCTCGCCCAGTCCGGACTCGCCCGCCTTCGACGTCGTGCATCGCGTCACCGCCGCCGATTACAATGACAAAGCGGCGCTCGACCGTTTCGCCGCGGACGTCGATGTCGTCACCTATGAGTTCGAGAACGTACCGGCGGAGACCGCGACTTTTCTGGCGGCGCGCGTTCCGGTCCTGCCTGACCCAAAAATCTTGGCGATCACGCAGGATCGGCTCGCCGAAAAGAACTTTGTCACCGGGCTCGGCATCCGCACCGCGCCGTTTGCCGATGTGGCTGCGGCAGCTGCGCTTGCGGCGGCGATCGTGCAGGTCGGCCGGCCGGCGGTGCTTAAGACGCGCCGCTACGGCTATGACGGCAAGGGTCAGGCGACGATCAGGAACGGCAGCGATCCGGAGGCCGCATGGCGCGAGGTCGGCGGCCAGCCGTGTATTCTTGAGGCCTTCGTGCCGTTCGAGCGCGAA
>Ga0208220_1000261_pt1 | contig 22028 bp, 15 predicted proteins | sample NGESurdeep092012_9_FD_184484 | JGI IMG/M metagenome (GOLD analysis project Ga0208220, IMG submission 184484) | Arctic peat soil microbial communities from Barrow, Alaska - NGEE Surface sample F53-1 deep-092012 (SPAdes) | ecosystem: Environmental > Terrestrial > Soil > Wetlands > Peat ...
CAAGACCCCCCCCGCCGCTGCAGGCCGGTCGGGTGTTTGCTCCACTGGCGCTGACCTTCGTGATGGCCTCGCGGCACAGCCGAGTGCGGGGGGCGGGGATGTATTGCCGCGTTGACGTTGTCCGTCGCATTTCTGACATCGATGCGGCGCGCCGCCGCCGGATGACAGCCTTAGTTGGTGTTTCCCACAGGACTGACAGTACACGGCCCTTTTATTTTGCAGTGCAGCAACTATCTGCTTTAGATGGAGTTATGAAAACTCCCATCGATGGAGCAGCCGGTGTCTCTTGCCAAGAATGTCGAATTCCTGCGACGTCTGCCAAAGCTGAATGGGTTCAACGGTTTCGGTGCCCACCGATCGATGCTGGAGCCGGGCCGGCGGAGCCCCATCGTCGAAGTCACCGGCTTCGGATCGAATCCCGGTGGCCTGCAGATGTTCTCATACGTGCCTGAGCACCTGCAGCGCGGCCGTGCTCTTGTCGTCGTTCTGCATGGCTGCGGTCAGACCGCCGCTGCCTACGATTTGGGCGCCGGATGGTCGACGCTGGCGAAGCACTATGGATTCGCCTTGCTGATGCCCCAGCAGCAGCCGTCGAACAACGCCAATACATGTTTCAACTGGTTCAATCCGGAAGACACCGCGCGCGACCACGGCGAGGCCCGCTCGATTCGGCAGATGATTGCGCGCATGGTTTGCGACCACAGGATCGATCCGCATCGCATTTTTGTCACCGGGCTTTCCGCCGGCGGCGCCATGACGTCGGTCATGCTCGCCACCTATCCGGAACTGTTCGCAGGCGGCGCCGTGATCGCGGGATTGCCGTTCGGCGTTGCAAGCAATATGCGCGAAGCGCTCAATGGAATGCTGCAATCGCCATCCCGCCCGGCCGGCGAATTGGGTGACCTGGTACGCCATGCCTCGCCTCACAAGGGGCCATGGCCGAAACTTTCGGTCTGGCACGGCAGTGCCGACCGCACCGTCAATCCGGCCAACGCCGACGAGATCGTCAAGCAGTGGCTCGACGTGCATGGGCTCCCGCCGGCACCGATGTCGGAAGGGATCGTCGATGGCTATCCCCATCGGGTCTGGTGGAATGCAGATGGCGAGACGATCGTCGAATCCTACACCATTACCGACATGGCGCACGGCACCCCGCTCGGCATGGCCGACAATGATCAGCGCTATGGCGAGCAGGGCGCCTTCCTGATCGAGGCGGGAATTTCCTCGTCCTATCACATTGCGAGTTTCTTCGGCCTGACCGAAGCGATGAGCCAGCGCAAGGTAGCCGCAAAAGAAGCATCGGACCCCGTTCCGCAACCTGCTCCAACGCCGGCGCGGACGCCGGATATCGCCGTGGCGCTGCAGCCGCTGACGACCGTAAATCGTCCCGCCAAGCCGGTGCGCCCTTCACCGCGCACCAGGATCGATATCGGGGCGGTCATCACGCGTGCGCTCACCGCAGCCGGCCTGATGAAGTAAGGGATGGCGACGGCAGCAGCGCTTCTGCATCGTACCAACGGCAGTGACGGTTAATCAACGGCGGCTGGCCGGTAGCCGCGTTTTTGTTCCGCCCATTACGAAATATATTTGAACCGAATGCCGGGGTCGGGCGTTTGTTGCAATAGTGACAGGCGGTTAAGTTCCGACTGCTAGTTTGGCCTCGACCGGCCTGGTGTATTTGTTCTGAATGTTGACCATCAACAAATCGGCTTCTGCGGATTTCCTCGCCGGCGGAGGGGAAATGGGCGCACTGACCCGGACCTATGACTGGTCGGCAAGTCCGCTTGGACCGCCGGAGTCCTGGCCGCAGAGCCTGCGCACGGCGATCCGGATCCTGCTCAACACCAATCACCCGATGTTCATCTGGTGGGGCGAAGAACTCATCCAGTTCTACAACGATGCCTATTGCAAGACCATGGGACCCGAGCGCCACCCGAGCGCGCTCGGTCAACGCGGGCGGGAATGCTGGGCTGAGATCTGGGATGTTATCGGTCCCCAGATCGAGCAGGTGATGCGGGGTGGCGGCGCGACCTGGCACGAGAACCAGCTCGTTCCCGTCACCCGCCATGGCCGGCTCGAACAGGTCTACTGGACCTACGGTTACAGCCCGATCGACGAGGACGATGGCGTTGGCGGCGTGCTCGTCGTCTGCCGCGATGTGACCCAGGATTATCTGGCCGCCGCGGCGCTGCGGCAGAATGAAGAGCGCTTCCGCAAGCTCGCCGATCAACTCGCCGAGTTGAATGCGACGCTGGCGCAGCGCGTCGAGGAGAAAACCCGGGAGCGTGACCGGATCTGGAACGTGTCGCAGGATCTGCTGCTGGTGGCGGATCGCGCCGGTGTCTGGCGCACCGTCAACCCGGCATGGACCCGAACCCTCGGCTGGAGCGAAGCCGAACTGCTCGGCCGTACCTCGCAATGGCTGGAACATCCCGACGACAGCGGACTGACGCGGAGCCAGGTCAGGAAGCTTGGCGAAGCCGACACCACCGTCCGATTCGAAAGCCGCTTCCGGCACAAGGACGGAACCTACCGCTGGCTGTCCTGGACCGGCGTTGCAGACCGGCAGCACATCTATGCGGTCGCCCGCGACGTGACCGCAGAGAAGGCCGCGGCCGAACGGCTGAAGGCCACCGAGGAGGCCTTGCTCCAGTCCCAGAAAATGGAGGCGGTGGGGCAGCTCACCGGCGGCATTGCCCACGACTTCAACAATCTGCTGACGGGAATCGTCGGATCGCTCGATCTGCTGCAGACCCGCCTCAATCAGGGCCGGACCGAAAATGTCGGGCGCTATATCGACGCGGCGATGACATCCGCCAACCGCGCCGCCGCGCTCACCCATCGCCTGCTGGCCTTTGCGCGTCGCCAGCCTTTGATTCCGAAAAGCGTCGATGCCAACGAGCTCGTGGTGTCGCTGGAAGATTTGCTGCGCCGGACCATCGGCGAGGCCATCGATCTTGCGATCGTGGTGTCGGACGACCTCTGGAATACGCTTTGCGATCCCAATCAGCTGGAGAGCGCGCTGCTCAATCTTGCCATCAATGCGCGCGACGCCATGCCCGATGGCGGCAAGCTCACCATCGCGACGGCGAACGCGCGGGTCGGGGGCGTCGCCGCGGACAACCCGGCGCTGGCACCGGGCGACTATATCGCCGTCGCCGTCACCGACACCGGCACCGGCATGAGCGCCGAGGTGGCGGCGCGCGCCTTCGACCCGTTCTTTACCACCAAGCCGATCGGGCAGGGTACCGGGCTGGGGCTCTCGATGATCTATGGATTTGCGCGGCAGTCGAACGGCCATGCCACCATCGACAGCAAACTAGGCCAGGGGACATCGGTCAGGCTTTATCTGCCGCGTCATCACAGCGGCGCGGTCGCCGGGCCGGCATCGGCCGCCACCACGGCCGAGCGTTCCGCAACCGGCGCGACCGTGCTGGTGGTCGAGGACGAGCCGGCGGTGCGCGCGGTCATCCTGGAGATGCTGGATGAGGAGGGCTACCGGACGCTCGAGGCCGTCGACGGCCCGTCGGGCCTGCGCATCCTGCAAGGCAACGAGCAGATCGACCTTTTGGTCACCGATGTCGGATTGCCCGGCATCAACGGCCGCCAGCTTGCCGACCAGGCCCTGGAGACCCGGCCCGGCCTGAAGATTCTGTTCATCACCGGTTATGCCGAGAGCGTTGCGATCGCCGACGGCTTTCTGCAGCCTGGCATGGAAATGATCACCAAGCCGTTCGACCTCGACAATCTGTCGCGGCGGGTCCGCGCCATGGTTTCGAATTGATCCGCCGTGCGGCCGCGACCATCCGGCCTCGGCTCACATCGCGCCGGTGAGAAACGGATTGGTCATCCGCTCCTGCCCGATGCTGGAGCCGGCGCCATGGCCGCAGATGAAGCCGACATCGTCGCCGAGCGGCAGCAGCTTAGCGGTGATCGAGCTGATCAGCGTGGCATGACTGCCGCCGGGAAGATCGGTGCGTCCGACCGAGCCGTTGAACAGGACGTCACCGACATGGGCAAAACGCAATTCCTTGCTGAAAAACACCACGCTGCCCGGTGAGTGGCCGGGGCAATGCAGGATGTCGAAGGTCAGCTTGCCAACCGAGACCTGGTCGCCTTCGCTGAGCCAGCGATCCGGTGTGAAATTGCGCACGCCGGTCATGCCGAAACGGGCGCCGCTCGCGACCACATTGTCAAGCAGGTGCTTGTCGTCGACATGCGGGCCCTCGATCGCTACCTTGAGCGCGTCCCGCAATTCGGCGGCGCCACCGACATGATCGATGTGGCCATGGGTCAGCCAGATCTTCTCGACATTGACATTGGATTGCTTGATCGCGGCCTCAATCTTGGCAACGTCGCCGCCGGGGTCGATTACGACAGCCTTTTTCGTGGCTTCGCACCAGATCAAGGTGCAGTTCTGCTCGAACAGCGTCACCGGGATGATGACGGCACCGGCCTTCGCCCTGGTCTCGGTTTCATTTGTCATCGCCGCACAATGCCGATTTTTGGCGGCTCGCCAAGCGGAAATTGCGCCATTGGCGCAGCTGTGATGGGTGCCCGGTCACACCGGCGCCGTCAAAAATTCGTTGATTTGAACCCGGCCGCAGTTCCAGCGTTACCCCGCGCAGCACGGTGTTCTGAGGTTGGCTTCAAAGATGGATCAGCGCGGAGAATCCTGGTGGCGAGACAGCATCTTCTACCAAATCTATCCGCGCTCGTTTCAGGATGGCAACGCCGACGGGGTCGGCGATCTCGCCGGCATCATCAGCCGGCTGCCATATTTGCAGGCGCTCGGAATCGACGCGATCTGGCTGTCGCCGATCTTTCCATCCCCGATGGCCGATTTCGGATACGACATTTCCGATTATAACGGCATCGATCCGCTGTTCGGCACCATGGGAGACTTCGACGCGCTAGTGAGCGTCGCGCATGGCAGCGGTCTCAAGATTATCCTTGACCTCGTACCGAACCATACCTCTGACCAGCATCCCTGGTTCGCGGCAAGCCGCAGCTCGCGCGAGGATAGCAAGCGCGACTGGTACATCTGGCGGGATCCCGGTCCGGACGGCGGGCCGCCGAACAACTGGCTGTCGGAATTCGGCGGCAGCGCCTGGCAGCATGACGTGGCGACCGAGCAATATTATTATCATGCCTTCCTCGCCCAGCAGCCGGATTTGAACTGGCGCAACCCCGCGGTGCGCGAGGCGATCTACCAGGTGATGCGGTTCTGGCTTCGCCAGGGCGTCGACGGGTTTCGGGTCGATGTGATCTGGCATTTGATCAAGGACGCGCAGTTTCGCGACAATCCGCCCAATCCTCATTATCACGAAGGCCGGCCGCCGCATGAAAGGATCCTGACGCGTTACTCCACCGACCAGCCCGAGGTTCATGACGTGATTGCCGAGATGCGGCGGGTAACCGATGAATTCGCGTCCCGCGTCCTGATCGGAGAAATCTATCTGCCGGTCCAGCGCCTGGTCGCCTATTACGGCAACGATCTCAAGGGCGCCCAGATGCCGTTCAACTTCGCGCTGCTGTCGACGCTGTGGAGCGCGCGCTCGATCGAGCAGATCATTGCCGATTACGAAGCCGCTTTGCCTGCGAGGGCGTGGCCGAACTGGGTGCTCGGCAATCACGACCGTCCGCGGGTTGCAAGCCGGGTCGGGCCCGACCAGGCGCGCGTCGCGGCGATGCTGCTGCTGACCCTGCGCGGAACGCCGACGCTCTATTACGGCGACGAGATCGGCATGCACCAGGTGCCGATCGCGCCCGATCAGGTGCGTGATCCCTTTGAGCAGAACGTTCCGGGAATCGGGGTCGGGCGCGACGGCTGCCGGACGCCGATGCAGTGGGATGCGACGGCCAATGCCGGCTTCTCGATATCGCCGCCATGGCTGCCGGTGCCGGACGATTTCCAGCACGAGAACGTCGTCAATCTCGACGCCGACACGCAATCCATCCTCAGCCTGTACAAGGCGCTGATCCGGCTCAGAAAGGCGATGCCGCAGCTGGTGTCGGGCGATTACGTGCCGGTCGCGGCGCAAGGCGATCTGTTGATCTACCAGCGAGGCGACGGCGGCGCGGTGGTGGTTGCGCTGAATCTCGGGGCCGAACCCGCTTCGGTCGCGTCGGACGCGATCGGCCATGGCCGCGAAATCCTGCTGTCGACGTTCCTCGATCGGCAGCGCGAGCGCATCGAGGGCGCGCTGGACCTGCGCGGCAATGAGGGCGTCATTGTCGGCGCGCCGGACGATCAGGCCGGATGAGCCGCGTTGCCCGACACGTTGGTGTCGATGTCGCTGCGCTTCAACAGGTAGTCCAATCCGCCGACGCGGTACCAGCGGTAGCCATAGGCTTCGAGCAGGAGCGTGTGCCGGCCGCGATGGTCGGCTCGGCTGTGGTCTTCGCTCAAGAGATTGACCAGCAAGTTGCCCGCTTCGCCGGGGAGCCCAGCCGAAAACGCAATCTCCCGCGGCTTGTCGCCGAGATTGTGGACGAACAGCACCGAATTGTTGCGCCAGTCATAGCGAATGACCAGCACGGCCGGGTCGCGCGTGGCGATCACCTTGAAGTCGCCCCAGCCAATCTCCGGAACTTCCTTGCGCATCCGGATGATGCGCTCGGTCCAGTTCAGCATCGAGTTGGGGTCGCGGCGCTGCTTGGCAACGTTGACATGCTCGAAACCGTAGGGACCCTTGTCGATAACCGGCGAACAGGGCTTGTCGCTTTCGGTAAAGCCGGCGTTGGGCTCGGTCGACCATTGCATCGGGGTGCGGGCGCAATTGCGTTCCGGCAGGTCGAGATCGTCGCCCATCCCGATTTCGTCGCCATAGCGGATCACCGGCGTTCCCGGCAGCGTGCACATCAGGCTGTAGGCGAGTTCGAGCCGCCGGCGGTCGCCACCCAGCATGGGCGCGAGGCGGCGCCGGATCCCCCGATCATAGAGTTGCATGTTCTTGTCGGGGCCGAACTTTTCGAACACCACGCCGCGCTGCGCTTTGGTCAGGCGGCCGAGATCGAGCTCGTCGTGATTGCGCAGGAACAGCCCCCATTGCGCCGAAGCCGGTCGCGGTTTGGTGGTGTTGAGCGCCTTGGCGAGCGGACGGCAATCGGCCGCTGCCATGGCATAGAACAGATGCTGATTGACCTGGAAATTGAACATCATGTGCATGCGGTCGCCGTCGTCGCCGAAATACTCCATGTCGGTTTCGGGGAGCACGTTGGCTTCCGCCAGGATGATGGCATCGCCCTGTCGCCATTGCAGAAATTCCCGGAACGCACGCAGCATGTCGTATTGCTCGACCGGCGTCCGGACCTTCGCGCCCTTGGTGGCGATCACGAAAGGGACCGCATCCATGCGAAAGCCGGACACTCCGAGCTGAATCCAGAACCCCATGATCTTGAGGATCTCGGCCTGTACCCGCGGGTTCGAGGTATTGAGGTCGGGCTGGAAGTCATAGAAGCGATGGAAATACCAGGCCCCCGCCGCCTTGTCGCGCGTCCAGGTGGATTTTTGCACGCCGGGGAATACCATTCCCTTGCCGGCATTGGCGGGCTTCTTGTCGGCCCAGACGTACCAGTCACGGTAGGGTGAGTCCGGCGAGCTACGGGCGTCGCGAAACCAGGGATGCGCATCCGAGGTGTGATTGACGACAAGGTCGATGATGACGCGGATGCCGCGCTGACGGCAACCATGGGTGAATTCGACAAAGTCGCCGAGCGTGCCGTAGCGCGGATCGACGCCGTAATAATCCGCGATGTCGTAGCCGTCGTCCTTGCCGGGAGACGGCTGGAAGGGCATCAGCCAGATGGTGGTGACGCCGAGCCCCTGCAAATAATCCAGCCGCCGCAACAAGCCCTTGAAATCGCCGATGCCGTCGCCGTTGGCATCCATATAGGTGCCGACGGAGAGACAATAAAATATGCCGTTCTTGTACCAAAGGTCGTCGATCATGCCGAGGCAGCCTCTTTCGTCCGCGTTCGGTGCAGAGCGGCAGGATATAAGCGGCGAGAATTCTTCAGGTTCCCTTTTCCGGCGGCCGCGACCGGCAAAACCCGGTTTCCACTGGCTCCGCGGCGCTCTATGCTGGCCGCAATGGAATCGCCCGCCCGCCATGTTACCCTGGTGCCGCCGCCGGACCGCCGTCAGTCGGAGACCGCGCTGGCGATCGCGCGCGGCACCGCGCGGTTGTTGCGGTCATTGGGATTTTCCTGCATCAGCGAATTGCCGCTGCCGTCGGGACGCCGCGCCGATCTGGTCGCGCTGAACGGGCGCGGCGAGATCTGGATCGTCGAGATCAAATCGTCGATCGAAGATTTGCGCGCCGATCAGAAGTGGCAGGAATATCGGACGCATTGCGACCGGCTGTTCTTCGCGTTTACGCAGGACCTGCCGTGCGAGATTTTCCCCGGCGGAACCGGCCTGATCGTCGCTGACGCCTATGGCGCGCATCTGCAATGCGAGGCGCCGGAGCACCGGCTGCCGGCGCCGACCCGCAAGCTGATGACCGTGCGATTCGCCATGGCAGCGGCGCAACGGATCAACCGTCTGGTCGACCCGCAGGGCCATGCGGAGTTCTAATAGAGTATTTACCGGCACCGCGGCTTCATCCTTCGAGACGCATCGCTTCGCGATGCTCCTCTGGATGAGGTCGTGAACCCTCATGGTGAGGAGCGCGTCTTCGCGCGTCTCGAACCATGAGGCCTCGGGAGAAGCAACAATGATTCGAGTGAACCGGAAGACGCTTTACCGCGGCGCGCGCTTGGCCAGGATACGCTGCAGGGTGCGGCGATGCATGTTGAGCCGCCGTGCCGTTTCGGAGACGTTGCGGTTGCACATTTCGTAGATGCGCTGGATGTGCTCCCAGCGCACCCGGTCGGCCGACATCGGATTGTGCGGCAGTTCGGATTTTTCGGTGCCGCTCGCGAGCAGCGCCGCAACGACATCGTCGGCGTCGGCGGGTTTTGAGAGGTAATCCACCGCGCCCAGCTTTACCGCCGTCACCGCGGTGGCGATGTTGCCGTACCCGGTCAATACGATCGCACGCGCATCGGGCCGCTTGCGCTTCAGCGCGGAGACGACGTCGAGGCCGTTGCCGTCGCCGAGTCGCAGATCCACCACCGCGAAGGCCGGCGCGGCGCGGCCGATCTGGGCGAGGCCGTCCGAAACAGTGTCGCAGGAGGTCACGGCAAAGCCGCGGATTTCCATGGCCCGCGAGAGGCGCTCCAGGAACGGCTTGTCGTCCTCGACGATCAAGAGCGAGCGGTCGGCTTGATCATTCAGTTCGGCGATGGCGGTCACGGTTGGGCTTCCTCTATGGCGGACATGTTTCATATGGCGCGGCAAGGCGGCGCTGCCAAGGCCGCACAAGGCCGAACGGGCAACAATCGGCCGCCTTTCTAACCAGCGGATTGAGCTGCAATTTCGCTCGCTTCGAAGCGCTTTCGCGGCCACACGATCTGAACCACGGCGCCGTGGTCGGGAAAGATCCGGTTGGTGAAGGAGACCCTGGCGCCGGTCCGTTCCAGCAGGGTGCGGGCGATAAATACCCCAAGTCCGAGGCCGCGATGGTCGCCTTGAGCGTCGTCGGCGCTGCGCCGCCGCGACAGATAGGGTTCGCCAATGCGCTTGAGGATGTCGGGTGCGATCCCCGGTCCGTCGTCGGAGATGGCGATCTCGACGGTTTCCGTATTCCACCACGCGTTCACCTCGACGGCCTGGCGGGCGAAATCGACGGCATTTTCGAGGATGTTGCCGACGCCGTAGAGGATCGCCGGGTTGCGGGTGCCCACCGGCTCCGGCGTTGCCGACACCGCGATCCGCACCTTGATCGCAACGCCGAAATCGCGATGCGGCGCCACCGCCTCCTCGATCAGCGTCGACAGCGGCATGCGGTCGAACGGCGCGCCGGTGGCCGACAGCTGGGTGATCTTGCCGAGGATGTCGCGGCAACGCTGCGCCTGTTCGCGCAGGGTCTTGAGGTCGCCGGCAAGCGGGCCGTTGTCGTGGACGGTCCGCTCCAGTTCGCGCGAAATCAGGAAGATCGTCGCGAGCGGGGTTCCGAGCTCATGTGCGGCCGCGGCGGCGAGGCCGTCAAGCTGGGTCAGATGCTGCTCGCGCGTCAGCACCAGCTCAGTGGCCGCCAGCGCGTCGGAGAGCTTGCGCGCTTCCTCGGCGACCTGGAAGGCATAGAGGCTGGTGACGCCGATCGCAACCGCGATCGAGAGCCAGACGCCGTACAGATAGATCGGCGGCAGCACCAGCGGATCGTCGCTGTCCCATGGCAGCGGCAAATGGAAGTAGACCAGCACCGAGGCGCAGGCGACCGCGAGGACCCCGAGCGTGATGGTGAGCCGGATCGGCAGCGCCGTTGCCGAAATCAGCACCGGGGCGAGAAACAGGAACGAGAACGGATTCTCCAGCCCGCCGGTGAAAAACAGCAATCCCGCCAGCTCGACAATGTTCAACGCGAGCAGCGCGGCAGCATAGACCGGCTCCAGCAATTGCATCGGGTTGAAGGCGACCTGCAGCACGAGGTTGAGCAGGGCAGACAGGCCGATGATGGTCACGCAAGGGGCGACCTCGACGTCGAATTCGAGCCCCTGCGCGACGATGAAAATCGCGGCGAGTTGGCCGAGCACCGCGAGCCAGCGCAGCCGCAATATGGTATCCAGACGGACATAGCGGCGCGGATGGCGAAAATCGGAGGCGGCAACGTCGGACATGCCGGCAGTCTAACGGCGCAAGGTCCCGACCACAAATTGGACCGATCCGGCCTGGCGAGCGATCTCGATGCCCTGTCATCTCGATGCCCTGTCAATGTCTTGCGCTCGCCGCCGCGATGGCCCAATGAACGGCCGCATGAGCAACCAGGCCGCAGCCGCCGAACCGCCCGCGACCGATCCGGCAGGATCCGTGGCGATCGAGGTTGCCCGTCTCGTCAAGCTCTACAAGACCACCCGCGCCGTCGACGATGTCTCGTTTCGCATCGCGCGCGGCAGCATCACCGGGCTGCTCGGCGGCAATGGCGCCGGCAAGACCACCACGATTGCGATGATCATGGGCCTGGTGCTGCCGACCTCCGGACGGATCCAGGTGCTCGGCTGCACGATGCCCGATCAAAGCGCCGACGTGCTCGGCCGGATGAATTTCGAAAGCCCCTATGTCGATCTGCCGATGCGGCTCACGGTGCGGCAGAATCTGACGATCTTCGGCCGCCTCTATGCGGTGGCGGATTTGCGCGAGCGCATCGCGCAACTCGCTGCCGACCTCGATCTCGGCGATTTCCTCGACCGTCCCAATGGCAAGCTCTCCGCCGGGCAGAAGACCCGGGTGGCGCTGGCAAAAGCGCTGATCAACCAGCCCGAGCTGCTGCTGCTCGACGAGCCGACGGCGTCGCTCGATCCCGATACCGCCGATTGGGTCAGGCAGCACCTGCAGACCTACCGCCACAACAATGACGCCACCATCCTGCTCGCCTCGCACAACATGCTGGAGGTGGAGCGGCTGTGCGACCGCGTCATCATCATGAAGCGCGGCCGCATCGAGGACGATGACAGTCCCGACAACATCATGGTCCGCTACAACCGCGCCACGCTTGAAGAGGTGTTTCTCGACGTCGCACGGGGCCGCGCCCGGGAGGGGGCGCGATGAGCCACCTCGTCCTATATCGGGGCATTGCCCCGCATCGCATCGCTGCGATGATCCTGCGTTACTGGTACCTCTTGATGTCGTCGTGGCCGCGGCTCCTGGAACTGCTGTATTGGCCGGCGCTGCAGATCATCACCTGGGGCTTCCTGCAGAGCTACATCGCGCAGAATGCCGGGTTTTTCGCTCGCGCCGGTGGCACGCTGATCGGGGCGGTGATCCTGTGGGACATCCTGTTCCGCGGGCAGCTCGGCTTCTCGATCTCGTTTCTCGAGGAGATGTGGGCGCGCAACCTCGGCAACCTGATGATGAGTCCGTTGAAGCCGATCGAGTTTCTGATCGCGCTGATGGCGATGAGCCTGATCCGGCTCGCCATCGGCGTCATTCCGATGACGCTGCTGGCGATGATTTTCTTCGGCTTCAATCTGTACGGCATCGGGCTGCCGCTGATCATCTTCTTCTGCAACCTGATTTTCACCAGCTGGTCGGTCGGCGTTTTCGTCTCGGGGCTCGTGCTGCGCAATGGGCTCGGCGCCGAGAGCATCGTCTGGACCCTGATGTTTGGCCTGATGCCGCTCGCCTGCATCTATTATCCGGTGACGGTGCTGCCGCATTGGCTGCAATATGTTGCCTGGACCTTGCCGCCGACCTATGTATTCGAGGGGATGCGGTCATTACTGATCGACCATGTGTTCCGGGCCGACCTGATGATCGACGCACTGGCAATCAATGCCGTGCTGTTTCTGGCCTCGTTTGCGGCATTTCTGGCACTGCTGCGCAGTGCCCGCCGGCATGGATCGCTGATCCAGGGCGGCGAATAGGCGACTTATCCCACGGTTTCTGCAGATATTGGGCAGCCTGGCTGGGTAGATATAGGCGCCGGCGCATTGACGCATTATTACGTATTCGGCACTATATTGCGGTGCAAAACAGGACTCGAGGATTAAATGCCGATTGGTGAATTTGGCGGGGCACCGCCGCTGGTGGCCGAAGGCAGTCCGGCACTCACGACGCCGATGTACTGGATGTACGAAATGGCACAGGCCTCGCTCAATCCGGCGCGGGCGATGACCGATGCGACCAAGATCCTGTTCCAGAACCCGCTCAATCCCTGGTCGCACACCGAGTTCGGCAAATCCATCGCCGCCGGCTGCGAGTTGTTCGAGCGCACTACCCGCCGTTACGGCAAACCCGAATGGGGCCTTCACGATACCGAAGTCAATGGCGTGCGCACCCCGATCGAAATTCGCTCGGTGTGGGAAAGGCCGTTCTGCCGTCTGCTTTATTTCGATCGCAAGCTGACCCGGCCGCTGCGGACACCGCAGCCGCGGGTGCTGATCGTGGCGCCGATGTCCGGTCACTACGCGACCCTGTTGCGCGGCACCGTCGAAGCGTTCCTGCCGAACCACGAGGTCTACATCACGGATTGGTCGGATGCCCGGATGGTGCCGGTCACGGAAGGCCGCTTCGACCTCGAAGACTATGTCGACTACATCATCGAGATGCTGCATGTGCTCGGCGGCAATATGCACATCATCGCGGTATGCCAGCCTTCGGTGCCGGTGGTGGCGGCGGTCTCGCTCATGGAAGCCGCGCGCGATCCCTATGTTCCGCTGTCAATGACGTTGATGGGCGGGCCGATCGATACCCGCCGCAATCCGACCGCCGTCAACAATCTCGCGGCCGAACGCGGCATTGAATGGTTCCGCAGCAATGTCATCACCAAGGTACCGTTTCCGCATCCCGGGGTGATGCGCGACGTCTATCCGGGCTTCCTGCAGCTCAACGGCTTTATCAGCATGAATTTCGACCGCCACATGGACGCCCACAAGAACCTGTTCAGCAATCTCGTGAAGGGCGATGGCGACCTGGTCGACAAGCACCGCGATTTCTACGACGAATATCTCGCCGTGATGGACCTTACCGCCGAATACTATCTGCAGACCGTCGATCTCGTCTTCGTCAAGCACGCTTTGCCGAAGGGCGAAATGACCCATCGCGGCAAGCCGGTCGACCCCTCCAGAATCACGCGTGTTGCGCTGATGACGGTGGAAGGCGAGAAGGACGATATTTCGGGTCTCGGGCAGACCGAAGCGACCCACGCACTGTGCAGCTCGATTCCCAGGGATCGCCGGGTGCACTATGTGCAGAAGGGCGTCGGGCATTACGGCGTCTTCAATGGTTCGCGCTTCAAATCGGAAATCGTGCCGCGCATTTCCGATTTCATGGTGTCGTCGGCCAGCGCCAAGCCCTCGCTGGCCGCAGCGGCGGAGTAATCAGCGATTCAACAGCATGTCAGCGCCAAACATGCTGGCACAGGTCCGATTCGATCCGCCCGGTAAGCCGCTGAATTCGCCTGTAAAAGGCGGCCGGGACGCAGTCCAAAAGAGTGAGTGAAAGCTCACTTCTTCGACGATGGTCCGGAAGCCGATTTCAGCTCGAAATTATTGTTCCAACCCCTTCCTGTAGAGGGGATCCGGCCGGCCAGCCACTGTATATTGGGCAAATGATTTGTTTTTGCGCCGACCGATTTCACTGGCGGCAGATATGGCAGAATCCGGGCGAACTTCTTCTCCCCGGACTGACAGACATGGCCACTCGCGCCCTCCTTTATCGGCGGCCTCACGAACCTTCGACTCTTCTGGTCAGGCACGGTTCGCAAATCTATTCGATTCGGCTGCGCCGGCACCGGCGCGCCCGGCGCTACACCTTGCGCATTCATCCGAGCGACCGCGAGGCGATCCTGACCATGCCGCCGCGCGGCACGCTGGCCGATGCGAGGGATTTTGCGCAGCGTCACGGCGGCTGGATTGCCGCGCGCCTCGGCCGGCTGCCGAAGGCCGCGCCGTTTCAACCGGGCACCGTGGTGCCGCTGCGCGGCGCCCCGCACCGGATCGTGCATCGCGCCGGCATACGCGGCACGGCATGGACCGAGATTCGGGACAGCGGCGAGCGGATCATCTGCGTGACCGGCGGCGTCGATCACCTCGAGCGGCGGGTTCACGACTATCTCAAGCGTGAAGCGCGCAAGGATTTGCAGAAGGCGGCGCAGGCCTATGCGGCGGAACTCGGCGTCAGGGTGAGGCGGCTGTCGATCCGCGATCAGTCGAGCCGCTGGGGTTCATGCACCTCGGCAGGATCGCTGTCGTTCTCCTGGCGGCTGATCCTCGCGCCGCCTTATGTGCTGGACTATCTCGCCGCCCACGAGGTCGCCCATCTCGTCGAAATGAATCATTCGGCGCGATTCTGGCGGATCGTCGGCAGGGCCTGCGGCCATGTCGAGCGCGCCAAGACCTGGCTCGATACCCACGGCAACGACCTGCATCGCTACGGCATTCAGGATTAGAACATTTTCCGGCTGGGTCGAATCCTGACCGCGCTTCCAGGGGGCCTCATGGTTCGAGACGCCGCGCTAATGCGCGGCTCCTCACCATGAGGGTCAAAGACCTCATTCTGAGGAGCGCGCTTGCGCGCGTCTCGAAGGATGAAGCCGCGATGCTGGAAAATGGTCCGGTTTCTTGCCTTGACGCGTTTGCTTCACGCGAACCGGTACTCGCCTCGCTCGAAAACGCGATCTATCTTCCGAACAGCCGTTCCATCAGCCAGCCATCGAGCCCGGCCGCGGCTTCGGGTCGGACCGCGCCGCGCGTTGCGGCGGCCCGGCCCGCGGCCGGCGCCGGTGCGAGCGACGCTGGAGTGGGCGAGGCAGAGGCGACGCCGGCCTGCGGCGTGACCTGCGCGACATTCGAGAACAAGCCGCTGGCCTGCGAGCCCGGCAGCGCCGCGGCCGGCACGCCCTGATGGGCGGCGCGCATGAAGCGGGTCCAGACCTCGACCGGCAAGCCGCCGCCGGTCGCCTTCCTGGTCGGCGAATTGTCGTCATTGCCGAGCCAGACGCCGGTGACGAGATCGGCGGTGTATCCGATGAACCAGGCGTCGCGGAAATCCTGGCTGGTGCCGGTCTTGCCGGCGGCCATCCAGCCCGGGATCTCGGCCTTGCGCGCGGTGCCGCTGAGCAGCGTCTCTTCCATCATGGTGTTCATCATCGCGACATGGCGCGGCTCGATCACCTGGCCCAACCGATCGGGCGGACGCGTGTACAGCACCTTGCCATCGGTGGTGCGGATCCTGGTCACGACATGCGGGGTGACGCCCAGGCCGCCATTGGCGAAGGGCGCATAGGCGCCGACCAGTTCGGTCAACGACACCTCCGAGGTGCCGAGCGCGATCGTGGCATTGGCCTCGAGTTTCGACGCAATGCCGAGCCGGTGTGCGGTGCGCACCACGTTCTTGGGGCCGACTTCCAGGCCGAGCCGCACCGCGACGGTATTGAGCGACATCGCCAGCGCCTGCGTCAGCGTCACCGCGCCGAAATATTCGTGGCTGTAATTCTCGGGCTTCCAGCCCTTGACGTCGAGCGGCGCATCCTGCCGGATTGTCTCCGGCGTCAGGCCGGCTTCGATCGCGGTCAGATAGACGAACGGCTTGAACGCCGATCCCGGCTGGCGCTTGGCCGTCACCGCGCGGTTGTACTGGCTCTCGGCATAGTTGCGGCCGCCGACCATGGCGCGCACGGCGCCGTCGGGGCTCATGGCCACCAGCGCGCCCTGGCTGACATTGAATTTCACGCTCTTGGCCGCCAGTTCGTCGATCACCGAGGCCTCGGCGATGCGCTGCAGCTTTGGATCGATCGAGGTTTCGACCACGATGTTCTGGTCGACCTGACCGATCAGGTCGTCGAGCACTTCGCCGATCCAGTCGGCGACATAATTCACGGTGTCGGCGCCGGCCGGCTTCACGTTGAACGAGGGATGTCCCATCGAGGCCTGGGCCTGCGCTTCCGTGATGAACCTGGCGTCGGCCATCGCGGCGAGCACGGTCTGGGCGCGCTTCTCGGCGCCCTCGGGATTGCGGTTCGGCGCAAGCCGCGACGGCGATTTGACCAGGCCCGCCAGCATGGCGGCCTCGGCCAGTGTCACGTTCCTGGCGGATTTGCCGAAATAACGCTGCGCTGCCGCCTCGACGCCATAGGCTCCGGAGCCGAAATAGACCCGGTTGAGATAGAGTTCGAGGATCTCGGCCTTGGAATGCTTGCGCTCCAGCCAGATCGCCAGCTCGGCCTCCTGCAGCTTGCGTTGCAGCGTGCGTTCCTGGGTCAGAAACAGGTTCTTGGCGAGTTGCTGCGTCAGCGTCGAGCCGCCTTGTGCGACGCCGCGGTGCAGGATGTTGGCCACCGCCGCGCGCAGGATGCCGAACGGATCGATTCCGTGATGCGAATAGAACCGGCGGTCCTCGATGGCGATGAAGGCTTTCGGCAGATAGGGCGGCAGATCCTTCAGTGCGACGTTGGTGCCGGCCATTTCGCCGCGCGTCGCCAGCAGGCTGCCGTCGAGTCCCACGATCTCGATGGTCGGCGGCCGTTTTGGAATTTCCAGCGACTGGATCGGCGGCAGGTGCGCGCCGGCCCAGACCACGGCGCCGACGATCGCGATCGCCGCCCACAGGCCAAGCACCGCGCCCCAGTAGAACAGCCGGGAGATGCCGCGGCGCCCGCGCGCTTTGGCGCGGCGACGGCTGCCGGCTTTGGTCTTGCGCGGCCTCGACTCGCGCGGCGCGTCATCATCGTCGTGGCTGGCCTTGCGCCGGGAAGAGGATTTCTTCGGTTTGTCATCGGCGGTCGTGACGCGGTCCTGCGGTCCGAGCCGCAATTCCGCAAGCGATGCGCCGAGCCCGAATTGTGGCTCCCGGCGTGCCCCGCCTTTTTTCCGTCCCCACGCCATACGCAACTCTGCTCGCGCCGCCCGATGCGGAAGACTAGCGGCCGGGGTTTAAAGCCGTCTTAAGCGATGGTTAATCGGGATGCCGCAGGCGGCCGCCAAGCGACTGATAAGGCGCGCGTTCAGCTGCGCTTAACCCTACCGCCCGGAATTCCCCGCCACCATCGTCACCAGACAATCGGCGATCCAGGTCCTGCCGCGGTTCCTCCGGACCCGAGACGGTCATTGCAGTCCCAGTGCAGCAATCGGAGAAGGCGAAGCTCTATAGCGTTTTCCGGTTCACTTGAATCATTGTCGCTTCTCCGAGGCCTCATGGTTCGAGACGGGGCGAAGACGCGCTCCTCACCATGAGGGTCTGGCAACGGACACCTCATCCTGAGGAGGCGCGAAGCGCCGTCTCGAAGGATGAATGAAGCCATTGAGTGGAAATCACCCACTTGGCTCGAACACGCGACGGCTCACGCCGCGGGTTGCGCCGCCTCCTCGTCATGGGCGAGCAGGTGGATCAGCGCGCTCTTGATCGCCGCCTGCCGGGTCGGGGCATTGATCTGGGCGCCAAGCAGGTCGGTCACATAGAATACGTCGCGGGCGCGTTCGCCGAAGGTCGCGACATGGGCCGAGGCGATGTTGAGGTTGAGCTTCGAGATCGCGGTGGTCAGTTCATACAGCAGGCCCGGCCGGTCGAGGCCGGAGACCTCGATCACCGTGTAGCGGTCCGACCACTGGTTGTTGATGATCACCTCCGGCTCGACCACGAATGGCCGCACCTTGCCGCGAGCCGCGGCGCGGCGCGCCACGACTTCCGGCAGCCGCAATTTGCCTTCGAGCACCTGCTCGATCATCTCGCCGATCCGGGTCGAGCGCCGTCCCTCGTCCTCGTCGCGGTCGTATTCCCGCGAGATTGCGATGGTGTCGAGCGCGCGTCCGTCGGTGGTGGTGTAGATTTGCGCGTCGACGATGTTGGCGCCGGCGGAAGCGCAGGCGCCGGCGATGATCGACAGCAGCCAGGGATGGTCGGTTGCAAGAATGGTCAGTTCGGTGACGCCGCGGGCTTCGTCGAAGCCGACATTGATCGCGAGCTTGTGGCCGGCCTGTTCGCTGCCCCGCAGGAAGCGGGCGTGGCGGATCTTGCGCGGCAGCTCGACCTTGAGCCAGTACGCCGGGTAGTGCCGCGCGATATAGGCATTGAGTTCCTGCTCCGGCCACTCGGTGAAGGCGGCGCGGAATTCGGCCTGCGCCACCGCGATACGTTGCGCCCGGTTCACTTCCGAGAAACCGCCGGTCAGCACCGGCTCGGTCTCATAGTAAAGCGTGCGCAGGAGCTGTGCCTTCCAGCCGTTCCAGACGCCGGGACCGACGCCCTTGATATCGGCGGTGGTCAGGATCGTCAGCAGCTTCATCTGCTCGACCGATTGCACGACGGCGGCGAAATTCTCGATGGTCTTGCGATCCGACAGGTCGCGCGACTGCGCCACCGTCGACATGGTCAGATGCTGTTCGATCAGCCACGCCACCGTCTCGGTATCGGCGGCGTTGAAACCGAGCCGCGGGCACAGCCGGCGCGCCACCTTGGCGCCGGCGATCGAGTGGTCCTCCGGGCGGCCCTTGGCGATGTCGTGCAGCAGCGTCGTGATGTAGATGACCGGGCGGTGCTCGGGGCGGATCTTGCGCATCAGGTCGCTGGCGACCACGAATTCATCGATGCCGCCGCGTTCGATGTCCTGCAGGAAGCCGACGCAGCGCAACAGATGTTCGTCGACCGTGTAGTGATGGTACATGTTGAACTGCATCATCGACACGATCTTGCCGAAGGCGCGGATGAAATGGCCGAGCACGCCGGTCTCGTTCATGCGCCGCAGCACGATTTCCGCGTCGTTCGACGTCAGGATTTCCATGAACAGCCGGTTGGCTTCCGGATTCTCGCGTAGTTGGGTGTTGATGAGCTTCAGCGAGCGCGTCACCGTACGCATCGCGTCGGGGTGAAACGCGAGGTTGTTCTTCTGCGCGAGGCGGAAAATCCGGATCAGATTGACCGGGTCGTGCTTGAAGACGCCGGGAGCGGCGAGGTTGATGCGGTTGTTGTCGACGATGAAATCGTCGCTGTCGGCGACCCGGCGCCGGCTGGTGTTCGGCCTCAGGCGCGCCATCATCCGGCTCAGCACCGGGGCCGGCTTGGCCTGCTGATCCTCGAGCTTGGCGCACAGGATCGCGGTGAGATCGCCGACGTCCTTGGCGATCAGGAAATAGTGCTTCATGAAGCGTTCGACATCCTGCATGCCGGGATGCGAGGTATATCCAAGCCGGATCGCGATCTCGCGCTGCATGTCGAACGTCAGCCGCTCTTCGGCTCGGCCGCTGAAAAAATGGATGTTGCAGCGGACCGACCACAGGAAATCCGCACAGCGGCGGAAGGTGCGGTATTCCTGCGCGTCGAACACGCCGCATTCGACCAGTTCGTCGGTCTCGCGCACGCGGTAGACATATTTCGCGATCCAGAACAGCGTGTGCAGATCGCGCAATCCGCCCTTGCCGTCCTTGACATTGGGCTCGACCAGATAGCGCGATTGTCCGGCGCGGCGATGCCGTTCCTCGCGCTCGGCGAGCTTGGCGGTGACGAATTCGGAAGCGGTGCCCTGCACGACATCCTTGTCGAACCGCGCCACCAGTTCGTCATAGAGCGGCCGGTCGCCGGTCAGGAACCGGGTCTCGAGGATCGCGGTACGGATCGTCATGTCGCCGCGCGCCTGCCGGATCGATTCGTCGACCGAGCGCGTCGCGTGGCCGACCTTGAGCCCCATGTCCCAAAGACAATAGAGAATGGCTTCCGCCACCTGCTCGCCCCAGGCGGTCTGCTTGTAGGGCAGGATGAACAGCAGATCGATGTCGGATTCCGGCGCCATCAGGCCGCGGCCATAACCGCCGGTGGCGACGACCGCCATGCGCTCGGCGCCGGATCGGATCGGGGAGCGATAGAGATGCCGCGTCGCCGCGGCGAACAGGATGCGGATGATTTCATCCTGGACGAAACACAACCGTTCGGCGCAGCGCCTGCCGTGACGGTCTTTCAGCAGTACCGCCTGCGCGACGGCGCGGGCCGCGGTCATTTCGGCCTTCAGGAGTTGCGCCATCGCGGCGCGGAAAACGTCCTCGCGGCCGGAATGCTGGACCGCGAGCGCATCCACCGCTTCGGTGATGCGTTCGGTATCGAAACGCTCGTCGGCCTCGGGGCGGCTCTCTGTCACGACATCGTCCATGACTTAACCGGATATCGGACCGCCGTGAGGCTGTCACGGGGCATTCTGGGATAGCAGCAGGTCCATGCCGGGTTTCCCGCCGCGCGCGCAAATTTGTGCCTGGAACCGGCCCTTGGGTGGGCGTATTTTCTCATGGAGCTGCCTCCTTAACTCGTTGAAATAAAATAGCGTTTTTTGAAGCCTTGCGTTGCCCGCGGCAGCATTCCTCCACAAGCCGTCCCGCCAACGGAGGCTGTCATCGCTCCTTGTGAGTCAACGTGTCGCGCAAATGCGCGCCCGATGACAGGCTCCGCGACGCCATCCATTCCCTCGTCATTCCGGGCTCGCGCCAAGAAAGAGGCGCGCCCCGGAATGACGGGGTCATTGCGAAGCGATGTGGTGGTGACATCGGCGCCATCTTTCATTACATCCGGCCGATCATCAGTCTGGAGAAAGCCATGGACGCCGCGGAACTCCGCGCCACGCAGGCCCCGATCAAGGATCGTTACAAATCCGATCCCAAATCAGCCATGATCACGCTGAAGGCCAAGGGCTCGATCGAGAACGAGGGTATCGCCTGCAAGGTCGAGACCGGCCGCGCTCTGGCGGTGGCCGGGCTGCATCCTGGGACCGGCGGCTCCGGGCTTGAACTGTGCTCCGGCGACATGCTGCTGGAAGCGCTGGTCGCCTGCGCCGGCGTGACGCTGAAATCGGTGGCGACCGCCATCGACGTGCCGCTCAGGACCGGAAACGTCACTGCCGAGGGCGATCTCGACTTCCGCGGCACGCTCGGCATCGACAAGGAGGCGCCGATCGGCTTTGCCGCGATTCGTCTGCGTTTCGATGTCGGCACCGACGCCGCGCAGGAAAAGCTCGATCTGTTGTTGAAGCTTACGGAACGTTATTGCGTGGTCTATCAGACCATCAAGAACGGTCCGAAGGTTTCGGTGACGATGCACCGGGTGTGATCCTGTCATGCCCCGCGAAAGCGAGGCATCCAGTACACACTGGCCTCGACGATAGCCTTGCCAGCGGTGATTACTGGATCATCCGCTTTCGCGGATGATGACAGCTCGGAGACGCACACGCCGTCATTCCGGGGCGATGCGAAGCATCGAACCCGGAATCTCAAGATTCCGGGTTCGCTTCGCGCCCCGGAATGACGGCCTCGGTTATGGCTTCGGCAGTCTTGCCTTCAGCGCATACAGTGCTTCGAGTGCGTCGCGTGGCGACATCTCGTCCGGATGCAGCGCCTTCAATGCCTCGATCAGTTGTTCCGCCGGGCTCGGCAAGGCGGGTTCGGCCGCGGCGCGCGACGGCACCGCGAACAGCGGCAGATCGTCGGCGAGCGCCCGCGCGGTCTGGCCGCGG
>Ga0208220_1000263_pt1 | contig 21921 bp, 18 predicted proteins | sample NGESurdeep092012_9_FD_184484 | JGI IMG/M metagenome (GOLD analysis project Ga0208220, IMG submission 184484) | Arctic peat soil microbial communities from Barrow, Alaska - NGEE Surface sample F53-1 deep-092012 (SPAdes) | ecosystem: Environmental > Terrestrial > Soil > Wetlands > Peat ...
TTGCCTGGTGCAAGAAAATTGGTCGGAGCGACAGGATTCGAACCTGCGACTTCGTGGACCCAAACCACGCGCTCTAGCCAGGCTGAGCTACGCTCCGACTCATTGAAGGATGAATTATGAATGATGGAGGATGAAAGTCAACCGGCGCCGCAAATTGTTTCGTCCTTCAACCTTTTGTGTTTGGACGCTCCCGTGCGCCGTGCTAAATTATTCCCGTCATGTCAACGGAATCTCCGACCGCGCAAAAAAAAATCAACCTCCGACGCCCCGACATCATGGAGGCGGTGTCAGCGCAGGTTTTGTCTCACTATCGCAGCGAACTCGTCGAGCGCATCCGCGCCGGCGGCGGCGTGCTTTCCGCCGACGGTCTGACGGTGAAGCTCGCGAAGGAATTCGGTTTTTGCTACGGAGTCGAGCGCGCGATTGACCTCGCCTACGCCGCGCGAAAGTATTTTTCCGACGTTTCGCCGCACACGCCGATTTATCTGCTCGGCGAAATCATCCACAATCCAGAGGTCAACGACCAGATTCGCGCCATGGGCATCCAGATCATTTCGCCCAAACCGACGGACGACGAGATCGAGCAATTGGAACCGGGCGACGCCGTCATCATCCCCGCGTTCGGCACGGAAGTCGGCACGCGGAAAAAACTTGAGGCCAAGGGCTGCGTTTTGGTTGACACAACTTGCGGCGACGTGATGAGCGTCTGGAAACGCGTCCGTCAATATTCAAAAGAACACGTCACCAGCATCATTCACGGCAAGGCCAAACACGAGGAGACCAAGGCCACCACTTCGCAGGCGCGCGCCTATGGCAGCGGTCATTATCTTGTGGTGTTCAACCTTGCCGAGACAGATTACGTCTGCAATTTCATTTTGCACGGCGGCGACAAGCACGAATTTCTCAAAAAATTTGAAGGCGCCTATTCCGCCGGATTTGATCCCGACCTGCATTTGCGGGCCGTCGGCGTTGCAAACCAGACAACCATGCTCCGCGGTGAAACCGAGGAAGTCCAGCGGCGCTTCAAGCAGGCGATGATTCAAAAATATGGCGAGCCGGCGATTGAAAATCATTTCCGATTCTTCGACACGATTTGCGGCGCGACGCAGGATCGCCAGGACGCGCTGCAAAAACTTTTGGTCGAGCCGATGAATCTGCTCATCGTCATCGGCGGCTACAATTCTTCCAACACGTCGCACCTTGCGGAAATGGGCGAGGCCAAGCTGCCGACCTATTTCATCAAGAACGCGGGCAAAATGGCCTCGGATAAACTGATCGTCCATTACAACCAGCATTTGCACAAGGAAGTCGAGACGCGCGACTGGCTGCCGTCCGGTCAAATCACCGTCGGCGTCACCGCCGGCGCGAGCTGCCCGAACAACTTGATCGAGGACACCATCCGCCGGCTGTTTGAACTGCGCGGCATTTCCGTGCAGGAACTGCTCAAAAATTAAAGATGATATTTTTATTGACAAATGATGATAATTGAATCATTATTGGCGCATGAGAATGACAGTCGAATTGGATGAAGACATTTTGGATGAATTGTTGAAAGTCACCGGCCACAAAAAAAACAGTCCGGCGGTAGCTTTTGCCGTGCGGGATTTCATCAATCGGAAAAAGGCCAAAGACTTTGGCCGGATGTTGAGGGAAGGCAAATTCGATTATCCCGCCACCAACGAGGAAGTCGAAGCGCGGGACATTTGACGTCATGGTGCTCGTGGATTCATCGGTTTGGATCGAGGCGTTGCGCCGCGACGGGCGGCTTGACGTGAAGGTCGCGCTCGAAAATCTTCTGGAGGAATACGAAGCCGCGTGGTGCGGACCGGTCAAACTCGAAGTGCTCGGCGGCGCGCGCGTGCAAGACCGCGCCAAACTGGAGGCGCATTTCGGCTGCATTCCTTATTATCCGATGAAAGATGCGGCCTGGGATTCCGCGAAAATGCTGGCGTGGCGGCTGCGCGACCGGGGTTGCAACACGCCGTGGAATGACATTTTGATCGCCGCGCTTTCACGCGAAGCCGTCTGCCGGATTTATGCAGTGGACAAACATTTTCAACTGATGCGCGACGCCGCTGCCGGAATTCTTCTCTATGAGCCCGGTTACGGCGGCGGATACAATCCAAACTGAACGGCAACGGGAAAAATTGCTCGCCGCAAACGCCGTTTTCGTGTCACCTGTCGCTTGTCAATTGTCACAATAAAATATGCCGCGCACCCGACAGGAACTCGAACAGATCGAACGCCAGATTCTTGCGCCTTACGCGCAATTCAGCGGCGACACGCGCGGACGCGATTATCCCGAACCGCCGCCGGTCTGGCGAACGCAATACCAGCGCGACCGTGACCGCGTCATTCACTCGCGCGCGTTCCGGCGGCTTGAATACAAGACGCAGGTTTTTCTCAACGGCACCGGCGACCATTTGCGCACGCGGCTCACTCACACCATTGAGGTCGCCGCCATCTCGCGCAATATCGCCAGCGCGCTCAAATTAAATTCCGACCTCGCAGAAACAATAGCTCTTGCTCACGACCTCGGCCATTCGCCGTTCGGACACAAAGGCGAAACCGTCCTCGCGCGATTGATGAAAGACCACGGCGGCTTCGAACACAACCAGCACAGCCTCCGCATCGTCGAGCAACTGGAACAGAAATATCCGAATTTTCCAGGCCTGAATCTTTCTTGGGAAGTCCGCGAAGGCCTCGCCAAGCATCACACCGCCTACGACCATCCCGGCGGGCGCAAAGGGTTTGCCGCAAAAAATTCCTCGCTCGAAGCGCAGGTCGCCAACCTTGCCGATGAAATCACCTATTACAGCCACGATCTCGACGACGGTTTGGATTCCGGCCTGCTTTCGGAAAAAAGCCTGATTCGCAATGTCCGCATTTTCGCGCACGCTTCAAAACTCGTTAAAAAGGAATTCGGCCATCTGCCTGACGAAAGCCGCCGCTATTTCACCATCCGCACCATCATTGACATGCAGATACACGACGTGGTTGACAACAGCGAACGGCTCATCCAAAAAGCCGGCGTGCAATCTGCGGACGATGTGCGGCTTTGTGCCAGACCGCTCATCGCTTACAGCCCCAAGCGCCGGGAACAGAATTTGGAACTGCGCAAATATCTTTATAAAAATTTGTATTACAATCCCGTCGTCCACAAGCCCAACCAGCGTGCGATAAAATTGCTCGGCGAATTGTTCAATTTTTATTTGAAGCACCCGAAGGAAATTGGCGAAAGCTCGCGCCGCCGCCTGAATAAAGTCGGCCTCCATCGCGCCGTGTGCGACTACATCGCGGGAATGACTGATCGTTATGTGCAACTCGAATACCAACGCATCTTTGGCCAGCCGCCTAAAGTTTTTTGAGAATTTCTTCCGAAGAAAGTTCCGCGAACAATTGCGAAACTGTCTTGGTTTGATCCGTTAAAATCAATTCCGGCGCAATCTCGCTTAACGGCTGCAAAACAAATTTCCGCAAATGGGCGCGCGGATGCGGCAAAATCAATTCCGGCGTGTCGCGCGTTTCCGAACCGAACGCGATCAAATCCAAATCCAGCGGACGCGGCTCATTGGGAATTGTTTTCGGCGCGCGTCCAAATTCCTTTTCCAGTTCGCGAAGTTTTTCCAGCAGCGATTCCGGCGTTTCATTTTTTTGGGGAATCAAACCGACGACGGCGTTCACAAATGTTGGCGAGTCCGGCGGACAATTAACCGGCGACGTTTGCCACAGCGAGGATTTAAGAATTGGCGAGTCGGAACAGTCTTCCAATCGCGCCATCGCGTCCGAAATAATTTTCTGCGAGTCACCAAGATTTGAACCAAGCGCAACAAAAGCCAGCATTTGAAATTCTGACTTCTGACTTCTGACTTCTGACTTCATTTCAGTCCCAGCACGTCCTGCATATCGTAGAGGCCGGGGTTTTGTTTCACGACCCAGAGCGCCGCGCGCAACGCGCCGTTGGCAAAAGTGTCGCGGCTCGATGCTTTGTGCGTGAGTTCCAGCCGTTCGCCCGTGTTCGCAAAGATGACCGTGTGATCCCCGACCACGTCGCCGCCGCGAATGGAATGGATTCCGATTTCCGCCGCCGTGCGTTCGCCGACGATGCCGACGCGCCCGTGCCGCGCCGATTTGTCCAATTGCAACCTGCGAACGTCTGCCAGAATTTCCGCCAACGATTTTGCCGTGCCGCTCGGCGCGTCTTTTTTCAGGCGATGATGCATCTCGACGATTTCCAGGTCAAAATCCGTTCCCAAAATCTCCGCCGCCTTGCGTGTCAGCCAGAACAAAGTGTTCACGCCCGTTGAAAAATTGGACGCAAGGACAATCGGAATTTCCGATTTCAGTTTTCCAATTTCAGCTTTTTCCTCTTCCGAATGGCCGGTGGTGCCGATGACAACCGCTTTTCCATTTTTAGCGCACAGTTCAACAATGCCCGGAGTCGCATCATGCGAACTGAAATCAATCACCGCGTCGGTTTTGGAAATGACGGCTTTCAAATCGTCACCTTGATCAATCGCAGCAACGATTTCCAAATCGCGAAAATTCTTCGCGCACGAGACGAGCGCCTGTCCCATGCGGCCTTTCGCGCCGGTGATAATTAACTTTGTCATTTGAAATCAGCCACAGAGTCACAGAGACACGGAGTTTTTCAAAATAAAAATTCAGTTCTCTGCGCCTCTGTGTCTCTGTGGCAAAAATTACTCCAGCACGCCGCAGCGTTTCATCGTCGTGCGCAGAACGTCCCAGTTTTTAGGGTTCATCGGCACGAGCGGCAGGCGGTATTCTTCCTCGATCAATTTCATCATCGCCAGCGCGGCTTTCACCGGCGTCGGGTTCGTCTCGATGAACAAATCCTTGAACAGCGGATAAAACTTGTCATGCAACTGCATCGCCTTTTTCGCATTGCCGCGCGTGAACGCCTCGACCATCAGCGAAACCTCTTTGGGAATCACATTGGACGCCACGCTGACGACGCCTTGCGCGCCGACGGCCATGAACGGCAGCGTCAACGAATCGTCGCCGGACACGATTGTAAATTTCGGGCCGAGCGCCGAGCGCAATTGCGAAACGCGGTCGCAGCTTCCGCCGGATTCCTTGATGCCGACAATGTTTTTGCAGTCCGTCGCGAGTCGTTTTACGGTTTCAATTCCGATCTCAATTCCGCAACGCCCCGGAATGCTGTAAAGCACGATGGGCAGTTTCGTCGCGCGCGCGATGGCCTTGAAATGCTGATACAAACCTTCCTGCGTCGGCTTGTTGTAATACGGCGCGACTTGCAGCGAACCGTCCGCGCCGACTTTTTCGGCTTCCTGCGTCAGTTTGATTGCCTCGCTCGTCGCGTTCGCGCCCGTGCCGGCGAGCACCTTGATTTTGCCGGCGGCAAACTTCACGGCCAGTTCGATGATGCGGATATGTTCCGCGCAATCCACCGTGGGCGATTCGCCGGTGGTGCCGACGGGCACGATGCCGTCCACTCCGCCTTTGATCTGAAATTGAACCAGGCGTTCGAGCGCGTCCTCGTCAATCGCGCCGCTTCTGAACGGCGTGACAATTGCAGTATAAGTGCCGGTGAACATAAATCAGCCATAGCATCGGAAAAACAAGGCGGTTTGGCGAGAAGGAAAATTTGCCGCCTTTGCCGGTTCCATATTTTCAATGATGATCCACCAAAATTATTCTGGACAAAGGAAATACAAAAGCGGATAACCTAAAATTATGAAAATGATATACGGCAAAATCGCCATATAATAACTGTTAGGCCACTATATGAGATTGACTCGTCACATAATTTTCATCGTGTGCATTCTGACGGTGGCGACATCAGCCTGTTTGCACGGTAGCCAGCATTTATCGCCTCCTCAGAGTGAGTTGTCGCGAGTTTTGTTCTGGGCACTTGTTTTTCAGACGGCTGTTGGCGTTCTGGGTTTTGTTACGCAGTTCTTCGCACGACGCACCGGACGAGTTCTGTCTTCTATATTCTTTGGTTTTCTTGCTGGCATTATGGCTACGAACTTCATTTCAGAGCTTACTTCTGGCACAGCGTATTCTTCGCCAAGCGGCTATTTCATAAGTTACGGGCTTATGCTTTTGTTTTTTGTTTTGGCGGTTGTTGGTTTAGTTCTATTTCAGATAGACGAGTGGCCTAACAAGTCGCCGGAGCCAACCGCCGTTGGCGCTGTCAGTTCCGCTATCGCGGTTCACGCCGCGAGTCGGCGGTGGCTCAGCTTTTTTCGTTAGGCGGCAAGTCGCACCATGCGTTCATATCACAAAGAAGTGTTCCAAGCTTCGGCGGCAGCATTTGTTGTTTCCTCGCTTGCTGTCATTACGAGGCTTTCGTTTGGTATTTCGGTTGTCATCCCGGTTTTTATTTATTATGCAGTGTTCTGTTTTTTGGGAGTCAGCCAGCTTTTTGAGCGTCACCGCAGTTGGTGGAGTGTTGGTTCGATCATTCTCTGTGTTGCCGGTGTCGCTATTTTGATTCGGTTTTTACATTTGTCACCACGATGAATTTGCCGCCTAACAAGTCGCCGGAGCCAACCGCCGTTGGCGCTTGCAGTTCCGCTGTCGCGGTTCACGTCGCGAGTCGGCGGTGGCTCAGCTTTTTTCGTTAGGCCACATTCGCACCATGACTAAATCCAAGCGCATGATTTTACTGGTTACGAACATTGTGATGCTCGTGGCTGGCTTGTTTGGCTTCCTTGGATTTTTTGGTCTGACTCACCAGCACTCGACTTATGGCTATTCAGGCTATGCGTCTGTCCACGACATCACCAGCACCACCGACGTTGCTCGACTTCAGACTATGGGCGGCGTGGCGTCTTGGAATTGGGAGAGATATACCGAGGTGATTGATACGAGCCGATGGTATTTTCTCGGTTTGGGTTCGGTGTTGGTCATCGGAAGCATCGTCCATTTTTGTCTGTCACCGTGGCGATCAAAGGATAGATTATGACCATGTGGCCTAACAAGTCGCCGGAGCCAACCGCCGTTGGCGCTGTCAGTTCCGCTATCGCGGTTCACGTCGCGAGTCGGCGGTGGCTCAGCTTTTTTCGTTAGGCCACATTACACGCATGACTACGACAGGCACAAAAATAGTCAGTGAGCCTTACCCTTTGAATTGGCTTGCCCTGACGATGCTGATTTGTGGCGCTGCGTATGTTGGCGGGTGTGTTTATTTTTCAGTCCACTGGTATTGGTGCGTGGCTGGTGTTGTCTTTTTCTTGTTTTTTGCGGGGTCAGTGATGCAGCAGGCTGTCGTTGATTGTGGCGCGCGTGTTGTCGTTGAGTATTCACGGATGTTTGGCAAACGCTTGCTGAAGACTGAGCAGTTACCGTTTTCAGATTACGAGGCCGTCTGTTACGGATACCGTGCCGATGGCGACGAGATTTTAGTTGGCCTTCGCCATCGGTCGAAGCGCACCATCTGGTTTCGGAAATTCGGAGGCTCTTGTAATCGGCCAAGTCGTGCAGCCGAAGAGTTTGCTTGGAGGCTTTCTTGTGACACCGGACTTGAAATTGATGACCATGTGGCCTAACCAGTCGCCGGAGCCAACCGCCGTTGGCGTGGCCGTTCTGCTGTCGCGCTTCACGTCGCGAGTCGGCGGTGACTCAGCTTTTTTCGTTAGGCTGCAAAGGTTAATTTCCTGTCCCGCTCGCTGAAAGAATCAAACCCTTGAATCATTTCCAAAACGGATCGCCGGGCCAGCGCTGGCCGAACATCCGCAGCGCGCGATAAACGGCGGCGCATTGCAGACCCGTCGCGGAAAGGTCCGGCATCGCCTCGCGCGCGAGAATCGCGTCGGAGTCCTTGCGCGACAAGTTCGTCCGGCTCCCGTCTTCGAGCGTGACGACGCCGCAGTTTTGATACAGCAGATCGTGAATCCACGCGCCGAGTTCGATGCGCGGGCGTCGCTGGCCATGAAAATCGTCCACGCGAATTGCGGAATCGAGGCGAGGTCGGACAGATAATTTTGCGGCACGACGATGATTCCCTTCGCAATGTTGCTGCGAAAGCGCAGCGGCACTTGCAATTGAAACAAAGCCGTTTTGACCGGTTTGTTCAATTCGCGCAATTTCCACGGCGCAAGCTCGGTGGAAACGTCGCCGTCTATGTCGAAGAAGCGGTTCATGCCTGCGGCATCATCCTAATCGCAACTTGCGCCGCGCCGCAACGTTGCTTAATTTTCCCGCGCTTGAAAAAGAACGGACGACCCGAAATCCCGCGTAAGACGATTTATCGCCTTTCGATTTATCTGCGCTGCCTCGCGCGGCTGCACGAGAACGGCATCGGCACGGTTTCCAGCGAGGCGCTCGCGAAGGCCGCCGGCGTCAAGCCCACGCAGTTGCGCAAAGACCTCGCGTATTTTGGCACGTTCGGCACGCGCGGCCTCGGCTATGATGTCACCGACCTTTTCAAAAAAATTTCCGAGGAACTCGGCACGTCGCGGTTGCAGCCGGTGATTCTGGTCGGCGTCGGGCATCTCGGCCTCGCGCTGGTTTCGTATCGCGGCTTTGAAAAGGAAGGGTTCGAGATTGTCGCTGCGTTCGACGCCGAGCCGCGACGCAAGCGCGACAAGGAAATCAAGCAGCCGATTTACGGCATGGACGAACTGACGGAGTTTGTCCAAAAGCAAAACGTCAAAATGGCGATCCTCACCGTGCCGGCGATTGCCGCACAGGAAGTCGCGAACCGCCTGATCGGGGCGGGCATCACGGGCATATTGAATTTTTCACCCATCGTGCTTTCCGTTCCTGAAGAAGTCATGGTCAACAACGTGAACCTCGCCATCGAGCTGGAAAATTTGAGCTACTTTACGCAGGAATAGAAATCATTTTTTCGGCATTTCATTTTGACGCCAGAATGAAAAGACTTCCTTCCACCAATTTGACGGCTGCGCGGCAACATCGTTGTGATGCGCTCCGGCGACAATCTGCAAATCTTTTGGGCCGCCGTAGCCCTTAAACAAACGAATGCCGGAAGCCGGGCCGATGATTTCATCAGAATCAGCAATGATAAATTTTATCGGCCCGTGGTAGCTCTTCAAACATTCCTCCGGGTTAAAACGGTCGAGCAGCAAAAAGTAAGCAGGCAGAAACCACATCTGCCGCTGCGCCACCGACGCGAGATTGTGGTAAGGCACGAACAACACCAGTCCCGCGATTTCTTGAGGATGATTTTTTGCCAGCTCGCACGCCACGCCTGTGCCGATGGATTCGCTCACGACATATTTTGGCAAGTTGTCCGGCATCAATTGAAACGCTTCATCCGCTGCGGCAACAAAACTTGCCTTGCTCGGCGAACCTTCGCGCGCGCCGTAGCCAGGATATTCCAAAACAAAAACGTCCACCGATTCCGCGTCATGAATTGGCTGCGCGAGATAATCACGCCCGATGGCCGAACCGGCGTTGCCGTGGACAATCAGGACACTGCCAGTCGCCGTGCCGCTTGCGGGAATTTTCCAGCCGATGATCTGGCCGGAACTATTTTTCCACGGAACAAAACCATGTTCCGCCCCCGTTTGAACTACGACTGCCGCAGGGATTTTGGTCGGAAAATAAAGCAGCTTCCGCTGCAACGCACAGCCGCAGATGCAAAAGAGAACGTAAGCGCTTGCTGCGGTGATAAAAATGCGTCGGCTTGATTTTTTCCAGTCGGCCATGATTGGACAGCTTTCAAGTTTTGGCCGGAGCAGGCGTGGCGGGCTTCATCTTTACTTCCAGATAAAGGTCGCGCAGTTGCTTCGGCTCGACGGTGCTGGGCGAATCGGTCATCAAATCCGTGCCTTTCGCGGTTTTCGGAAACGCGATCACGTCGCGGATGCTCGGCGTGCCGCAAAGAATCGCGATCAACCGATCAAAGCCAAGCGCGATGCCGCCGTGCGGCGGTGCGCCGTAACGAAACGCCTCGAGCATATAGCCGAAACGCGCCTTGACCATGTCCGGCGGAATCGCAAGCAGCTCCTCGAAGATGGTTTTCTGCACGTCGGGCTGGTGGATTCGGATCGAGCCGCCGCCGAGTTCCACGCCGTTGACGACCACGTCGTAATGCTGGCCGCGCACTTTTTTTGGATCGGTCTTCAGCAACGGAATATCTTCCGTGACCGGCGCGGTGAACGGATGATGGCTGGAATACCAGCGATTTTGTTCGCGGTCGAAACCGAGCAGCGGAAATTCGATGACCCATAGAAAATTAAACTGGTCGGCGGGAATCGTCAGCTTGCCCTGCGTTTTCAAAACGTCGGCGCAATACAAACGGATTTTGCCGAGGATTTCGCAGGCGGTCAGCCATTGGTCGGCGGCAAACAAAATCAAATCGCCTTCTTCGATTTTCAATTTTGAAGTGAGCGCGGCTTTTTCCGCGTCATTGAAAAATTTCACGATGGGCGATTTCCACTCGACAACATTTTGGGGAGCGCGACCGTCCCGGTCGCTCTGCTGCGCGTCTCGCGCAGCGGCGGGCGCGGGGGAAGAACCGGTCGGCGGGACGCCGCCCGGAGCGACCGGGACGGTCGCGCTCCCCTTTTCAACTTTAATAAATGCCAGACCTTTCGCGCCGAAACTTTTGGCGTATTCGGTCATCGTTTCAATCTGGCCTTGCGTTGCGCCGGCCATGCCTTTTGCGTTCAGAGCTTTTACAACGCCGCCGTTCGTAATCGCGCCGGAAAAAACTTTGAACGTGCTCGCCTTGAATTCTTCCGTGAAGTCCGCGAGTTCCATGCCGAAGCGCGTGTCCGGTTTATCAATGCCAAAACGATTCAATGCTTCTTCAAAGGAAATGCGTTTGAACGGCGTCGGCACGTCAATGTTCAGCGCGGTTTTCCAAACTCGTTTCAGCAAGCCTTCGATCAAATTGTAAATGTCCTCGCGCTCGATGAAGCTCATCTCGATGTCCACCTGCGTGAACTCCGGCTGGCGGTCGGCGCGCAAATCCTCGTCGCGATAGCAGCGGGCGAGCTGGAAATATTTTTCCACGCCGGCGACCATCAGGATTTGTTTGAACTGCTGCGGCGATTGCGGCAGCGCGTAAAACGTCCCGGCTTCGCGGCGGTTGGGCACGAGAAATTCGCGCGCGCCTTCGGGCGTGGATTTGAAAAGCGTGGGCGTCTCGACTTCGAGAAAACCTTGTTCGTCCATGTAGCTGCGCGTGGCGATGGCGACTTTGCTGCGCACTTTCAAATTGCGCGCCATTTCGGGACGGCGCAAATCGAGGTAGCGATATTGCAGGCGCAATTCCTCGTTCACCTTGTTGGCGATCTCGGGATCATCCACAGGGAAGGGCAATACTTCCGCCATGTTCAACACTTCGAGCGCGGTGACGCCGACTTCAATTTCGCCAGTGGGAATCTTCGCGTTGTTCGTACCTTCGGGGCGATGGCGCACTTTGCCGGTGAGGCTGACGACACATTCGCTGCGGAGCGCGGCGGCTTGCGCAAAAAGTTCCGGCGTCAAATCGGACGGATCGAAAACCGTCTGCGTGCGGCCTTCGCGGTCGCGGATGTCAATAAAGATGAGGCCGCCGAGGTCGCGGCGGGAATGAACCCAGCCGGACAGCGTGACGGTCTGGCCGATGTGCGCCGGGCGCAGTTCGTTGCAATGATGCGTGCGTTTCATGTCTTAAAATAGAATTCAGGAGTCAGAATCTAGAATTCAAAATCCCATGTGAACGAAGATTGTGGCTGCGAAACCGCTGGAATTCAAAGTAAAAGTAAACCGTTGCTCAATTCAAAATTATTCCGGCGAGGCGATTTTCCAAGAATGCGCCAAGCCGCCGGAATTTTGCGGCGCGGCAACCATATTTTGTCCTGTCCGTGACAATCAAGTTTCCGTATCGCATTGCATTTGTTCTTTACCTTTTTTTGAAAACTGTTTGGCTCTGTCCATCCAGTTGTGCCTACAAACCAATAACAACATGAAAATAAAACAACTTGCCTCGGCTCTGATTTTAACCGGCCTGATTGCCACGATGAATTTCGGCTGCAAAAAACAGGAGCCGCCGTCCGCCGGACGCAATCCCGGCCAGCAAACCGTTTCCGCGATCGTCCCGGCGGAAAAGACCAGTTTCAACGAAGTCACGTCGCAGCTCGACGCGGGCGGCGATTTTTACCTGTATCTCGGCACCGCGCAATGGCTCGAAGGCCTTTCAACAAAAGTTGCGGGCTTCCGGCAGGTTTTCGAGTCCATCCCGAACATCAAGGACGAAGACCGCGCCAATGTTGACAAGGCTTTTGGCGTCATCACCCGTTTGATCAAGGACAGCGGCGTCGAGGACGTCAGCGGTCTGGGCGTAAGTTCGATTCAGATCGAGAAGGGATTGTATCGCAACAAGGCGCTGCTGCATCATTATCCGGGCAAAGGCGACGGTTTCCTGTGGAAATTGTTGGGCGATGAACCGCACCCGCTCACGGGACTTGATCTTCTGCCGTCGGACACGGCGCTGGCTTTCTTTTCGGACGCGGACGTGCCGCTGATGTGGTCGGTTGTAAAAGATGAGGCCGCCAAATCTGGTTTTCCGCAGGCGGAGAAAATGTTGCAACAACTGCCGGTGCAGTTTGAAAAACGGACACAGGTCAAATGGGACGCATTCCTGAATTCGCTCGGCGGTGAATTCGGTTTTGTGCTGACGCTGGATGAATCAAAAAACATTTCGATTCCGCTGGCGTCCGGACTGGCTCAAATCCCCGAACCGGGTCTGCTCATCGTCGTTAGAATCAACGACGACACGATTTTCGACAGCATTGACCGGCAGTTGAAAAAAAATCCGCAGGTCATCAGCGTTGACAAGACCGGACTCAAAATGCGGACGATGCCCGTGCCGCTCCCTCTCCCGATCAATCTTCGCCCGACTGAAGCCAGCAGCGGCGGCTATCTGCTCATCGCCTCGTCCGACGCGCTGGTTGAAGAAGCGCTGGCCGTGAAGAGCGGACAAAAACCCGGCTTGAAATCAACGGACGAATTCAAGCGGCTTTCACAAAATATTCCCGACACGGGAAATCAGTTTACATTTTTGAGCGAACGGTTCGGCAAGACCATGCTCCAGATTCAAACACAGGCCATGAAAGCGTCCGCCGCTTCCGGCGCATCGGCGGCGCAGGCAAAATGGATGCAATCGCTCTTTCAATACAACCGCGTGGCGTTCGCCTATTCCGTCGGCGTCAACACGCCTGACGGCTGCATGACCGTCGGCAACAGCAGCCAGAGTTACGCCAATGTGGCGCTGCTGCCCGCCGTCGCCGTGCCGGGACTGCTGGCCGCAATCGCCATCCCGAATTTTGTGAAAGCCCGGACCGTCTCGCAGGAAAACGCCTGCATCAACAATCTCCGCCAGCTCGACGCCGCCAAAAACGAATGGGCTTTGGAAAAAGGCAAAAAGAATGGAGATGCTGTCACGGAAGACGACATCAAGCCCTATATCCGGCTCATCAACGGTGAACTGCCGAAATGTCCCGCTGGCGGCACTTACAGCATCAACGCCGTTGGCGAGCCGCCCACGTGCAGCGTCCCCGGACACAAATTGCCGTAAAAAAAACCGGCGCATCGTCAATTCTCCTGCGCCGGCCGCCAGTCCAAAACCTTTAATTGAACGGTTCGCCGTCCGTTGAATTCATTCACCGAAGGCGCGAACGCCAGATCGAATTTCCCGACCGGCAATGATTTGTCGCCGCCGTTCCACCAGACGGCTTCGTGCGTCGTCGCGCCGTCGCTGGCCCAAAGTTTGACGTGCTGCTTTTGCGCGCCCATGCGCTGCAACGGCCTGGCGTGCGACAAATCGCGGGTGCAAAATTGCACCGCAGGATTTCCCTGCCCGGTTGGTTTTAATTTTTCCAGTTCGGCGAGCGATTCAAAATTGATTTCGTCCAGGCCGACTTCCGCGTCCAGGCGCAGTGGCGGCTGCAAATCCTCCGGCTTCAATTTAAGCCGCGCCAGTCCGTTCAAACGCTCGCGGAGCAAATCAATTTTGTCCGGCGCTATGCTCAAGCCCGCAGCCATCGCGTGTCCGCCGTGGCGCAGCAGCAAATCATCGCACCCGCGCAGCGCGGCGGCCAGGTCAAATCCCGCGATGCTCCGGCCCGAACCGCGCATCTCGCCATTCTCGCCGCCGATGATGATCGTTGGCCGGTAAAATTCCTGCAACACGCGCGACGCGACGATGCCGACGACGCCGATGTGCCAGAGCAGTTGCCCCTCGACGATGACAAAATGTTTTTCCGCGTCGAACTTCGAGCGCACCACGCCAGTCACTTCCTCGACAATGCTCTTTTCAATTTTCTGACGCTCGCGATTGTGCAAATCCAGATTTTGTGCGAGTGGCATTGCTTCTTCCAAATTATTGGCGAGCAGCAAATGCAAGGATTCTTCCGCCGTTTCCAGACGACCGGCGGCATTTAATCGCGGCGCGAGCTGGAATCCGACTTCGTAGGTGCCGATTTTCTCCGGTGTCTGCGCCACATTTTTCAACGCGAGAATTCCGGCGCGTTTGGTCTCGTTCAATTGCCTTAATCCGGCGGAAACCAAAATCCGGTTTTCTCCAATCAACGGCACAATGTCCGCAATCGTTCCAAGCGCGACCAGATCCAGCAGCGGTTTCAAGTCAAATTCCGCCGCGCCGGGCAGATTTGTTTCCCGCCCGTGTTTGACAAGTGCGTGCGCGAGTTTGAACGCAAGTCCGGCGGAGCAAAGCTCCACAAAGTGACGAGTGGCGAGTGATGAGTGATGAGCGTCTTGCACGTCGCTCTTCTCGTCACTCGCCACTTGCCACTTGTCACTTGAAGAAAGTTGCGGATTAACCAGCGCAACGGCGTCCGGTGCTGGCGAAGAAACTTGATGGTGATCCAAAACAATTGTGTCCACGCCGCGCGCGACAAGCGATTTTATGGTTTCAACGGCGGTTGAGCCGCAGTCCACGGCGAGCAGCAAGGTCGTCGGAAATTTCTTGAGGCAGTTCTCCACACCGTCCGTGTTCAAGCCGTAACCTTCGTCCATGCGGCTTGGCAGGTAAAATTCCACGCGCCAGCCGAGTGCGCGCAAAACTTCAACTAGCAACGCGGTGGAAGTCACGCCGTCCACGTCGTAATCGCCGAAGATGACGAGCGATTCGTTTTGTTCGCGGGCGCGGAAAAGCCGTTCAACGGCCGTGGCCATGTTCGGCAGCAGAAACGGGTCAGCGAGATTTTTAAGCCGTGGCGAGAGAAAATTTTCAATCGCGGACGGTTCGCTGTGGCCGCGATTGAGCAAACATTGGGCGAGCAGTGTGGAGATTTTGAGTTGCGACGCCAGTTGTCCGGCAAGCAGCGGTTGCGGCGGCGCGAGCGTCCAGCGGAATTTCATTTGTGATTATTTAACCACGGATGGGCACAGATTAACACGGATGAAATGCATTTTATCCGCAGATGGCGCAGATTGAAATCATCCGTGTCCATCCGTGTTAATCCGTGGTTGAATTTTTTCGCGACGTGCGACAGCGACGGACAGCGCGATTGAAATTGAAATGATTGCCGCGACGACGAGCAGCGAAGCGACTGTCGAGATTTCCATTTGAAACCACTGCGGCGATCTGTCGTGCGGGTCGAGCAGCATTTTCACCCCGACGAAAACGAGGACGACGGACAGTCCGATTTTCAAATAACGAAAATATCCGATTGCGCCCGCGAGCAGGAAATACATCGAGCGCAGGCCGAGAATGGCGAAGACGTTCGAGGTGAAAACGATGTATGCCTTGCGCGTGATGGAAAAAACCGCCGGCACGGAATCCACGGCGAAAATCAAGTCGGTTGTCTCGACGAGCAACAGCACGAGCGCCAGCGGCGTGAGGGCGAAGCTTCCGTTGAGCCGAGCGATAAATTTCCCGCCTTCAAATCCGGGCGTTACGCGAAAAAGTTTTTTTGCGAGGCGCAGCGCGATGTTTTTTTCAGGATGCAAGGCTTCGTTCCTTGAAAAAATCATTTTGACACCGGTGAAAACAAGGAACGCACCGAAAACGTAAAGCACCCAGTCGAAGCGGTTGATAAGAGCCGCGCCGGCGGCGATCATCGCGCCGCGCATCGCGAGCGCGCCGAGGATTCCCCAGAAGAGGACGCGGTGCTGCAATTCCGCCGGCACGCGAAACCACGCGAAGATGAGCGCGATGACGAGGATGTTGTCCAGCGAAAGGGAAAGTTCAATCAGATAGCCGGTGGTGAATTGAACCGATTCCTCGCGACCACGCCAATAAACCATCGCAGTGGCGAAAATCATCGCCAGCGCAAACCATAGCGCGCTCCACGCGAGCGCTTCCTTGAATTTGACGATGCGCGAACCGCGATGGAACACGCCCAGATCGAGCGCGAGAAAAATCAACACGCAGACAATAAATCCCGCCCAGTGCCACGGCGTGATTTCAGCGAAACCAAGCATTGTAAACCGTCAGATTTTCGCCGACGCGGAATTTTGGAGCGTCACCTGCGACGCGCCGATGTTCGGGCGTTCGCCCTTGTGCCACCAAAGCACGAGTGCGCTGGCGACGTAAATCGAGGAATACGTCCCGGTGACGATGCCTATGAGGAACGTGAACGCGAAGTCGTTGATGACGCCGCCGCCGAAAACGTAGAGGCAGCCCGTCGCGATCAGCACCGTGCCGCTCGTGATGATCGTGCGGCTCAAGGTCTGGTTCAGCGACATATTGATGATCTCCCTGAACGTGCCGCGCACGCCGAGCTTCAATTGTTCGCGGATGCGGTCGAAGATGACGATCTTGTCGTTGATGGAAAAGCCGATGATGGTCAAAATCGCGGCGACGACCGTGGCGTTGAACTCGCGCCCGAAAATTCCGTTGGCGATGCAATAACAGCCAATCGTTAGAAGCACGTCGTGAATGACGGCGACGACGGCGGCGACGGCGAATGAAAATTCGTAGCGGAACGCGACATAAACCAGAATGCCGAAGAGCGCCATCAACGAAGCGAGTATCGCCGAATTCCGGATTTGCCTGCCGACGGTCGGACCGACTTGCTGCTGGCCGGCAACTTTGAAATGCGCCAGCGGAAATTTTTTGTCGAGCGCGTCGTCCACTTTTCCCGCCGAGCCGCTGGAGGTCGTCACGCTCAATGTTTCCGCGCCGGTGGTCGAGTCTTTTTGATACTGGATTTGCGCGTCTTTTTCGCCGATGTCCGTCATGGCGGAACGAATCTGATCCGGATCAATTTTTTGCGCAAAGCTGAACGTCGTGCTGTCCCCGCCTAGAAAATCCACGCCAAACAGCTTCGAGCCGCGATGGACGCCGTAGCCCAGCGAGACGAAGATGAACAGCCACGAAATCACGAACAGCGGCGTGGCGATCTTCATGAAATTCACCTTTGCGCTTTTGATGATGTGCATCATCGGCAGCGACTTCAAAATGTTGCGGTCGAGCAGGAAGTTGAAAATCAGTCGCGTCACGACAAGCGCGGTGAACAGGCTTGCGGCGACGCCGATGGTCAGCGTCACGCCGAAGCCCTTGATTTCGCCCGTGCCCATGAAAATCAGGATGATGGACGAAATGAGCGTCGTGACGTGCGAATCGAAAATCGTCCCGAACGCGCGTGCATAACCGGCGTCAATCGCGCCGCGCAGGGATTTTCCCTTGGCAATTTCCTCGCGAAGCCGTTCGTAAATCAGCACGTTCGCGTCCACGGCCATGCCGATGGTCAGAACAACGCCCGCGATGCCCGGCAGCGTGAGCGTCGTGCCGATGCTGCACATGACGCCGAGCAGGATGATGATGTTCGTGACGAGCGCGACGTTCGCGGTGAGTCCGGCGGTCCAGTAATACGCCAGCATGAACAGCGAAACGAAAACGACTGCGGCGATGGACGCATAAATGCCGTGATGAATCGTGTCAATGCCGAGCGTCGCGGATACGTCCTTGGTATAAATGATGCTCAACTTCCCGCGCAACGGATTTTGCAGGACGCTTGCCAGATCCTGCGCTTCCTTTTCCGTGAAATGGCCGCCGCTGATGCTGGCTGTGGGCGTGTCAATTTCGCCGTCAATGCGCGGCGCGGAATACAATTCGCCGTCCAAAATGATTGCCATGCGATGCTTGAAACCCGTCTGCGGGTCGGGAGCGTATTCGCGCGTGGTCTCGGTGAATTTTTTCGCGCCATCGGCCGTCAGCGTGAAATCAATCTCCGGTTCGCCCATTTGATCGCGCCCCATGTGCGCGCTTTTCACGATGTCGCCTTCGAGACCGTTCTCGGCCTTTTTCTTCACGACGACGACTTCCGGCGGCTGCGGCTTGCCGTCTTCCGGCGGCAAAATATGCTTGAGCACTTCAAAGCCGGGCTGAATCGGCTCGCCATTTTTGATTATTTCGTCGCTGTCATCCTTCACCATGCGGAATTCCAGAAACGCGGCCCTGGAAATGTTCGTCTCCGCGTCGTCCTTGTCCGCCTCCGAAAGCCCCGGCAACTGGATCAAAATGCGGTTGCCGCCTGCCGGCTGGATGACCGGCTCGGCCACGCCGAAGGCGTCCACGCGCTTGCGCAAGACCTCGACCGCCTGCGACAGCGCGCCGCTGATGTCCTCCTCGCTGACGGCCTGGTTCGTGTCGCCCGACTCGGACACCAGCTTGTTCGTGTCCATCTCGACGAGGAACTCCGTGCCGCCCTGCAAATCAAGGCCGAGCTTGATTTTGCCCGCCGCGTTGCGCTGGATCTGGTTCAGAATGTAAGTCGTCGGGTGAAGCTGGTCATTCGCCAGGATGTTGGGAAAATAATTCTGGATGTCGTTCGTGCCGATGGCGGACTCCAGGTTGGCGAACTCACGGTTCGTGTTCGCCGCCTCCAGCGGCGCGAGCCGCTTCAAAATGGCGGTGAAGTTCGTGTCCTGATTCTGCGCCTGCGACTCGAACTGCCGGATCAAGTCCCGCGACTTCGGCGGATAAATCTGGAAAAGCGACCAGAGGACGACGAGGACGACGAATACGAATTTCCAGCGATCTGTTTTTCTCATGGCCGGTTAGGATTCAATTGCCGCGCTGCCTTCGAGGATTTGAGTCACCGAGGATTTTGTGACTTCCATTTTTGCGTCCACCGAACGGAGCGAAACCGTGTTGTCCTTCACCGTGATGACGACGCCGATGATGCCGCTGGACGTGACGACCTTGTCGCCCGACTTGAGCGCCGCGATCAATTTCACCTGTGCCTTGCGCTGCTGGCTCTGCGGGCGGATCAGCAGGAAATACATGACGACAAAAATCAAAACCATCGGGAACACCATCCCCAAGGGCGAACCCGGCTGCGCCGCCGGCGTTCCCGCCGGAGCGGCGGCCTGTGCCAAAACCAGAATATCGTTCAAGTGCATAATTTGAAAAGTGGCCGCACACTTTAATTCAGCGCGGGCAAATGGCAAGTTTAATTGGCCGGAGATTTTGGTGCATTTTGCGGGGCGCGTCATTCCGCGCGCCGCAGTTGTCGCGCATCGGATGTTCATCAGGTGATTTGCCCACAGGGTTACACCTTATAGCTCGGGTATGTCTCCCGAATTACTCTCAATTATGGCAAACAAAGAATGTTTCTTCAAAACCAGCAAAACTGGATTCGTGTTCGGTGTTGCGCTGCTGGTGACGCTGACCTCCGGGTTGGTCGCGAAAGCATCAGTTATCATCAGCAACTCTCCCACTATTGATGGGATGTATATCGGCACTGATGGTCCAGGCAACTACGCGGGGGCCGCTGTGGCATTTACACCTTCAGAGGATTGCACTTTAAGCAGTGCGTCCGTCGAGTTGTCCGGCTACGACGGCACTTATGGCCAGTTGGCCAGCTTAAGCATATTTTCAGATCTGTCGGAACCGTATAATACGGATATGCCACACCAACCGCTTGAGCAGCTCGATTCGGGCACGGTGGCGCCCAATGACGGATCCGATGCCATTTTTGCGGTGGATTTTTCCGGCGGATTGAACTTGCTGGCCAACAATACTTACTGGTTGTTTGTCCAGGACACTTCACCCAATGGCTGGCAGGCTCCGAATGGTTTTACCTGGGTCGGTGGTGGCGACCCGACAGGTAGTGCTGCTTACAACGGTTCTGTGGCGTTCATCGTCAGCGGTTTCTATCCCAGCACGGATCCTCCCGTGTTTAGCATCGAGTCAACCTCCACAAATGCGTCAAGCGGGTTCGTCAGCGGCGCGGCGATGTTGACCATCACACAATCGGACAACAGCGTCACCGTCTCCTGGCCAAACACCGGCAGCTACACCTTGCAGCAAAATGGCGACCTGACCACGACCAATTGGACGACTGCCGACTATGCCATCACCAACAGTCTTGGCACGAACTATTGCACCATCACATCGCCGGCTGGTCATTTATTCTTCCGGCTCTCGAATCCTTGAAACACATCAGGAAGCGCTTTGAAATAATTCTCCTTTGCTAAATCGGAAATCCGCATCGAAGTCCGACCCTGAAACTTTATTTCCAAACGACATCGTGACTAGAACCCTGCCAATGAACGCTTCGAAAGCTGATCAGGCTGCTCATGGAGCAGGTATTTTCATGCCGCTTCCGGCTCAACCCACTTGTTGTGTTCCTTGATGAGGTCAACGAGCCGTTCCACCGCCTCGGCTTCGGGAATGTTGAACTTGATCGGCGTCTTGCCGACATAGAGGTTGATCTTGTTCGGCGCGCCGCCCACATAGCCAAAGTCCGCATCCGCCATCTCGCCGGGACCGTTCACGATGCAGCCCATGATGGCAATTTTCACGCCTTTCAAATGCTCCGTGCGCGATTTGATTCGCGCGGTCACCGTTTGTAAATTAAATAAAGTGCGCCCGCAACTCGGACACGCGACATAATCTGTCTTGAAGCTGCGGCAACCGGCGGCCTGCAAAATGTTATACGCGAGCCGCAACGACATTCCCGCGCCGGATTCGCCGCGAATCAAAATTGCGTCGCCAATTCCATCCGCCAAAAGCGAACCAATTACAACTGATGCGCGAAGCAGCGCGATTTTTGGTTCGGGGAGAGCGCGCGTCTCGCGCGCTGTTGAAGGCGTCGCGCCTTCAACTCGTTCGGTTGGCGAGACGCCCGCGCTCCCGTTGAAATGACAATCCTTGAGCAGAATCGGATTGTTACGTCCGAGCTTCTTCAATTTCGCCGCAAGCAAACGAAACGCGGTGATGGCCGGCAAGTTCACACCATCTTTGACCGTGACCAATTGAGTCTCGCAATTGATTTCAAAATCCTTGGTCGGATCAATTTCAAAAATGTTGAGGTCTTCGTAAATTGCTTCCGGCTTCACGTCATCCTTCGGGCGGATTTTCGGCGCAACTTTGTCCCATGTCGCGCGGGTAACTACGACGCGGATCAATTGTTCGCCGCCGCATTTTATATTTTCGTTCAGTTCAATTTCCGGTGTCGCGCGTTTTTCAAAAAGAAACGGGTCAAAGGGAAATTCCGCAGGAGTCGAGGTGACGAGATTCTGATTTTCTGTTTTTGATTTGAGACTCCTTACGTCGTCTCCTACGGTGAGGATGGGAATCTGTTTAAGCAAATCGTCGCAGACTTCGATCTCGCGCGGGGAATCTTCCGTGAGCGAGACCCGGATGGTGTCGCCAAGTCCATCGCACAACAGCGAGCCGATTCCAATTGCGCTTTTGATTCGTCCGTCTTCGCCTTCGCCGGCTTCGGTGACGCCGAGATGGATCGGATAATTCCAGTCGGGGCCAAGCTCATTCAGCCGAGCGACTAAAAGACGATAGCACTCAATCATCACCTTGGGATTGGACGACTTCATCGAGAATTTGAAGTTGTGGAAGTCGTGCTGGCGGCAGATGCAGGCGAACTCCAGCGCGCTCTCGACCATGCCGAGCGGCGTGTCGCCAAAACGGTTCATGATGCGGTCTGACAGCGAGCCGTGGTTCGTGCCGATGCGCAGGCAGCGTTTCAATTTTTTCGCCTCGAG
>Ga0208220_1000264_pt1 | contig 21902 bp, 17 predicted proteins | sample NGESurdeep092012_9_FD_184484 | JGI IMG/M metagenome (GOLD analysis project Ga0208220, IMG submission 184484) | Arctic peat soil microbial communities from Barrow, Alaska - NGEE Surface sample F53-1 deep-092012 (SPAdes) | ecosystem: Environmental > Terrestrial > Soil > Wetlands > Peat ...
TCGGGTAATTGGTGGGCCCGGCAGAACCCACGGCTTCCCCAAAAGTCTTGATTTTATTGGATTTCGTGCCTTTTGCGGCAAAAAAGTACCAACAAAAGTACCAACAGTCTTTGGTTGATAGCCCACCTCCAGTTGAATCGGTCAAAAAGCATCGGTCTGTCCAGTTTCAGAACTTTACTCGTCGGCTGAGGCATGAACTATCGTGGAGACAAAACGGTCGTAGTCCTCGGGCAATTCGGCGAGCGCCTGGTCCAACGCACTTCTATCCACGTGATCAACTATGTATCGCCGGCCTTCGCGGTAGACTCTTCGTGCGAATTCCTCGTCGTGTGAGTTTGTATCGTTGCGGCTGATTAAATAGCGCACTGCCATCTGCATTAATACGATACGAATATATGAAAGCACATGTTCGTTTTCCTCAGGCGTACATTGTGTAACCTTGAGTCCGTTGGTGAAAAGATAAATCGGCGAATGCGTTCGAAATTCAACAAATGGCACCCTATGAGGAAATGCTGGAACGTCAAGCTTGGCCCGCAAACATTCTGCCATCCTCGAAAGCGGCAGCATATTGAGCTGCCCCCTAAATGCAGATCGTATCCTTTCAACATTTCTTAGCGCATCCCGCGTATTGGCGCGGGCTGAATGCCAACGCGCGCGCCGAGAAAAGAACTCATCGAGATTCGCAAAAACCTCGTTCGCATCTCCGTCAATCAACCCAATCTTTCGCCACGATATTGGAATTTGATCAGATAGCCGAAGCATGGTGGCCAATCTGGCAGCGGGCGAAAACTCACTCCATCGAACCTCCTCTTCTTCTACTGTAATTGCACGACCAGACAACGCCAAACTCATTATAGCTATCGGAACCGCCGACGTGAGATCGAACTGCGTGTGCTTCAAGACTGTTTTATAGGCCGCAGAATATCGGGAGAGTCCAAGGTATTTTTCGAGCATTTTGTCCGCTTGGCGACTGATCGCTGCGGAGTTCGCCGATCGTTTGACGAATGCAACTTCTTCCACCATAGCCACGGATTCGACGAGATCATCTAAGGTGGGCAAATCTTTTGCGTCTCCTAACTCCTGTTCCGTGGGCATGGCAATAGTCGGCAAAAAACTGGCGGGCTGCCATCGACCAAATGTGATTTTGTGTGCATCTCTGTGAACCATGCGGTTGTAGGACTTAATTTTGGTTAGTGGATACGTACCGAGATTTGTGAGCACGTCGAAGATTGCCAATTCGTGATCCAGTGTTTGGTATTCTGCCCAAAGCGCGGGGTCCTTTATGTCACTATTTCGATAGAAGAGTTGAAGATCATCCGCGTAGTGGCGAGTGCCGTATTGTTTAAGAATTTCGAGCTTTCGACCATATAGTTGGTGTTCAATGAAATGGGCGCAAATGCACGAACTGTGCGACATGTAATAAAGAAAGTGTATCGACTCGTGGACGACAGACGCGGATATCTCGAATGAGAGATCTGACGCGAATGGCAGATATTCTCTACCGGGGCTGCTGAACTTAAGTGCCGCTTCTATGGTCCCACTTGAGAACGGAAACTCGGTGAGAAGCGCAAGAGGATAAAAGCGGCCTTGATAAGAAGGCATCTATGCGACTTCGTCGTCTGCCGCAACTTTGCGCAGTACAATTTGTTCTTGCCGACTTAGCTGTGTGTCTCGATAAAAGCTGCACCACGCCTGCACTCCCATTTTCACGGGAAGCACTAGACAGGCGACGGCGGCGGCGCTCGCAACGCCGGGTGCCACACCAAACTTCACTGTGACTGCACCAGCAATATATCCGATGACCGAGCTTTGAACTATCGCCGCAGCCTTTCGCTCCTTTGTGTACTTTCTGTCCTTTGTACAGAGCAATGCATGCACTTCTGCGCGCGCGTAAAGGAGGAGAGTCTTGTACGAATGCGGAGTGTCGGTATCTTTGTCGAGGGACCCTTGCAGGTCACTTTCCTTGTAGTGGTGAGCGACTACCGCGCAGGCCGCGCTGACTGCACGAGGATCAAGCTCGCTGATTTCTCGTTTCAGTTTCTCGAAATCTGTATCGCACACGTCCGATATTCCTCTCTTGCGCGAAGCAAAGGCAGCCAACAGGTCCAATCATTATCGCCCCTGTTGCGCCAATTGTGTTGAAGGTATTGCATCAATGCAAGCTCCAGCGGCAGAACTTCGCGCTGTATACCTGCTTGTACCTCTAGGCCGATGCGCCACGATCAGGAGCTAAGCGCTCGATAAATGATGTCGACTTCGCTTGGCGCCGAGGAGACAGCGTGTTGACCACAATCCGAGATTTGTGAAACCGATGTCCATGCGAGTGGCAGCGGGCCAGCTGCACTATCCAATACAATGTCGGAAAACGGCGTCGACGTCGTATTCGGGTAGTCCGAGCAGTCAACAATTGCATAGGCCTCCAGAGTCTCATTGAACCATGTGAGTTCGGCAATGTTCTGGACCGGCAGCTTTGTTGCGGCCACGCCTTCGAATTCGCTGAGATAGTTGAAGTGAATACCGTCGCTCGAAACCAGCGTCATCGTTCCCGTCAGTACATCACCTTCGCTCACCGGAACCAACTGCGTATGAAATGCTTGCCCGCCAGATGTGACATACCAGCTCGCAATTGACCACGAAGGGCCACCCCCAGCCGCCGAAGTCCCCCACTGGAGCACAGGCTGAAGAATTCCAAAGTTCGTGCCAGTGTTCTGGATGCCATTGAACAGAAAGATTGTTTGAAGTGGATCGGCGGAGCTGCTGGGTGATGGGGGCACCTTCCACTTGCTGGTGAATCGGCGAAAGGTTGTCCCAGTGCCGTTGCTCCAGTAGGCATATGCAATCCAGCCACTTCCCAAGGTCGGCACTTGCCCGTGGAGAAGTAGACGCTCTAGCACAAGATCGACCTGGTTGGTCGCGCGATCCAACTGCAGGAAATGCTCTTGCGTGGCGACCAACGCCCGGCCAGTCTGTATTTGGTGGACAAGCGATCGATCCCGGAATCCACCCGGAGTAAGAACAAGGTCGGCGGCCATAACGTGCACTCCTCGATTTACGTCTACAGATTCGCCGTAACGAACGGAACGGACCATTGAACGAGGCCGGGGACCGCCCGGTGTCAAAACTTCGTCGTCACGGTCCGTTGGCACCATAATAATTTCCTAAAGCGCATGTCGACCCAATCAAGCACGCGTGCCATCAGGCTGCAGACATGCCGAGCAGCTCGCGTTCGATCGCCGTCGCCGCGGATACGCCGAGACGGATCAGGCCGGAGACGATTTGCTCGATCGCAAAGCGAATGCCCTCCCCTTCGATCGATGCAAAACCGTCTCTACGCAACACGCCGGCAATCCTACTGCAAAATTTCTCACCAGCGCCGTAGTCGACCCACAATTTAACGTCCTTGCCGTGGGCCGCCATACAAGCCTCGATGGCTTTGACAGCGTAGTCCACGAACGGAAACTCCGGCGACACGTCCACGGTGCTCAACACCGCGAGGGCAACAAACAAGCTGGGTGTCTCAATCGCCAACGCCGTCAACAACGGAATAAACGGCACGGCTCGCGGCATGCCGATCTGGGTGACGTAGCATTCCGGCGGCGTGCGAAAGCCATTTTGGCAAAGGAGGATCGCGCCAAGCGCACCGTCCAGGTGATAAGGTATTCCGTATCCTGGGTTAGCTGCGAAACGGCACCATTGGGATGTTTTCCTCAACCGCTCGGCAAGATTTGTCCTGATCCGCAACAAGTCTGCAGCGCCGAGGCCCTTGTTGTCGAAATAAACGACATCAAGGGGCAGCAGAAGACTCGCCGCCACATCCAGAAACGGCTCATCCGGCAAACAAAGAACCGGTTCGAGGCAGAGCCTGTCGATCGCGGCCGCGGTGAGTCCCGATAAACTCCGCGCGATCAGCCGAAAATAAGCCCTGTTCCACTCATCAGGCGCGCGCGACAGTTCCAAGTCCGTTTCTCGACCAGCGCCATTCAAATCGGAAGTCCAAACACGATAATGATCTTGTATGCCTTGCAGCCATTCGGGTGCGATCTGTTCGTCTCCCATCAACTTTGATAGCCACACCGCGGCCGCCTGATGGTCGGCATAGTATTCTGTTTCCGCGCGACGTTCTGACCGGCGTTTGGGTCCGGCGCCCCCGATATAAGTGCGCGATCGAACGCCTAGCTCTGCCTCAGGAAAGTCTGGCCATGAAGGTTCGAGCCTATGGCCTTGTAGCCAATCCCATTCGGCACTCAGGACCGCGTCGCGCCAATCCGCGACTTGCCGCTTGCGAATCTCGTCCTCATCCCCCTTTGCGTCATAGTGTTTGAGGCGCGGGCGGACGTTGCCGACGAACGCGCAGCGCAACACCGCTTTCGGCAGGCGCGGATTGATCGCCGCAAGCTCGGCTAGGAATGCACCGAACCCGTGCGCCGCGGCAGGATCGCCTTTGACGGCCAATTCGAGCAACGGCCGCGCATCGGCAAGCCCCTCCCCATGGCTTGCTGCCAAAACCAATCCGGCGGCGGCAAGCCCCAGCGGATTGAACTGCAATCCATTGCGCATACGGTGTACAGGATCCTCGCGCTGAACCGTGGCAGCACTGAATTGTGCCCTGGCCCACACGCCGTGCTTCGCTCGCAGTGTGTCGTCTCCATCCCGCATCAGCAGCATCGCCGCGATCAAGATCGATTGATCGAAGTCTTGCTGCTCTTCGCCACGGGCTTGTGCATCCCGGGCCCACTCCGCAGCCCGCTTCGCTAGGTCTAGCGAGCGCTTCGATCGATCGTTAAGGGCGAGGGAAATCTCGGCGCGAATATTCGCATCGTGCATACGCGGGGCGGCACGCAATTGCATTGCTGCCAGATGGTCCGCCTCGTCCTGTGGCGAGACGTATGCATAGACGCTTTGTTCGTTTCCCTCGCGATCCTTCATGGTGCGCGTTTCGTAGTGGCACCGATCAATCTGGTTCAGGGCGACCTGCACCATAAAATGCGGGTCACCAAAATCGGCGTCTGGTCCATACGCACCCAGTCGCGCTTTGGCCTCTTCTAGCCTTTTGCGTAGCGCATCGGTTTCTGGCTGCTCGCCGAACGCATAATAGGGAAGCACCTGTTCCAGCTGACGCCCGCGGGACGCCCGCTTCTTTAGGCTCGCGCGAGTGACCGGACCGGCTGGCTCCTTCTCGCCGAAGAGACCCATATCGCTGATGCCGTCGTGTATTTGGCGCGACCGGTCCCAGGCCAACAGTTCCGGGCTCCCCACGAAGGGCACCGAGGCCCGGCGCGATTTTGGCCAGTGCGACAGAATCAAATCGACGACGATCAAGAGATAAGCTGCCGGGACTTCGTCATCACCGAGCACGTCGGCGATAACCGACCCGACATCCTCACCGGCGTCGATGCGCAGATGAGCCCACGCTTCCAACGCCATGAGCGCGCTCTCCACAGAATAGTATGGACCCTGGCGCGACCAGAAGTAGGACTGAATGAATGGAAATCTGCGAGGCCCAGATTCGAGTTCGACGACAACCGCATCGTCATTTGTCGAGGCGTCATGGCGGCTACCGAACGTGCAGGCATGCATTGCCAGACGCCGCACAAGTGCAACCCCCTCATTCGGATCGGCCATCAACAATTCCAGAAAAGGGCCCCTTGCCGGCGACGGCGAGAGAAATTGCCGATCGCTATGCGTAAAGGCTTCCGGCTCAGCGAACGTGGCGAACCCGCCTCGCCGACGTTCCGGCATCTTAATAAGCGTGGTCGCCGTTAACTCGGCGAGTGCCTTGGGCGCCGCCTTGGCGAGATTGCCCGGCGCCGTGATCACGCTTTCGGCGCTGCGCTCGCCATCGCGGCCAGCCTTCAAGAGAAAACGGACATACTGCTCCGCCAACTCCGGCTTAACGCTGCTGAACACAAGAAAACTGGAGCGCAGATAGTTGCGCAACTGTTGCTGGCGGTCGTAAGCCAATTCGCCGACGAACGATGCGCGGCGTTTCCCGTCTTCGTCGATGCGGTCCCCTTCAATCTCCATCAGCCAAGCATGCAGTTGCACGACAATATCCGGAACGATGGGGTCGAACGTCCACATGGCTGACGCATAGTCGGTGAAGAGTTCCGCAACGTCTGGAATTGCGACGGCGGGAAGCCTGTCCGCTCGCGCGAGCGTCCACCCGACAAGGCGACGCCAAGCAGGGCCAACCGGGATGGATAGATGAGCGATCGCCTCCGGTACTGCAACGCCCGCCCCGCCGAAAATTTCGCTGGCTGATTTCCTGTCAAGCGCCATCAATGTGCGCACCAGCTCACGCAGCCGCGTGCCGTGCTCGGCAAGCAATGCGCCTTCGGCGCGAGTCAGAATCTCCCCACTCAACTCGGACCGGATAAGAGCAACGATTGCCGCGCGGCGCCAGGAACCGTGGATGCCCGGCTGACTCAACCTGGCCAACAGCAAGGTCCACGCATCCGCATCGTTGCTGTCTTCGATGGCAAGACGCGCCGCCAATTCTACACCGCGGAACAAGCTCGCAGGCGCCGGCCGCGAAAGTGGCAACGCGGAAATCTTGTCGGCATCCTCGTGAAGTAGGTTGGCGACCGCCCAGTCGCGGAAGACGTCGTGGCGAAACGTCATTCGCTCGCCTTTTAAGTCCCATAGCGTCCCGCTTCTCAGGAGTTCGTCGAGCGGCTGGCTAGAATGGCCGGAAGTCGCCAAAGGGCCGATCTCTCCCGACAGCGACTTCTCCGCGAGATCGCGCAACACCCGCGTGCGATCACGCGCGCCAGATTGCGTGCCGTCCCCGGTGCGCCACCAGAGTCGCGCCATTTCGGTCTCCGTTCGCGGCGCCTCGGCCCCATGTCCGAGTTGCACCAACCAATCGAGACGAAACAGATTGCGCGCGACTTCGCGCGCAGGATGACCATCCGCCAGAAGCAGTCCGAGTTGTGGCGCCGCGCTTCGCAGTTCTGCGATTTCAACATCGGTCAGTTCATCGATCGTAACGACAGGGGCGCGACCTAGCCTGTTCAGTGCATCAACCGGCAGCCAACTCGGCTCCTCCGTTCCGAAGGAGCGCCGTGCGGTTACCACCACTTTAAAGCCCGGGATTGCCGCAGCTTCCTGTATCAAATCCCGGGCAGTCGCTTGCGCCGGAGCCTCGAAGAAATCGACGCTGTCGAGAAACAGCACCGCACCGCCCGATGCGGCAACATCGCTGAGCAATTCCTTAGCGCTGCCGTAGAAACCCAAGACTTCGCGCATGGCCACCCAACCGCGCGGGATCGTGCGAACCGGAGACAGCACAATGACATTGGCTTCAATGCCAATCTGATCCGCCAAGGCGCGCAGAATTCCGGATTTGCCAACGCCGCCATCGCCGCGAATTTCCACGTAGCGGCCGGCGTCCAGACTCGCGTTGACCAGAGCCAACCTGTCGTGGCGGGCGAGTTTGGCCGCGCCAACCCGATCGCGGATGTCACTCAACGCATGACGCGTCGCTTCAAAGAGAACCGCGCGCGCAGCATCGTGTCGGCGCATGCCGGCCAATCTAAGTCCGTGCTTGTTGATCAATCTCTCCCGAAGCGTATCGGCGGTGATCTCGCCGGCATGCGACGCCAGTTCCTGGGCCGTATCGCAAAGCACCGACCACAGGGCTCCGGCCTTCCCGCTCTCGCTCCCGTCGAGCGCCTGCGCGCACCGATCGCGGACCAAGGTCTCCGTTTGCCCACCAACGGCCAAGAAATCGAAAACGAGGATCTGCAGCTTGCGCAATATCCGCCAGATCGTCGGATCGTCCGTCGGTACAGCGAATTCCACGAGGTGACCGCGCAATGTTTCGACAAACGTCCGCATAGCTTCATTGGACGTTCCGACGCGGTTGAGTTTGCGGAAGAACGTCTCAGCGCTTTCGCTGTCTCTGGCCCAAAGCAAAATCTCTTGATACGACCCGTCGATTTTCCAGGACGTGCGCGCCGTCGCAATCCCCATCACATACTCGTCGGCGTCGTCGAGCTTGCCGGCTTTCACGGCGTCGGCGATTTGCGATGCCACCTTGCGGAACACGGCATCGCCAGGGCTGAAGGAAATTGCCCGCTTAACCTGAATGTCACCGATAGCTTTGCGGCCCGTGGCCATCACGGCATGCACAATTACATCATCGAGCGGAAGGCCGTCGCCGGCCCCTTGGAACTGAACACGCTCGATCCTTCCCCCGGGCAGGCCCCGAGGCTCGCTATACAGAAGCAAAGCGAGCAGATAATAGCCACCCACTTGGGCTTCGAAGTGCGCGCCTGCCGGACCGCAGGCGCTCGGGCTTGTTGCCGTGTTCGTCATGCATTCATCCGGACACGCGCAGCGATCAACGATCTTGCCATCGTTCTCCTGCGCATTCGGCAATTTTCCAGCACACTCTATCCCAATCTGATCGGACGGAGGACGGGCGGCTCGGCGAAGACCGTGTTCGGCCCCTCGCCGACGGGACTCAAGGTGTAGGCGCAGTTGAGGAGCGGACGGCTACCGTCAATGACGGCGACTTCAATTTGGGCCTCGCGCAACACCCATTCACCCGTACCGTCTGGCAACAGAAACATCACACCGGTCAAGGCGTCCGGACCGTCCGCGGGTATCAGCTTCACTGGGCCCGCGCCTTCGATGCAGCACCCGTCGAATTCCCATCGGACATAGCCGCCGCCCACCATCGGCGCCGGGTTCAACGCTGGTCGGCCCGGAATCAATCGCACACTCGGCGTCTTGACCGTGACCTGCATTCTCACTGCCTGATGCATGAATTCTGGCGCATAGTGGAATTCGAGACGCAACCCGTTGGGCATCCAGCGCGACGTGATGATCTGCAGGCGCGCCAACGCCGCCTGCCTGCGCTTCTCCAACCGTTTCCAGGCCGGCCCGCCGACCGCTATCACAATGGTGGCGAGCACACCCAATGCCCCAACAAGCACTGCCGCCCATTCTGCACTCATGGCATGTTCCTTTCGCATCTGGCGAGGGCCAACGTCCCAGTTGGCGGCGTAGCCTAACCAAGTTGGAACAGATTGGGGACAGCCGACCGAGAAAGTCTCGGCGCTATTCATAAGTAATTGAGATTGAATGATTTTCAAGCGCGCCAGTATCCTTCGCTCATCCCCTTGACGCAGCCTTCGACTGGCTTCGAAAGCTGAATCCCTCGGCGATAACCGCACTGGCCCGTGCATCTATATATCGTCGATGCCCGGATCTCCGTTTCCTTGTTCGACAGCAAAACGCACTTCGGGCAACGGATCGTTTCTTGCGTCACACAACCAGTCGCGAATGGCGCTGTGTTCCAAACCGATGGCCTCCAACGCACGGACCAACTTCACGCACTCGACGCGCACCAATGATACGGATACCGCCTTTCGACTTTCCAAGTCGATCTCCGCATAGCGAGTGCTTACTCTCAAATCTTCCAAGATTTGCAGCAGCCGTTGTTTGTCGTTGTCTTGCAGCGCATTCGCCAGATGCAATCGCCGCACGACATCGAGCAACGGATGCACGCTGTCCTTTTGCCCGACTTCCAGGATTGAAATCGCCTGTTCGATCAGCACCCGCGGCACGGCTTGCGCGTCCTGCATTCCCTTGCGCTCGGCCCAGAGTCTGATTGCGCCACAGGCGCCGGCGACGAGTCGAAAGTCCGACGCGGCAATTCCACGTCGGATGACCGCAACGACTTTGTCGCCGCAAATGCCCGCGGCGCCGAACCGCGATAAACCGGCTATAGCGTGCCACGATTTTGTTCGCTCGATGAATTCCAACAGTATTTGAGCGGTCGTCTCGGTCACGTCCGATATTGGCAGCGCAGGTATAATGGCATAGGTCAGCACATCACCGAGACGTACCCGCATGCCTTCCGTGAAGCTCTTGACAAACATGGCGCTGAACGAGTCCTGCCGCTCGCTGGCGGCTAGTGTCCAGCCCGTCACTTCTGCGAACAAGCGTTGAGCCTCCGGCGCGGTCAACGGAAGCCCACCCACAGCGGCCATTTGCAACGCAAGGACATAGTTTTGTCGCTCGGATAGAACAAGTGTGTCCAACGGTGCCGGTGGTGTCACCACGGGCGTCAGGCCCGCATCGTAGTACCTCGCGCGCAGTCGCGACGCGACGTCGATGCCCTTCGGCGCAGTAATTTTCAGGAGAATATTTGGCAGCAATCGTGTGCGCGCCGGCAGGCCCGGCTCGCCACCATCGAGTTCCGACCAGAGCGCTCGCCCAAAGTCAGCGGCCTCGTCGCTCAATAGAGTCCCGCGTGCTGTCAAATAGGCCAAGCGGAGCACCGCCTCCTCTCGCGAGGTGGACTCTTTGTCGGCAGCCGCAATCAATTCCGCAACTCGTCGAGACCATTTGGCGTCGCTTGCCGGGCGGTTTGGATTCGCCACCCAAAAAACCGTGATGATGCTCGGCCAAAACCTTTCCTGGACACCGCTTTCGATCGACAGCGGAAATTCCAAAGCGTCCCACGCCAGTTCGCTACGCTTCGAAATCGAGACGGCCTGTGCGGAATATCTCAGGAGCTCACCCATGGCTTCTGTCAGCCAAGCGTGATGGAGGGCCGGCTCGCGGGCCAAGACGACAGCGCGCCGGAAAACCGACGCTGCATCCTCTTGGCTTAATCGCGGAGTCAGCCGGGACAGAACCATGATCATCAGCCGAAGTTCGTCGATGGCATAGCCCCTGTCCCGTTCCGGCGCGTGATCGGCTGATCGGAGTGCCAGACTCCAGTGGTCCAGCGCCGCCATGACCGCTGGCTGCAGCCGTTTCCATGTCTGTTCCGCCATCTGCGCGACAGCAATTCGGCTGAAATACCGATGAAACGGATTGTCGAAATGGCTATGAAGCGCACGGATCAGCCATGCATACCAAAAGAAGCTGCCATCAAAAGCTGCCTTCACCACGTTTACGGCGGCGCCCGACGCTATGCCGACATTGTTGAGGCGAAGCGGAAGGCCAACAATCTCGATGAGCTGGTCGAGTTCATAAAACTCATCGAATGCAGCTTGTGTCGTTCCCGTCTCGCGTGGACGGCTCTCCTTGTAATGCCCCGGCTCGAACATTGGGATTGCTTCGACAGATTCTTCCAGCCGCTTCGATATGATCGTTACGGCAGCGGCATCGATAGCTTCAATCTCGTCCGCTGGGCTAATGCTCGCCTGCTCAAACTCGGCCATGGCCGCCGGATCAGGCAAGCTAAAGTGGAAATCTCGGTCGATGACCCTAGACAGCCATTTCGCCCAGCCGCGGTGTGATCGGATTGACAGCGAAACCCGATCCAGCCGCTGTTGTCTGTCGAGATTTTGCGCGGCGTCGTTAATGAGCTTTGTCGCCTGCTTGTATTCTCCGAGTTCGCTCAGCAAAGCAGCACGGCGCATACACCAAACGGGCTGATCGGACTCCAACTGTGGCAATAACGATCGAATTGCCGCGAGATCGAGCCGATCGCGCGCGCGCAAGCATAGCTGATACGTCGACTCCAGTTTCGCTTCCGGAGTGGCGTCCGTGGACTCCTGGATGACGCTGTGCCATTTCGCAAGCGCTTCGTCATCTTCACCAATGCGCGCGGCGCGCATCAGCGCGATCGCGAAGTCGTGGCGGGTCGCAGTGTCGATGTCGGAAAAGCTTGGGTCGGCCAGCGCCGCTAGAAATCCCCGCAAGGTTTCGTCGAGCGGTACAAAAGCCGTCTTGCGCCGCCATAGCAGTTCCTGCAACACTTGCACGCGACGCGCTGGGCTGAGCTTTTCAAAGACCGGCTTTCGAAGAAGCCAGTTCTCATCGCCGGTAAACTTTAGCAGTTGGCGGTGTCGCCTAGGGCACACGAGCCAGCCCGGATAGGCTCGCCGTTCCGCGCGCCATACGTCGATGGTCCTTTCCAGAATCTGCGCAGCAAGGTCGTCATTCTTCCGAACTTGCTCGTGCATTTCCAATCCCGCCGACCGCATCGGATATGAACCGAGCGGTTGTGTGCGCCACTCATGCAACGGCGGAGGCTTAAGATCCCGCAATGCGCCGAAGAATAACGCGGCCGCCGCCGCATACCGCTTGGACTCGCCCACGTCCTGGACGGCGGGCGCCAAGTCGATCGGCGCAATATTGTGCATCTCGAGAAACCGACGCGTGGCGGGCGCCAAATCCAGATTGTCCACGAGGTAGATGCGCCGCGCACTGCCGCCCAGTTGATCACGAACCCAACCCGCCCATTGCAGAAAGTTTGGGTCGTTGCCGGAGAAGCCGACCAAACAGAGCTCATTCTCAATGAAGACCTGGCGCGCGAAATTGACAAAAGCGGCGTGTTTCACAGGATAGGTACGGTAATCTTCCTCTGCGAATATGAGTTGCTCGCCGTAGCGCAGCGTTCCGTGCAACTTCACAATCCGGGGCGACCGCGCGCGGGGCAAGTCGGACTCCGACCGCACGATCTCGTAAGATTGACTTGTTGCGTGATCGCTTGCCCGCTCCAGCAAGGTATCCCAGTTTGTGGTGAGCATATCGGCCCAGGGCAACTCCAAAAGTTCGGCATGCAGTGTGCCGGGTTGCCATGCGGCGTCCGGAAAGCGCTTGAGGATGAAATCATCGAGGGCAGCCTGTCCCAGATAGCTCCGATACTCCTCGGCTACCCGAAGTGGATTGGCTGGGATCTTTGCGGTGTCGCCACAATACAGCTCTGCGGCCATGGTGCTGATTAACTCGGTCCACAGTGGCGGTTTCGGCGTGTCGGGTGCGGCGCACTCCGCGTGTTTGCTGAATCCTGCCCCAACTAGGACAGCCGCTCCGCGCGTTGTCCCATTTCGCCATAACGCGCGCGCCAATTGCTGCAGCAGCGGATAGTCTGGAAGATTTGCGAGGCTGCGCGTCATCAGGCGTCCATCATCTAGCTTCGGCCGCGCCATTGCAGACCCCCGCACCATGCCGAAAACCTTGTGGCTCGAACAGCTTATCGCGCCAAGTGACACCAACCAAATGTAGTGATTTGGCTTCGGTGCCCGAGCAGTAATGCCTTATCTCAAAGCCTATGCCACGAAGAAGCAGCGAGAGCGCATCATCCGCCGAGAGATAATCTAACGTTGTCGAGGCATCACTTCCAACATGGAGGCGATCTATCAGAGGCCCCACTAAGGGCGAACATTAGCGTTTCGGCAGGGTTTCTAAGTGTGGCTTGATAAAGTCAAGCAAGCCCCACAAAAGCTTCTTCGAGCCATCCGCTTCCCGAAAGTACATGACGCGCTTCCCGATGGTGTATCTGCGCCTCAATCATCAACATCATCGAAAATCGCACTGCTATTCGCCGATGTGGCAGAGGGCGCCACATCCTCCCCGCTAGGCATCGACGATTGCCAAGCCGTCGAGGGCGGTTCAGGCTTCTCGCTTTCAAGATGCCCGATGTGCTCGTCGAGCTGGGCATATAGTCCCGACAAGTCGTCTTCAAGATTTTTGTCTGCGTAAAATTCTTGGGCGTATTCGATGTTTTCCTTGAAGTCCTTGTAGAGCAAGATCTCGTCATCCGACGAAAAACGCCCCTGCAATTGATCGAAGAGGTTGGGAATGTCTTCCAGCCATTCCGCCCTGAATTTCTGGACAAAAGCTTTGAACTCTTCCGGCGTAAATATTTGCTGGACGATTTTATCTCGTAGTGGATTGGCGTCGAGCCATGTCAGCGATTTGTCTTGGATGCCCTTTACGACTGCGGCACGAATTGGCTCGGGCAAAAGGCCATACGATGCCAGCGCCGCCAGTAAGAGTTTGCTTCCCGACGATAGATCGCCCTTCGTTTCTGCAGCCCAAACCAAAATATCGGGCCGCGCTTCCACTATCAGATTCAGAAACGCTTTTTCGCATCTGGCACCGAGGAAGGAATTCACCCCTTCGTCCAGGGGAAGCGCTTGCAACCGTGCAATAAGTGAGGGATAGAGCGACACAGGAACTCGAAGCCGCGCCTGCTCGATCTTCATTGGACCGCAGACGACTTCACGGATGAGACGGTCCAGCTTGGCGCCGTGAACGTAGAGTTCGACCAATTCGGGCGAGTCTGCGACAAGCTCGGCAAACGCATCCGTGACCGTGGGATGCCGAAAGACCCATCGATCTCCGTCATCGTGTGAAATGAGGCGCGTCAGACTGTCATTTAAATACTGCATCGCTTTGGCGACGTCTGCGTGCTGAACCCCTAGAAGACGGTTGACCATGTCCAGCGCCGGGCTGGTTGGGATGGGAGATGGAACGCCGGTTTCCGAATTCAGAAATATCAATGCGATAGCGGCGCGGCATGCGTCGTCAAGTTGCGCAAGGACTTCCGTCAAGAATTCGACGGGGTGCTCCACCAGGCGTTTGAAACGGGTCGCTGAGAGCTCGAGGTTCTTGGTGAAGATGGGGTCGCCCAGCCTGCGGGCGGTCTCCGGCAAAAAGGCATCGTTCCCGGAGACGACCTTAAGCAGTGGCTTCAGGCTCTTGCGCATGTCGCGGGGTTGTACCCGGCGCACATGATTGTAGAGCATCTGCGCCCGCTCGTCTCCTGTTAGCGCATGGACATTTACGACGACCTGGCTTTCCTTGAACAAGGGGAACGCACTCGATTTGAGATGCGATTTCGCCGCTTCCCAAATGTAATTTCGGGACGTGAATACCACGCGCGCGCCGCCCTCGACCGCAGCGCGCAATGTGCCAAGTTCGGCATTCCACCCACTCATGCGTGAAACGTCGAACTGATTGGTGCCGAAGGCATCATCGACCCAGAGGAATTGTTGCTCCCCTGGGTGCCAAAGATTCAATTGGTCGGGTGAATTGATCTTCAGAGCCCCGAGACATCCATCGTCAAGGGCGCCTAGGGCGAGGATCGCCGCGATCGTGGATTTGCCCGACGCCGGATCGCCGAGCAAAATTACGAACTTGTGTTCGTGCAGCGCCGAAAGTGCTTTCCGATAGGCGTCGGTCGGCACAAAGCAACTCAGGTCCGAACCCATGCTATCGAGGATGGCCTTGGCCTGCTTATAAGCATGACCCGTTATGGTGTGAGATAAATCACCGATGCCGTAGACCCGAGGCACCATCATCCGAAGGTGGGGGCGGTTCACCAGTTGCTCAACTATCCATGACCCGCCAAATACCCGGCACGTCTTGACGCCTACCGCTTGAAATGCAGCACAGATCTGTTGATCTGCGTCGCCGGTCACGCCCGCGTTAGTAAGGATGATGTAGTCTTCGGCGAGACCTTGTTGCACCAATTTGGTAGCTTTGGACAATTCATTCGTAAGTCCGGAAAGGGAAATGGTTGCGCCGAGCTTGCCGATGAACTTGCATTGAAGCGTTGATTTGTGCGTCGTGCCATCGGCATCCCAAGTTCCGAGAAATGCGCCATCGCGTCCGCCATCCTTGGAAGCAAGGAACGTCTGGACAGGCCGTTTCAGGACTTCGGCGGTTACCGTGCAAGCCATGTCTTGGAAAGCCTTCCAGCCAAGCTTGCTCAGATCATAGGTCACAGACGCTCACGGATGCTCCTTCGAGCTTCCTCCTCTGCGGTCTTTACAATAAGCCCTTCATACATGGCACCTATAGTGGGTGCATGGACAATTCCGGCTTGCGAAATCCGCACGACCTTCGCGTCTGCCAATTTCTTGATGAGGTCTGCAACGGTACGGATCATGGCTTTTTAAGTGTTGAGATTGAACGATGATTAGCTAATTTCACGATGCCGACTTTGAATATTCGCGACGTAAAACACCGGAAGGCGTTGATGGAATGATGCGTTCGTAGGCGACTCCCGCAGACCCTCCTGGTAAGATTTCGAAATCGTATCGCCGTCCGTCGCCCTCATTAGTTGCTCCGAGTCGCCGACAGAGCAGTTCGGCAAGCGCGCTATCCTCTACCGCGCACACAATTTGCCGACCATCCATCCGGAGAGCTGCAAGTACTTCGGTAAGTTGCAACGCCCTAAAATCATCAATGTGCTGGACAGGATCATCGAGCAAAAGCGTATCCCACTTGGTCCACGCGCGCGAAAGGTGTACCGAAAGCAAGAACGCGAGCCCAGCGGCTCGCCTTTGGCCGCTGCTGAAAACAAACTGAGGATTTAAGCCATCCCCGACGCGCAGGCTCAGGAATCGCCGCACGTCACCTCGAATGCTATATTCAATTGTTCGCCAATCGGCATGCGGCCTAAGACGTTGATAAAGCTCATTCAACAACGGACTGATTTGTGCCAATCGTTCATCTACTATCTCAGCGCTGACACGCCGCACTGATCTTTCCATTGCGTGTGCCGTAGCCACCGCTTCGCGAGCGCGCGAAACGTCCTTTGCTACTTTGTCGGATTCTCTTCGAAGTTCTGCAATTTGTTCTTCGAGGGATGTGAGTTGAGATATCCCCTGTGAAGCCTCAAGGGTCCGTAACGCGGCTTCCAAATTAATAAGGCGATCTCGCTCATCCTCAATTTCACGATCCATCGCCTGAGGGTCGCTCGCGAAAGTTGGAACGAGCCCGTGATTTTCAAAAAACTCTACGTGAGCCTGTTCCATTTCAGCCAACGCTGCGATCTGTCGTGAATGCTCTTGCCAATTCATCTGTGCTAGTGCCACGCGCTGTGCCGGCTCACTTGCTGTGTTCTGGGCGGCTACTAGGCGCTCACGAGCGGCTGGTAGCCCTGCTGCCAATAACGCGACCCTCGCCCTGCCGATGGCTAACCCCGATTCGAATTCGGGCATGGTCCGATGTGCAGCGCATAGGGGACAGTTTCCATCATGGAGACCAAGTTTTTGACCATGTTCCAATAAAGACATTAAATGTGCAGCAGTTTGGTTCGCCTCTTCTTCGCGTTGGAACGCTTCCAGTGCCGCTCGAACTGTATTTTGGGCAATGTCGTTTGCTTCTAGGGCCACATTGAGTGTTTCTTCCGCCGTTTGTCGGGCTACCATTCCTCCAGGTGACATGAGTTCGAGACGTCGTAGTGCTATCTCATGCCCCAAATGTGCTGCCTCTGCTAAATAGTCCAGCTTCGACTTGCGTTGGGACAGTGCGGCCCTTCCAGCATTTAAAAGATCGATTGTCTCTGTCGGTGCGCTCGGCAGCTCTGCATGAATTGTAACCAGGGCAGCGGCGATATCCCCAGCTTTGGATATTGTGTCTCGGAGGCCTGCCGTCTGTGAAAGTCGAATGGTAAGTTGCGCCCGAACGGCTTCGTAAGCACTTTCTGCATTCTTCAGTTTAGTGTCTGCAATGTTGTTCACCGATTTGATCTTGGCAAGAAGATCTGCACCTTCAGCGGGGCCTAGTGCTGCCCGCACGAGTTCAAATCGTTCTGTTTCGCTGAGATCGACGCTCAGTGCAGCAATCCACTCGTCGCGTATGATGGACGTTTTACAAAGCTGGGCCAGAGCTCCATCTGGTCGGTTTGCCGTACAAAGCAGCAATTCAATTTGATTGGTAGTGTGGCTCGCGCCGCTCTCCCTTGAACGCTCAATCTCAACCACCTCGCCGTCAGCACCAACAAAACCGATTTTGACATAACGTGCGGCGGGCTCCCCTGCCCCGCGCCACCAAATATAGTCAGCCAAAGATTCCTTTGCAGCTTTTTCGACTTCATACTTATTGATTGTTCCGGTTAGGGCGAATTCGATACAATCAAACAACGTACTCTTGCCGACTCCGTTTCTGCCGCACAGGATCGTAAAGCCCTCTCCGAATTCTACACGTGCGCGCTGACGAAATCCGCGGAATCCAGACATTTCGGCGTATGCCAGTTTCATAGAGCGCCCTCTTCTAGGATTTGGGCGACATCTGACGGGTCAGCGTCTCCGAGGAGCGCGTCAATCGCGCTATCAGGCTGAAGAATAAGCTGATCACGTAACCGAGCCTCAAAATTGCTCTCGCTGACGACAGGTTGGGATTGAATACGACGTAACGGAAGCAATGCTTGTTCTAGATCGTGTTGCGTTTGAATCCCAGTGCGTGCGATCTTACGTGTTAGACTGAAATTTTCCTCGATTTCTGCTATCGCTTGTGACTCAATTGGCGTCGCCGCTTCTGCCAGCAAAACGGAATATACATTCCAAGCTTTAGCTCCGGCCACCCGGAACGCAGGAGCATATCTAGCAAGCACTGCTTTCTGACGCGCCTCCCAAGAGGTCAAAAGCTCTGTGCCGCTCTGAAAGACATGCAGAAAACCGATAATCGAACTGCTTTCGAAGCAAGTGACTGTCGGCTGCAATGTAGTTAGAGGCCAAGTCTCGAATCCAGCCTGCCGAAGTACGATTTGTGCCTGAGTTGCAATGTCCATCAGATTCCCAATGTATCGCGTCCGCCAGCGGTGTCGAACCATTTGCCGCCCGCAGCCGGTCTTATTACATCCTGAACGCGTCCATCCCGGACGAAATTGCCGGGAAGTCCGGAATCATATGCGCCGACTGCAATTACGATGTCGGCCTGTTTCAGCGACGGCGCGGACACGTACCTGCTGCGAATTTCGCTCAACGCCGCATTCGCACCATTGATCACGCGAACTGCTTGTCCATTGAAGTCGTAGTAAGGCCCATCGACCACCCCGCCGGCATGACGAATCAACAGATGTACCATCCCAACAATATCGCATCGTACAGGTACTCGAGCCTTCGCAGCCTTGTCCGGCGGACTGCCCTCTGCGTCCCGGCGCCACTCGTACAATAGTTCGCTGTCCGTCTCGGCGATTTCGATCAATTGAACTGGACAGGCTATGCCCATCGCTTCCTCAAAAGCAGCCGCACCACTGGACAATACCTGTCGCATAATTCCCTGCGAGAATGCGCGCCGCAGCTCATCGAGAACGGCCGCACCAGATTCTTGAATGTGATTGAAGACGACGTTGCCTTGGTGCGCCAACGCCCAGAGATTTGGCGCTTTTTCCTCAAGCTGCGCGAGCGGGGACGGATCAACCACTGTTACCGAAACAGGATCTATGTCTTGCAGCGCAGCGCCGATGATATTGTTCAGATACTTCCAGTCGGACCAGAATCCGACGATGAGTATGTCACGTTTGCGCAAATTCGCGGCCATCCAGACCTTGCTACTTGCAATTCGCAACTGCACATCCGGCGTTTCAAGCTGGGAAGGAGCCCACACTGTCGCTTCTCTATCGAGGTTGCTACATCCGTGAAACTTCAGCAGAGGAGAATGGTGGACACCTGTAACATTTGCCTGATCGCCATCTAGCGCTCCTTGGAAATCGGCGCCGTAATCCCACGCTCGGCGTTCAATCAAAATATCGTAGTTAGACGATAGACCCGCCACGGCGGCCCGTGTGAGCAATAAATCCGCAATCGCCGCATGACCCGCATTGTATGGTCGAACAAAATCATTCCAGGGCACCAATCTCTGGATGAACATGGACTTCAATTCGTCACGTTCGACGAAATATTCGGCGAATGCCTCCAGATTCTCACGCAGATTAGGGTCGACCTGAGGATCGATTCTAAGCCGATAATTATCGAAGCATTTCTCGGCAACAGCTTTTGCGGACGGCAACCCGCTAGGGGCCGCCATCGAAAGTCCGGCCCCACAAACGATGATTAATCGACCCGCATCGATTGATGCGAGAAGACGTGTTTTGACTGCTGCTAACACTTCCCTCTCCTTATGCTCTTCTTATACCGACTTGGAAGGAAATTTTCCTGTGCTGCGGCCCATTTTGCGGGCATCGGGTCGGACGTAGGGGCTCGACTCAGACCTTGACATATGTTCTCTTTTCGTTCTTATATTAGATGAGGCCGAAATGAGTGCAGTCGCGCTGCCGATTCAGCACGTCCATAACGTTGTCGAAGCGTCTGCCTTTGATACGCCGGTCGTGATCCATTGCGTCGGATGCGGCCGGTCACGCAAGTCAGACCCCCAGCTTCTTGCGCGCAAGCTCGGCCCGCTCCCTTTCGGTCTCATCGTGGGCATGTTCTTTTGCAAACGATGTCAGGAACGCGTGTCGGTCGTTCTACCGTGGTATGCGCCCACACCGCGTGAATGGGCGAAGATCGCGCGCGACCACATTCCCAAGCAGGAAGAACCGCGCATCTATGTTGACGGCCGGCGGTTTCCCTTCAAGATCGACATATGGCGGGCGAAACATACAATCATCGACCGCACCCTTGCACATATCGATAGCGCAAGCATCGCTCACGCAGCTTTCGATCTATACTTGGAGGTTTGTCCGCGCGACGATCTTACGTTGAGCCAAGGCGCTCTCTTGATGCGCGATAGTCGCCGACCAGAGGTGCGAGAGGCATAAGCAATGTGCGGGAGATTCACGCAGATGTTTTCGTGGCGACAAGTTGTGGACTTCTCGCAGCCACTGACGGGTGAACGCTACGAAGACAAAGAAACGGTTACGCCGATGCGCCTTGCGACGGTGATCCGGCTCAATGAGGAGCGGGAACGTGAAGCGACACGGATGCGCTGGGGCTGGCCGAAGCCCAACAGCAAAGTTGATCGGCCTGAATACATACATGCGCGCGCCGAAACAATTGACGTGAAGCCAACATTTCGGGAGGCATTCGAACGTCGGCGCGGCATTCTTGTCGTGAAGACCTTCAACGAAGGCAAAGAAATCACGCCAACGAAAACGGATCAATACACAGTCACGCCGCGTGATGGAAAGCCACTCGGCATCGCTGTCATTTGGGATGCGATCCCGCATCCGATGCTGGGACAGATCCTCTCGTTCGTGATGGTAACGGTCGAACCGAACAAACTCATCAGCACGATCACGGACCGTATGCCGGCTGTTCTTGAAGAGAAGGACTGGCCGCAATGGCTGGGCGAGGAAGAAGCAAGCATCAGCGACCTAAAGGCAATACTCAAAACCTATGAGGGCAATTGGGATATGGCGTACCAGCCCAAGCCGTCGAAAACCAAAAAGCCGATAGCTCCGACCAATCCAGGTTTGTTCTGATAGTTACTGTTCCGGCGTCTGGTGGCCCAACAAACGAAGCAGCGATGGCACGCGAACTAGGCGGCGGCGACCGATCCAGATTGTCTCCACGGTCCCGGTCCCCAACAGCTCGTAGAACTTCGTCTTACCAAGACCCATAGCATCGCAGGCTTCCGCCACTGTACAGGTCGGCCGTTCCTGAAACGGTACGTTTGGGCGCTTCTGATTGCGCGGCCGTCCGCGCCGAGTCCCGATTTCCGAATTCATGTGGCATCTGCTCCATTTGCGCCGTGCACCGTTCGCCTTTTCCAAACGGCGCGCACCTTTGTACTATCGTCGGAAAAGAACACTGCCAGCGAAATCGGTTCCTCAAGTCCGGGAAAATCCAAATATCCACCCAAGAATTCCTGTGCGTTCTCGTCCTTCATCGTTTCTCGCCATACGGCGCCCAATTCGGCCATCCCCGCAAAGATGCGGAAAGCGGGAGCTTTCGGGTGGACCTGATTGTCGTTGGGGACGAGTCTAATCTTCACGTCATGTGCCATAAGAAAGATGGTGCCTGTCCAACCGCCATCGCGATTGGATTGCAACACGCCAATTACAGCCATCGCATTTCTCCATCTAGCTTGAGGAAGCGGCCGATGATCCTTCGTTCGCCGTTCCATCGCCCTCGCGCGCGCGCCGAAACTTCAAAAAACCCCGGTCGCTTTCGAGTAACGCTTCGAGGGCATAGGGCACTAAATCCGCGACGGACTCTGCCTGCCGATACACCTCTTCATAATATTGCGCGTACAGCGCCAGCGATCTGGCGAGACTTGGACTCGCCAGAAATGTGATTCTGACTGGCGTCCGATCCGGCAATCTTGCAAGCTTCATATTGATCACGACAGTTTCAGCCCTGATAGGGCCTTAAGATGATGTCCCGCGATACGATGACGCGAAGCGGCCAGCCGGGCCGCACTGTCAGCGTCGGCTGAATGTCCATATTCTTTTGAGTGAGCTGCTGCCCCGCCTG
>Ga0208220_1000265_pt1 | contig 21869 bp, 17 predicted proteins | sample NGESurdeep092012_9_FD_184484 | JGI IMG/M metagenome (GOLD analysis project Ga0208220, IMG submission 184484) | Arctic peat soil microbial communities from Barrow, Alaska - NGEE Surface sample F53-1 deep-092012 (SPAdes) | ecosystem: Environmental > Terrestrial > Soil > Wetlands > Peat ...
TCCAGTTGTTGCTGGTTTATCCATCCAGCCAAGCAGATTGCGACGAACCGAAACGGATCCAAGCTCATATCTAATGACGCCAGACTACCAACCACTCACGGCTGAATTTATGTACAGTACGCGGTTATCCGATGACGGCACCGGCCTATCGGTAGCGCCGGCGCGCGCCATCCGTTCTATGGGCGTGCAATGCAGGGGAGGAAATTGAAATGGCAGCACCGCTCTCTCCGCATTTAATCAACAGAAGAATTTCGTTGCCCTACATCGATGGAGTTGTATCCGCGAAGCTGGGACCTACGCGCGTCCGCGATAAATCGGAACCTGCCGTTTTCAATCGTCAAATCGCGATGTACTTAGCCAGCCGTATTGGGCATTGGTCCACGACGGTCATCGGGCGTTTCTATAACGGGCGGGATCACTCGACCGTTTGCCATGCCATACACAAGATTGAGACGTTACGAAGGACCGACCCGAAGCTACATCTGCTGATCACCGGATTTGCGGAACGGCTACAAGGGAGTCGTGCGGCAGACGACGCTTCGCCGCTATCGCACAATGTCGCGCGGACCAGATCGTCGTTGAGCCAACCCGAATTGGAGGAGGTTGCAAGTCTCGTCGCAGAAAAGGTTTACGCGCAACTACAGCAGAAGCTTTGGGATCGGCTTACGGGAATGCAAGATCACCAGAGCCAAGTGGAGGAATTGATTCTCGGCACGGAGGCAGATAATCGATGTTGAAGCCCGATTCCATGTCGACCGCCGGACACCGCCCCGTCCCATTTATCGAAAGCCGTATTTTCCTGATTCGTGGTCAGAAAGTTCTCCTCGACGAAGATCTGGCATCACTTTACGAGGTCTCAACCAGCGCACTGAATCAGGCCGTGAAACGCAACCTGGAACGCTTTCCCGAGGATTTCATGTTTCAATTGAACCGGGAAGAGGCCCAGGAACTCGAATCTTTAAGATCACAAACTGTGATCTTAAAGCGCGGTCAACATCGCAAGTACGCCGCTTATGCCTTCACTGAACAGGGCATCGCGATGCTTTCCTCAGTCCTTCGCAGCCGACGGGCCATAGAGGTCAACATCGCTATTATGCGTACCTTCGTTCGACTTCGGCAACTGCTTTCCACACACGAGGAACTCGCGCGCCGACTCGAACAGCTCGAATGGCGGCAGAATGAGCAGGGCCAGCAAATACGCGCGGTTTTCGAAACCATTGAACATCTGATCGAAGCTCCGGCCGAGGAGACGGTGCGTCGACGTATTGGCTTTCCGACTTCGGACGCTCAACAACACCCTTGCGATTAACCCGAAGCAGCCGCTGAACGAGGAAAGAATAGAAATTGAGATGTAGTGTTCGATTCGTTGCTGATAAATCGCTGGGCGAGTGTTCGTACTCATGTAACATTTCCTTTCGTGAATCGGATGAGTTGAGTTGTTTTGGTTACAAGGACTCAGCCCCGGAAGAAATCTTGTCTGATCTCGCCAGCCGTCCAATCAAAAATCTCTCGCGGCTTGCTTTCAGGGCGTCGTTGCCCTCCTGAAGCAGGCAAGCGCCGTTCGGCACTGGCTCACTGCCCAACGCGTCCCCAAAAACCATCGCTCGACTTCCCCAGCCCGTCACAGAAATAACCGCCGTGAGAAATAAAGGCTAATTGGGAAGGGAACAAGGCCAGCATATTCGCTCAAGACGGGGCGGCCGCAGGCCCGCCGGACATATGGGACTGGGTCGTTCCTTTGAAGGCATATGTAGCCTCGCTCTTCGGCAGTTAGGCGAACTTTGTTCAGCGCTGGATTCGCACCGAGCGGCGGTTATGGATCGCCCGGAACTGGGAACGTGATATCCTCTGCCGCATGCTCATTTCCGAGTTGTAATAGTCGGTGAGACATCGGAGTCGTCCGTCGGCGAGTACGGCTGGATGAATCTGGACATCATCACGGGACCTGCATTGGTCGAATGCGAATCGCTTGTCCGCCACCCGGAACCATTTTTACGTGCAGGAGCATACTCGCATTCACTCGTTTTTCTTCGTATACCGTGTGTTTTGGACTTTTGTCAGCGTCCAGCTCATCTGAGTAGATCTGCGCCATGTACTCCCCGCGCCCAAGGAATTCGAGCCCAATCTCTAGTTCGTTCGCGCGCGATCCAGTCATGCTCCCGACGTACCACTCCCGCCCACGCCGTCGTGCAACCGTGATGTAGTCGCCGGGACGGCCGTTGACCACACGAGTCTCGTCCCAGACTGTGGGAACTGCACGGATGAAATCGAACTCCTTCTCCCCCTTGTAGGCCTCCGGGTAATCCGAAACCATCTGCAATCCGCTCTCGAACACCACGTAAAGAGCGAGCTGATGGGCCCGCGTAGTCATCACCATCGGCCGGAGCATGCGTGGTTCGAACGCGGCTTTGGTTACATTGTCGAAGCCCCCCGGCGTATAGTCCATGGGGCCAGCGAGCATTCGAGTAAACGGCAGCATCACGTTGTGATCCGGTGTGATACGCGCGCTCCACTTGTTATACTCCGCCCCCATGACGGCCTCGCGCGTCACTAGGTTCGGCCAAGTTCGCCGCAGCCCGTCTGGCTTGAAGGCGCCATGAAAATCGATCATCAGATGATGCTCCGCCGCTTTCCGGACTACGGTTCGATAGAAGTTCACCATCCACTGGTCATCGCGGTTCATGAAATCGATTTTCACACCCGCGATCCCCCACTTCTCATATAGAGGAAACGCCTGATCGATTTGCCGTTCGACATCCGACCAGTGCGCCCAAAGCCAGACCCGCACGTTCTTGGCCCTAGCGTGCTCCAGGATCTCGGGGAGGTTGATCTCCGGATTCGTTCGCGTAATATCGCTGCCCGAGTAGTTGGGGCCTTTAGCCTTCGGCGCCCAGCCTGCATCAATGAGCATATACGGCAGCCCCGCCTGAGACGCGAAATCGATATAGTGCTCCATGGTAGCGGTGTTCATCCCTGGTTTGAAATCCACACCTTCGGCATAAGTACCGGACCACCAGTCCCAGGCCGCCTTTCCCGGCTTGATCCACGAGGTATCCGCGATTTCGGACCGGGGGTTGAGATTGACAATTAGATTCGATTCCAGCAGGCGCCCGGGTTCCTCCCCGATCATGATGACGCGCCATGGCGATCGCATTGGTGCCGACGCCCGGACCACGAGTCCTGCATCGTTCAACGACGGGGCCAGTCGAGACATCAGTAATCGCGGGTCCTTGCTCGAATGTTGAAGGTACATGCCGGCATAGTTATCGATGTTAGCCTCAGTGATCGCTATCCACGCGGTGCCAGGCACCTCCGCCAATAACGGTAAACCAATCAGCGAATCAGGGTGAATGCCGCTCAGCGGCATGATTTGGTAGCCATCCTCATAGGCCGTTTGAAAACCTACCAGAATGAGCGGGTAGGTGGTGCCGTCCTTCGCCAAACGGAATTGCGTTTTCTCGCTGGAAAGTCGGATCTCTTTCAGCGCAGGTTGACTAGGTACGATGTAGCGAAACGCTACGCCATCGTTATACGCACGCGCCTCTAGCATTACTTCTCGGAAGGGATATGAAATTTCCTTTAAACTGATCGAGAGCGTCCGGCAAACATTCCGCAAAGGATTGGATTTCCCATGTGGCATCGAGTACGTTTCGTTCACCTCACCCTGCCGCACCGAGTCGATGCGTACATTGTTGCCCAGAATCGGCTGCTCGCGAATCTCGAGACCAAGTGCGGAATTCAAAATAACAGGCTTATCATGATAGCTAACCGCGTATGTCAGTTGCCTTCCATCTGCCGAGAAGCTGATCTGGAGTGCATCATCCGGTGATTTCACTGTCGCTTGTGGCCAGGCGCTAGTTGCGAATAGCAACATTGCGAAAGGGAAATGGAACTGCATCTTCATCAGCTTCAACCCGAAACTTTACCTGCATTCCGGTTGCGCTTGCAGCCGAAATAAGTTTTACCGGTCACTCTGACCCGGCCTTCACGTGCTGCATGGGCAAACGAACCGTATATGTTTGCCCCGGCTGGACCGTAAGGACTACATAGATATCCCTCTGCTCGTTAATCTGGAAACCGCGGTGTGCCTCTATGGGCGAGTCGTTAACGAGTAATTCTCCGGAGGTGAGATTGGGTAAATCCCCAGGCGCCTTGAACGCCGCCTTCCACTGCAAAGGTCCGCCGGACTGGTTGGTTAACGTCGTCTCGTTGTCGCCTGTGTGCCGGACCGAAATCTCATTGCCGAAAACTGGCAACTGGTCAATAGATACCCAGTTCGTTTCCCGTGTGAGCCGGGGGAACGTCTGCACAAGCCGCCGTGACGCATCCGCCGAAATACCCATTAATCCCGTTGCAACCGTCCCCACAACAGAATAAGAGACCTCGGGATAATCCCGCCGCTTCAGAGCCGGGTCAATCAATTGGCACAGCGCGGCATATGCTGCGTCGTTACGACCATACTGATAATAGATGAGGGGAAGATAGGACATACCTTCCACATTGTGAGCACCATGCGAAATCAGATATTCTAGCGTTTGGTTTGTCTTCGGTCCTTCTTCCGGAATATTTCCAAACCAAAACAACATGTAATAAAAAGTATCTGTATAGCCGCCGTAAAACGTCTTGTCCTGAAGCATAGCCGTATAATGGCGCTGCAGTGCGTTGCTCCACCAATCACTATTGAAAAGTGATTTAACGATCAATGCTTTGTGACGATATTCCTTTGCCGCTTTTGTGTTGCCCTTGAGGGCCATGATTTTCGAATACGCTAAGTAACCTGCATACTGAGCTGCAACCAGGTCACTGCCCATTAGAGGCTGAAGGCTGAGGTTTTCGTCATAAGAACCGATACCACGCCAACGGTATGCCCTGCGGCTTTCCATCAATCCATCTCCATCCTTATCCCACCGTTTTACGTAATCGTTCACAGTCTCTTCATAAAAATTGAGAAAAGTTGGGTCCTCCAAGTAAGCGCGGTCGCCGGTCCAGAGATATTGCCGGTAACACGTTTGCAAAATATCGAAGTTGGCAGGCAAATTGAACCAGAAGTCCTTGTCGCTGCGGTAGTCCTCGGGAGCTGGCACGTCATTTCGGTTGATCTCCCAGTAGACGGCCCAGTCCTTCGAATCGGAAATACTCTTGGCAAGTTTGTACAGCATGTTCTTCGTGTATTGCTGAAGGCCGAGAACTTGCGCTCCTATGCTTTGATGAGATATGTCGCGAGGACAGAAGGCATTTCGTGGCGGATCGCCGCCGACATACCACTCACCAACGGGATCCCCGGTATGCACATACTCCATGGCCTGCATCTTGGCCCAGTTGAAACCCTCGAGCAAGCGAGCATCTGAGGATGCCAAAACCACCGAACCGGGTTTCTGCGCCTGTCCGGGTGACGAGAGCGCGAAGAGAAGGGCGGGCAGGAGAAAAATCGCCCAGCCGCCGTGCAGAAGCCTGCCTGAAAGCACTTTCACCATTCCTACCGCTTTGCTGGCGCCGGCAGCCGGCTCTACCATAGCAGTTTCAGTCCCAACTGAATGTAGCGGGGATTGTTTGTGTTTTGCGCCGTGGCCGGGTTGATTGTTCCAAAGCTTGAATCGTTCGGATTGTTATTGAACTGCGAAATATTGTAGACGTAGGTGTTAGTAGCATTAAAAAACTCCGCCCGGAATTGGAATCTCAGCCGCTCTTTGATGATGACCGTCTTGTCCAGTGCCGCGTCCAGTTGCGGGGCGGTCTGAAGCCTAATATTTGGAGCATTCCTGGGGCTTGTACCTGGCGAGGTGGTCGGATCGTTGCCCGCAACTTGTGGATAGTATTCGGGAACAATTAAGAAGTCATAAGTGGTGCAACCGTCAGCGACACTGTATGGCTGCATTGTGATCGTGCCATTATTGTTATAGGTCGCCACGCAGGGCTGAACGGCGCGCACGACCGGGGCCGACCAATTAATGTTTGGCACGCTCGCGTTATGGACATAGATGACATTGGTCGGCAGCGTCCAAGGGACGCCGGACTCATATACTAAATTCGCATTAATCTCCCACCCGCCGAACATCCGAGTCAGGAACGCGTTCGAGCTATTGAGCCATTTTCTGTTTGGCCCGAACGGCAGTTGATAAACGCTCGCCAGAGTTATCCGGTGAGGATGGTCAGCCACATACAAGCTCCGCTGCATAATTCCTCGCTGGATATCGTCCCAGCCCTGTTGCTGGATCTGTTTCGAAAACGTATAAGTTGCCAACAGATTCAAACTGCTTGTGACGCGCATATCGTATTTCGCTTGCAAGGAGTTGTACCACATCTTTCCATCATTCTCGTCAACCTCGGTGAGACCAGTGAACTGCGGGAACGGCAGGGCGAGTTGAGAACGTGTGACTGTGGGTGCAGTGTAGAGGGAGGTACCCGTGAACGGCGCAAGTCCCTGGAAGGGATTCGGCACCTGGGCGTCACAGTAGCCTGGATTACCTCCTTCCATAGGATCGCAGGACTGACGGAACGCAAGGCTATAATTATCGGCAGGTCGGCTCACGAACAAGTTATTCGAGCGGCTACCGACATACGAGACATCAATCATTGATCGTTTCGGTAACTCATATTGCAGCCCAAAGGAAAACTGATAGACATAGGGCATTCGGTACTTCGTATTCGTGAAGCTGAAGCTTTTTCCAGCAAATGTCGCAAGTCCGAGGCTGGCCCCGGGCGGCTGTTGGAGGCCGGTTGGGAATGGATTACTAATGACGTTGGATAGCGGTGTCATCATATTGTCCAGCGATGAAATGACACTGTTGCTGGTACTAAATCCGTTCGTCAGGATATCCGCATCGTCCTGATTGAGGTAATAACGGCCCAAGCCGCCGCGAAGGACCATTTTTTGGAACGGCTGATAGGCGAAGCCGAACCTCGGTTGAACGTCGGTAAAATCAGTGGCGGAGGTGGCAGCGGGCTGTCCGCCAACCCCAGCAAATAGTAAGCCGCCTACAATTGGGGGAGTTCCTGGAAATTGTGTCCCGTTAATTAAGCTATTAATAGGGCTTACCGTGGATGTATCAAACCCGCGGTTCAGGCGGTTGTAACGTTCGTGTGGCGGGATATTGAAGTCCCAGCGGAGGCCAAGGTTGAGAGTTAGCGTATTAGTGACCTTCCAGTCATCCTGGACCCAGGGCGCAAAATAGCGTTCAAGATTGAGCGTGAACGGCTGGATCTGCGCCTGTCCGCCGCTTGGTGTCCCTAGCAGCCATGAGACAACGGAATTGCCGCTTGTAGAATCCGGAACGTTATATACTCTCTGCGTGAAAGCTGCGCTAGAAGTCAGTTGAAAGATCGTTCCCGGGCTCTCATTTCCCCACTGGATCCATCGCAAGTCTGTCCCAGCCCGAATAGTATGAGGACCTTTTACTTTGGAAATGTTCGTCTGGAACCCCCAGTTGTTAGTCGTATTTAGGTCGTTAAACCGACCCACATTGATGTAATTGCTGAGTTGATAATTGCCAAACCAGGCAGACGGCAATTGGCTCGCGAGTGACTGAGGAAAACCCAGCTGGGTGATGTTGAAACCAGCGTCGGGCGTGCCGCTGGCCCCTTGTGTGAATCGGCTTGCGGAAAGTGTCGCGTTGACGACAAACGTGGGACTCATCGTCCCGACCCAATCAAGAATGAACGGCCGGCCGGCTTTAGCGTACGGGTACGATCCGTCAAGCCCGGGCCCCTTGATTCCATTCGCAATTTGATTCGTTACCCCGCGGCTCTGGCCATACCGAAAGAAGAAGTGGTGTTTGTCGCCGATGTTCTGATCGATTTTCAGACCAATGTTGTAATAATTCTGTGTGGTGGGATTGGCTCCCCCGGGGACGAAGAGATCGTCGATGGAATAGCCCTGGCCTGGTGTTGTGGTGTTGGGAGCGGGGTAGTAGCTCAGAATCTTTTGAGCGATCGGATTGATACGATTGGCGGGAATGATGTTTCTGGGAAACGGCTGTCGCACCCAATTTCCGTTCCTATCGAATGCGCCGCTAGAAGGATCGTAGATTGTGATGAGCTGTCCGTTCGAATTGGTCAGTTTACTGAAATCGCCGTTCCGCATATCCATTTCAGGGACCGACAATGTCAAAGGGGACGGAGTGCTTTCGAGGTAATCTTCCCAATTGATCATGAAGAACGTCTTGTTTTTGCCGTTGTAGATTTTGGGCAGGTATACGGGTCCGTCCACCTCAAAACCGAACTGGTCGAGCCGGTGCCCTGAGCGAGGTTGCCCTTCCGCGTTGTTCTGAAACGAATTCGCGTCGAGGGCGTTGCGCCTCATGAATTCATATGCGGCACCGTGGAGCGTATTCGTTCCGCTCTTGGTCAATATACTGATAACGCCTCCGCCGGTTTTGCCGTACTGTGCATCGTATGGCGTCGTTATCATCTTGAATTCCTGCACCGAATCGGGCATCGGCACATAGTCGTAATAGTTGGCACCGGCATGCGCGTTGTTAGGCGCTCCGTCTAAAAGATAATCGGCAGCGCGGATCAGACTGCCATTGATGCTCCACCGCTCGATATTTCCTGAATCGAACGGAAGTCCTTGCCCGACACCGTTCCAGCTGAGCCCGGCGGCCTGCTGGCCAAGCATGTAAGTGTTGCGGCTGTTCAGCGGGAATTCGTCTACTTTCTGGTTATCAACGACGGTTCCGGATTCCGGGTTTGCTGCGTCCAGCAAAGGGGCAGCAGACGTCACTGTTACCTGTTCGGAAACAGCTCCGACCTCTAGAATGGCGTCAATCGTCGCGGTCTGATCAACGTACAAGCGAATGTTCTCGCGGACGAACTTCTTGAACCCCGGCGCTTCCACGGATAACACGTAAGTACCAGGCGCCAGGAAGGGGATAGTGTACTCGCCGCCCGTGGTGGTGATGGTGGAGTGCACTTCGTTCGTCGCGCTATTCTCCGCTTTGACCGTCGCCTTTGGAACAGAGCCCTGAGAAGAATCCGTGATATGCCCTGTTAAGGTTGCACGGGACCCCTGCGCGGTGACTTGGATGGCAGATAAGCAGATCACAACTGCTACCTGAAGTGAGAACCTAGTCATTAAGACCCCCTGTGGTATGACGTCACACCAGATTATGGCCCCGCGCAGTTATCTTGTCAAGAGTTTTTTCGATTTGCGAACGACGGATCTTAACGTCTACTTGCCGCCATACAACTCGCCAGAAAGGGAGCGATGTTCCCGGCGTTTTCCGAGGTCGTCCATCGTATCCTGCAAGTGTTGCCTCATGGCATTCCGGGCACCTTCGGCATCCTTGGCGTAGATCGCGTTCAGAATATCCTCGTGCTGTGCGGTTCTAAGTCCCACAACGCAGGGCCCTGCGAAGGTAGCGAGCCTGCTCTCCCGCAGCAAAGCCGATAGTGGTTCCAATAACGCTGGGAATAACGGATTGCCGGCGCTCCGAGCAATCTCGTCGTGGAACTGAACGTCAGCGTCCACGTAACCAGATCGTTCGCCGGGCTTCTCTTTCATCATCTGAACTAATCGACGCATCGCTTCCAGACTCTCTGGCGTCCTGCGTTCTGCCGCCAAGCCAGCGATACCTACCTCGAGAATGCTGCGCACTTCCAGCAGCTGCTCGATTTTGTGATAGTTACGACGCATCAAGATCTTGATCGAGTCGCTCATCGGGCCGGGCTGGGAGGATTGCACGACTGTACCGCGGCCCCGCTGGATGCGTACCAAGCCGCGGCTCTCTAACAGTTTGACGGCCTCACGAATCACTGTCCGGCTGACGCCTATCGTTAAGCACATTTCACGCTCGGGTGGCAAATAGGTTTCTGCCTTGTATTCGCCAGAGATGATGCGTTCGGTTAGGTCGTCGGCGACGGTTCTGTGAAAGGGCTTTCGATCCAGTTTAGGGGGGGAGTTCATAGCGATCGTTAGGCGACAGAGCAGCGTATTTGCCCGTGCGGAAAAATTTTAGCACGCGACAGCCCGCTGTGAAGTTCAGCCTTGAAGTTCGAGCATCGAAGTCGCGCGGTGCGGCTTCAAAGAAAATTCGTGGCGCGGAGACTCTCCGTAATTAGGACGGCCAGTGCGCCGACCGGATCCAGACCGCAAACGGTCTCCAACACTACGGATAATCCCAGTTCTCGGAGAGACTTTTGCAACCGCACGGCAGACGGATCTCCGGAATGATCATAACGGAGCGCAACTGCGATTCCAGTACTTAGGGCGACCGGCTGGATACCGTACTCAATTGCCAGACATGCCGGTCCGACTAGGCGGTCGTGACGCCCCAGTTTCCGTATAGGATCCCGAGCATTGCGCTCGATTGGATCGACGATCTCACGCTTCTGATATTTGGCGAGCGCGGCTTCGGCGAACTCACGCTGTTCTTGGGGGTCGAAACCAAATTCGTGGCACATAGCCCCGCTCCCCTCTTCTGCAGCGGTCCGCGCTAATGTTGCCAGTTCGGGATCGTTTGCGGCTTCGCTTAATAAACGATATCCACGCAGATAGCCGCTATAGCAGATCACCGCGTTAATGGAATTGTAGGTAAACAATTTGCGAACTAGTCCAGCCTTGAGACCATCTTTGGGGGACAAGCCCTGCACCTCCGGAATAGCGCCGACGAACGCGCTCTTATCCACCGGAAGTTCCCACATATCCTGCGCTCCCAGACTTAGCGGATCGTGCGCCTTCATCTCCTCGGTCGGTTCTATGGTCGAGCGTAGGACCATTGACTCAACAATCCCTATATTGTCATGGAACCAGACAGCTTCCGCGCCGTGCAACTGCTCCGTCATCATTTCTCGCAACCATTTGGCCGGCTGGAAATAGTTCTCGCACAGAATGATATTCAGAGGAACTTTACGGTCAAGCTCGTAGGCGCGACGCACGCCGGCGGCTAGCTGCGGGACGATCTCGGGCAGGTTGGGACCTCCAATTGAAACGAAGACGACGTCGGCTGTTGCCAGCCGATCCGCGACGTGGCCGTCCATTGCGGAGAGCACTTCGAACCCGCTGATGATAATATTCTTTTCCGGTGCTCCCATAATTTGCACAGCATAACTCCGCCGTCTCTTTAGTAAACCTACGAGAAGATCATTTCGTTCGACAAATGTAATTTGGTATCCCGAAATAGTTAGCAAGTGTGCGATGAAACCTCTGGCGATCTTGCCAGCTCCAAAGATGACGGCTGTCTTAGACATGCACTTCTCTCCCACTCCTAGTGTTTTCGACTGCTCGACTGAACCACGGCTGTAGCACCTTATAAAGGGCACAAAAGCGCTCGTACCGCTCCCAGTATTGTTCGTGAATCAACGGGTCCGGCTCGAAGCCGTCCCCAAGTTCCGCCATCGTACGCGCGGCTGCTTCTAACGTCTCGTACTTGCCCGATCCGACTGCGGCCAAAATCGCCGCTCCGAGCACGCCCGCCTGTGGATTGCGTAGCCGACAGGTCCTACGTTGCCAGGCATCGGCCTTGATCTGGTTCCACAGCTTAATTCGCGATGGGCCGCCAGAAATTACTATGGGCTGGTCACATATCGTATGCTGCCCCAATAACTGCAGGACCTGAAGCAGGCTGAATGCTACTCCTTCGAGGATCGCCCTGACAAAATGCCCCTGGTGGTGCCGGGTTCGGAGACCGACAAACGCACCAGCGGCGTAGGCATCCCAGATCGGAGCGCGCTCGCCTTCAAGATAAGGTAAAAAAATGAGATCTTCACAAGCGGCTGGCGTATCTTCTGCAAGCGCGATCAGCTTTTCCACGGGCATGGCAGAAGCGCGGCTGTACCAGTCCAGTGATCCACCTCCGCTGGAAGTTACGCCGTAGAGCAGCTTCTTGCCCGGCAAAAACGGGGCACAGATCAGTTCCCGCACATCATGATTCTGTTCCGTGATTACTCCCACCTGCTCGCTGGTACCTGCGACGTCGAAAAATTCTCCCGATTCGACGGCACCGCTCCCCAACACGCAAGCATTCAGATCGTTCCACCCGGCCATGACGGGTATTCCGATCTCTAGCGTGGTCTCTCGCGCAGCCTGCGCTGACACAGCGCCGATCACTTGCTCCGGCGCGAAAAGCGGCGGGATCAAATTGCAGGACAGCCCGAACGCCGAAAAGACGGGCTCCGAGACGCGGTTCGTTTCGAAATCGATCATCCCGCGGTTACTCGAGGGATCACTGGCGAATACGCCCGTCAACCGAAAATTAACGAAATCTTTGGCCTGCAGTAGACAATGAGCACCCTCGAGCGTTCCCGGTTCATGGCGTTGTAACCAGAGCAGCTTCGGCAGCGGCCAAGTAGCAGCCGGAGGGAGATCGATCCTAAGATGCAAGGCCAGATCCCGTCGGGTGATCGTGCCGTATAGTTGCTCCAGTTCAGTGATTGCCCGCTGATCCTGAAAACCAATAGCCGGACGAAGGGGGACTCCATTCGCATCAACAAACGTGAAGCTCGATATGTGCCCGACCACCGCGATCGCGTCAATTCTCTCCCGCGCAGACCCCGCCAATACGTGGCGGATACCGTCAACTGCTGCCCGCCACCACAACTCGGGATCTTGCTCTTTGTATCCCGGGGAGGGCTCCTCTGTTGGATAGGAGGAGCTGGATACTGCCAATGCTTTACCATTCTCGGCAAATAGACCGACTTTTGTTGCGGAGGAGCCGACATCAATGCCAATGAGAAGCCCCATACATCACCAGAAGAGAATGTTTAGCACTATCACTGCCGCCAATATGCAAATTCCTTGAAACCCCGGCCGGGCATACAGTCGTGAGGAATTCGGTCCCGCGAACTGCCCCCGCTGGTACACGAGACCTCTTAAGCGGCTTTCGGGCGGTGGCGCCGTCGCCAGGCTTACCAATACGGTCACCAGCATGGCGGCCGTCCAGCCGCAGATCGCCCCATAGAAATCCGCCGCCATCTGGGTGCGGTAATGTAGAAATCCCAGATGATATGCAATGTAATGAAGCATTGATCCGCTGATTCCAGCCAGCATTCCATAGAAGGCACCTGAAGCATTGCATCGCCTCCAGAACATTCCGAGTAAGAATGTGGCAAACAACGGCGAGATGAAAAATGACGCAATCAATTGCATGTAATCCATGAGATTGTCAAAGCTCAGAACGATATACGCCGTCATGACACTAAGCCCTGAACCCACTACTATGAGCGCGCGAGCAACCCACAAGTAGTGATGGTCAGTGCGTCCGGGCGCAAAGTAATTCTGGTACAGATCGTATGTGCAAACTGTGTTGAAGGCAGTTATGTTCCCCGCCATTCCGGACATGAAGCTCGCCAGAAGTGCGGTCAGTCCCAATCCCAAGAGACCTGGGCCATAGAAATGCGTCAGCAACAACGGCAATGTGGCGTTGTAGTCGCCCTTTAGGCTGCCGGTTAGAGTGGCTGCAGCATAGAGGCCCGGCACCGTTACTAGCAGAGGGAAAAACATCTTGGGAATGGCTGCTACGAGAGGGGTTCGCCGCGCCGCCTGCAGATTCCTGGCCGCCATTGCTCGTTGTACGAGCAGGAAATCCGTGCACCAATACGCAAAGCTCATGACGAAGCCTAGGCCAAAGACGACGGCGAACCAGCTGGCACCAAACGCGTTGTCTGCGGCCGATCCCATGTGCGCCCAGGTATGCAACATAGCGTCCGGTAGCTTCGCCTTCAGCCCTTGCCAGCCGCCGGCAGCCCCGAGCGCCTTGAGGGACAGCGGTAGGAAGCCCGCGATAATCAGAAAAAACTGAAGAACCTCGTTGTAGATTGAAGATGAAAGGCCGCCGAGGAGTGTGTATCCGACCACGACGCCGGCAGAAATCCATACGCTAAAGTGAAAAGGCCAGCCCAACATAATCCTGAAGACCACCGCCAAGGCGAACATATTGATGCCAGACATCAAAATTGTCATAACCGCGAAGGTTATGGCATTCAGGACATGGGTGCGATTGTCGAAGCGGAACTTCAGATACTCAGGGACGCTACGAATGCGATTCTGATAGTAGAACGGCATCATGAAGACGCCGAGAAAAACCATCGCGGGTATCGCGCCAATCCAATAAAAGTGATTCGTCAGCATACCGTATTTGGCGCCATTAGCGACCATGCCCATCATTTCCAAAGAGCCCAAATTGGCGGCCATGAAAGCGATCCCCGTCATCCACAGCGGGATTGAACGACCGGAGAGTAGGAAATCGGAGCTATTCCGAATGCGTCCACGCAATAGAAAACCGATGATCAGAACCGTGAGGCAGTAGAGCCCAATGATGAACTCATCTAGTAGGCCAATTTTCATAGCGAATGGTATGACGTCATACCTGGACTTAATTATCTATGAGGTTAATGAGCAGATCAAGTACAACTTTCCTTCTGCGGGTGAAAAATCAGAAGATGATAACGCTCTTAATCAGTTCAGGGAGTCGTATAAACGAGGGATCGAGAAAGATCTGCCAGTCGTCGAGGCGCAACTTGTGCGTGATCATCTCATCGGTCTTCAGAATGCCTGCTCCGGCGACAGACGCCGCGACGCCTGTGAATCCGCTATTATTGCCGGCACCCGTGACGTGTACGTTGCGTTGATGAATAATATCGGGCTTCACCTGTACAGTACAGCCTCCAAAGTAACCCGCCAGCACAAACGTGCCGCCGAATCGGACCATGCTCCCGCCCCATTCCAACGCCTTCGGGTTCCCGGTCGCATCCACGACGATGTCTGTGCCTTCTGGATGTAGGTTTCGAGCCGCCTCTTCAAGTCTCTCTATAGAATCGAATGCGTCCCAGGCGCCCCACGACCGTGCTAGGTTCAAACGTCTTGGCTCACGCTCGAGACATAGGATACGCATCCCACCAGACGCCTTAATGGCGGCAAGACAACTGAGCCCTATCGGTCCTGCTCCCATGATTACGGCTGTGGAGCCTAGTTGGGTTCGGCTCTTCTGGGCCACGGCGATTCCAACCCCAAGCGGTTCGAGCAGAGCCCCTTGTTCGAACGAGAGAGTGTCTGCGAGTGCATGAAGATTGCGCACCGGCACTAGCAAGTATTCAGCATAAGCTCCCGAAGCTTCAAACCCGATTTGGCGGTACTGGACACACCGCCGCCATTCGCCACGTCGACAGTACCGGCACTCCAGACAGGTGAGTTCATTATCACCGACGACTCGCCGGCCGATCCATGCTGCGTCTGCTGAAGTCCCTACCCGGTCTACCACGCCACTCCATTCATGGCCGGGAGTCAGCGGAAATTGGGCACGAATCCTTCCGCCCAGCACCTCAAAATCAGTGGCACAAATCCCCGCCGCTTTGATTCTTACTCTGGCCCAGTTTGCTTCCGGACTGGGCTCCGGCACCTCAGCAAGTCGCGCTTGGTCTGGTCCATCGAAAACGATTGCCTTCATGAGAGAGTCCCCCTTTCGCTTCACAAGAGTACTTCATCCCGAGGAGACGTCTCTTTAGTTAGACGAGCCCTGGATCGAACCGGAACTGAGTACTGCGGCTAAAAAGTCTCCGTATTGCCGCCAACAGAAGAACTCTGCCCGTTGCCATCTGGTATGATGTCATACCATGTCTGAAGGAAAGCAGCTATCCTCACGGGACGATACTCGAGAGAATGGCGTGACGCGTCGAGATTTAGTGCGCAAAGTCGGGGCGTTTGGCGCCGGGCTTACGGCGGTCTCAACTGCTCCCTGCGCGCTTGCAGGTGAGTCCTCGGCTGAAGCGCCCCTACGCGGCGCCGAGCTGAAGGTCGCAAGAGTACCGGTATTTTGGAGTGTTCAGATCGAGCCGAAGGGCCGATATATTGCGCTGGCGTACAAAGGGAGGAAATGGCTAAGCCGGTTGTACGTTGTGCTAGAGGCAAGCGACAAGTCCTACAGCTCAGCTGCATCCGGAACGAAACTCGACATTCAGAACCCTGCGACGAGTGGCGAGACCCTGATCAAGGTGGTGGGGTCTAAAAGCTTTACGATAACTTTCAGTTCGGAAGATCACCGATTGGTGGTTGGGGTTCGGAACGTCCAAGGTCTGCAACCGCAGAGAATCGCGGTCCACGCCACCATTGAGGCGGGTGTCGACCCGATACAATGTCGGCTTATCGAAATGCACGACGATGTTCAGCAGATGGTGAGCGGACTCGCGATCAGCAGTCTCAATGACTGCATCTTTGATCGCTTTCGTGACCAGGCAGTCAGAGTGAGTGCACGCAATACGGAATTCGCGCCCTCCTCCTCCGGCTTTCAGGTCAATGCCGGCACAGACGGAACGGCCGCCCCAATATGCAGCTTCGAGATGGTCGAACGGGTATACCAAAGCCGCTGCCAATACTACACGCCATTGGACAAAAACCGATGGCCCAGCCCCCCGATCGGCTGGTGCTCCTTTCACTACTACGGAAACACTCTCGACGAAAACGATATTCTCCATAATGCCGAAGCTTTGGTTCGTGATTACGAAGCGTTTGGCCTCAAGTACATCCTTATTGATGGGGGCTGGCAGGCCCACGGGATCTCAGGTAACTGGACCGAAAGTAACACCGATTTTCTTCACGGGATGAAGTGGCTAGCCGAAAAGATCCGTGCGCTGAAATTGAAGCCTGCAGTATGGCTATCGGTGTTTGGTACCGATGATGAAGACTTTTATAATTCTCACCAGAGTTGGTTTTTACACGATGCCAGCGGCAATCCAAAATTGGGAACGTGGTATGGCACTTACATTGCTGATTTCTCAAATCCGGCCATGAAAGAATATCTGTCTGAAATTTACCGTGAGATGACAGTGAATTGGGGTTACGATTACTTCAAGTTGGACGGCGAAAATGACACACGTGATAAGTGGGCGCAGAACCGTGTGCGGGCGTATAATCCCGCCCTCGATGCCGATACAGCATTCCGAGAGGCACTGAGCTCAATTCGGAAAGCGATGAGTTCCAGATCAGGTGTCTTCTTCTCCGCCTGCGGTCCCGTCTTTCCGACCGAATCGATGGGCATCGCACAAAGTGCTCGCCTTGGCGGCGATATTATCGGCGTGGCCAAGGGCGAAATACCTTCTTTCCGGTGCGTACGAACTGCCTTGGAGGGCATGCGACGGGGATATTACACCCACAATATTGCTTGGTACGGTGATCCGGATGGCGTGTTGGCACGCCCGCCCCTCACGGACGATGAAGTGCAGACGTGGTTTTCCGTTTTGGGGCTCACGGGCCAACTTCTCATGCTAGGCGACGACATGCCAACGCTTTCCGCAGAGCGCCGTGACATACCTCGCAAAGCTATGCCGGTGGCCGACATTAAACCTATGGAGCTTTATCCGCAATCCACTACTCCACACGTCTGGATTCTCCACATTGGGCGGACCTTTGGAACCTGGTCTGTTGCCGGATTATTCAATTGGGACTTCGATTCCGCGGAGAATCGGCATTTAGAGGTACACCCAGATGAACATGTTGGCTCAAGTCCTGTCGCACCGCCGCCCCGCCGCGTTGTCTTTGACTTCGCCAAGGCTGGACTTAAGACAGACCGGGAGTACCTACTGTTCGATTTTTGGAAGCAGGAGTTTATCGGTAGTGTGAAGAACGAATATGCTGTAACTCTGACACCGCACGCTTGCCAGATTCTAGGTGTCCGGCCATCAAACGGCTGTCCTCAAGTCGTGGGTACAGACCGGCACATTACGATGGGTGCGGTCGAGCTGAAGAACGAAGGATGGAATCCAGCGGAAAAGCAGTTGAGCCTCACCTTACACCTTGTCCAAAATTACCCCACAACAATCACCGTCTACAAAGCAGGAAATCACTTTGTGAAGGCAGAGACCTCGAGTGCCGCATTGAGCGCCACCGATGACGGCGCAATTGTGCGACTGAGCTTAGTCAGCTCCAGCTCCGGCGACGTGGAAGTTACCTTGCAATTTGGGAGTTCCGGGTCAAGAGGTAATTAGTTTACTGTCAGGAACTGGCGTAGGCGCGAACTGAAGGTCTGAGGATATAAACTTCGGCGGCATCTGCATCCCAATAACTAAATCGGAGTTTACACATCCAAAATCACATGACACGCCGAACGTTTTTCCCAGCTTGTGCGGGAGCTTCCGCACTGACTCTCTCTGCTCGTAGGCAGATGCCCGCTGCCGCGCATAAGGGACGGCTGAAGCAGTCGGTGACGAGAGGAGTTTTTAGCGGACGTGACATGACGCTCGAGGATATGTGCCGCGAATCGGCGCGGCTCGGGATCTATGGCTTCGATTTGATTGGACCGCCGGATTGGCCCACCCTCAAGAAATATGGCCTTGTGCCGACGATGTTGCCGACCCCTTATGGCGGAACGATTAAAGACGGCATAGACGAGAAGGCGAATCATGATCGCATTGAGAAATCGATGAACGAAGCGATTGATCTTGCGGCCGCGGCGGGATGTCCGAATGTGATCACATTGGCGGGCAGTCGGCGTGGCATATCGTACGAAGAGGGTGCTGATAGCTGTGTTCTCCTTCTAAACCGTGTGAGGGCGCACGCTGAAGATAAGGGTGTGAATATCTGCATGGAACTGCTAAACAGCAAAGTGAACCACCCGGATTATATTTGCGATCACACGGCGTGGGGCGTGGGCGTGATGAAGCGAGTGAATTCGCCGCATGTGAAATTGCTGTACGACATCTATCACATGCAGATCATGGAGGGGGATATTGTGCGGACTGTTCGCGAAAACATTCAGTACATTGCACACTTTCATACGGGGGGAAATCCCGGGCGTCATGAGATTGATGGCACGCAAGAACTGGAATATCACTTCGTCGCGCAGGCGATTGCCGACCTCGGGTTTATTGGCGTGATCGCGCACGAATATACACCGCTCCGTGATCCGATTGCTTCACTGGAGCAGGCGATTGAGATCTGCACGGTCTGACAGTATTTCTGAAAAAATTGATCTCTATTCACTTTATCTATGCGCGGCCGTATAGAGTTTTTCGGGACTGTAATTCTGCGTTCCTATGCAGACGCGCATGATCAGTTCATAGGCTTCATCATCCGCCTTCGTGCCCCGGCCCTCCGTGGAATCCTTAGGCTTGCCTTTATCCTGTGCGAAATAGCCGTTGTGAACCAGTTCGGTCTCGGGAAACTGCAGGCGCGCGTACCGGGGCGACTTCTTCAGCTCTTCATATGCCTCGACGAACCAACGCCGAATCTTGCCGTCCCCTTCGGCATAGTTGGCCACTCGGTCGATGAAGAATAAAGAGAGGATCTTCAGCCGCTCCCCCTCGGAAATTGCCGCGGCCTTGAGTTCCTTCTCGAGGTGCTCGCGTACAGTTTCGCGAATCTGTGTCCGCATGAGCGCATCGTGGTTTGAACCCGACTGTTCGCCGACGCGCAGCTCGACGCCATTCGTGAATTCGACCTTCTGTTGAACAGCGTCGATGTTCTGAATAATGTACCCGCGATAGAACTCTCGTTGATTCGAAAGGTCGAATAGATCCTGCCGGTGCTTCACCGTCAACGTCCTCCGCTCGGGAACTTTGTCGCGATTCACGTCGATCTCCAACTTCGCGGTCAGGGCCTTGCCTGTTTGGATCGACTTCAGTGCGATGTAGGGCTTCGAAAACTCCGGTAGATCAACTATGGACGAAACTTCAATGCGCTTCACCAGGCGCAGATCGTAAGCCTTCACTGGATCTAACCGGTACACCTGGTAATAAAGATTTCTGTGCGTGGCAGAGTAGCGCAGCGTGCATAGCGGGTTGAGGCTGGCAAGTGCCGCTTTCGCATTGTCCGACTCCATATTCTGCGGCTCATCGATGACAACGATGGGCCGCGTCGATTGAATGGACTCAATTGGCTTCCGGCCTGACATGCCGTCCAGATCTTTCTGAATGATGGAAATGTCTTTTTTATCGAACGCTTGAATATTTATCACCAGAATTTGCATCTGGTTCGATCCGGCAAACTGCCGCAATCGCGAAACCTGTGCCGAGTCGTAAACCCATGCGTCCACCGGCACGTTACCGTACAGAGCTTGAAAATGTTCCTTAGTCAGCCGGATACTACTGAGAACACCTTCGCGGATGGCGACGCTCGGAACAACGATGACGAATTTGGTGAAGCCGTACCGGGCATTCAGCTCATAGAGCGTGCGCAAATAGACATACGTTTTGCCGGTTCCCGTCTCCATCTCGACAGTGAAGTTCATGGATTCCAACTCAGCGCTCTCGGCAATTTCGTTTCTGTGCTGAACAGCCTTGAGATTTTGTAATATCGACGGAGGTGCCCGGTGAGACTTTCGAAGCGGAATTCAAAGGGGCCGCCCGCTAACGGCTGGCCATCGAAGAGATCCACCACCGAGTGGATCGCATCGAGCTGATACTGCTGGTTGCTGCTGAACTGGATCTTCATCGCTCTCAGACGGTTCGAAATTCAATTCCGCTGGCCTGCATCTCCAGCCTGAGATTTGTTTTAACCTGATCGTTGCCTTCGAATGCGTGGTCCAAACAGATCACCTGAACAGGCTTGGGCTGCAGAGCAATGATGGAGCGCAGTGTTCCTCTATGGATTGGGGCTTCGAGGCAGATAATCAGGTTCCCATCCGAAATCGAGAATGCACGCTGTCCGGCTGCATCAATTTCTTCAATGCAGCTTGTGAGTGGGTAACCAGCTTTCAAAAGGATCTCGAACAGTATGTCTTCCTGAGAGCGGTCAGGCAGAACATGGTCGGTGTGCAGCCGGAGTTGTTCCGCGACTGCGGTTTCGCTGGTCAGTTGATAATCGGCGTTCCACGTTTTGAAATTAGACGTCGTGAGCTGGTAAGAACGGAATCCCCGATCAACAGGAGTAAGCGGTTGTGCTGCCTCGAAACGCGCGTTTTGACGCGGCGAAGTCTCTCTCTTGCCAACGCGCTAACAGAGGGATATTTGCCCGTTGAGATCAGTTCGGGAAATTGTACGAGAATGAACCGACGTACCCCGCCACAATCATCGTTGAGTTCTGCTACCGCCTGCCCGGTGGTTCCGCTTCCGGCGAAAAAATCAAGCACAATATCGCCATCTTCGGTTACCTGTTCACATAATGTCTTGATAACTTTCACGGGCTTCGGAAAGTCAAAGACGGACTCCCCAAAGAGAGCTTCCAGCTCTCTAGTTCCGTCGGTTGTATACCCAACCTCACGAACGGTGGAAAAACCGGTGAAGTCGCTTTTCAAATCGTTCCTAAAACGCTTTAATCGAGGTCTGCCCGAGGGCTTCTCAGGCCATAAGATACGCCCGTCATCTATAAGCTGTTTCATCCGTTTTGGTTCAAAAGCCCATCCCCGGGCTTCCAAAGGCGGATATGCGATGCCGGTCTCCGGATTGACGATGTCGTAGTGCAGGTTGGGTCTCTGCGTTCTTGTTGCCAGCCCCGTCAAATTATCGCTGGTCCAATCTCCTCATGGATCGTTGTCGGGATTGGAATATTTCGACATGTCCTTCCCTTTACCCTGAAAGACTGTACGCCCGCGAGTGTAGGCAACAACATACTCGTGGTCGGTCGAGATCTGATTTAGATTCCTGTTATCGGGAACCTGGCGCCGCTTCCAAACGAATATGCCCAGAAGGCATTCAGGTCCGTAGATCTCGTCTAAGATCAACCGAAGATCTGTAAGCTCGTGATCATCGATGCTGACAAAAATTACCTCGTCCTCCCGTAGCAGGTTCCGCGCAAGGAACAGCCGTGGGTACATCATGTTTAACCAATTGGAGTGATAGCGCCCGCTCGTTTCCGCGTTCGTCGTGAGTTTCTGGCCTTCACCTGAGACCTGTCCTGTTATCAATGCGGCAATAAGTAAGTAGACATGGGCCGGTTATTCAGGATACGGCATACTGCGTGTGCGGAGTGAGAAAGAACATGCGTACCGTCCAGGGCAGACGCTGCAGCG
>Ga0208220_1000266_pt1 | contig 21812 bp, 12 predicted proteins | sample NGESurdeep092012_9_FD_184484 | JGI IMG/M metagenome (GOLD analysis project Ga0208220, IMG submission 184484) | Arctic peat soil microbial communities from Barrow, Alaska - NGEE Surface sample F53-1 deep-092012 (SPAdes) | ecosystem: Environmental > Terrestrial > Soil > Wetlands > Peat ...
GGCTGCCAAACAGCTTTGTGAACGTCTCCATCGGTCGTCTCCCCTGTTCTCGTCTTGACAACAAGATCATCGGACAGACGACCGGTGGTTTCAAAATTTCAAATATGTTTGGTTAGGCCTTACTAGCGCCACTGTGACGCCCGGTTGACTGAACGCGACCATCCGGCCGCCTGCCTCGTATGGAAAGCGAGGAGTGGTCTACTGAATACCAGAACGCATGGCGATAACTGTCCCGCAGCAAGATCCGCGCTACGACACCCTAAAGAAAAGCCGTAATCGTCGCTGGCCTAGTTCTGAAGCAGACGAGGTCAGTCGCATTGAATTATGCGATAGCGCCGAAGCGGCAGCGGAAGCTCTTCAGAAGATCGTCAGCACCGGTATGCGGCCTACAATCCGCAGTGGCGGGCATTGCTACGAGGACTTCGTGGTGAACAATCCGGGGGGAGCGATCGTGGATGTCAGTCTCTTCAATCGTTCGCGGCTTCCGGGCGACGGCGATTCTTATCGCATCGGCCCCGGCATGAAGTTAGGCGAGGTCTATCTGGACTTGTATAAACGATACGGCCTAACGATTCCAGCGGGATCGTGCTATAGCGTAGGCGCCGGCGGTCATATCAGCGGCGGCGGGTACGGTGTCTTGTCGCGTCTATACGGATTGACAGTGGACTGGCTTTCGGCGGCCGAAATACTCACCGTTGATGCGCAAGGAAAGGTCGAACTTCGGCGCGTGGACAAGATGAAAACGCCGGATTTGTTCCGAGCGTGCCGGGGTGCCGGCGGCGGTAATTTCGGGATTGTGACGGGCTTTCTCTTCGACAAGCTGCCACCCGCGCCGGAGGAAGTCGTAAACGCCGGGATCTCTTTCGATTGGGAAACCATGACGCAGGACCGCTTCGTCCACATCGTTACCGCCTTCGGCGATTATTGGGAGACCAGGGGCAAGGACGCCGACACATGGGGCCTCTTCGCCGGACTGGGGCTTACTCATTTCTCTTCCGGTGGATTTGGGCTCTCTCTGCAATTCTGCAATCCGGACGGATACTGCAGGGACTTGAGCGTGGTCCGAGATTTCTTGAAGCGCTTTGAGAGACTACAAACGTCTCCGGGTCACGCGATCTTGCGGAATAGTACCGTCCCGCAACACAAGGCAAAACGGCATACGAACTCCGGCGAAAGCGCCTTGGAGAAGATGCCCTGGCTTGATGCCACAGTAGGCGGTGGCAGCTTCAGCGGGGAAAGCGAGCGGGCGAAATACAAGTCCGCTTATATGAAGAAGAATTTCTCTCGCGAGGAAGCGGAGTGTATTTATAAGCATCTGACTCGGAAGATGCCGGACGTCGATTTGAGAGGAGCGTTTCTAGCCGTGGATTCGTATGGCGGCGCAACGAATCGCGCGGAGTTGGCGGATGAAACGGCTGTTCCGCAAAGGGCTTCCATTATGAAGCTGCAGTATCAGTCGTATTGGCATCGGGCGAATGAGGACGCAGGCCAGTTGGAGTGGATGAAGCGGTTCTATGAGGACGTGTACTCGGGTCCAAATGTTGAGTCGCGCTACGCCGGCACGCCTTACCCCGGTGACTCCTATGAAGGCTGCTACATCAATTATCCGGACCGGGACATGTTGAAGTACCCGTTCTGGCCGCAACTCTACTACGATGACAAGGGTCTATTTCCTTTTTTGCAATCAGTGAAGCGGCGCTATGATCCGAACAATGTGTTCCATCATGCGATGTCGGTTCGGGCGTAAGCGAATCGTCATGAATGGGAACGTAGGAACAAGCCGGCGGACCTTCCTGCAGCGCATTGGTTCTGCATCGGCATGTGGCACGCTCCAGGGCAGTGCGCTCTGGCCAAAAGTCGGCCGCGAGGGATTAACTTACGGCTACATCGGAAGCTTGGGTCCGGCGGGGCGCGACCATATTGAAGTGTTCAGAGTGGATGGCAAGCGCTGGACACAAGTACAACGAGTGCGGTGCCGCGCTCCGGCCGCTTTGCTGCTTCATCCGAATCGACAGTTCCTCTATGCCGCCAACGCCGTGGCCCTTCATGAAGGTCTACCGCAAGGAACGGTGGAAGTTTTTTCGATTGATAGGCAAAGCGGCACGTTATCTCTCGTGCAGCGGCGGGCGCTCTCGCTGTCCGGCACCGAGCCGCGGAGTCTGGCGATCACGCCGGATGGACGATATGCAGTGGTTGCTGTGTATGGTGGGGGCGCCTACAACGTTCTGCCGATCCAGCGGAACGGGAACCTGGGTGAAGTCGGACGAATTTTCAAGGAACTCGGCTGCGGTATACACGTTGCACACCAGGCGGCCGCGCATCCCCGCATGGTGATGTTCGATCGCACAGGGCGTTTTGTGCTTACATCTGATTTCGGATGCGATCGGCTCAGCGTGTTCGCATTGAATGACCACGGCGAGTTGCAGCGCAGAAGCAAAGTTCCAGTCGCATCCGGTGCGGGCCCGGCCTCGATGGTTCTGCATCCTGGCGGATCTTTGCTCTACGTGATGCACGAGCTGAAGCCGACCATTTCGTGCCACCGCTATAGACAAACGGATGGGATCATCGAGGACAGCTTTCAGAGTGTTACGCTCGCTAGCCGGGAGGCCGAGGTTCTCGTACGCGGCGGCTTGACCATCGATTCGAAGGGCAGGTTTTTGTACGCTGCCTCCGCAATGGGGATCACGGCATTGGCAATTGAGCCCGCATCGGGCTCCTTATCGATCAAGCGCCAAAGCGAAAATGCCAATGCCCTACATATCTCGCAAGACGATCGAACTCTTCACGCGATCGACCAAGAAAGAGGCTCCGTCTCGAGAATGAGTATCAACGCCGCAAGTGGGACATGGGACGACGTCACACAAGTTGCTTCCGTTGCGTCGCCGGTCAGTTTAGCGCTCCTGTCTTGTTGAAGCCCAGGCAATTAGTTCGAGCGGAGATACGCGATGTGACGTCCCGAAGAGAGTTGATCAAAAGCTGTGTCGCGGGAAGTGTCGCTCTTCCGTTCGCCGCAGTCCTGGGGGGCCAAGAATCAAGGGACATCTCCGCTGTGAGAAGAGGCGGCACTGCAAGCCGCGATTTGGAGTTGGACCAGGATTGGCTCTTCGCAACAGAGTTGGATGGGGCTGCGCTCGAAACGGACTTCGATGATCGAGCCTTAGCCCGAGTTACGGTGCCGCACTGCGTTACCGCACTCTCCTGGCAGAACTGGAATCCGGCTAGTTGGGAGAAGATCTGGCTCTACCGCCGCCACTTTGCGCTTCCACAAGAGTTCAGCGGGCATCGAGTTTTCATTCATTTCGAGCATGTTATGGCGGCCGCGACGCCGGTCGTCAATGGCCATAAGCTGCCGCGGCATCTCGGCGGGTTTCTGCCCTTCAGTTACGAAATTACGGGCTTGGTGAAAGAAAAAGGGAACGTGCTCGCGGTGGCTGTCGATTCTCGCTGGATGAACGTACCTCCGGAAGGCTCTCCTAAAGGCCCAAGCTCGATCGACTATATGCTTCCCGGAGGAATAACAGGCGCAGTTCGTCTGCGAGCGGTTCCGCGGATCTTCATCAGCGATGTGTTCGCGAAACCAGTGAACGTGCTCGATTCGCAGCGGCGATTGGAGATCGCATGCTTGATTGATGCCGGCATGGTTCCGAGCGGCGTCCTACGCCTGGAGGCGAGCCTCAGCGATAATGCACGCGTGATTGCGAGTTCCGCGACGCGTTTCGACCTGGAGAATACTGGCGAGTCAAAAGTAACGCTTTCAGTAACCGGACTCCAAGGCGTGGCGCTCTGGGAGGTATCGGCCCCCAAGCTCTACGACGTCGAGGTAACGCTTTTTCTGAACGGTCAGCCCTTGCATGAGTACCGGACACGAATTGGTTTTCGCGAGGCGCGATTCGAACTTGACGGATTCTATTTGAATGGCGGCCGTCTGCAGCTTTTCGGGCTAAACCGGCATGAGTTGTATCCCTACATGGGACGCGCGACGCCGCATCGGGCTTTGCGCAAGGATGCTGAGATTCTACGCAACGACTTGAACTGCAATGCCGTTCGGTGCTCGCATTATCCGCAATCGGAAGCTTTTCTCGATGCGTGCGATGAGCTGGGTCTGCTGGTCTGGGAAGAAATACCGGGTTGGCAATACATTGGCGGCGAGAGTTGGCAGGACCTTGCCGTACATGACGTGAAGGAGATGGTGCGAAGGGATCGTAACCATCCTTCAATCGTTATTTGGGGCGTTCGGATCAACGAGTCTGCCAACAATCCGGCTCTTTACCATCGGACAAAGGAAGCGGCAAAGTCGCTGGATGACTCCCGGCCCACTTCAGGCAGCATGGTCTACGACTCGACGAATAACTGGCTCCAGGACGTATTTGCTTATGACGATTACCATTCGGCGTCCGATGGAAGCGTGGGCCTGGTGCCGCCACTCCCTGGCGTCCCGTTTTTCTTTTCGGAAGCGGTGGGGCAGTTCAGTTATGGAGGCCACGGCTTTAACAACAAGTATCGGCGAGCCGGCGACGTGGCGCTCCAGCAGAAGCAAGCTCTTTACCATGCGCAGGTTCACGACCGGGGCGCGGCTGATATCCGTTATGCCGGAGTAATCGCGTGGTGTGCATTCGAGTATGGCAGCCTTTTGGGAGCTTATGCCGGCGTGAAGTATCCAGGAGTAGCGGACGTTTTCCGTGTTCCAAAGTTAGGGGCTTCGTTCTATAGAGCGCAGGTCGATCCAAAAGAGCGGCCTGTAATTGAGCCTAACTTCTATTGGGATTTTGGTCCCGCCACGCCGTCCGGTCCTGGTAAAGGTGCAGCCATATTCTCGAACCTTGAGAGATTGGAATTGACGATCAATGGCGATCTTCACTCCGTTCTACATCCGGACCGGGTCGGCTTTCCGCGCCTCAAGTACCCACCCTTCTTTGTGGATCTAGTCGTTGATGGTTCCAAGAAACCTGAGCTTCGCATCCATGGATACTCCGGTAATACACTCGTGCTCTCGCGGTCGTTCTCGGCCGATCCAACGGCCGATCGGCTTCTGTTGCAGGCAGACGATTCGGAGATCTTCAATGACGGCTCCGATGCTACGCGTCTCGTATTTAGCGTGGTCGATAAATTCGGGGCGCCGCGCTTGTTTGCGGGAGGCGCTGTCAAGCTCTCTCTTGATGGGCCCGGCGCGATCGTTGGCGATAATCCGTTCCAACTCGCGGAGACCGGGAGCGTGGGCGCCGTATGGATCAAGGCGAAACCAGGAAGCGCCGGACGCATCCGCGTCTATGCTCGACATTCTTCGCTGGGCAGCAGGTTGGTCGAAATTAATGTGCGCGAACCGCGAAGATAAACGAAGGGATCCCGAGGGACAAAAGAATATCTGGCGTCCTTTTGTAATAATCGTCCCAATCCCCCGTCTTTAGTGCTGACAAGACAGGAGGGATCTCTGCAACTGGCAACGGAAGAGGGTACGGTTTCTACGCATACACCGGAGTTCAGCCGAGTCTTCGAGAAATACCACGGGCTGGTTTTCCGGACTGCGTACAGAATTACCGGCAATGCCGCCGATGCGGAAGACGTATTGCAGACCATCTTTCTGCGTCTGCTGCGCCGGAATTCTTCGGTACCGGCCGTTGAAAAGGAGGAAAGCTACCTCCGCCGCGCCGCAGTGAATGCGTCTCTCGACCTGCTCCGGACCCGGCATTCCGAGCAAAGGGTTCCACTTACTGAAGTATCCGAGCCGGTTCACGATCCGCCTGACGAGTTGCGGGACTGTTTGCGCCGGGCGTTTGTGTGTTTGAGCCCGCGCTCTGCTGAAATCTTTGCACTTCGCTATGTCGAAGACTTCACCAATCGGCAGATTGCCGAGGCACTGAATATGTCGCAGGTTCTGGTTGCCGTTACGCTTCACCGCACGCGGCGTCAGCTGCAAAAGGAAATTCGATCTTACTTTGGAGGCCATCTATGAGTCAGCGTGAATTAGATCGGGCGGTTGCCGCAATGCGCGATGACCATCCCGATGAAAAAGTAGTCCGCGATGCGTCCGCGCACGTTTTCAGGAGCCTTTTCGACGCGGTTTTCTTGCCCGATTCCGTGGACCGCATCCGCGGCTGTTCTGACTTTCAAGCATTGCTCCCGGCATATTTCAGCCGCACTCTTTCTCCGGCGCGCGCTTTGCTCTTGCGGGATCACACGCTGCAATGTGTGGCGCTCCGTCGCGTGCTCCAGCAAGCTCAGGGTCGCGAGCCGGAGGCGATCGGTCGGCACGCGGCAAAGGATACTGCCGGATCGGGCAAGCGTGTTCCGGTTATGGCGTGGGCCATAGCCGCCACTCTTGCCGTGGGTATCGCGGTTGGCCTCACCGGGGCCCGTTACGGCCTATTGCCCGGCCAAAATGCGTTGCGAGCCACCGTGTCAAGCGTGGAAGGCAGCCTCTATCGCGTCTCCGACGTTGGCTCTGCGCTCATAAAAGTCGGCACGGTGATCACAAATGCGGATGAGCTTCGCACAGCAAGTGGTTCGCGCGCCATTCTGACGCTCGTTGGGGGCATCAAGCTGGAAATGGGAGAGCGGTCCGACGTTTCGCTTTCACGCGGATGGCGAGGAACCACGGTCGACCTCGTACAGGGGCGCCTGATTGCGCAGGCAGTTGATTCTCACGCGGGCAAGCTCGACATATCGAGTGGCGACGTGCTCGTCCCCCTTAAGAACGCCGTGCTTTCCGTAGACCGAGGCACGAAAGGATCGCGCATCGCGGTTGCAAGCGGGTCGGCTCAAGTGGAGCAGGGACAAAACAGATTCCAATTAGCGGCTGGTCAGCAGATGGCCACGAACGGCCTGGAAAACGTGCCAGTCGCGTCGGAGTTTGCATGGAGCAAGAATGCAGATTCTTACCTCGCGCTCCTGAGCGAGCTGTCAACCCTTCAAAAGGGGCTGCAAAGCATTCCTTCTCCCGGTTTGCGCTATTCGTCCAATCTGGCGAAGTATGTACCGGAGAACACGGTGCTCTATGCCGCAATCCCGAATTTGGGCGGAACAATCCTTCAGGCGAAGCAGATCTTCGACGACCGGCTGGCCCAGAGCAATGTACTACGCAGCTGGTGGGGCCAACAATCCGCATCGCACAGCGCGGATTTCGACCGCCTGATTAGTCAAATCTCTTCTGTCAGTCAATATCTCGGGGATGAGATCGTGATCGGCATTGCTTCGAATGGTTCGCACAGTTATCAGGAGCCGTTGCTGCTCGCTGAGATACGCCGTCCCGGATTGGCCGACTATCTACAGCAGAATATGGGTCCGTCCGCCGGTGTTCAAATTATCGGCAGCGTGTCCCAGATGCCGGCCGGTAGCACGGGGCGCCTGCTAGTCTCTGTGACGAACAACGTTTTAGCCGCATCCATTGATCCAGTCCAGTTGAAGAGTGCGCTGGAGCTCATCCAGAGATCGGCAGCCGGGAGTTTCACCGCAACACCCTTCTACTCGCGCATTGCCGAGTCCTACACCGCCGGCGCAGGCTATCTTTTTGCCATTGACTTGGAACGAATCATTCGGAAATCCGTAAGCAATTCCAAGGAACAAGTTCTTCCCGGAGTGGACAATGCCCAATATCTGGTACTCGAAAGGCGCGATACCGGCGGTGCAACCGATACTCGTGCGTCTCTCTCGTTTAACAGCGCTCGGCAAGGGGTCGCTTCCTGGTTGGGTGCGCCTGGTCCCATGGGCTCGCTTGATTTCGTGTCGCCGGATGCCACCATTGCGGCTTCATTCGTCATGAAAAGCCCTCGCGCGGTTGTCGAAGAACTGATTGCTTTCGCAAGCCGGAAGGATCCGGGCTTTTTGCAGGGACTAAATGGCTTCGAGTCTCTGGCCGGTGTCAGCGTCCTTGATGATGTAGCCGCTCCGTTCGGCAACGATGCCACTTTCGCCATTGATGGATCCCTGCTGCCGTTTCCATCCTGGAAGCTCGCAGTTGAAGTGAATGATCCCGGGCGCTTACAGCATACGCTTACGACGCTGATCGATCGCGTCAACCAACAGTTGCCGGAAGGGCAGGGCAAATTGCAAGCCGGAAGCGAGCAGGTCAACTCCCGCACTTTTTACTGGTTGCGTTCCAGCAAAATGTCCAATCTGCCCGCTTATTATACGTTCGTGGATGGCTATCTGCTGGCCGGCGCAAGCGAGGCGAATTTAGTTCAGGCCATCCAGGACCGCCAAAGCGGGCACACGCTCGTAAGCTCGGCCAACTTCCGGAACCAGTTGCCGACCGATGGCTATACGAACTTGTCGGGTGTTCTCTACATCAATGCCGGCAGTTCACTCGGCCCGCTTGCGGAGCAATTCAAGCGTTCCGGCTCGCTTACCCCCTCCCAGCAACAGTCCGTATCCGCGCTGCTCGCGAACAGCGGTCCGGGATTGATCTGCGTTTATGGCGAGCCTGACCGGATTGTTGCCGCAAGCCGCGGTTCATTCCTCGGCTTCAACCTTGGAACTCTGGCAGGAATTCAGCAAGGGAGACCGCTGGTCCCATTGATCGCTGGAAACGCAATTTCTGTCGCCTCGCAGCTATCCAAAGGAACTCAGCAACGAAGGTGAAGATGGAAAAAGAGAACCCGACGGTAGCGACGCTCATATCCCCGAATGGGAGCGAGGGCCGGCCCCCCGATCCGCAGCACGGTCCGGTCATCGAGCTTCGGGGCCTTTCTGTTCGATTGGGCGCAAGAGAGATCCTGCACGATATTTCTTGTTCTTTCACCGGCCGCACGATAGGGCTGCTCGGTCCAAATGGCGCGGGGAAATCCACGCTGATCAACACTCTTCTCGGGTTTTGGACTCCTTGCGCGGGGTCGGCGCGTATCTTCGGATCGGATATCCGCTCCGACGCAAAGAAAATCCGAGCCTTGATCGGTTACATGCCCGAAAACGACGCGTTCATCAACAACATGAGTGCGGTCTCATTCATTCGCCTGATGGCGGAATTGTCCGGCCTTCCAAAGCAAATGGCTCTGGAACGCGCTCATGAAGCCTTGTTTTACGTGGGATTGGGAGAGGCCAGGTATCGCAAGCTCGGCACTTACTCGCTGGGCATGAAACAACTCGCGAAGCTGGCGCAGGCTATCGCGCACGGGCCGAAGCTGCTCATACTTGACGAGCCGACCAATGGGCTGGATCCGCCCGCTCGCCAAAGAATGGTGCGCCTGGTTCGCGAGATGCGGGACACGCGCCGGATGCATATCGTTCTTTGCTCGCACTTGCTTCGCGACGTGGAGGAAACCTGTGAAGAAGTAGTCATTCTGAAGCAGGGCCGCGTAGTTCACTACTCGAACCTTGAGGGCGAACGGCGCTCAAACCGGCGCTTCCTGGAACTCGAAGTGCGCGGCGATAGCGCTGGTTTTGTTGAATCCGCCGAGCGCCTCGGGTGTGAATGCGCGCCGGGAGCGCAGGGTCGCTTGAAGTTAGTGCTCGGCGAGAGCGTCGAGGTCGGCGATATCTATCGAATCGCCGCTGAGCGAAATATCCAGCTTCGCCGCTTGAATTTCCGCCGCGACACCCTAGAAGATATTTTTCTGAAGGCCATGGAGACCGGTAATGGCAGTTTATAAACGCACCTATCGAGCCTATGAAGGCGAGATCACGCCCTCCTGGTCGCGGTTTCTCGTTCTGTATCGTTTCTCTCGGAGAAATCTATTCCGTTCCAAGTTCCAAACTGCATTTTTCGTTCTTTGCTTCTTTTTCCCGGTATTGTGCCTGCTTGGCATCTACGCAAATTCACATCTCAGCGCCTTCTCGTTTCTCGGCAACCGCGGAAGCCCGTTCCTCGATATCAACGGTAGTTTCTTTGTGATTTACTTGAGCGTTCAGGCGTCGCTCGCGTTTTTGCTCACCGCCTTCATTGGGCCTGGACTGGTATCGCCCGACCTCGCCAACGGCGCTCTCACGCTCTATCTCTGCCGTCCGCTCTCCCGAACCGAGTACGTGTTGGGCAAAATGTCCGTGTTGCTCATCACGCTCTCATGGATCACCTGGCTGCCCGGCCTTGTTCTCTTCTTCGTTCAAGCGAGTCTTGCCGGCTCGCAGTGGATGTTTGACAACGCCTGGATTGCCAGTGGTCTGGTGATAGGTTCGCTGATCTGGATCCTCGTGCTCTCGCTTCTGGCGTTGGCTCTTTCCGCCTGGGTGAAATGGCGCATCGTTGCAGGCGCGCTGTTGCTCGGTATTTTGTTCCTGGGCGCGGGATTCGCTCAGGCCATCAACGCCGTACTGCGAACGCAACAAGGCTATATCTTCGACATTTCGAAGCTGATCTCCATCGTCTGGCACGATCTGTTTCGAGACGCCGCCGATCAGCCGTTCTCTGTTACAGAAGCCTGGATAGGCCTACTCGCGTTTGCCGCTTTCTCTCTTCTTCTGTTGATGCGTAAAGTCAGAGCGAATGAGGTCATTCGATGACCGATCGCATCGTCTTTGAGAACGTGTCGAAGTTTTACGGCGACGTGCTGGGCGTGAACCGGGTAAATCTCTCCATTCCGCCGGGCATCACCAGCCTGGTTGGGCCGAATGGTTCCGGCAAAACGACGCTGATGAATCTGATGACCGGGCTCATCCGCCCTTCCCACGGCAGCATCCGTATTTTGAACGTGACGCCGGATCAACCGGAAAAACTCTTCCATACTGTCGGCTACTGCTCGCAATTCGATTCGTTGCCGAAAACGCTTACCGGCTATCAATTCATTTATTCGTATTTGCAGCTATACGGATTCGATTCCGCCGCGAGCGATGAGCTTGCGTGGCGGGCGATTGACCGGGTTGGCCTGAGGGAAGCTGCGCACCGCAAAGCTGCCGGTTATAGCAAGGGAATGCGCCAGCGGATTCGGCTGGCTCAATCGATCGCCCACAATCCTCGCGTGCTGGTGCTCGACGAACCGTTGAATGGCCTCGATCCTCTCGTTCGCGCGGAAACCATTGCGTTGTTCCGCTCGTGGGCCGAGGAAGGCTGCCACGTGATTCTTTCGAGTCACGTCCTGCACGAAGTGGACATCATCTCCGATCAAGTCATTCTGATGAGCGGTGGCTATGTTGCCGCCGAGGGCAACATCCAGGCGGTCCGCAGCGAGATCCAGGATCACCCTATGCAGATTCTGATCCGTTGCAACCGTCCAGGCGAGCTCGCCGCCCGCTTTTTCGGCGAGAACCACGTCGTCGAAGTCCGCATTCACAATGACCGTCGCGGATTGCTGGTAAAAACCAGCGATCCGGATCGCTTTTATCTGCTGATGAACCGCATCGCGCTCGATGGCTTTTCCGTTGAATCCGTTGCTCCGGTCGATGATGACGTGAACTCGGTCTATGAGTACTTGATCGGCTCGAAGGAAGTGACACAATGAGCCGGCTCTGGTGGACGCAGATTAAAGCAATCGTCCGGATCGAAATGAAGAAGACGTTCTTCGCAAAGCGGGGACTATGGATCTATCTTTTGGCCCTCGCTCCGGTGGCGCTGTTTCTTGCGCACTCTATCGTTGAGATCCACATGCACGGCTCGCACCAGCAGATGGCGGTCAAGAATGCCCGGCCGCTGACCGAACGAGACCTCGCCGCGATTACTGAAGGCATGTCTCGGGAGCAAGTGATCGCAGCGCTCGGGGAACCTCCTGAGGTTCATTCACAAATGATTAGGCGGCGAACCGGTCCTCATAGGATCACAACTGCTGAAGGCGAAACTTTCCGTTACTCGGACGGCGACAACGAGTTGAGGGTCTCGTTTGAAAAAGGGATCGTCGTAGCGATAGGCAGGACTTCAGGCGTCAGTCTTGGGCAAGACAGCTACGTTTTCGCCGGGGTCTTCCAATTCTTTTTTGTCCGACTAGCCATTTTCTTCGGCTGCCTCGGCATCTTCATGAATCTGTTTCGCGGCGAAATGCTGGACAAGAGTCTGCATTTTTACCTCCTCACCCCTGTCCGGCGCGAAATTCTCGTGATCGGCAAATACCTCGCTGGCCTGCTTGCAGCTACGGTGATTTTTTCCGTCAGCACGGTCCTGCAGTTGATCGCCATGCTCCTCCAGTTTGACTCGAGCGCCATCTCCCAGTTCCTCTACCAGAACCACGGCATCTCGCAGATAGCTGCGTACCTGTGCGTCACCGTCTTGGCTTGCGTCGGATATGGAAGCATCTTTCTTGCTGCCGGTCTTCTCTTTCGGAATCCGATCGTGCCTGCGGTCGTGGTGCTCATTTGGGAAGCGGCAAATCCGGTTCTTCCGGACATTCTCAAGAAGATCAGCATCATCTATTATTTGAAATCGCTGTGTCCCGTGAATATCCCTCTGGACCCGGGAATGCCGGCGCTATTCGCGCTGCTTGTCTCTAACCCCGAACCCGTATCCAGCTACATTGCGGTGATTGGGCTGCTGGCTCTCTCCGCCGTGGTTTTGGTCGTCTCTACAAGACGAGTTCGCCATTTGGAGATCAACTACACAACGGATTGACAAGTAGACGAAGCACGGGCCGGCCAACCAGCGCCGTGACGTTTCCTTGCCGTGCGTCAAAAGCCGTATCGTGGTCTCAGGAAGACTGCGCTATACCTGGGAATTGTGTCTCCAAAAAACTCTCAATATATGATCAAGAGCGAGCAACCCCAATTGGATCCCGCGACGGCAGTACTGGCATGAACGGCCCGGCGAAGGTCGGCCGCGCCTTGTCAGCATGCATTGGGGCTCTTGCATTGACCTTGATCCAAGCGGATTGCGGACGCGGGAACGCGCCGGAAAGTGCACTCCCGGGCGAGACCCAGTCGACCAAGGCGAGCCTGTTTACCGTATCGCCGGAGCAGCTTCCGCATCTGCGCATTGGGCCGGTGCGAAGTGCGACCTGGCAAATCGATGTGGACACGACGGGCACAGTAGATTGGGACGCCGATCACACTACCCAGGCCATTACGCAGGTAAGCGGTCCCATCACTCGCATCGTAGTTGATTATGGATCGCGCGTGAAGGCAGGCGATCCACTGCTTTATGTGGCCAGCCCAGACATCACAAACGCCATAGCTACGTACAAAAAAGCGCAAGACCAGCAGGTGTTGGCGCGCAAGGCTCTGGATCGCGAGAAAGAACTGCTGGCTCACGGAGCCGCTGCTGTGAAAGACGTAGAGAGCGCCGAAGCGGACTATAATGACGCAGCCACCGACGTCCAAAACAGCCTGCAGGCGCTGAAGATCTTCGCGATCACTCCCCAGGAACTGGATAACGCTCAGCGGCAGGGCGTACCCATCAGCCCTGAGCTCGCCGTCCGCGCGCCCATCGACGGGACAGTGGTGCAGAAGCTGATCACGCCCGGTCAGTTGATTCAGGCGGGATCCACAACCTGCTTCGTATTAAGCGATACGTCAACGGTTTGGGTTCAGGGGCACATTTTCGACCGCGATTTGCCTTTAGTGCGGGTAGGGGACGCTGTCGAGGAAACGAACTCGTCATTTGACCGGGCGTTCCATGGCAGGGTCTCTTATGTCGGAGCCATGGTTGATCCGGATACACGCACAACTCCGGTTCGCATTGTCACTCGAAATCCTGGAGATCTTCTGAAGAAAGACATGTACCTCGAGGCGGTGATCCATACCAAGACGGATAAGAGCGTTCTCAGCGTTCCAGTCTCCGCGGTGCTGCATGACTCGGAAAACGAGCCGTTCGTATACGTGGAAGTGCAGCCGCGCCAATTCGGCCGGCGAGCCGTGGCTGTGGGCGCGCAACAGAACGGCGATGTGGAGATACGAAGCGGTCTGAAGCAGGGCGAAGAAGTGGTTTCGGAAGGCAGCGTGTTTCTGCAGTTCGCCAGCAGCTTTCAATAGGCTCGTCCGGAATGATTTCACGCCTGGTCTCGTTTGCTCTTTCGCAGCGCTTCTTGATCGTCATCGCTTCGCTTGCCCTGATGATCTGGGGTGCGCTCTCCTTCCGGAACCTACCAATAGACGCGTATCCCGACCTTTCACCGCCCCACGTTGAAATCATCACCCAATGGCCCGGACACGCGGCGGAAGAAGTCGAGCGGCTGATCACAATTCCCATTGAGATCGAGATGAACGGCATTCCGCGGCTGGAGTCGCTGCGATCGATCTCCCTGTACGGGCTCTCGTCCGTTCAGATGAATTTCGAATATGGCGCCGATCCCTACTTCGTGCGGGAGCAGGCCTTTGAGCGTGTAGCCAACGCGGCTATGCCTCAGGGTGTCACGCCGAGCCTCTCGCCGCTGTACAGTCCGAGCGGGTTAATTTACCGGTATGTTTTGCAGAGTCCGGATCGGACGCCTCAGGAGCTGAAGACCATCGAGGATTGGTTGCTCGAACGCGCATACCGGTCGATACAAGGTGTGGCGGACGACTCTGGTTTTGGCGGCACGACCATGCAATATCAGGTGCTGCTCGATCCGAACAAACTGCTTACTTATGGTATTTCTGTCGCGCAAGTGCAGCAACAACTTAGCGCGAACAACGCCAATGCGGGCGGCGGCTTTTATGCGCAGGGCGGCCAGATCTACTACATCCGCGGACTCGGATTGGTTAGAGATACAGCGGATATCGGGAATATCGTGCTGACCACGCATAATGGCATTCCCGTCTACGTGCATGACGTAGCGAAAGTGCAGATCGGCCACGCCGTGCGCCTCGGGCAGTTCGGATACATGCGCCAGGAAGAAGCCGTCGAAGGTGTCATCCTGATGCGCGTCGGAGAGCAGGCGCAGGTAATCCTGAAGCGAGTCGAGGAGAAGACGGACGATCTAAATCGGCACGTATTGCCGCGCGACGTCAGGGTGGTTCCTTATTACGACCGCAGTTATTTGATCGAGGAGACCACCCGCACAGTGGAACGGAATCTACTGCGCGGCATGATTCTGGTGCTGGTGATCCTCGGTTTGATGCTCTTCAGCGTGCGAACCGCGCTGATTGTCGCCGTGACGATCCCGTTCGCGTTGCTGTTTGCCTTTATCTGTCTTGACCGCAGCCACATTCCGGCGAATCTGCTATCCATCGGCGCAATCGATTTCGGAATCATCGTGGACGGCGCAGTGGTCATGGTGGAAAACATCTTCCGCGAATTGGCGGCGCGCCATGGCCAAAATTATAATCTGCTCGACGTAATTCGCGGAGCGGCGCGAGATGTCGAACGGCCCATCTTCTATGCCATCGCCGTGATCATCGCGGGATATCTTCCCATCTACGTTCTGACCGGTCCTTCGGGACGGCTTTTCCGCCCCATGGCGGATACGATGACTTTCGCGCTTGTCGGCTCGCTCATCTGTGCTTTGACCCTATTGCCGGTGCTCTGCGCTTATTTCTTGCGTAAGCATGTGCATGAACCCGAACTCAAAATCTATGACCGGATCCGCGATTCTTACGGCAGGGCTCTCGAAGTATGCCTGCGTAATCGGGTACTGACGGTGATCGTCTGCGTAGCGATTTTTTGCGCCTCCCTGCTGTTGATTCCAGGTATCGGCGCCGAGTTCATGCCGCATCTTGATGAAGGAGCGCTTTGGGTGCGCGCCACCACGCCGTACACCATCTCCTTCGAGGAAGCCTCGAAGCTTTCGCCGCAAATTCGCGATATTCTACTGAGCTTCCCCCAAGTGACAACCGTCGCGAATGAATTGGGGCGGCCGGATGACGGGACGGACTCAACCGGGTTCTTCAATAATGAGTTCTATGTCGGACTCCGGCCGTATGAGGACGCCTCTTGGCGTCACAATATTCGTACCAAGCCGGAACTGGTAAATGCCCTCCAGCGGAAGCTTTCCGCATTTCCCGGCGTCATTTTCAACTACACGCAACCCGCTGAAGATGCCGTGGACGAGGCCGAGACCGGTCTGAAGAGTTTACTCGCCGTCAAGATTTTTGGATCCGATCTGAAAACACTCGAGCAAAAGGCGGAGCAGGTGACAGATGTTCTCTCGCGGGTGCGCGGCATCACACATATCGTGATCGTTCGGGAACTCGGCCAGCCTAGCCTGACTATCAAACCGGATCGTGCCAAGATCGCGCGCTATGGCTTGAATGTGAGCGACGTGAACACTTTGATTGAGACTGCGCTCGGAGGCACCGCCGCGACCCAGGTCATTCAGGGAGAGGAGCAGTTCGATCTCGTCGTACGAATGCAGGAGCCGTTCCGGAATAACGAAAACGCAATTAGGAACCTGCTGATCACTACGCCGGACGGCCAACATCTTCCATTGAGCCAGTTTGCCGATATTCGTGTTGAAAACGGCGCGTCCCTGATCTACCGGGAAGCGAATTCGAGATACATCGGGGTACAGTTCAGCGTCGACGGGCGCGACTTGGCCAGCGCAGTGGGCGAAGCACGCAAAAAGGTGGCTCAAAGCGTCAAGCTGCCCATCGGCTACACGTTTGATTGGGGTGGGGAGTATCAGGACTATTTGTCGTCGATGGCTCAAATGAAGGTGATCCTGCCGCTTACTGTGCTGGTGATTTTGCTGATCTTGTTCGCTCTGTACGGCAATTTGAAGTTTCCGCTCATCATCTTCTTCAGCGTGCTGATTACCCAGCCGGTAGGCGGATTGCTTGCGCTCCGCATGACGGGAACAACCTTCAGCGTGTCGTCCATGCTGGGATTTGTGGCGCTGATGGGCCTGGCGGTACAGACCAGCGTAATTCTTTACTCTTTCATTAACAAGCTGCGGCTCGAAGGGAAAGACGCTATGACTGCGACCTTCGAAGCTTCAGTGCTGCGCCTGCGGCCAATCGCGATGACCGCGCTGGTCGCTTGCTTCGGCCTGCTGCCTGCGGCCATGTCCACGGGGATCGGGAGCGACTCGCAGCGACCCTTCGCGATCGTGATTGTCGGCGGTATGATCTCACGATTGTTCCTATCGATTTTCCTGGCCCCTGTGCTCTACTCGCTTGTCGCCCGGAAAGGCGATGTGTTACAGGTATGACAAAGCTGTAAATTTCAACCAGGCAGCTACTTGTTATAGTGGTTTTAGACAGCTAATCCACAACATCTTGCGGCCTGAAGGAAAATACCGTATTGACGCAGCGCCCAACTGGGTGAATAATATTCTTGCCTGCTTGTCAGAAATTTGCGAAAGGCCTTATCACCATCCATGGGACAGCTCAGCGTTAATTTAGCACTTAAAGTGAAGGAGTTACAGCGTTCCCTTACGCGGGAAGAGCGCACGGGGGTGTCATTCCCCCGCTTTTTCACAGCCAAACTGGAGCCGGGCGCGACGCCCTACACCCAGATTAATTGGGAGTTGCGCACCGCAACGATTGGAAATGACAAAGGCTCTGTCATATTTGAGCAGCGAGACGTCGAAGTTCCCATCGGCTGGTCGCAGACGGCAACCAACATCGTCGTCAGTAAATACTTCCACGGCCGGATGGGCTCGCCGGAAAGAGAATCCAGTGTCGCCCAACTTGTACATCGGGTCGTCGATACCGTCGCGGATTGGGGCTTGACCGGGAACTACTTCAAGACCAGGGAGGACGGCGAGAATTTCCGTCTCGACTTGGCTCATCTGATGCTCACGCAGAAGGCCTGCTTCAACTCGCCCGTCTGGTTCAACGTGGGAGTCCGCGAATCCCGGGGTTACGGCTTTTACTTCGATGAAGCCGACCAGGTCGTCAAGAAACTTTTGCCGGGCGAGAACCATCCCCAGTGCTCGGCCTGCTTCATCAATTCGGTGGGCGATACGCTCGAATCCATCCTCGACCTCGCCAAAACCGAAGGCATGCTCTTCAAGTGGGGTTCGGGTACCGGTACCAATTTGTCCGCGATCCGTGAAGAAAACGCCCATCTCTGGGGCGGCGGCCGGGCTTCCGGTCCGCTCAGTTTCATGAAGGGTTTCGACGCCTTCGCCGGAGTGATCAAATCGGGCGGCAAGACCCGCCGAGCCGCCAAGATGGTCATCCTCAACTCGGACCATCCGGATATCGAAAACTTCATCTGGTGCAAAGCCAAAGAAGAAAAGAAGGCGCGCACGCTCATTGATGCCGGCTATGACTCGTCTCTCGATGGCGAGGCTTATGGCTCCATCTTCTTCCAGAACGCCAACAACTCTGTCCGCGCGACTGACGAATTCATGCAGGCCGTTGCTGAAGATTCCGATTGGTGGACCCGAAGCGTAGTCAGCGGCCAGCCTGTCAATCGCTATAAGGCTCGGGAGCTGATGCTCCGGATCGCGGAAGCGACCCACCAGTGCGGCGACCCTGGCATGCAGTTCGATACTACCGTCAATCGCTGGCACACCTCAAAGAAGACCGGCCGAATCAACGCCTCGAATCCGTGCTCGGAGTACATGTTCCTCGACGATTCGGCTTGCAACCTGGCTTCCCTGAATCTCATGAAGTTCGTTGGCCCCGACGGAACGTTTGATGTGGATGCCTTCCGGCATGCCGTCGATACCGTGATCCTCGCGCAGGAGATCCTCGTCGATAACGCCAGTTATCCTACCGAAAAAATCGCTAAGAATTCGCACGATTTCCGGCCGCTTGGGCTCGGCTATGCGAATCTCGGCGCTCTGCTGATGTCGATGGGCGTTCCCTACGATAGTGACGCGGGCCGCGATTTCGCCGCTGTTGTTACCGCCATTATGTGCGGCCAGGCATATCTCACCAGCGCCCGCATCGCGGAGGCGGCCGGTCCGTGTCCCGGCTATCCCGAGAATGAGGAATCGTTCCTCAACGTAATCCGCATGCACTGGAACTCGGTCGACGGAATCGACAACAAGCACGTCCCTTCCGCCATGCTCAATGCCGCGGAAGAATGCTGGCATCACGCCTACGATCTTGGATCGCTCGCCGGATTCCGCAATTCGCAAGTTACCGTTCTCGCGCCCACCGGAACCATTGGCTTCATGATGGATTGCGATACGACGGGAATTGAGCCCGATCTCGCGCTCGTGAAATATAAGAAGCTCGTCGGCGGCGGCGTCATCAAGATCGTCAACAATACCGTGCCGCAAGCGCTGATCAAGCTCGGCTACACTCCTGAACAGACCGAACAGATCGTCACCCACATCGATTCAACGGGAACTATTGAAGGTGCGCCTCATCTGAAACCCGAGCATCTGGCCGTGTTCGATTGCAGCTTCCGGCCTCAAAACGGAAGTCGTTTTATTCAGCACATGGGCCACATTCGCATGATGGCGGCCGTGCAGCCATTTATTTCAGGAGCAATCTCGAAGACCATCAACATGCCCGAGGAATCCACGGTGGAAGACGTCATGGAAGCCTATACCGAGAGCTGGAGACTCGGCCTGAAGGCAGTCGCCATCTATCGTGATGGATCCAAGCGCGCGCAGCCTCTCAGCTCCGGTACCGGTAAGGGCGAAAAGAAGGCCGGCATCGCCGCCGCGCCTCAGCCGCAGATCATTGAAAAAGTGGTCTATCGGCCCATGCGCACCAAACTTCCGGATACGCGAGACTCGGTAACACATAAGTTCTCCATCGGCGGACATGAGGGCTATATCACGGTCGGTCTGTACGATAACGGCACGCCCGGAGAAGTTTTCATAGCGATGGCTAAGGAAGGATCGACCATCTCCGGCCTGATGGATACGCTCGCTACCTCCATCAGCTACGGCTTGCAATACGGCGTACCGCTAAAGTTCTTCGTTGACAAATTTAGCCACGTCCGTTTTGAGCCGAGCGGCTGGACCGGTAACGCGCAAGTACCCTACGCAAAATCGATCATCGACTATATCTTCCGGTGGCTCGGCGCCCGTTTCCTCGGCATCGCCGAATCGAACGAGGCAGGCGACAGCCCCAAGCTTCGTCCTACCGAACTCGAGCCGCAGCAAGCCCTGCCCTTCGATGCCAATGTAGTGGGCGATGCCCCGCTATGCTCGGAGTGCGGCAGCATCATGACCCGAAACGGTTCTTGCTACAAGTGTGAGAACTGCGGCGGCACTTCAGGCTGCAGTTAGGACGCGGCGTTACTTAGTTTGACGCGGCGGGAGCACGATCCGAATCGTGCTCCCCAAAAGTATCTACGAACCGGCTCCGCCTACGGGCAGGAACCCGACCCCGCCACGAGGTCGATGTTTGTTGCCGCAATGGTTCCAGATACACCGTTTGTCACAACTACCAGGCCCACCGCGATAATCGGGCTCTGATTCACCTGCGGCCAACCGTTGCTGAAGATCAGTGCGTCTGCCCCATCGAAGAACAGCCCGCCCCCGGCGATGAACTGATCCGGGGTCTGAAGGATCGAGATGTTGAAGGTCTGAGAGAGAGATCTGGCCGTCGATTGGATCGTGTTGATTAAGCTGATCGCCTGGCCGATTCCCTTTGGTACGCTCAGCGTCAACAGATTGCCTATATTTCCGCTGTTGGCGGCCCCAACGACAAGCGTCTCATCGACCGCAGGATTCGGGTCGAATCCGAAGCCATCCACTTCCGTATTGGGATAGCACGGCGATGCGAATGAGAGCGAAGAGCTCGCCACAACATCGTCTATGGTCATTCCGGGAGGCGCGTTCCTATTGATGATGCCCGCTGCCTCCAGATTGATGATGTCCTCGGCAAGACTTACGCTAAGCGTAATGATGTTATTCAGCGCCTGCGATTCCAGGTCAAAACAAGCACCGAAGCCTACGAAGAAGATATCGAGCAACTGCGGCGCCAAGTGCATACGAGACAACGCGCGCGCGTAAAGTACTGGCGATTCGTTGAACTTCCGGAGTTTGCCCGTGAACGGCGCGACCATGGCGTTGACCTGGTTCTTGATCGCGTCCAGAAGCGTGGGAATGTCGGAGCTATAAAGCTCATTGAGCTGATCGCTCACCGTCGCCAGCTCAATGGCGCTCGGCTTCAGAGCGTTCAGTTGGGCGAGCGTGGTCTTGTAGGTCGCCGTTGCCGTTTGAATCGCCGTGACCTGGGCCATGGTTGGATTCGTTGTATCCAGCGCATTGATCTGGGCCGTAGCGTTCTGGACGGCGGGTATCAGGCTGGCAAGCGTCGCGGTGTACGCCGCGTCATCGGGCGAAGCGCTGAATCCCGCCAGCAGGTCAGGGGTTATCAGACGGCCGTCCGGCGGAGCCAGCACTTGATTCTCGTGCAGGACCACGACGCTGAAGTTTACATTCGAAATAACATTCTGAAGCGCAGTTTTGGCCGCGCTTATTCCGCTGTGACCGGTATTGCCGTACGCAGCCACAATTTGGGCCAGAGCACTATTCAACTGATTGGCGTATGAATAAGTTTCCGCCGTTATGGTCGCGGCGCTCGAAGGAATCACCACTACCTGCACCGGAGCGCTCACGAGACTCGGGCTCGCGATTGAGGCTGTTACCTGATATAGGCCCCCGGTCTGCTTGCCATAGTTCGGGTCGGTGGGGTCCGTATCCGCAAATTCGCCGTTTGGATCCAGGGTAGTATTTTGGTTCAGCAGCTTCTTATTCAGCTTCGGAAACGTGATGGTGTCGCCGTTCACGACAGGGGCGTTGCCGCTGGTACCCCCAACCGCGGTCACTTTGATGGTGAATGCCGGGCTTGGCGTGATGACTTTACCATCTCCATCGAGGGCTACAGGTGTAACAGTCACAATACCGTTCGTATCCTGACCGCCCGCATTCGGAGCGACGACCTGGGCCGAAAGAGTGATTTGAACTGAGGCTGGGCCGGTGCCGCTGCCGCTGGAAACTACCAGATTCACTGCCGATCCAGCGTTCACTGGGGTTCCGGCAGCCGGATTTTCGCTGATCACGTCGCCTGCGGCTACGGTGCTGCTCGATGCCGTAGTCACGGTTCCGAGCATCAGGGTTGCGCCCGTGATTGCCGTTGTTGCGGCGGCTTGCGTCTTGCCAACCACGTTCGGCACTGCTACTTGAGCGGGA
>Ga0208220_1000268_pt1 | contig 21756 bp, 20 predicted proteins | sample NGESurdeep092012_9_FD_184484 | JGI IMG/M metagenome (GOLD analysis project Ga0208220, IMG submission 184484) | Arctic peat soil microbial communities from Barrow, Alaska - NGEE Surface sample F53-1 deep-092012 (SPAdes) | ecosystem: Environmental > Terrestrial > Soil > Wetlands > Peat ...
AGCCGCGGGCCTGCTCAGCAGGCCCGGCGCAGTCGTGCACCGGGCGGTCGCCCGCCAGGCCGCCCGGTGCACCTTGGCCGGTGAGCTGCGCTGCGCCGGCTTAGCTGCTGCTGACGCTGGCGAGCAGGGCGGGCAGCTGGCCCAGGGCGGCTGCCATGCCCAGGGTGTCCTGGTATTCGCGCCAGTGCACGATCTTTCCGTCGCGGACGGTGAGGATGGCGATGAACGAGGCAGTGGCCGGCTGGCCGGTGGTGGTCACGGTCCCGGCCAGGTCGTACTCGGCGATGATCACCTGCGGGTCGGCGGTGTCGTGGATGACGTCGCCGGCGGCCCGGCGGCGCCCCGGCCCTTGCGCGCAGATGCCCGGCGCAACAGGGCAGCCATCCTGGCGGCGGCCGAGGCGGTCTTCTCTCAGCAGGGGACCTCCGCTTCGACCGAGGAGGTGGCGGCCAGGGCAGGGGTGGCCGTCGGCACGGTGTTCCGGCACTTCCCGACCAAGGATGCCTTGCTGCGGGCGATGATGAAGGACCTGCTGGCGCGGCTGGCCAGCGAGGCAGCCGCCCTGATCAGCCACGGTGATCCGGCTACCGCCCTGTTCACGTTCTTCGCCTACGTGGTGGAGCAGGCAGCCGCGAAAAAGACCGTCTCCGACCTGCTGGCCAGCGAGGGCATCGAACTGCAGGCGGGCGGCCCGGTCTCCACGTTGCGGCAGGAACTCCAGGCCCTGCTGGCGGGGGCCAGGCAGGCAGGGGCCGTGCGCGAGGATGTGGGCACGGCGGAGGTGCTGGCCCTGCTGGCCGCCACGAGCGACGCGGCGCTGCGCTCAGGATGGGACCGCGACCTGCAGCAGCGGACCCTGGCGATCGTCTTCAACGGGCTACGGCCTGCCCTCGGCGCTGGGGCCAGGTCATGAGTGGCCGCGCGGCGGCCCAGCACCTCTTGACGAGCCGGCGAGCGCCCCGCTTAAATGTCTAAAGAACAGTCCTTTAGACCACATGATCTTGGAGAGCGGTGTGCCTGCTGGCTTCGGGGCGTCCGGCCGCCTGGATGCGGTCGGTTACGCGTCCGGCAGCTTCGAGGCAGTCGACCACGCCATCGACGCCAGGGCTGACGCGGCCTTCGCGTTCCTGGAGCGGCTAGTCGCGGCCCCGAGCACCGTCGGGCAGGAAGCCAGGGCGCAGGAGATCGTGGCCGACGAGCTGGCCCGGCTCGGCTTCGAGGTGTCCGCCGTCCCGGTGCCGCCCGGCACCGCCGCCGGGACGCCCGGCGGGGTCGCCCAGGCGTCGTATGACGGGCGCCATAACGTGCTCGGCCGGCTGCACCCCGGGGCCGGGCCCTCGCTCCTGCTGAACGGGCACGTCGACGTGGTCCCGGCCGAGACCGCGGCGTGGTCGCGCGATCCCTTCACGCCCCGGACGGCCGGCGGCTGGATGACCGGCCGCGGCACGGGCGACATGAAGGGCGGCTTCGCGATGGGCTTGCTCGCCATCGGGGCGCTGCGAGCGACCATGCCGGACTCGCTGACCGGAGAGCTGTCATTCCTCAGCGTGATCGAGGAGGAATGCACGGGCAACGGAACTCTCGCCGCCTGCCGGGCAGGCATCCTCGGTGATGCCGTGGTGCTGCTGGAGCCCACCAGCCTGGACCTGCTGCTCGGCGGCGTCGGGATCTTGTGGGTGGAGATCGGCATCGACGGCGTCCCCGCGCACGCCGAGGCGGCCGACCGGGCCGTCAACCCCGTGCGCTACGTGCCGATGATGCTGGCGGCCCTGGCCGGCTTCGCGACCGAGCTGACCGCCGGCGCCGACGACCCGGCGTTCCGCCAGGTAGCTAGCCCCTACAACGTGAACGTGGGCACAGTCACCGCCGGCGACTGGCCGTCCAGCGTGCCCAGCCGGGCCCGGCTGGGCGTGCGGGTCGGCTTTCCGCGCGACCGGACACCGGAGGAGATCTTCGACCGGGTCCGCGCCGCGGTGCTGGCCGCCGCCGCCACGGATTCCTGGCTCGCCGAGCATCCGCCGTCCGTGCGGCAGGCCGGGTACCGGGCTGAGGGGTACCTGCTGGCCGCGGAGCATCCGCTCGCCGAGGCGATGTCAGGCGCGCACGACTGGGCGCACGGCGCCGCCCCCCGCCGGCGAGTCATGGGCTCCACCACGGACGCCCGGTACTACCTCAACCAGTTCGGCCGGCCCGCGCTGGCCTACGGCCCGCGGGCTCGCAACATCCACGCCGCCGACGAGGCGGTGGAACTGGCCAGCATCGTGGGCGGGGCCCGCACCCTGGCTCGTTTTATCGCCCGGTACTTCGCCGCGGGCGGACTGCCCGGCGAGCCGGACGTCGTCCGGCGCAGCGAGCCGGAGGCGGCCGGATGACCGGCCCGGCGCCGGGGGCCGACGACCCGTTCGGGCCGCTGCTGGCCCCGCTGACGCTGCGGACGGCCGGCGAGCGGATCGCCGAGCGGTTCGTGACCGCGATCGCGCTCGGCGAGTTCGTGCCCGGGCAGCAGCTGCCGTCCGAGCGCGAGCTCGCGGCGACGCTGGAGGTCAGCCGCACGACCGTCCGGGAGGCGCTGCAGCGGCTGCACGCCGCGGGTTATGTCACCACCCGGCGCGGGCGCGGCGGCGGCACGTTCGTGCAGACCGGGCAGGGCGCGGAGTCCGACGAGAGGATCCGCCGCACGCTGCTGCCGGCCTGGGCGGAGCTCAGCGAGATCCTGGACTTCCGGCAGCTCATCGAGCAGCAGATCGCCCGGACGGCCGCCGAGCGACGCGACGACGGCGACATCGAGGCGATCCGGGCGGCGGTGGCCGCCTACGACCGGGCGGCCAACCGGGCGGAGTCGCGGCTGGCCGACGGCGCCGTCCACCAGGCCATCGCGCAGGCGGCGCACAACGGCCGGCTCGTCGAGCTCAGCGCGCGGATCCGGCGCGAGGTGAGCTTCGGGTTCGACGCCGAGCCCTACTCCGCGGAGGTCCGCCGCCGCGCCGTTCATCAGCACCCCGAGCTGGCCGAAGCGGTCATCGCCGGTGACCCCGCGACCGCCGCCACCGTGGCGGCGCAGCACTTCTCCCTGACCGAGGACCTGCTCAGGGAGCTCCACGCGCGAATCCGGCTTCGGACCGAAGGAGATCTCCATGCCCGTGGCCACGATTAACGACATCGACGTCCACTACAAGCTCGAGGGGGACGGGCCCGAGACGATCGTCCTCATCAACGGGCTGGCCGACGACCTGGAGACCTGGGCGTTCCAGCTGGACGACTTCCTGGCCGCCGGCTACCGGGTGCTCCGGTTCGACAACCGGGGCATCGGCGCCAGCTCTAAGCCCGCCGGCCCGTACTCCTCCCGGATGCTCGCCGACGACGCCAAGGCGCTGGTCGACTTCCTGGGCATCACCGACTTCCACCTGATGGGCGTCTCCATGGGCGGGATGATCGCCCAGGAGTACGCCCTGGCCTACGGATCGGACCTGCGCTCGGCCACCTTCGGCTGCACCTATGCCGCGCCGGGCCCGTTCTGCTCGGCGATGTTCGCCATGTGGGGGGACATGGCCCCCGTGCTCGGCGTGCCGTTCGTCATGCGCGACGTGACGCTCTGGGCGTTCACCGTCCCGTTCTTCGAACAGCGAGGCGACGAGCTCGCTGAGTTCGAGCGGGCCATGCGCTACCTGGACATGCCGGTGCCCGCCTACCTCGCCCAGCTCGCCGTGATCCAGGCGCACGACACCACGGCCCGCCTCGGCCAGATCGCCGCGCCCACCCTGGTGCTGGCCGGTGAGCAGGACATCCTCATCCCGGTCTCGCTGTCCCGGCGCCTGCAGGAGGGGATCGCCGGGTCGGAGTTCGCCACCACCCCGGGCGGGCATGCCTGCCTGTGGGAGCACCCGGCCGAGTTCAACCAGGCATTTCTCGCATTCATCAAGCGGCACGGAAGGGGATAGTCATGGCCGCTACCGACAGCTCCCCCCGAGGCCTCCAGCGCGGACAGCTAGGGCTGTTCGGCGTCATCATGCCCGGACTGGCTCAGATCGCTCCCGCCTTCAACCTGTTCTTCACTACCGCCATCATGGTCAGCCTCGCGGGAGCGTCGGCCCCGCTGATCTTCCTGATCAGCATGGTCGGGATGCTCGCCACCGCGAGCAGCCTGGCCCAGTTCTCCGGTGTCTACCCGAGCGCCGGCTCGTTCATCACCTACATCACCCGCGCGATCGGGACCAGGGTCGCCACCGCGATCGGCGTGATCACTTGCTGGGATACATCATCGCGTTCGGCGGCATTTACATCTTTGTCGGCAGCTACATCGTGCAGAACGTGCTCGGCAACTCCCACATCTGGGGCCTCACGGCGATCGTCACGATCGGCTACGGCGCGCTCGTGGTGGCCCCGGTGGTGGTCGGGCTGAAGTTCGGTATCCGGATCACGGTCGTGCTGTACGTGTTCGAGGTCGTGCTGCTGCTGGCCCTGAGCCTGACCATCCTGTTCAAGGGCGGCGCCTCCGGCCTGTCCGCTACGCCCTTCCACTGGCCGGGCGGGTCCAAGGACGTTTTGCTGGCCTTCAGCCTGGCGGTGCTGGCCTTCGGCGGGTTCGAGGCCGCCGCGCCACTGGCCGAGGAGACCAGGGATCCGCGCCGCACGGTCCCGCTCGCGGTTCTAGGCGCGGTCGTGGTCAGCGGCATCATCTACGTCCTCGGCTCGTATGCGCTGGTCACCGCGTTCGGGGTCGGTCACATCGGAGCGCTGGCGGCCGACGGGAACGCGTTCCACACGGCCGCCAAGGTCTTCCTCCCGTTCGTGGCGCCCCTGATCACCTGGGTGTTCCTGTCCAGCGTGACCAGTTCCTACGTGGCCGCCAACACCCAGACCTCGCGGGTGATCTTCGCCGGCGCCCGCGGCGGACTGTGGAGCAAGAGCCTGGCCAGGATCTCGCCGCGCTTCCGCACGCCAGCGTGGGCGGTGGTCGCGTTCGTGGCGCCGAGCATCCTGATCGGGGTCGTCTCCACGGCGTTCACCGATCCGGGCACCGCGTCGGGCTTCCTGGGCACCTACGGGATCCTCGGGCTCATCATTATGTACCTGGTGGCCAACCTCGCGCTGATCGTGGAGTGGGCGAAGTTCCGCCGCAACGGCATCCGGAAGAACCCGTGGCTCTGGGTCGTTACACCTGTTATCGGCATTGTCGTTTTGGCTATACCGGTCTACGGTGATCTGCGGCCCGGCCAGCCCAGCCCGTATAACATCCTGCCCTGGCTCACGCTCGGCCTCATCGCGGTCGGCGTCGTCTACGCCCTGGTGCTGGGCGCCACCCGCCCGCAGGCACTGGCGCAGGCGCCCGCGCTGCTGGAAGGCGACGAGAGCCTGGCTACCGACCCGTTGCCGGTCGGCTCAGGCGACTGAGCCGACGGCACGCTAGACGGCAGGCCCCTCGCCAGGACTGGGCTGGCGGGGGGCCTGCCTTTTCCCTCAGTGCCGGGCCCCTACCACCTGCCGCGGTGCTCGGGCACCAGCAAGATCAGCGGCAGTGCGCACAGCAGGATCCCGGCAAAGGCCAGAAAAACGTGTGCCTGCGCCAGCCCCGGATCAGCGCTCCGCGCCGCGATGGCCGCGGTGATCGAGACCGCGGTGATGGATCCCGACTGCCGGAACATGCCGCGCAGCCCCGCGACCGCAGCGGCCTGGTCCGGCGCCAGCTGCAGCGTCGCATTGTTGGAGGCCGGAGTGGAGATGCCCATGCCCACGCCGCAGATTCCCGCGGCCAGCGCCATCCAGCCGTAGGGCGACAGGCCGACGGGGCTGATCGCCGTGGCGACCAGGCCTACCGCGGTGAGGGTGAAGCCCACCGCCATCGGCCACCGGTACCCCGTCCGGCGCAGCAGGAACACCGCCAGGCCCGCGGTGGCGATCATCCCGACCGCGCGGGCGCTGAGCAGCGTCCCGGCGGCGAGCGTCGGGAGCCCGTAGCGCTCCTGCGCATACAGCGGCACGAGCGCGCCAAAGCCGAGCGCGGCGCTGCCGAACAGGAAGTTGAGCAGGTTCATGACGCCAAAGCCGCGGCCGGCCAGGAACCTGACGGAGATGAACGGCGACGGGGCCCTGGCCGAGTGCCGGACGAAGAGCACCAGCGCCACGGCGGCCGCGCCTTCGGGAACGAGGAAGGCCGGGTCCGCCGGCGAGCTGGCGCCGCTGCCGAGATAGGCGATCCCGAACATGGCCGACAGCAGCGTCGCGCCGAGCAGGACCACCCCGCGGATATCGAGGCGCTGGCCCTGCACTCGGGCACTCACCGGGATGAACACCGCGCCGAGCACGACCAGCGCGATCCCGATGGGGACGTTGACCAGGAAGATCCCCCGCCAGGACCAGTACGTCACGAACACCCCGCCCAGCACCGGGCCGATGATCCCGCCGATCGGGAAGATGCTGGAGAACAGGCCCACCGCCCGGTCCCGGTTCTGGCCGAATATCTGGGCCACGATCCCCGTGGCCGACGGCATGAAGGCGCCGCCGCCGACGGCCTGGACGGCCCGCAGCACGATGAGCAGGTAGATGTCATTGGCAAAGCCGCAGCACAGGGAGGCTGTGGTAAACAGCACGGCCGCCCCCAGGAAGATCCGCTTCCGCCCGTACTGATCGCCGATCTTTCCGGCCAGGGGCATGACCAGGATCTGTCCCAGCGCGTAAATGGTGATTGTCCAGCTGCTCCAGTTAACCTGAGCGTGCAGATCATGCTGGAGTGCGGGCAGCGCTGTCGCCACAATGGTCTGATCAACGGAGGCCATCAGCAGAGCCAGAGACACAATGGCGAATACGACGAACCGCCCGGGCACTGGCGCCGCGGTGGCGGAGGGTTCGGCTCCGCGATCGGCACCAGCCACCTGTTGTTCAGCCACCACGCCTCGACACTACACTGCTTGCCGACAGGCAACTACCCTGAAACTGCCTGTTCAGCGACGAAGGAGAAGCCATGGATGAGGACGGCGTCATCCGGCTGCGCCGGGTCATCAGCAAGCTGGCCCGCCAGCTCAACGCCTCCTCGACGGACGCGGGCCTCACGCCCTCCCAGGCGTCCGTGCTCGGCCTCATCGTGGTGCGCGGCCCGCTGAGCCTGGGCGAGCTAGCCGACCTGGAGGGGCTGAATCCGACGATGCTGTCGCGCGTCGTCAGCAAGCTGCAGGCGATGGGCCTGATCGACCGGATTCCGGACCCGGCGGATCTGCGCAGCGCCTCCGTGGCGGCGACGCAGGCGGGCCAGCAGATCGACCAGCGGGTCAAGACTCAGCGCGCCGCGGCGGTCTCCCAGTGCATGGAGCAGCTCACCGCACAGCACGAGGCGGTGCTGACCGAGGCGCTGCCTGCCCTGGAGGAACTCGCCGAAGCGCTGCGACGGCTCGGCCATTCCGGCGTTAACAGCACCGCCTAAACAGCGCGACATTAAACAGCGGAGCGAAACCGGCACGCTACCGTGAAGGTATGGCGATCGAGCCCGCGCCCCGGATCCTGGCCCTGCGCGAGTCGCTGAGCGAGCGGTTCGATAGGTACCTGGCGGCGGCGGGCGAGCCGCTGACCAGCGGGGCCGACGTGACCGAGTGGCTGCTGAGCCAACTGCCGGGCGCCGACCCGGAGCCGCTGGGCTGGGCCGTGCTCACGGTCGCCGGCCTGCTGTATCCCGAGCTGCAGGCCGAGCAGCCGGCGGCCGGGACGACCGCCACGCTCGCGGGCCAGAACATGACGATGCTGATTGCCAGCCGGGTCGGCGAGGCCCTCATCGAGGCCGCGGGCCCGGCCCGCGCAGCCGCCAGCGCCGCTCAGGGCGGCACTGGCGGAGCTGGGACGGTCACGGTCGGGCGGGAGCTGTCGCTGGTTGACCTGACCGAGGCGTACGCGGATCTGCGGCTGGCCGCTGCCCCGGACGCCAGCGCCGCGCAACGCCGCCGTCAGCTCCAGGAACACATGGCGGGCGAGCTGGCCGAGATCCGCGAGGTGCTGACCGACGGGATCGCGGGCATCGACCTCGCCGCGGCCGGCTGGGCGCTCACCGGAACCGGTATGTGCCTGCTCGTCCAGACCAGCCGGGCGCCCGCGGGCCGCCACAACCGACTGACGAGGCGGCGCCACCGCGACGACGAGCTCAAGAACAGCGCGATGCGCAGTGCGATGCTGCTGGCCGTGATCGGCGATTTCCTGGTCAACCCCGCGAGCCCCGAAAGCCCCGCGAGCCCCGCCTGACCCTCGCGCGGCGGCGGGTGCCGGTTCATGACCTGGTCAGCCGGCGGCGGGGGGCGCTCAGCTGCCCAGGTAGCCGCGCGCCACTTCGCGCAGGTGGGCGTGCATCCCCCGGGTGGTCGCTCCCGCAGCGCCGGCACCGGGCAGCCATTCCTTGCGGAGCATGGCCACCGAGGTGTAGTTGGTGTCGCAGACATTGGCCAGGGGGGCCTGCACCGCCTGGCTGATGAACTGGTAGGCGTCGAGCAGGGACAGCCCGGTGTCCGCCGCGACCCACTGCACCAGGTCGAGCTGGGCGATCCGGAAGGCGTCCTCCAGCGGCCGGGCCGAGCCGGTGGACATGATGTGGGTGTCGGACTCCAGCCGCGGCCACGGGGTCGGCACACCCTTGAGCAGGTCCACGGCCAGCACCGTGTTCATCGCGCACTCGACGGCGACTCCGCAGGTCTCGCCCTCGCCCTGGCGGGCGTGCCCGTCCCCGACCGACAGCAGCGCGCCCTCGACGTTGACGCCCAGGTAGCAGGTGACGCCCGCGCGCATCTCGGGGGTGTCCATGTTGCCGCCGAACGCGTCGGGCACCAGGGCCGAGCGCACCTCCAGGTTGGCGGGCGCCACGCCGACGGTGCCGTGCATGGGGTTCATCGGCAGCTCGGCGGTGAGATCGCTGTCGCGCGCGGAGAACTGGCACGTCCCCCGCGTCCGGTCCAGCTCCCAGATCCACACCACCTCGGGCAGCGGATCCTGCAGGGTCGCGGTCAGGTGCGTCGAGGTCAGGGCCCCGAACAGCGGCACGGTCGTGGACGCGGCCCAGTCCCGGGCCGGCTCCAGCGAGATGAAGTGCACGGCCAGGGTGTCACCCGGCTCGGCGCCCTCCACGTAGAACGGGCCGGTCTGCGGGTTCAGGAACGGGAACTCGCAGACCCGGGAGACCAGGTCGTCGACGCCGCGCACCCGGCCGGCGAAGCAGTCCTCGGTCCACAGCTCCAAGATCGTGCCCGGCGTGATCCGGGCGACCGGCGGGACACCGCCGAACGTCCACGCGTACTGGCCGGCCTCGGGCCGGAACGACAGAACCTGCGGATCACTCATCTTGGCCTCCATGCCACTGACTAGCTGAATTCTGCCCTCGCGCCCCTTCAGCACGCGCCCCCTCAGCACGCGGCCCCTCAGCACGGGCGGCTCGCTGCATCGGCACGGCGCGCCCCGCGGCCCAGCGCGGCGGGGCACCCGTCGAGCCGCGCAGTTGCAGGCTCATGGGCTCTTTGATCATGACGTCGGCCGCGGGCTCACCCTCGATCCGCGCGATCAGCGCGTCCACCGCCGCCCTGCCGAGCTCGGCCAGCGGCATGCACACGCTGGTGACCGGGACGTCGAGGAAGGCCAGGCACTCATCCTCGTCGAAGCTCACGACCGATATCTCGGCCGGGACCTCGACGCCCGCCGTGCGCAGCGCACCGAGCAGGCCGAAGAGCTGGTTGATGCTGCCCACCCCGCAAGCGGTCGGCCGCGGGTCGCGGGTCAGCATCCGCTGGCCCGCCTCCCAGCCGCCGTCCTCGGTGGCCGGGGCGTGCCGGACGGTCAGGCTGATCCCCCGGGCCGCGCACAGCCGCCGGGCGGCACTCACCCGCCGGTACACGGTGTCCACCTCCTGCGGGCCGTCGACCAGCGCGATGCTGCGGTGGCCGAGCTCGGCCAGGTGCTCGACGAACAGCCGCATCGCGCCGCTCTCGTCCATCACCACGTCGTTGCCCCGGTCGGGACCCCGGCGGTTCACGTAGACGTGCGGGATGGACGACACCCCCGGCTGATGCTCGGGGACCCGGAGCGCGGTGGCCAGCAGCAGGCCGTCGACGCGGCTTTCCTCGACGAGGTAGCGGTAGTCGTCGGGCGGCCTCGGGTCGTCGGTCGGCTCCTCCATGATCATGACCACGTAGCCGCGCTCGCGCGCTCGCTGCAGCGCGCCACTTTGCAGCCGTACCCAGATCGGGTTGCGCAGCAGCGGGACCACCAGGGCGAAGGCCCCGGTCCGGCGGCGCTTGAGCGCCCTGGCCAGGGCGTTGGGCCGGTAACCCTGCGCGTGCGCCGTGCTGAGGATCCGCTCGTAGGTCTCCGGCCGGATCGACAGCGCCGGATCGCCGTTCAGCACCCGCGACACCGTCGAGACGTGCACCCCGGCGGCCTGCGCGATGTCGACGAGCCGGGACGCCCGCCGCCGCCCGCCCCGCGACGGCGTGGCCGCGGGACCATCGAGACCGCGCTCTTTTGGACCCGTGGTGTCCGGTCCCGCGGTCATGGCCGGCTCCGGCGGTGGCCGTCGCCGGGTCCCGCGATCAGGCCGTGACGCCACCGTCGGCCATCAGCACCGCGCCCTGCAGGTAGCTGGCGCCGTCGGAGGCCAGGTAGGCAACGCCGTCGGCTATCTCCTGCGCGGTGCCGATACGGCGGGCCGGGATGGTAGACGCCCACCGCTCCAGTGCCTCCTCATCGCGTGTGATCCAGTCAGCCATCTCGGTATCGATCAGGCCGGGGCACAGGCAGTTGACCCGGACCCCGTCAGGCCCATGATCCACCGCCAGGCTTCTGGTCAGCTGCACCAGGCCGCCCTTAGACGCGCAGTAGGCCGCACGCATCCGGCCGCCCCGTACCCCGGCCGTGGAGGCAATGTTCACGATGCAGCCGTCGGCTGCCGCGATCATCGCAGGCAGGAACTCCCGGCAGGTCAGGAACGGGCCCCTGAGATTAGTGTCGATGAGCCGGTCCCATTCCGCCTCATCCAGGTCGGGGACCCGCTGAATGCTGAACACCCCGGCGGCGTTCACCAGCAGCCACGGCTGGCCGAGCTCGGCGCGGATCTGCTCGCCGGCGGCCCGGACCGACGTCCCGTCCCGCACGTCGACGCCGAAGCTGCGGGCGCCGGGCAGGTCGGCAGCGACGCGCTCGGCGTCGATGCCACGCAGGTCGAGGCAGGCGACCGTGAAGCCGTCGGCGGCGAGCCGTCGGCAGGTCGCCGCGCCGATCCCGCCCGCGGCGCCGGTGACGACCGCGATCCGGCCGGTCGTCATACCGCCTCCGCGACGGAGCGGGTCAGCAGGATCGCCGCGCAGAAGGCGCGATAGGTGGCCAGCAGGTCGTCGCCCTGGATGCGCAGCTGCCGCGGGCCCGCCCGCTCGACGCCCCGGACCCAGGTGGCCGCCTCCGCGATGTCGGTCGTGCGCACGAAGACCTCCAGGACGGCGGGATCCAGCGGCGGCGGGCTGGCGCCGGCCGCCGCGCTGACGGCGGCCTGCGCCCGGTCCCGGATCAGGGCGCAGGCCCGCGCCGGGTGCAGGCTGTGCGCGGCGAGGCGGCTGACGTGCTCCTTGACGACGGCGCTGTGCACGCCGGGGATCAGCGCGGCAGTCTCCTCGCAGGCGCACCGGTCGCCCGTGACCAGCACCACCGGCACGCCGTAATGCGCGGCCACCAGGGCGTTGATGCCAGCCTCGCCGGTCACCGTCCCGTTCAGCGTGACCTCCAGCACGGCCCGCGGGTTATAGGTGTGCGATAGCCCGGCCGGCGCGCCGATGGAGCCGTGGTACGAGACGAACAGGACCGCGTCGAAACTCTGGTCCAGGCCCTGCATCATGTACAGGGGCTTGTGACTGCCGGAGATGTAGGACGCCTCGCCGACCAGCTCGTCGGCCGGCAGGTTGCGCATCGTGGAGTGCGAGTCGTTGACCACGATCTGCGTCGCGCCGCCCTCGATGGCCCCCTCGATGGCCGCGTTGACCTCGGCGAGCAGCAGCCGCCGCCCGGCGGCCGCCTCCGGCCCGTCGCCGACGCACTGCGCCCAGTCGACGACCCCGGCCGTACCCTCCATGTCACTCGACAGGAAGATCTTCATGCCTGCCTTCTCTCCAGGATGGCGAAACTGTCGTCGGCCGCCGTCAGGACGCTATAGGTGGCGCCCGCCCTGGTGGCGGCCCCGCCATGGCGGCCGTCCGGGGTCAGGCACAGGGTCTGCAGGGAAAGCTGCGGCTCGCCGGGCAGGTCCAGGGTCTGGGTCAGCGCCCCGGCGCACGCGCCGGCCGGATCGTTCCCGGCCGTCAGCGCCAGCAGCACCGCGCGGGCCGTGCCGCCGCGGATCGCCAGCTCGCCGCGGCCGGTGCAGGCCGCCGCGCCGACCCGGTTGTCGCAGTAGTTGCCCGCGCCGATCAGCGGCGAGTCGCCCACCCGGCCGGGATACTTCCAGGGATAACCGCTGGTGCTCACCCCGGCGGCCAGGCTGCCGGCGGAGTCCAGGGCCAGAACGTTCACCGTGCCCCAGGCCCCGTCACGCAGGGCCGTCGACTGGATTAGCCCGAGGGCCTCTCGCGAGTAGCTGACCCGGCCCGGGACCGGCGCCTCCTGCGCCGGGGCCAGCCCGGCGGCGATCAGCCGCTCCTGCCACATCTTGAGCGCCTCGTCAGTCAGGGTCTCGCCCCGCTCGATGCCCACCTCGTCGGCGAACCGCTCGGCGCCGCGCCCCGCCAGCAGCACATGCTGCGGAAGCAGGTCGCACACCGCGCGGGCGATGCTGATCGGATGCGGGAACCCGGTGACGGCGGCGACCGCCCCGGCCCGGCGCGTGGCGCCGTCCATGATCGAGGCATCGAGCTCGACCTCGCCGAGCAGGTTGGGCAGGCCGCCCACGCCGACGAAGTGGTCGGCCTCGTTGGACTCCACCACCCGGATCGCCGCCTCGACGGCGTCCATCGCGCTGCCGCCCGCCCGGAGCAGGTCCATCCCAGCGCGCAGGCCCACCTCGCCGCGCTCGCTGGCGATTATCACTGGCTCGGCGATGGCTCCTCCTGTACTTTGCTCAGTCCCACGATCGTCCGGGCCGGGGGATCGAGAGGGAAGTGGCAGGCGGCCACGTGGGCCGGGCGGCCCGGCGCCGCGGTCAGCTCCGGGTCGTCGTGCGCACAGCGCTCCTGGGCGATCGGGCAGCGGGTGCGGAACCGGCAGCCCGCCGGGATCCGCAGTGGGCTGGGCGGATCGCCCTGCACGGCCGGAGCCTCGTTGTCGGCCAGGGCCGCCATCCGCGGGATCGCGGCGAGCAGCCCGCGCGTGTACGGATGGCGCGGCGCGGCGAACAGCTCCCGGGTCGGCGCGACCTCGATGATCCGGCCCAGGTACATGACCGCCGTCCGGTCGCACACATGCCGGACCACCGCCAGGTTGTGCGAGATGAGCAGCAGGGTGAGGCCGAGGCTGCGGCGCAGTTCCTGGAGCAAGTTCAGGATAGTGGCCTGCACGCTGACGTCCAGGGCCGACACCGGCTCGTCGGCCACCAGCAGCTCGGGCCGCAGCGCCAGGGCCCGCGCGATCGCTACCCGCTGGCGCTGGCCGCCGGAGAACTGGCGCGGGTAGGCATGCAGCGCATCGTCGGTCAGGCCCACCAGGCTCAGTAGTTCCCGGCTGTAGGAGTCCACCTCGGCCCGCGGCACGATGTTGTGCACGCGCAGCAGTTCGTGCAGCATGCCCACCACGGTCATCCGCGGATTCAGGGAGGAGTACGGATCCTGGAAGACCATCTGGATCCGGCGCTGGTCGCCGCGCGGGCGCCGGCCAGACAGCACGCGTTCGCCGAGGCGGATCTCGCCCTTATCGAGGGGGACGAGCCCGGTGAGAGCACGGGCGAGCGTCGACTTACCGGACCCGGACTCGCCGACCAGGGCCAGGGCCTCGCCGCGCTCGATCGTCAGGTCGACCCCGTCGACGGCCCGCAGTACCCGCTCCTCGTGCCGCAGCCGGGCCACGATCGAGCCGCCGATCGCGAAGCCGACCGACAGGTCGGTCGCGGTCAGCAGCGGTCCGGGCTCGCCGGGCGGGACCACGTTCCCGGCCAGGATCGAGCTCTCGGCCGGGACCGGGCCGACTGGGACCGTGGCGCCCGGGGGCGGGGCGTCCGGGGGCGGCGGAGCGGCGGTCATCGGGCTGCCTCCTCGGCCTCAAGTGACTCCTCGCAGCGCTCGTAATGCAGGCACGCGGTGGCCCGCCCGCCGGTGAGCAGCCGCAGGGGCGGCGGCTCAACCTGGCAGTCCGCCTCCGCGAAGCCGCAGCGCGGGTGGAACCGGCAGCCCGGCGGCGGGGTGATCAGGCTCGGCGGGGAGCCGGGGATGGGCACCAGCGACGAGCGCACCTCCTCGACGTCCGGGGCCGACCGGAGCAGCCCGAGCGTGTACGGGTGCATCGGCTGCGCGAAGACCTCCGCTACCGGACCCTGCTCGACGATCTCCCCGCCGTACATGACCGCCAGGTACTGGCACAGCTCGGCGACCACCGGCAGGTCGTGCGTGACGAACAACAGGCTCACGCCCGATTCCCGGCACAGGCCGGAGAGCAGGCGCAGGATCTGGTCCTGGATCGTCACGTCCAGGGCCGTCGTGGGCTCGTCACACAAGATGACCTCGGGCTCGCAGGACAGCGCGATCGCGATCATCACGCGCTGGCGCATCCCGCCGGAGAACTCGTGGGGATAGGCGCGGAACCGCCGCTCGGGGTCCGGGATCCCCACCCGGCGCATCAGCTCGACGGCGCGCTCCGCGGCCTTGGACCGGCTCAGGCCCAGGTGCACGCGCGGTCCCTCGGCAATCTGCCAGCCGACTCGCATCACCGGGTTCAGTGCGCTCATCGGCTCCTGGAAGATCATCGCCAGCTTGGGCCCGCGGATCCGGTTCAGCGCCGAGGTCGGCAGCGGCACCATGTCGGTCCCGTCCAGCAGGACCTGCCCGGCGGTCACGCGCGCCTCGGGCGGCAGGATGCCCAGGATCGCCCGCAGCGTCATGCTCTTGCCCGAGCCGGACTCGCCGACCAGCCCGACGGCCTCGCCGCGGGGCACGTCGATCGATACTCCGTCGACCGCCCTGACCACCCCTCGGCGGGTGGCTATCTCCACGTGCAGGTCGCGTACCTCCAGGACCGGCCCGGATCCGCCCAGCACGGATCCGCCCAGCACGGGGCCGCCCACCACGGATCCGCCCGCCACGGGGCCGGTCATGACTGGCCCGGCCGGAGCAGGTCGGCGAGGCCGTCACCGATCAGTGACAGCCCGAGGCCGACGACCACCACCGCCAGGCCCGGGATGGTGGTCAGCTCCCAGTGGGTGGTGAGGAAGTTCTGCCCGTCGGCGATCATGGTTCCCCAGTCCGGTTGCGGTGGCTGGATGCCCAGGCCCAGATAACTCAGCGTGACGATGGCCAGGATGTCCTGCACGATGTCGGACATGGCGTAGATGATGGCCTGGGTCACCACGTTCGGCAGCAGATGGCGGCCCATGATGCGCAGGTTCGACAGGCCGCCGGACTGGGCGGCGAGCACGTACTCCTGCCGCTTGGCGACCAGGATCTCGCCGCGGATGATCCGGGCGTAGGAGACCCAGCCGACTACCGTGATGGCGATGTAGATGCTGCGCTCGCCCGGCCCGAGGACGAAGACCAGGGCGATGATCAGCACGTAGAACGGGAACGCGACCACGATGTCGACCAGGCGCATGATCGCCATGTCGACCCAGCCGCCGAAGTAGCCGGCCAGGCTGCCCAGGCCCGTGCCCAGGACGAACGGGAAGAGCACGGCAATGAAGGCGACCTGCAGGTCGACCCGGCCGCCGTAGAGCAGCCGGGTCCAGGTGTCCCGGCCGAGCTGGTCAGTGCCGAGCAGATGATGCGCACTCGGGCCCTGCAGGGTCACGTTCAGGTTCTGGAGGTCCGGGTTGTAGGACGTCAGCAGCGGCGCGGCGATCACCATGAACAAGACGATGGCGATGATGGCCAGCCCGGCCATCAGGGACGCCTGCCTGAACCAGTGCGCTCGCCGCGGCTGCGCGTGCTCGGGGGCGACGGTGACGAGCGAGACAGCGCTCACCGGTCGAACCGCACTCTCGGGTCGAGCGAGGCGTAGGTGATGTCGGTCAGCAGGTTCACCAGGACGACCAGGACGCCGAATACCAGCGTGATGCCCTGGACGACCGGGAAGTCGCGCTGGAAGATCGACTCGATCATGAGCTGGCCGATGCCGGGCACGGCAAAGACGTTCTCGACGATCAGGGTGCCTCCGATCAGGAAACCGATGTTGATGCCCAGCACCGTGACCGCCGGGATCACCGCGTTGCGCAGCACGTGCCGGACGAAGAGCCGCCGGCCGGGGATGCCCTTGGATCGGGCAGTGGTGATGTAGTCCGCGCCGAGGACACCGAGCATGCTGGCCCGCAGGCTGCGGATGACCACCGGCGACAGCGCGATCGCCACGGTCAGGCTCGGCAGGAACATCGAGCGCAGGTGGCCGCCGACGCCCACCCCGTAGCCGGTGACCGGGAAGATGTGCAGCGACAGCGCGAGGCCGAGTTGCAGCAGCAGACCGACCCAGAAGGGCGGCATCCCCAGTCCGAGCAGCGGCACCACCCGGACCAGGTGATCGCGGACGCCGTCCTTACGGCTAGCCGCGATCATCGCCAGCGGGACGCTGATGATGATCGCCAGCACGGCCGAGTAGATGATAAGCCACAGGGTGGCCGGCAGCCGGCCTGAAATCAGGCTGGCTGCCGACTGCCCGTAGATGAGGCTCTGGCCGAGGTTCCCGTGGAAGAGCCGGTCGATGAACAGCCAGTACTGGCTGAGCAGCGGCCGGTTCAGGCCCCACTGGCGGTGCAGGATCGCTATCCGCTGCGGGGTGGCATGGACGCCAAGGATGGTCCTGGCCGGGTCGCCCGGGATCAGGTGCACCATGAAGAACACGATGATCGTCACGCCCACTGCCACCGGTACCAGCAGCAGCAGCCGCCTGAACACGAACGACATCCGCCCCACCGGGTATCACCTCCTCACCCGCGTCCAGGCCCGCGGCCCGACGGAGTTGGCTAGCTGCGGCGGAGATTACTTGCTCAGCCAGGTGTTCTCGAGGTGGTAGTTGCCGAGCGGCGTGACGAAGAAGTCGTGCACGTTCGACGAGGTCGCGTAGGCATACGGCGAGTAGTAGAGGAACGCCATGAACGCGTCGTTGGCGGCGTCGTCCTGGATGGTGTTGTAGAGCGTCTGCCGGGTCGGGGTGGACAGGGTCTGCTCGGCGGCGTGCGCGTCCTTGACCACCGTGGGGTTGTCGTAGGCGGTGAAGAACGACTTGGAGCCGGCGGTCGGGTCCACCGAGAAAATGACCAGCTCGTCGGGGTCGGGGATGTCCATCGTCCAGTACGAGAACGTCATGTCGTAGTCCAGGTTCTGGAAGTTGGTGTTGGCCGTGTTGGGATCGAGCTGCTGGATGTTGATCTTGATCCCCAGCGGCTTGAGCTCGGACTGGATGATCGTGGCCGTGGTGATCTGGTCGGAGTTCCCGGCGCTGACCAGGAGCGTGGTCGAGAAGCCGTGCGGGACGCTGGAGGCCGCCATCTCCTTCTTGGCCTGCGTCAGGTTGTACTGCAGGCCGGGGGTGCCCTTCTGGTAGAAGGGCACCTGGGGCGGCATGAAGGAGTTGGCCGGCGTGCCGTTTCCGAACAGGATGGCCTTGACCAGCGCGGCCCGATTGATGGCCAGCGAGATCGCGCGGCGGACGTGCACGTCCTGGAACGGCTTGCGCTTCTCGTTGAAGGCCAGGTAGTCGGTCCGGGTCGAGTTGAACAAATTCATCGTGACGTTGGGCGTGGACTTCAGAGTCGACACCGTCGACCAGGCCGGGAACTCGTCGACCTGCGCCTGGCCGCCCTTGAGCTGCAGCTGCCGGGTGTTGTCACTGCCCACGTAGGTCCAGGTCACGCTGTTGAGGTAGGGCTTGCCCTTCTGCCAGTAGTAGGGGTTGCGGACCAGCTTGAGCGCCGAGCCCTTGTGCCAGTAGTCCCACTTGAACGGGCCGGTGCCGATCGGGTGGTTGTAGAACGCGGTCTCGCTCTCGCCGCCGTAGTTCGCCGGGAGGACGTCGTTGGCGAACAGCGACAGGTCGGCGAGCAGCGGTGCCCACGGGAACTTGAGGTTGACCACCACGGTCGACGGCGTCGGGCCCGTGACGGACTTGATGGCCGTGTCGATGTAGCCCCAGCCCTGGGCCGCCGCGCGCGCCTTGTTGATCGAGAACACGACGTCCGCGGAGGTCATGGGCTTGCCGGTGGAGAACTTCACCCCCTTGCGCAGGGTGAAGGTGTAGGTCTTCTTGTCGGCCGACACCGTGTAGCCGGTGGCCAGGTCAGGGATGACGCCCTTGCCGTCGTTGGAGACGGTGTAGAGCGGCTGGTAGATCTGCTCGAAGATCCAGATCGACTCGTTGTCGAAGACGGTCGTGTTGTTCATGGACTGTGAGTCGATAGTCCGGGCGATCACCAGGTTGCCGCCGTGCACGGGCCCGCTGCTCGTGCCCGCGGAAGAGGCGCCGGAGGATCCGCAGCCCGCCAGGACTGCGAGCGCCGTGACGGCGATCCCTGCGGTCAGGGTCCGCGCCGCCGTGATTCGGTGTGTCACTGCAAACTCCCGGGGTGTCGGGCGACTAGGGCGAGTGCTGTACCTGGTGTGACAGGTACGCAAACCTTTGTCTGCCCTAATGTGGCGGCAAGCGGGCGAGTTGTAAATAGCGGTCTAAAACTAGACCATATGTTTTACGGTGTTGTAACGTTCGCCGCGTGCGCTACCTCGTGCTGGGCTGCGGTGCCATCGGCGGGACGGTCGCCGCGGGCCTGGTCCGCGACGGCCATGACGTGCTCGTCAGCGACGCCGATCCGGCGGTGGTGAACGCGGTCAACGACCGTGGCCTGCGGATCGAGGGACCGGTCGAGCAGTTCACCGCGCGGCTGCCCGCCGTCCTGCCGTCCGACCTGCCCGCGCAGATCGACGGGCCCGTCCTGCTGGCGGTCAAGGCCCACCACACCGCCGCGGCGGCCGCCACACTGGCCGGCCGGCTGCGCGGGGACTCCTGCGTGGTCTCGCTGCAGAACGGCCTGAACACCCGCGTCGTGGCCGAGGCCGTCGGCGCGGACCGCGTCGTCGAGGCGTTCGTGAACTTCGGCGCGGACGTCACCGAGCCCGGCGTGATCCTCCGCGGCAACCGGGCTACGTTCGTGATCGGGGAGCCGGACGGGACCCTGACCGACCGGGTGCTCGCCCTCACCGGCGATATCGCCGACGCCGAGCCGACCGACTCGGTGCTCGGCTACCTGTGGGCTAAGCAGGCCTACGGCACGATGCTGTTCGCCACGGCCGTCAGCGACCTGCCGATCTTCGCCGTCTTCGACGAGCCGGCCTACCGTGACCTGCTGCTGGAACTCGGCCGGGAGGTGCTGGCGCAGGCGCCGGTCGCGCCGATGCCGTTCGACGGCTTCGAACCGGCCGACCTGCCCGGCTCGCTCGCCCGGCTCGCCGACTTCAACCGGGGCTCGGCCAAGACGCACTCGGGCGTCTACCGCGACCTGGCGATCCGGCACCGGCCGACGGAGGCGCCCGCCATCCTCGGCCCGATGGCCGGCCCGCTGATCCGCCGGGTGGCCGAGCTCGTCGCGGCCATCGAGCGGGGCGAGCGCGCCTGCACTCGCGCCAACCTGGACCTGCTGGCCGCCTACGAGCGCCTGGAACGGCTCGGCCGTCCGCTGAACGCCGTGGTCAGCGTGCTCGGCGCCCCGGCGCGGGCCGCGACGGGGCCGCTGGCCGACCAGCCGGTGGCGGTCAAGGACATCATCGCGGTGGCCGGCGTGCCGACCGGCTGCGGCAGCCCGGCGAGCGACCCGGCCCCGGCCGGTGCCGACGCCACGCTGGTCGCGCGGCTGCGGGAGGCCGGCGCCGAGGTGTTCGTTACTACTCAGTGCCTGGAGTACGCGGCCGGGTTCGCGCACCCGGAAATCGGCGACACCCGCAACCCCCGGAATCCGGCGCGCACGTCGGGAGGGTCGTCCGGCGGATCGGCCGCCCTGGTCGCCGCCGGCGTCTGCGAGCTGGCGATCGGGTCGGACACCGGCGGGTCGATCCGGATCCCGGCCGCCTACTGCGGCATCGTCGGGCTCAAGCCGAGTTACGGGCTGATCCCGCTGGATGGGGTGTTCCCGCTCTCGCCGAGCTGCGACCACGCTGGCACGCTCACCGCGACCGTGGCCGGCGCCGCCGCCCTGCTCCCGGTGCTGGCCGGGACGGTGCTGGCGGGCCAGGCGGGCAGCACGCCCGGGCTGGCCGGGACGGTGCTGGCCGACGGGGCGACGCCGGACGGCCGGGCGCCGACCGCCGGGGTGCTGGCGGCGCAGTTCGCGGATCCGTCCGTGACGCCCGAGGTGCGGGCCGCGCTCAGTGCCGCGCTGGACCGGCTCGCGGCGAGCGGGTGGCAGCTCCGCGAGATCAGCGACGCGTGGCTGGGGGATCTCGGCGAATGGGACCAGGTGCTGGCCGTGATCGTCGCCCGCGAGGCGCACCAGGTGCACAGCTCGCGCGACACCAGCCGGTACGCGGCGGGCACCCGGGCGCTGCTGGAGTTCGGCGCCTCGGTGAGCGAGGCGCAGTTTGCTGACGCGCTGGCCCGCCGCGACGAGCTGACCGCGGCGATCGACGCGAGCCTGGCGGGCGTGGACGTGCTGGCCGGCCCCACCGTCGGCTTCGTCGCCCCGGAGCAGGACCCGCCGTTCGGGGTCGGCGAGGATAGCGGCGAGGGCCGCTTCACCGGCCCCTACAACCTCACCGGCCACCCGGCTATCTCGCTCCCCGTGCCCGCCCCCGGCCTGCCCGTCGGCCTCCAGCTCGCGGCCCCCTGCCACGCCGACGCCGCCCTCCTCCAGGCCGCCGCCGCGGCCGAGTCCCTGCTCAGATAGACCGCGTCCACGATCGCGGGGATTTCTCAGTCGCCTGCGCTGAGAAGTCCCCGCGGTCATAAGGCAGACCGCACTAGGTAAGGAGAACTGGCATGGCGACGAGCGTTAGGCGCCGCAACCTCGATCTGGCCGGACTCGACGTGCCGGTGGTCGAGCTAACCGGCGCCCAGGACGGCCCGTTGCTGACCGTCATCGCGGGAGTGCACGGTTGTGAGTACGTGCCGATGGCAGCCGTCCGCGAGTGGACCACCGCGCTGGAGCGGCGGGAGATCACCGGCCGGATCCGCGCCGTACCCGTGCTCAATGTCACTGCCTTCCGCGCGCGCAGCCCGTTCGTGGTCCCCGAGGACGGCAAGAACCTCAACCGGTGCTTCCCCGGCAACCGGGCGGGCACGCTGGCCGAGCGGCTGGCCGACGCGGCGTTCACCCAGCTGATCTCCGGCTCGGACGCGGTGATCGACGCGCACTGCGGCGACCTGGTCGAGGCGCTCGAGCCGTTCGCGCTGTATGAGGCCGGCCCGGCCGAGGCGGCGGCCCGCGAGCTGGCCCTGGCCTACGGGCTCGGCTACATCATCCGGCAGGAGCGCGGCCCGGATCGCGCCGTGTCCGGGACCTCCAGCGGGGCGGCCGCCGAGGCCGGCATCCCCGCTATCACGGCCGAGGCTGGCGGCTGCGGGCTGGTGGAACGGTGGGCGGTGGACGCCCATCTGCGCGGCCTGGACGCGGTGCTCGCCCAGCTCGGCATGGCGACGCCAGTC
>Ga0208220_1000269_pt1 | contig 21682 bp, 13 predicted proteins | sample NGESurdeep092012_9_FD_184484 | JGI IMG/M metagenome (GOLD analysis project Ga0208220, IMG submission 184484) | Arctic peat soil microbial communities from Barrow, Alaska - NGEE Surface sample F53-1 deep-092012 (SPAdes) | ecosystem: Environmental > Terrestrial > Soil > Wetlands > Peat ...
CGGGACCGGGTCCTCCGCGGGGTCGAGAAGTTCCTGCACGGCCCGGGCAAGGGGCTGCGCGGGAACATGATCAACTCGATCGGCTCGGTCTCGGTCAGGCAGTTCGGCCTGGCCAGGCTCGGCCTGGTGACGGCCGGCCAGACGGAGGACATCGTCCGCGGCGCGATCGGGCTCGCCACCGAGGGCTTCTTCGAGGGGGTCGCCGACGGCAGCATCACCGTGCGCCGCAACCGCACCATCAGCCGGCTCTGCGCCGACGACAACGGCCCGTTCGCCGAGCTCAGCGATGGCACCGCGCTCCCGGCCGACCTGGTCGTCTGCGCGACCGGGTTCACCCAGGGGGTGCCGTTCCTCCCGGCCGAGGTGCAGTCGCGGCTGCTCGACGAGCGCGGCAGCAACTTCCTGCTCTACCGCCAGATCAAGCCGGTCGACGTGCCCGGGCTGTACTTCAACGGCTACAACTCCTCGTTCTTCAGCCCGCTGAACGCGGAGATGGCGGCCGTCTGGGTCGCGGCCGACCTGGCCGGCGCGGTGCCGCTGCCCGACCGGGCGACGGTCCGGCAGGCGATCACCGAGCAGCTGGCGTTCATGGACGACGCCACCAACCGCCACCACTGCCGGGGCGCCAAGATCATCCCGTTCTCGATGCACAACGTCGACGAGGTCCTCGGCGACCTGGGCCTCAACATCAGCCTGGGCGTCCGCGCCTCGCACTGGATCAACCCGATCAACCCGGCCGCCTACCGGCGCGTCACCCCGGCGCTGGTGCGGCGGCTGGGCGCGGCGCCGGCCCGGCCGCAGGATGGCCCGGCCGAGGCGGCCGGCCTGAGCGCCGTCAAGAGCGCCTGAGCCATCAGCCCGCAAGAGCCACCTCGGTCCGTTCGGACAAAAGGGCTTTTGAATTCAAGACCTTTATTTCGAACGGACCGTGGCTCGCGCCCCAACGGCTCATTGCCGTTCACGCGGGGCCGCGTTATTGCGAGGTGCCGGGCGCCGCCTCCGTAGTAATACCGGGTTACCCCGAGGCCATTGCTGGCCCCCCTCCCGGTACTCCCCCCCTCCCACCCCCATCAGGGTGGTTTTCCGGGCGGCGCCCAGCCCCCCGTCAACTGGAGTCAACCGCACTGCGGGCGCCAGGGACATCCCCGGATCCGGGGGTGCCCGCAGCCGATAGCCGGTCTTATAGTGATTTTGTGGCCGCGCATGTGAGTACAGCGTCTGGCCAGGTCATCCGGCTCACCGAAGGCAGTCATCTGGTATTCGGGCGGGGTCCCGAGGTCGACCTGGCGATCACGGCTGGGCGGGGGCTGTCCCGCCGGGCCGGGGTCATCAGAACGACGCCCGAGGGTGCCTGGATAGCCAACATCAGCCGCACGCACGCCCTGTACGTGGCGGGCGACGGCTATCGGATCCGGCTGCCCCGGGCGGAGGGCGACGGGGATCCGGCCGGGGGATGGCTGATCCACGAAGGGACGGCGATGGTGGGCTCGCGCGCCATGATGGACGACGGGCTGCAGCTTGCGATCACGGTGCCCGGCCGGCACCGGCGGCCGACGTCGGCGATTCCGGCGGCGGTGGCCGCCGTCAGCCCGGAGCCGGCCGACGCCGACAGCACCCTGCTGCCGCTCTACCTGGACCCGATGACCAAGCTCTTCCTGGTCGCGTTGATGTGGTGCCGACCGTGGCTGCTCGACCCGGGCGCCGCGTCCCCGCTGCCGCGCACCCCGGAGATCGCCCGGACCGCCCTCGAGGTAACCGGCGCGCATCACGAGCTCGAGCGATTCGACGCCGACCCCGAGTTCCGCGACCGGCTTTCCGCTCGCGTGGCCGAGCACCTGAAGGTCCTGCGGCGCAAGATCGCCGATCGCGGGCTGGCCGGGCCCGACGTCCGGCTGTCGGACGAGGTCGCCGTCCGGGTGCTGATCGAGCACGGCGTGGTCTCGGCCGGGGACCTGCGGCTGCTGGCCGACCCCGCCTGGTGCTCGCGGCAGGAGGACCTGTGGTGGACCCGCGAGTTACGGTGCGCCGCCCGGTGCGCCGCCCGGCGGCGGCCCGTTGCCCGGCGGTGCGCCGGCTGGCACCTCCGTCAGGGCCGGCTGAGCGCTGTAACTGTAGACCCGGAACGAGGTGTCGGCGCTGAGCCCGCCGGGCGCGGTGGCCACGACCTCGTAGACGCCGGCCGGGATCGGCTTGGCGTGGAAGAGAGAGTGACCCTGGTCGAACACGTAGTTGAAGGTGCCCTCCTTGTCGGCCGTCGGGCGATCGGTCGAGGCGACTCCGCCGAACGTGACCGTGACCGCTTCCTTGGGCACGAAGCCGACGCCGTGGATGACGAACTCCGTGTAGCCGTCCCCGAAGGGCTGGTTGACGCAGATCTGCGGGGCGCTGTCGATCGTCGGCGTCAGGCTGCACGGCGCCGTCACCGCGGCGGTTGACCCGCGCAGCAGCATCCCGGCCCCGATGCCGCCCCCCAGCAGCAGCACCCCCGCGGCGGCCGCGCCCGCCCACGCCAGCCGCCGGCTCCGAGGCGTGGATCGGGTGCGGGGCCCGAGGCCCGGGTCGCGGCGCCAGCGCCCCCGGCGAGGCGGCGGCCGCCGCCAGTCGCGCAGCGCGGCCGGGGCGAAGCCGGGCAGCGCCGTGTGCGAGCCGGAGGTGCCGTCGTTGGCGATCAGCGCGACCGAGCCGTCGGTCGCGCTGCCGACGTGGTCCTCGTCCTCGTCTTCGTCCTCATCGCCCGGGTCGGTCCCGGTGCCGCTGGGCAGCCGCGGCCCGTGCTGGTACTCGGCGATGAGCGCCATCGCCGAGTCGGGCAGATAGGAGTGGCCGGGGCCGGCCGGCAGCGCGAACGACCCGAGCTCGGCCAGGATCGCGGCGTCGGTCGGCCGGTCGCGCGGCACCCGCTCGAGGCACGCGGCGACCAGGTCGGCCAGTTCCTCGGGCATGTCGGTCAGGTCGGGCGACTCGGTCGCGAGCCGGACCAGAATGTCCATCACGGTGTCGCCCCGGTAGGGCGGGTGACCGGTCGCGGCGAACACCAGCGTCGCCCCGAGCGAGAAGATGTCGCTCGCGGGCGAGGTCAGGGTGGCGTCCCTGGCCTGCTCGGGGGCCATGTAGGCGGGGGTGCCGGCCGCGCCGCGGGTGGCGGTGAGCTGAACCCGCTCGGCCACCCGGGCCACCCCGAAGTCGATCACCTGCGGGCCGTCAGGCGCCACCAGCACGTTGGACGGCTTGACGTCGCGGTGCACCAGACCGACGCTGTGGATCGACTGCAGCGCCTCCGCGCAGCCGGCCGCGAGCCAGCGCACGGCCGGCACCGGCAGCGGGCCGCACCGGCGCACCAGCGTGCTCAGCGACGGCGCGGGCACGTAGGCGGTGGCCACCCAGGGCAGGTCCGCCTCCGCGTCGGCCTGGATGACCGAGGCGGTGAACACGCCGCTGACCCGGCTGGCGGCCGCCACCTCGCGGGCGAACCGGGCCCGGTAGCCCGGCTCCTCGGCCAGCTCGACCCGGATCGTCTTCACCGCGACCAGGCGCCCGGTAGTGGAGCGGGCAAGGAACACCTGCCCCATCGCCCCCGCGCCGAGCTTCCCGATGATCGCGTAAGGGCCGATCCGCTCCGGATCCCAGCGGCGCAGCGGTTGCACGATCGACTGTGCCAACGTCGGCTGCCCTCTCTTCAGGCGATCTCTTCAGGCAATAATCAGACACACAATCTTGCACAATCAACTGCATGACGGACAGTGAACGGCGACGGTCGGTACGCCTGAGGAGAGATTGACGCAGCCAGGAGGCGGCCCGGCATCTTCGGGCGTCAGCGGGTGTCATCGGGCTGAATCCGCAATTGCGTCACGAACTGTTCAGATAACGGCAGTGGTGTCGGACCACGGAAGTGTATGAGGATACGTAACGGCTGCTCCTGTCCGCAAGTGACATTGTTGATGGTGACCTATGGCTTTCCGTTATCTTGTTCGCTGTCTGGCCCTCGCGGCCGTGGCGCTCGTCGGCGCGGGCTGCTCTTCCAGCGCGCTGCCCACTCCGAGCTCGGCCGGGACGCCAGGGTCGGCCGGCCCGCAAGGCGCAGGAGCGGCCGGCGCCCGGACGGCGACGGGGACGGTGACCGTCCGGTCCGGCGGCAAGGTCGTCTGCGTGATGACGCTCGTGGACGGCAAGGGGTCGTGCAAGGTGAGCACCAAGGACTACAAGCCGGGGAGCGTCAGCTTCACGGGCGCTTACAGCGGCGGCGACGGGTTGAAGGCGGCTACGTCCAAGCCCGTCAGCGTGCAGATCCTGAAAGCGCAGAAGGCCGGCTGAGGTGAGCTGCCGGATCACGGGCCGCGTCAGGCGCGGCGGACTCGGGCCTGCCGCCGCTGCGACGGGATGGGCTGGTCGGCGTCGTCCGCATCGGCGGAGCCGTCTGCGGCCTGCGTGTCGACCGCGGCCTGCGTGTCGACTGCGGCCTGCGTGTCGACTGCGGGCAGCTCGATGAGCCGCTGCCCGGCCCGCGCTTCCGCCGCCTCGACGCACTCAAGCTCGGCGTTCGTCCGCAGGATCGCGACCTCGATCGTGAACGCCGCGCCGGGATCGCCGTCGCGCTCGCGGCGCAGCGTCTGCAGCGTCTTCGCCTCCGACAGCAGCAGCCTGCGCTGCACCCGGCAGACCTGCCGCACCGCTTCCTCGCCGCGCAGGCTCGCCGCCAGCACCTTCTGCACGAACTCGTCACGGAAGCCGGCGCTGCGCCTGACCGGCTCCGCCAGCCATTCCGTCAACTGCCCCTGGCCGGGCTCGGTGATCTCGAGCACGCTGCGGTCGGGTCGCATGCCCGCCTGAGTCTCCACCCGCGAGGTGATCAGCCCGTCGCGCTCCATCTTGTGGATGACCTCGTAGATGTAGCCCTTATTGAGCCCGCCGTACTCCGGGCCCAAGGCAGCCTCGATCTGAACCTTCATCTGCCAGCCATGGCTTGGCCTGCCCTCGAGGAGCGCCAGAATCACGTGCTGAAAGGCCACCCGATGATGATACTCCCGTACGGTCGCCACCGTACGTTGCGCCGAGAAGTCGGTTTCCTGAATAGTCAGGTTGCAGACTACCTAGGTATACCGACAATCGGGCATTATGGGGTGGTGCAGAGCGGGCCGCCGGCCGGCGGGCAGCCGTCGTCGCCCGGCGCCGGGCGCGCGCCGGGCGCGGCGATCGAGTTGGGCAGCGTCGTGGGTCCGGGCAGCGTGGCGGACCCCGGCGGCGCTTCCGGCGCGCACGATGCCGGCCGCCCCGATGCCGGCCGCCCCCATGCTGGCCTCCCTGGTGTCGGCCGCCCCGGTCCCGGCCGCCCCGGTGCTGGCCGCCCCAGTGCCGGCCTGCCCGGTGCTGGCCGCCCCTCGGGCGGACTGCCCGGTGTCAGCCTGCTCGTGCCGCCCGGCCAGAGCCTGGCGCTGCTCGGCCAGCCGCCCGAGGCCGCGACCGGCCTGTTCGACGCGATCGCAGGGCTCAGCAGGCCGCGGGCCGGGCTGGTCCGGGTGGACGGCGTCGTGGTGAACCGGCTGAGCCGGGCCGAGCTTGACCGCTATCGCGCCCGCCGGGGGCTGGTGTCACCGCGGTTCTCGCTCCTTCCGTCGCTTTCCGTGCTCGACAACGTGCTCGCCGCGCCGCCGGTCGGCCGGGCCGGCCCGCCGTCGGCCGACCGGGCGATGCGGCTGCTCGACCTGGCCGGCGCCGCCCGGCTCACCGGTCCCGTGCGCCGGCTGTCGGCCGAGGAGCAGTGGCGGATCATGATCGCCCGCGCGCTGGTCTCGTCCCCGCGGCTGCTGCTGGCCGAGGACCCTGCCCCCGGCCTCGACGCCGCCGCCGCCGACCGGGTCCTCGACGTGCTGCTGGACGCGCACGCGCTGCTCGGGTTCACGCTCGTGCTCACCGCCAACCGGCCGACCACCGCCGTCCGCTGCCAGCGGCGGGTCCTCGTCGCCGCCGGCCGGGTGGTCGAGGACGAGCTGACCAGCGGCGACGACGCGTGGACGCGGAGCAGAATCGACCGGATCGGGTGAGTCCGCGGTGCGCCTGACGACGAGCTATCACCGGTCCGCGTGGTGGTGGATGAGCGTCGTCTGCGGCGGGTTCGCCGTCGTCATGGCCCTCGCCATCCTCAAGGTCGGCGCCTCCGCCCCGGCCTCGGTGCAGCTCTCCGGCAGCGCCCAGGGGGCCGGGGCGGCGCGGTCGTACGACATCGTCGTCAGCCCGCCCAACGCGGGCCTGCCGGGCGGCCCGGGCGGCTGGACGGACAGCCCGGCCGAGATGGACACCCTTTCCGGCGGCATCACCCTCGCCCAGTACAACGCGATCCGCCGGCTGGCCGGGGTCGAGGTCGCGGCCCCGCTGACGATGGTGGGCTACATCCCGTTCACGGTCAGCGCGCCGCTCGTCATCCCCGCGAGCATGCGCTCGACGACGCCGCAGCGGGTCACCGTGACCGTGCGGCTGCGCTCGGATAACGGTCTGTCCACCGTCACCTGGGACGACGTCACCCTCGCCAACCCTGACGTGCGGACGGCGGCCCTGACCATCGCGCTCAGCTGGACGTTCGAGCTGCCGCTGGTCGCGGTCGACCCGGTCGCGGAAGCCCGGTTGCTGCACCTCAACGCGGCCGTCGCCAGCGGCAGCTACCTGCCGGCCACGGCCGCCTCGCCGTCCCAGCCGGTGCCGATGCTGATGGCCGGGTCGATCGCCAGCGACCAGGCCGCCCAGGTGACGGTCGACCCGCAGGGCGCCGGGATGGCGGCCGGCACCGCCACGCTGACCATGGCCAGCGCCTACCGGCAGCTGGTGGCCGACGCGGGCAAGACCGCCGGGGCCATCCCCGCCTACTGGACGGCCGGGCCGGTCGGCTACCAGCCGGCCGCCGGCGGCCGGCTCATGCCGGTGCCGGTCGCGACCGAGCTGGCCGACGTGTGGAACGGCGCCTACCTGTGGGCGGGCGCGCCCGCCGACGCGAGCGCGCTTGACGTTCCCTTCCGGCCGCTGACCGAGCACGCCGCGCTGGCGGGCGGCGCCACGGTACGGGCCGTCGGCGTCTTCGACCCGGCCAAGGTCGGGGGTGCCCCTGCTACCCCCTCCCCTTACCAGCCCGAGCTGCTGACCGGCGCCGACCCGCAGTCCAGGCAACTGCTCGGCGGGCGTTCGCTCGCGGCCGACGGCGACCCGGGCGGCTACCCGGGGTCGGCCGCCTCGCTCGTGGTGCCGCTGGCGGACATCGGCGCGTTCACGCGCGGCTACGCCGGCGTCGACGACGCCGCCCCGATCGGCCTGATCCGGGTCCGGGTGGCCGGGGCGGCAGGCGACGCCGCCGCGAGCCAGAACCGGATTCGCGCCGTCGCCCAGGAGATCGTCCGCGCGACCGGCCTGCACGTTCAGGCGGTGCTCGGCGCGACCGCGACGACCCGGGTGGTCGACCTGCCGGCCGGGCTCCACGGCCGCCCGCCGCTGCAGGTCGACGAGGTCTGGTACCGCAGCGACATCGAGACCACCGTGTGGTCCGGCCTCGGCCCCGACAGCATCGTCCTGGCCGAGCTGGAACTGCTGGCCGGGGAGATGGTCATCGGCTGGGGCGCCTGGCGGCTGATGCGGGCGCGGCGCGGCGAGCTGGCGACGCTGCGCGCGCTCGGCTGGCGGCGAAGACAGCTCGGCGGGCAGTTGCTGGCCGAGTTTGCGCTGGCCGCCGTGGTCGCCCTCGCGGCGGCGGTGCTGGCGGGCTATGAGATCGGAGCGGCCCTGGCCGGCCGCCCGGCCTGGGCCTGGCTGCTGTTGAGCATCCCGGCCGCGATCGCCGCGGTCATCGTCGAGACGCGGCGGCCGCGGCTGCGGACGATGATGGCGAGGACGCTGGCGGTGCCGCTGGGCCGCGGCCGGCCGCGGCGGCCGTCGACTTCACTGCGGCCGCGGCCGCGCACGCGCACGCGGCCGCGTGCGCTGCCCGCCCGCTCGGTCCGCAGGCTGCTGAGGTCGCCGTCGCGGATGCTGCTGAGCACGTTCGTGATCGCCGTCGGGTGCGTGGCGCTCAGCCTTGAGGTGGCCGCGCGCTGGGCGTTCTCCGGCGCGGCGACCCCGTGGACGGAGCGCCCGATCACCTGGCCGGGCGCGGTCGTGGACGTCACGGCGGTGCTGCTCGTTGCCGCGATGGCCACCTTCACCGTGGCCGACCTGGCCCTGCTGACCTTGCGCGAACGAGCGCCCGAGGTCGCCGCGCTGCGCGCCATCGGCTGGTCGGCGCCGGACCTGGCCTGGCTGACGCTGCAGAACGCGGTGTGGCCGGGTCTGGCGGGCGGGCTCGTCGCGGGCGGGCTCGATCTACTGGGCGGCCTGGCGGTGGCAGGCTCGGCGCCGCCGAGGCTGATCGCGCTGAGCGCCCTGGCGGCCGCGGTGGGCGTCGCGATGAGCATGCTGGCGGCGAGCCTCCCGACCATATTCAGTGGCTCTGGGCTAAGTGCGAACAAGTAACTGTTCACCTGCGCTTTGCCCCCATTTATCGCACTGCCCCCTGGCTGATGATTGAATCAGTGCCACGGTAGTCAGGTACCAAGGTACACAGGCGCCCAGGCCAAGATGGTTTGATCCGGCCGGCAGGGGTAGGGGGGGAAGGTTTCGTGGTCAGCGAGGACCCGTCCGCGCATGACAGGCTGACGTTGGACTCCATTTTTGACACCGGGGTTCCGCCGTCCCGCCGCCTTGGGGGTGGCGGCCGCCGCAGGTCACCCGGGCGGAGCCTGAAGTCCCGGCCGAGCGTGTCCGACCTGGCGTTCCGGGCGATCGCCGGGGTCGGCGGCTCCCTGGTCCTTGTCCTCGAGATCCTGATCGGCGCGTTCCTCGCCTACAGCGCGTGGCCCGCACTGCACAAGGCGGGCTGGTCTTTCCTGACCACCCAGTCCTGGAACGCGGAGGGCGGCGCCTTCGGCATCGCCGCCGTCGTCGTCGGCACCGCCCTGATCGGGCTGGTCGCGGTCGTGGTGGCGGTGCCGCTCGCGCTCGGCACGTCCCTCTACATTTCCGAGTACGCCCCAAAGCCCGTTCAGCGGCTGCTGATCGGCCTGCTCGACCTGATGGCGGCGGTGCCGAGCGTGGTCTTCGGGCTGTGGGGGTCCTACCTGCTCCAGTGGAGGATCCTGCCGGTATCGCGCTGGATCAACGACTGGTTCTACTGGGTGCCGCTCTTCCAAGTCGACGGCATCCAGCGGAGCAACCCGCTCACCTCGCTTGACGTCTACTCCGCGTCGACGTTCATCGCCGGCATCGTGGTGGGGCTGATGATCACGCCGATCATCGGCTCGATCATGCGCGAGGCGTTCGGCCAGGCGCCGGCCGGCGAGCGCGAGGGCGCCTACGCGCTCGGGTCGACCCGGTGGGCGATGATCAGGGCGGTGGTGCTGCCGTTCGGCCGGGGCGCCATGATCGGCGGCACCATGCTCGGCCTCGGCCGGGCACTCGGCGAGACGATGGCGGTGCTGCTGATCATCTCGCCCGTCTACCACATCCAGCCGCACATCCTGCAGAGCGGCACCAGCTCGGTGTCGAGCCTGATCGCGCTCGAGTTCTCGGAATCGGACCACTTCGGGATCAGCGCGCTGATGGCGGCGGGTCTGGCCCTGTTCGCGATCACGCTGCTTGTGAACCTCCTGGCCGCGCAGATCGTGGCCCGATCCAGGTCCGGTGCGGCCAGTGACTGACCCGATGACCAGCGTGGATACCCGCTCCGGGGGCCCAGCCGGTTCCGCTGGCCCGGGCGGCGAGGGATCGGCGCCTGGCGCCGCGTCCCCGCGGACGACGCTGCCGCAGCGCACGGCGCGCCGTCAGCCCCCCCAGCGCCGCCCGCTGACCATGATCCGCCTCGCGGACGTGGTGTCGATCTTCGGCGCGTTCTTCGCCGCGGTGGCCACCACCGGCCTGCTGTGGCAGGAGGTCTCACCGTTCTCCGGGATCATCGGGGCGGTGGTCGTCTGGTGGATCCTGTTCGTGATCTACTACGCGGTCCTGATCTCCTTCGACGAGGACCGGATGACGGTGCGCGACCGGGTGTCCGCGGTCATCATGCAGTCGCTCGCGGCGCTGATCGTCGCCGCGCTCTTCTGGGTCATCGGCTACACGTTCCTGCGGGGCGAGCCGGCCCTGGTGCACCTCAACTTCTACACGCAGGACGGGCGGTTCGGCGGCCCGCTGAGCCCGCTCAGCCAGAGCGGCGCGCTGCACGCGGTCGTCGGCACCTTGATCGAGGTCGGGATCGCGATGGCCATCGCGATCCCGTTCGGGGTGCTCACGGCGGTCTTCATGAACGAGGTGCCGGGCCGCTACGCCGCCGTCATCCGCACCGTGGTCGACGCCATGACCGCCATGCCGGACATCCTGGCCGGGCTGTTCGTCTTCGCCACGCTGATCACGATCCTCGGCTGGCCGCTGAGCGGGGTGTGCGCGGGGATCGCGCTCGGGATCACCGCGCTGCCCATCATCTGCCGGGCGAGCGACGTGGTGCTGCGGCTGATGCCGGGCGGGCTGACCGAGGCCTCCTATGCCCTCGGGGCGGGCCAGTGGCGAACGGTGCGGCTCGTGACCCTGCCCACGGTCAGGTCGGGACTGGCCACCGCGGTGATCCTCGGCGCGGCGCGGGCGATCGGTGAGACCGCCCCGGTGCTGCTGACCTCCGTCGCCAGCGAGTACCTGACGACCAACCCGTTCGGGAAGATGAACTCCCTGCCGCTGATGGCCTACAGCTCGGTCCAGGAGCCGGAATCGGTTGAGATCGCGCGCGGCTTCGGCGCCGCCGCGCTGCTGCTCGTGCTGGTCGTGGTTCTGTTCTCGGTCGCCCGGTGGATCGGCGGCCGCGGGCCGGGCCAGCTCAGCGGCGGGCAGCAGCGCAGGCGGGCGGCCGCCTCCAGGCGCGACGCCGCCCGCTTCACCCGCCTTGAGCGGACGGCCAGGGCAGTTGCTGAGTCACAGGAGTTGCGATGAAAGCCACGCCCATCCTCATCCGCGCCCGCGGTGCCTCGCCCGGGCCGCGCACGGTGCAGGGGCGCGCGCTGCGGCGGGTGCGGCTGATCGCGCTGATCCTGAGCATGGCCTTCACGTTCGCCGCGATCCAGCTCGGGGCGGTCCCGTTCTCGCCCGTGCGGCCGCCGGCCGCGGCGGCGGCCACGTACGCGCCGATCACCGGGGCCGGGTCGACCTGGGCGTACCCGGCGATCCACGCCTGGATCGACAACATGAACCAGTACGGAATCCAGGTCAACTACCAGACGAACGGGTCAAGCTCGGGCCGGACGTTCTTCGCGGGCGGCCAGTCGGAGTGGGCCGCGTCCGAGATCCCCTACGGCGTCGTTGACGGCGCCAACGCCGACTCGCCGCCCTCCCGCGGCTTCGTCTACGTGCCCGACGTGGCCGGCGGCACCACGCTCATGTACAACCTGCAGATCAACGGGCAGCGAGTGAGCAACCTACGGCTGTCCGGGTCCACCGTGGCCGGCATCTTCACCAACAAGATCACGATGTGGAACAACCCGGCGATCAAGGCCGACAACCCCAGCCTGAACCTGCCGGCGCTCCAGATCACCCCGGTGGTCCGCTCGGACGGCTCGGGTGCCACCGCGGACTTCACCCAGTGGATGCTGGCCACCGATCCCTCGGCCTGGCAGGCGTACTGCCAGGCGGTCGGCCGGACTCCCTGCACGCAGACCTCCACTTACCCGGACCAGGCGGGAACGGCCATGAAAGCCCAGTCGGGAGACCCCGGCGTCTCCGAGTATGTGGCCCAGTCCTCGTCGGACGGGGCGATCGGCTACGTGGAGTACTCCTGGGCGCTGCAGTCCGGCTTCCCGGTCGCGAAGCTGCTCAACGCCGCGGGCTACTACACCCTGCCGTCTCCCGGCCACGTCGCCGTCTCGCTCCTCCAGGACCAGGTCAACACCAACTCGAGCGACCCGTCGACGTATCTGACGCAGAACCTGTCGGACGTCTACACCAACAGGGATCGGCGTAACTACGAGCTGTCGGCGTACTCCTACTTCATCTTTCCCACCACCCTGACTGCCCCCATGACGGACAACAAGGGCTACACGATCGGCACGTTCGGCAGTTACGCGCTCTGCCTGGGGCAGTCGCAGGTGGACGTGCTCGGCTACTCCGCGCTGCCCATCAACCTGGTGGAGGACGGCTTCGCGCAGTTGCGGAAGGTACCCGGATCGACGGTGCCGACCGAAACCAGTGCCGCCATCGCCCAGTGCCACAACCCGACGTTCTCCACCAACGGCACCAACACGCTGGCCGAACACGACCCGCAACCGCTGCGCTGTGACAAACAGGGCGCCACCCAGTGCGCGCCGGGAGTGCAGGAGCCGACCGAAACCGGCGTCAGCTCGACCGTCACCAGCGGCGGTTCGGGCGGTGGCTCCGCCGGCGGCGGTTCGAACGGCGGCGGGAGCACCGGCGGCGGCTCGACCGGCGGCGGGAGCACCGGCGGCGCGAGCGTCAGCGGGCCGACCAGCAGCGCTTCGGCCAGTACGGGGACCACCGGCAGCGGGCAGAACTGTGATCCCAACACCGGAGTCTGCTCGTCGGCCAGCGGTTCGACCACCGGAGCAGGCAGCGGTGCGAGCGCCGGCGCCGGCAGCACGGGCAACGGCGAGGTCGGCGGCAGCTCGACCGGTTCAGGCCAGGCGGCCGTTGACAGTCCGATCTCACTCGCGGGGAACGACGACAATGGCGTTCAGGTGGCGCTGATGGCGCTCGCGGCCGGGCTGCTGCTCCTGCTCAGCGTCGTGCCGCCGCTGCTCGCGCAGGCCGGCCGGCGAAATCGGCAGCGCCGTGGGATCGACGAGTTCTACGAAGGCAACGACTGGCCGGGAGACCGCCGATGACCCCCCCTTCGCGCCGCCGCCGGAACCTGCTTACCGCCGCATGGCGGGGCAGCGCCCTCACCGCCGCCTTCGCGCTCATCGGGCTGCTGGTCATCACCGGCGCGCCCGCCGCCCCCGGGCTGGCGTTGCGCGCCAACGCCTACAACCAGATGACGGGCGTCGGGTCGACCGCCTCGGCCATCACCGTGAACTGGACGAGCGGCCTGCTGAACTCGAGCAACCGGCCGATCACCGGCTCGAGCAGCAGCGACGGCGGTCCCGAGCTGAACTCAAACGCGGACCGGGCGGCCGGCACCGGATCACTGTTCTTCATGGACAGCGAGCTCGCGAACCTCCAGGTGACGGTCAGCCAGACCGAAGACCTCACCCACCAGGGCGTCACCGTCAGCTGGAAGGGCGCGCCATCCTCCAACCGCGCCCCGTCCTTCGACTTCATGCAGATGATGGAGTGCTACGGCGACAACGCCTCCGGCCCGAGCCCGGAGGGCTGCGAGTACGGCAGCCCGGGCATGCTGGGCACGCAGATACCTAATCAGCAGGTCACCACCCGCATTGGCCTCCTCTGCGCGCAAGGCTCGACCCCGAGCACCCTCTCGCCCCCTTCCGGCCCCGGGGGAGGCGCGGCGCAAGGGTGCGACCCCTCCGAGCCGGCCACCGAGACGCCGGCCCACTGCGACCCCACCGCAACCGGCGCCGCCGCGTGCCCGGGTGGCCAGTTCTCCATTCCCTTCGTGCCGGCCGACGACTCGAAGGATCCGCTCTACGGAGCGGGAGCGTCGGGGGCGGGAACCGGCACGATGTTCAACGAGTTCGACACCAATGAAGTGCAGGCGGCCTACACCGCCACCGACGGGACCGGCCAGCAGCAGTTCGAGACGCTCACCCAGACCCAGGCGCCCGGACTCGGCTGCGGCGAGGCGGAGAGCAACGGCCAGACCCGCGACTGCTGGCTCGTCATCGTGCCCCGTGGCACCTATGAGCCGAACGGCTTCAAGGCCAGCAACTCGGTGCCCCTGTTCACGTCGCCGCTGAGCGCGGGCAACTGGGCGCAGCGGATCCAGATCCACCTCGGCTACGATCCGCTCACCGCCGACTGCCCGCCCACCGTCGTCCCCGACGCGATGGTCGGCAGCCAGGTGGCCTACCGGGCCGTGACCTCGTGGCAGACGGCGCTGAACCTGGCCGCGAAGTGCTCGAAGGTGTACTCATACACGGCCACGACGGAGAACGAGGCCACGACCGACCTCAAGAACGCGATCAGCGGCACGTCGGTCGGGCTGGCGTTCACCACGATCCCCATCGGCAGCGAGGTCGCCAGAGACGGCGGGAAGGCGCCCGCCCTGCCGAAGATCCTCTACGCGCCGGTGGCGGTCACCGCCGTCGACTTCGGCTTCAACGTCAACACCGGCGTGTCCGGCCAGCTGAGCACTCCGGTGAATCTAACTCCCTCGCTGCTGGCCAAGGCGCTCAGCCAGGTTTACCTGCTGGACCTGCCCGACTTCGGCGGGGCGAACGGCCTGACGGGACCGCCTTGGGCGCAGAAGAACCCCGCCTCCTTGCTCGCCGACCAGGCGTTCCACGCGCTCAACTCGGAAATTCCGACCAGCCTGGGCGGCGCGCCGACGTTCCCGTTCATCACCGGGGACCACTCGGCCGACAACCAGCGGATCTGGCAGTGGATCCAGTCGGACCCGGCCACCGCATCCTGGCTCGAAGGCGGAACGGGTTCCACGAGCGACCCGGTGACCGCCGATCCCGACTACGTCAAGCTCAAGTTGGGCAAGTCGCCTGCGTCCGACCAGTTCGACGAGGCGTACACCGGCACGCTCACCTGCGCCGAGGCCGTCACCGACATTAACCAGTGCGGTGGTCCCCCGGACCTGAGTAAACCGACGTCAACGTCGTGCGACATCCCCGTCGGGGACACGCTCAACACCAGCTCAAAGGCGTGCACTTCACTCGACAGCGAGGCCCTGCTGCCGGTCGAGACCAACTTCGACCAGGCCGCGGCGGCGGTCCTGGCCGCCAGCGACTCGGGAAACACCAAGACCTGGGATCCCAGCGCGAAAGCATCGGACGGCACCTCGGGTTGGTTCGACACGATCGGCGCCGAGTTGCCCGGGGAGACGTTCATGTGGACGGTGAACGACATGCCCGATCTGGCGGCGTACGGGCTTCTCTCCGCCGCCCTCTGCAACCCGGCCGGCGCCGGCTGCGTCCAGCCGAGCACCGGCAACGTGACCGCGGCGCTGAAATCCGCCACCGCCGACAGCGCCGGCTTGCTCCAGGTCAACCCGGCCAAGGTTCCGGCCGGTGCGTACCCGCTGGTCGATGTCGTCTACGCGGCCGTGCCGACCAACCAGACGGCCTCGCTCCTGACCGACTACGCGAACTTCATCTCCTACGCCGCCGGGAAGGGGCAGACCGCCGGGACCGCCCCCGGTGACCTGCCGCCCGGTTACCTCCCGCTGACCTCGAGCCTGCAGGCTCAGGCCCGGTCGGTCGTGACCAAGCTGAAGACGCTGGCCGCCGCGGCCGGGAAGCCTTCCGGGAGCCCGACCACCTCGGCCAGGGCGACGTCTTCGTCGGGCGGTAGCTCGACGAGGACGACGGGCGGGAGCACGACGACCGGCGGCGGGAGCACGACGACCGGCGGCGGGAGCACGACGACCGGCGGCGGGAGCACGACCGCTGGGGGCGGCACGACGCCGACGACCGGATCGGCGGCTGCCGCAACCTGCGCTGCGGCCCCGGCGACATCTCCGGCCGCGTCCACCTTCCCGTCGGCGTCCACTTCTCCGGTCGCGTCGACGTCCCCGTCAGCATCTACGTCCTCGGCCGCAGCCGGCACCGTGGCCGCGGGGAGCACGGCCTGCGCCTCAAGTTCGGCTACGCCGCAGCCCTTCAGCGTCTTGCCGCCTGCGGCGCAGGCCGCGTCCGGCACCACGCAGTCCACCCCGGTGGGCTCGATCCGGATCGTTCTCATCATCGTGCTGATCGTCGGCGCCTCGGGCGCCGTGCCCGGCATCGTGCTCCGCTACGGCCGCATCCCCAGACGCGGCCGGCGCTTCCGTAAAAGGCCGCGCAGTACATGACGAGGGACGGGCGTCTGTACCGGCCGGCTGGTCCGCTTCTGCTCCCGGATCCCGCCCCCACAAGGCTTGGCCGGCGAATTGTAGGTTCGCCGGCCAAGGAACACCCAGCCCAGCCAGTACCACACTGCGGGCAACACCCGGGCGTCGCCTTCAGGCTACGTCCTAAGGCAAGGATGAGGGGAAACCTCTATGCGATTCAAACCCCCCACGATGCTGCGGAAGCGCAGCGTCCGCAGCCTTCTCGCTGCGGGCGCGGTGGTCGCGGCCGTCGGCGGCATGGCGCTCGCGCAGTCCGCCCCGGCCCTGGCAGACTCGCAGCCGACCCTGGTCGCGGTCGGTTCTGACACGATCCAGGACGTGTGGAACGCGTTCACCAACGGCACCCCCGCCGACTCCGCGGCCGGGATAGCCGCGGTGTCCGCCCCGCTCGCCCCTGGCTTCGTGGCTTCTTACAACGCGACGAACCCGGCGACCGGTGCGATCAACGAGAACATCACGCCGCAAGACGGCTGGGCGGTGCAGAACGGCACCGTTCCCAACCCCACCGCCAACTTCCCGCTGGCCCCCGGCGACTGCAGCTTCGCCCGCCCGAACGGCTCCGGCCAGGGCGTCGCGGCGCTGCGGCTCGCGCTCAACGCGGCCAGCACCCACGCCAGCAAGGCCATCGCCCCGTTCCCGGGCCTCGGCTGCGTTGACATCGCCCGCTCGTCGAGCAGCGTGGACGTCACCGACAACAACCCGGCCGTGGACGTTCAGTTCGTCCCGTTCGCGATCGACGCGGTGACCGGCGCGACTGGCCCGTCCAGCTGCACGCCGTCCACCAACTGCCCGGGCTTCACCGCCGACCTCGGCAACGGCACCACCAAGGCCGTCACCACGGTGGCGAGCAACCTCGGCTCGGACATCGGCACCGCCTCGCTGGCCCAGGTCAGCGCCCTTTACAACTGCACGACGACCAAGATCGGCGGCACCACCTACTGGCCGCAGGAGCCGGGCCAGACCGCGCCGGCCGGCGACACGGCGATCGACCTGTACGTGCCGCAGCCTGGTTCGGGCACCCGGTCCTTCTGGGAGGGCACTTCCGCCGCCAACTTCCCCGACAGCGAGGTGGACTCCACCTGCGTCAACGACCACATCATCAACGGCGCGCTGGCATCGGCCAATGACGGTGGCGTCAGCGTTCCGGTCGAGGAGCACGACGGTACCGCCGTGTCCACCGACCCGGTCGGCTACGGGCCGTTCTCCATCGCCCAGTACATCTCGCAGCAGAACCCGACCCACAACCCGCGCTTCCACGGTGCGGTCCTGCGGGAGATCAACGGTGTCTCTCCGTTCGTCACTGCGGGGACGCCCTCCAGCGGGCTGAACACCGCCTTCCCCGTCCTCCGTAACGTCTACGACGTGGTGAAGCTGTCCCGGCTGACCACCGCCAGCGACCCGATCGACGGCCTGTTCAACGGCGTGGGCTCGACGATCTGCAGCCAGCGGTCCATCATCAGGTCCTTCGGCTTCGGCCTGATGAGCGCCACGGTCTTCAACGACCTGACCTGCGGCGCAATCTCCACCAGCCTGGAGGGCGCGCCGTAAACAGTTAGCCCGACTCGCCGGCTAACTCCCTAGCGTCCTGGGGCCTGCCCGGACTCGCAGTGTCCGGGCAGGCATCCAGGGCTCTGCCCCGCACGGGATCTCCGTCCCGCGCGGGGCAACCCGCCAACCGGGCACGCCAGTAGGCGTGCCGATATCACGAGGAAGTGGAAAGGAACCCTTCCATGAAAGGTATACCGAGCTTGCAGCGGCTCAAACGGTGCGCCGCTGTCGCCGGTGTTGGTGCGCTTGTCGCGGGTGGCGCCGTGCTTGGCACTACGCAGGCAGACGCAGCCACGACCCAGTTCGGGACCGGCACCGGGCTGACCATCAGCCCGGCGACGGGAACGGCTGCCAGCAGCACCCCGACGTACACCTCGGCGGCCTGCCCCACGGGCTTCAACGGTTCGGCGATCGCTAAGGCCATCGACCCGACGACGCCCGCCGGCACGACCGTCCAGAACATCCCCGCCGAACAGCTCGGGGCCCCCGACCTCAGCGTTACGACGCCGTTCACCAGTGGCTTCGGCGAGACCGTCGGAAACCTGGAAAGTGACGGCATCGACATCGCCCCCGGGGTGCAGTTCGAAGTTGCGATCTACTGCTTCACGGGAACGCAGGCGAGCGGTGTCGGCGAGTGGGGTCCGAGCACCTTCATGACGATCAACGCCGACGGCTCGTTCACCGCCAACCAGGCGCTGTCCGGACCGCCGCAGGCCGTCAACCTCACCCTGACCGCCAACCCGAACCCGGCCACCAGCGGCGCGACGGTCACCCTGACCGCCACTGCCTCGGTGGCGGGCGCGACCGGCACGGTCCAGTTCGAGAACAACGGGACCAACATCAACACCACTCCCGCCCAGGTCTCGGGCGGCGTGGCCACCACCACCCTGACGGCCCCGACCGTCACCACCGCGACCACGGAGAGCCTGACGGCGGTTTACACCCCGTCCGGCAGCTTCACCGCGGGAACCGCCGGCGCGCTGTCGCTGCCGGTCAACCCGGCTTCGGCCAACTCCGGAACCATCCCCCTCGCCGTGAGCGTTCCCCAGTCGGGTAGCTTCACGCTCACGGTGGACACCACCGACCTGGTCAGCCTGACCGCGGCCGGCCTCACCGCTACGGGCGTGACGACTCCCATCGTGGTCGCCGACACCCGTAACACCTACCCCGGCTGGTCGGTCTCGGGCCAGAACGCGGCCTGGACCGGCACCGGCACGGCCGCCGGCGGCACCTTCCCGGGCTCCCAGCTCGGGTGGCAGCCGACCGACACCGCGCTGGCTCCGGCCGTCACCCTGGGTGCCCTGGTTAACCCGGTCACCCCCGGCCTCGCTACCGCTGCCCCGCTGGCCTCGGTTCACGCGGGTCTGGGCAATGGGTACGGCACCAGCACGCTCGGCGCCGACCTCACGCTGACGATCCCGGCGACGGCGCCCGCTGGTCCTTACACCAGCGGTCTGACCATCTCCGCGGTCACCAGCAACCCGTAACAAGGTTGACAACTTAACAAGCTGAACAACTGAACAGTCTCAAGGCGCGTGCCGGGGACGGGATCCGGCGGGTACCCGTCCCCGGCACAGCCGCCCCTCCCATGCCCCCCGTTCACCAGTCTTTCGCAAACTAGCCGACTTGCCGTCTGCTGCCGGTAATTCCTCTCGTGATTGACTGCATTTCCGCTGCCAGTTCCGAACCCTCATGTGCCCGTTGCCCTATACGCCCCGGAGTCTGCGCGATGAGAATTCTCCCAACTCCCAGCCGAGCCCATAGTCGGATCTGGGCCGGCTGCCTGGTCTTGGCCGGAGCCGTCGGCGCGCTGGCGGCCGGGCCGGCCGCCGTCGCCGCGCCGGCGTCGCCGACGGCGGCGGGCGCCAGGACGCAGCTCGCCGCCAGCACTGCGGGAACACCGTTCGGCCAGGTCACCTGGTCCGTGGTGCCCGCTACGAGCACCGGACCCGACCCGAACCGGCTCGAGTTCAGCTACGGCGTGGTCAAGGCGGGCTCGACGATCGCGGACCACGTGGAGATCGCCAACCGCAGCAGCCAGTCGGCCGCGTTCTCGATCTATGCCACCGACGCTTCAGGTACGAGCGCGTCGGGAGCGCTTCTGCTGCTGGGGTCCAACCAGAAATCCACCGACATCGGTTCCTGGTCCAGCTTCGCCGGTGGCGCCAGGCAGCTGTCGACGATCATCCCCGGCAAGAAGGCCATCATCGTGGCGTTCACGCTCAAGGTGCCACTGCAGGCCACGCCGGGCGACCACACCGGCGCCATGGTCGCGGCGGTCGGGGTGACGCGCAAGAACGCCGCAGGCGAGAGCGTCGTGGAGAACTACCGGATCGCGGTGCCGTTCGAGCTTCGAGTGCCGGGCGCGCTACGGGCCGGGATCCAGGTGCAGTCGATTTCGACCGGCTTCAGCGACCCGCTCAACCCGTTCGGGTCCGGCTCGGCGACGGTTTCCTACACGTTGACCAATACCGGGAACGTCCGGCAGAGCGCGACGCCGACGGTGCGCGTTACCGGCCCGTTCGGCCAGGCCGCGACCGTGCACCCGGCTAAGCTGCCGGTCATTCTGCCCGGTGACTCGGTCCGGGTGGCGGCTAGCCTCCCCGGCCTCTTCCCCGCGGGCCCGATGACAGCGCACATAAACGTCACGCCGGGCTGGCCGAAGGGGACGATCCCGCTGACGCTGGCCGCGTCGGTGGCCACCGGCAGCGCGTCGCTGTTCGCATTTCCCTGGTCTCTCCTCGGCCTGATCCTGCTGCTGGTGGCGATTGGCGTCGGCCTCTGGTTCTACTTCCGCTGGCGGCGTCGGCTGCGCCGGGCCGAGCTGGCGGCGGTCGCCGCGCGGGCCCGCCGCGACACTGAGCAGCGCCTGCTCGGCGGGCGGGCGACGGCCAACGGCCATTCAGCCAACGGTCACTCGGTCAACGGCCATGCGGCCAGCGGCGACGGGGCCGAGCCATCGGCGGCGCCGGCCGAGACCGAGGCCGCGCTTACGGAGACCGAGGCCGCGACGACGGAGACCGAGGCCGCGCCGGCCGAGGCGACGGCACCGGGCGGGACACCGGACGGCGGTGGCACGGCCACCGAGACCGAGACCGCGACCGAGTAATGGGGGTCAGAGCATGGCGGTTATCCGCCAACGACCCGAGCCGGCCTCCTGGTGGCGAGTATGACCACGGTGCATGAACCGGCCGCCGACCCGGCCCCGCCCCCGTCCCCTCCGTCGGCGGCGGCGGCGCCCCCGGCCGAGAGTGCCGCACCCGGGGGCCCCGGGGCAGAGCGTGCTGCGGTAAGGCCGCCGCTGGAGGGTTACCGGCGTCGACAGCCGGTCAGCGTGGGGCAACTGGTCGCCCGGTTGGCCGGCGCCTCGTTCCTGATCCTGGCGATCACCGCGCTCGGCTTCGTCGCCTGGGTCGGCCTGTTCTCCAATCTGCATTACGACAAGGCGCAGCTCAACGCCTACGAACGGCTGCGGGTCGAGCTGGCCAATGGAACGGCGCCGAACGGGCCGACCAACCCGAGCAACCCGAACCAGTTGCTGCCGACGGGCGCCCCGGTGGCGGTCCTCAGCATCCCGGCGATCGGGCTGCGCACGGTGATCTTGCAGGGCACCACCAGTTCGGTGCTTGAGGACGGCCCCGGCCACTTCCGCGGCTCGGTGATGCCCGGACAGGCCGGGGTCAGCGTGATCATGGGGCGCCAAACCGCCTACGGCGGGCCGTTCGGCGCCCTCGCCAGCCTGGTGCCCGGTGACCCCATCACGGTCGTCACGGGGCAGACCGTGGCCGGCTACACGGTGACCGACCTGCGCCGAGCCGGGGACCCGCTGCCGCCCGCGCTCGCCGACGGAGCCGGCCGGATGGTGCTCGTCACGGCCGACGGCGCGCCGCTCGACCCGACCGGGATCCTCTACGTCGACGCCGAACAGACGTCCAAGCCGCAGCCGTCCCCGGGGGTAGTGCTGCCCGCCTACCTGTCGACGACGGAGAACGCGATGGCGACCGAGTCGCAGGCCTGGCTGCCGATCGTGCTGTGGGGGCAGCTGCTGGTGCTCGTCGCCTTCGCGCTGGGCTGGCTCTGGTCCGCCTGGGGCAAATGGCAGACGTGGGTCATCGC